>FZPS01000133.1_pt55 | contig 79368 bp, 77 predicted proteins | sample 1817821 | NCBI WGS metagenome assembly FZPS01 (sample SAMEA104158645, study PRJEB21678) | metagenome | place: Germany | collected 2015-04-21
TAACCCCCATGAGGGTGCTCCCCTTGATGCTGTAAGATGTTGCCCTTATGGACAGTCCTATCTTGGTTTTTTCAATTATATACATAAGTCCTATCAAACTCATGGCAGCTATTATAAACATCAGTATGTCAATTCTGCCTAATGCAACCTCACCCAGCATTATTGGCTGTGTGGAAAAAATAGCCGGATAAGATCTGAATGTTGGTCCTATGGGAGATGCGATTACAGCATTCTCTAAAAATATTGATGCACCCATGGCAGATATTATAAAGTAAAGAAAGGGTGCGTTTCTTTTTCTTAAGGGTCTGTACACTACCTTTTCCAAGCTTACAGCCAATAAGCCCGAACCAAGTGCAGACAGTAGAAATGCAATATAAAAAGGCACATTAAACGAGGTGAGGCAAAAATATCCTATATATGCACCTATCATAATAACTCCGCCGTGTGCAAAGTTGGAAAAGTTCATAATACTGTATACAAGTGAGTACCCTACAGACATTAAGGCATATACGCTGCCTAAAGACAGACCGTTAATTACTTGCTGTAAAAAATAGTTCATGGTACCTCCTTTAACTTAGGCGGGGGGACTCCCCCGCCTCTTGTTATTTCACTCCATATTTTTCTTGGAATATGTAGTCTGCACTTTCAACTCTTACTATAGCAGCTTCTTTTCCGGATGGGTTATGGTCTTCGGGACTTAATTTGATAGTTCCCGTTACACCCTCTACAGTTACCTTTGTCAAAGATTCAGCTATTTTTACGGAATCAGCAGCTCCTGCATCCTCTATTGCTGCCTTTAATAAAAGGAATGCGTCATGTGCCATGTAACCGTTTAATTCCATTGGAAGGTTGTATTTTGCGCTATACCTTTCTTGAAGGGGTTTTACCTCAGGGTCGTTGAAGTCTAAGTGGTTTACTATATAGCTTCCTTCAATGGCATCAGCAGCCATGCTCATTAACTGCTCCGAAGGCCATCCGTCTCCGCCTATTAAAACTGCATCAATTCCTAATTCTCTTGCCTGGTTTGCAGAAAGTGCTACTTCCTTGTAATAGTAAGGCATGAGTATAACTTCGGGATCAGCGTCTTTTATTCTGCTCAGCTGAGGTTTAAATTCTACGTCACCTTCTTTAAAGGCTTCCTTAGCTACTACTGTACCACCTTTTTCAGTAAAGGTTTTCTCAAAGAATTCGGTAAAGCCTTGTGAATAGTCGCTGGCTACATCGTATAATACAGCTGCTCTTGTAAATCCTAATCTGTCATATGCATAGCCTGCAGCTACTGCACCCTGGTAGGGGTCTATGAAACATACCCTGAAGTTGAATTCTTTAACAGAGCCGTCATCATTAACTGTTACCTTGGGGTTTGTTGCAACAGTAGCTATGTCAGGAACCTTGTACTCTTCCAAAACAGATGAGATAGCTATTGCCTGGCCGCTGGCATTGGGTCCGATGATCGCAACAACCTTGTCCTGGGATGCAAGTCTCTTTGTTGCATTTACTGCCTCTGCAGCGTCACCCTTGGTGTCATAGTAAACACCTTCAACTTTTTTGCCGAGTATACCGCCGTTAGCATTTACTTCTTCTATCAGCATTTTTACCATGTTGCTTTCGCAAGTTCCCCATACTGCCTGGTCTCCGGTCAAAGAACCAATCCAGCCTATTTTGATTGTTTCCTCTGCAGGTCCGCTTGAACCATTACTACATGCAGTAATTATCATTGTAAAAACTAATAATACGCTGATAAGTGTTGAAAACTTCTTTTTCATAAAACCCTCCAATAATAATTTATTATTTATTATTTATTTCCTCGGATTACTCCGAGTTCGTTGGTGCAAGTATTGCACCAATCGTTTTCCTTTTTCATTATATTAGCAATTTTCAAAAAAACTCAAAAAAACTCAAAAATGAGTTTTTGACTTTTATTTAACAATATTATATCTTTTCACTAAAAAACCTCATAATCCTTTGGAGTTATGAGGTTTTAAACATGTTTATATCATAATGATATCTTATGGGATAATTTTATTCTGTCTGACACATGAGAACCAGTCCGTCAAAAAACTTATTGAGTGAAATCTTCCCCCTGGTATGTTTTTTCCCGCTGATATAATCCATTTCCGCCTTAACATTGGCAAAATCGAAAAGAATGTTTCCGTAGTTGTAAAGAATTTCGTTGCCGTAATCATCTAAGCCTAAATTAGCAATATTGACAAGTCCTTTATTTATTGCCCTTCGTATCCTCTGCTTAACAATATGCGAATTATCGCCAAAAATGTTTTCTGATGAAGAAAAATCATAATCATTAAAGCTGATATTTTCTTCCATGAGATAAAGAGTAATTTTAATTATATCGTTTGTCCCCTTTTCTCCCAACATACCGAGGGTTCCTAAAATATTCTTGATTCTTATAATATTTTGCTCGGTGAGGTCCTTGCCCTTCTTGTCATTTAATTGAAACATTTGCTTTATGGTGGATAAGGTATTATTCATTTCAATTGTTTCCGCAACTCTTGTTATTACCTTTTCCACCTCAATTTTGTTTATGGGCTTGGTAATAAAAAATTCGATGCCGGAATTGTATGACTCCGTCCGTATTTGATTGTCCAAAACCTGAGATATCATAATGCAGGATAAATGAGGGTTAACTTCCTTAAGCTTTTTTACGAGAGTATTTCCATCCATAACAGGCATGAGCAGGTCCACAAGCACTATATCCGGTTTCATGACCATAATTTCCTGAAAAGCTGCCTCTCCGTTTAAAGCACTGCCGACTACTTCAAAATTATTGTTCTTTTCAATAATATTACTCAAAATCCTAATAATATTTTTATCATCATCCACAATATAAAATTTCATTGACTAATCCCCGCCATTCTCTTTTCATCTATTTTGACTGTGATTTCGGTACCTGATAAAGCATCAGACTTAACCTCGATGGTGCCGCCAAAAACTTCATTGACGATGTCCTTCACATGGGTCATCCCTATTCCTCGGCAGATATCTCCGGTCTCCTTATTGAATTTCGTTGAAAATCCTGGGTTAAATATATAAGGTATATCCTTCTCCTTGATTCCGATCCCGTTATCAGATACAGTAAAAATGCACTCCCCGTTTTTATTTTGAATTTTTACGAAAATATGTGCGTTTTTCCTGTTCTCCAAGGCTTCTATACTGTTATATATAAGATTTCTTATTACAGTAAGCAAGTAATAATGGTTTGCAACATTAAAATTACCGGCAATTGCAAAATCAACAAAAATTTTTAACTTGTTCCCTCTTATATATTCCTTGACATCATCATTCATTATGCTCATCAGGTCTCTGATATTCATTTGTGTATCGTCGGTATGGCCGTCGAACTGGCCTTCCAGCCCTTTTATTATGTTTATATAACCTTTCTTGATTTCATGAACATCCTTTGCCACATCTAAAGACATTTCCCTTAAATTTACCGGGTATCCTTCCTCAGACAACTCCTTATACAACAAATATGCCTTTTTCATGACATTCTCAATATGAATGTTATTCTTATTCATGAAGTAAATTTCACTTTTTACATTTGAAGTAATCATGACAAGTTCTCTATATCTCTCTTCATGCTCTTGACGCCTGAGCAAAAATTTATAGTAGTTGAGAAGAAGAATTATACAAACAGAAATGGTTGCCCTGACAAATGCAACAATGATGAGTGTCTGAAACATTTCATACCTGATATTATCAAAACGGAGCATTACGCTGACTTCTATCATATTTGCAAAGGCATCGCTTATGACGGTAGCAGCAAAAAAATTTGTAAGTGTTGTTTTGGGTCTGTTCCAATATAGGAAGTAAAAGAGAATTCCAAAGGAAAAATAAAACAACATATCTGCGCAAATTATTTCTAAAACATTATCAAATGTTCCGTTTATATAAATAATTAATCCACGATAGAGGGGGGACATGATTCCTGCAAAAAATGATACTATGATGGGGTTAAAATCTCTGTTAATGTACAGCATCAAGGTAAATATTATGGGAGCCAGTGATATCATGAATCCGGGGACAAATATATCGAAATTTATCTGGGATGCCAGGGAAACACAAACAGCAGCTATCACCATCGGTCTTATTTTTTTCATGTGTTTTTCTCCGTTAAGAAATCCAATATAGAATTGTACTTAAAGGCCTGTAAACCTTTACATTTATTATATAACAGTTTTTTACATTATTCAACATATTGGCATTAAAAGGAAGTTCCGTCCTGCTTATTGGTTTCACCGGTCATTTAATATGATCTCGATAGCTTTTTCAATATATTCATCTCTGCCTTCTTTAATTCCTTCAATGGTAGGTTCTACATAAATATCAGGCTGTATTCCTATTCTTTGAGTTGGTGTTTTATCCGGGTAGAATATGCCAAACCCGCTTATCGTAGTCGATATTTTTCCCGGTAAAGTAAAACGGCGCACATCACCGTTAGCTCCCGCCGAAGGTCTTCCAAGGACAACTGAACCCGGAGTATTCTTAAGGGACATGGCCGTAGTTTCTCCCCTGCTTATGGTACGTTCATTAATAATAATCACAAGTTTTCCCTTATAAACCCCGTCCTTCAAAGTTCTATTGTCTGTTTCATCCGGTTTTCCCGAAACATAAGGAACGGTATAATAAAATTCACCAGGCACCTCACGATTAGGAATTGAGGCAATAAAGAATTCTTTTTTGGTTGGTATCAGGTATTCAGCCAATTTAAAGGCAATTTCTTTGGAAGGATAATTTCTAAGGTCTACTATCAAGCCTTGGGTATTCCACCATTTATTAACGGTTCTTTCTATTTCTCCAGCCTTCAATAAACTGCCATTTATATAGTATATTTTGCCGCCTTCCATGGCTTGCGTCCTGGTATCCACGCTGACAGTGATTCTTTTTTGGCTGGCTTTTGCATTTACGACAAGAGTCTTTCCGTTTCTTATAACAGTGACATCGGCAGACTTTTCATTAGTTCGGAATAAATCATAGTATATCAGGCCTCCCGTATCTTCCCGTGATTGAGATATGTATTTTCTTCTGTTATCCAGTATTTCTTCTATATCTTTATCTCCAACTTTAAGTACAATATCACCAGGCTCAAGACCGCATTTTTTGATTACTTTGCTTATGACAACCTTATTATCGATTATAACAAAATTAACAGGAAATCTATATAAACCAAAACGGGTGGAAATGGTTTCTCTTCTCTTATCTTCCACAACAGCATGGGAATCATGTATCTTAGTTGTCAATTCGGATATGGTCATAAGGTAGGATTCATAATCGGAGCCTTGTACAAATTTGGGGATGAATTCCAACAGGACCTGGTCCCAATCCTCTTCAATTACATCCTTGTAAGGATAATAATATTCTATTATATTCCAGTATCGAAATAAGCCCAGCAGCCTGAAGCCGGTGTCATCAAATTTCATGTCCGGGTAAGGGTTTTCGTTTTCCATAAAGGGATAAGGTGAATCATCTTTAAAACTAACGTATGCATTTTCACGTTCAATAATATTGGTATCCAAAAGCTTTGATAATTCATGGCTCAAATCCTCGCCCAGGTATTTCTCGTCCCTGCACCAGTCTGTAGAAGGCCTGAGTTGAATTATATCCTGGGGGATTTGGTATTGCCGTTCTTTACTTCCAATAGATATACCGCTGTCAAAAGAATGAATCCATTGGTAGAGAATAGAGTTAACATCTGCCCCTTCTTCCAAAACACGAGGCATTACGCGGAAAAGTTCATAATCCCAATTAATGTTTCCTGATACCACTTCAGGATGATAATATTTAGCAAGTCCCCATACCTTGCAGAGTTTAGCAAGGTCAGAGGTCTTTTCTTCAGATATGCTGTAAAAATATATCCCGCTTCCATTGTCAAATTCACGGTCACTATCTCTTTCGAGCCGTTTATTATTTGTTTGGGAACAGCCTCCTAAAAGGAAACAAATAAAAAATAATATAAGCAATAAGCCGAATGTTGCTATTGATTTAGAAAATCTCCTTTTTTCTTTCATTATTTTCTGCTTTTTATTTATATTCTTTTCAATATAATTAAAAAACATTTTATCAATCTCCTAAATACAATTATTTGCCCTGTTGCCATGCTTACGGCCTGAATATACTTACCTTATTATACCATATGGATTTGCATTTACCATTCCCTATTTGTTTAACAACAGCCTTATTCCAAGTATATAAGGACTACACCTGCCATTACATTGAGGATTTTAATGATTGTTTTTGGCAATAAGCCGCTTAAAACAGTTGGATGCAGGATTCCTAATCTCATTTCATAAAAATGTTTCTCTAAATACTCATAAAGAAATATATAATCATTAGTGCTTCAGCTGTCAATTTAAAAAGAGTTCCGCCCATTACACCTACAAGGGAGCCAAATCCCACTTTTACGGCTTGTTTTATTTCTTTGCCGAGGAGGACTTCCGCTGCAACAGAGCCGGCAAAGGGGCCTATTATGATTCCTAAAGGTCCTAAAATAATTACTCCCAATATTGTACCAACAGCGGCTCCAAAAGCAGCCTGCCTGCTTCCCCCATATTTCTTGGTACTGACTGCAGATGCAATAAAATCAACTATAAAAATAACTGCCATAACCAGCAGTTGCATAACAAAAAACCATATACTTAAGCTTGCGAAACCAGTCATGAAACCATACACCAGCATGCCGCCAAATATCAGCAAAACTCCCGGCAGTGCAGGCAGTATTGTTCCGATAAGACCAATTAAAAACATTATTATTGCTATGACCAAAGCTAGTGTTTTCAAATATTACTCCTTTGATTCTCCCTTAAATTACAGTTATTCCTTAAACTCCTGCCTCTGTAAGTGCTACCTAATACCCTTAGTTCATTATATTCCTTTTTTAAGGGGTGTCAATAAATATTAGTGGCGCATAAAAATAAGAATATGATTTAGGAATGTGATGAGATCCTTCGCTTACGCTCAGGATGACATGAGAGGGTTGGTCAGTAACAAAAGGCACCTCGTTAAGAAGTGCCCTTTGTATTTATTTCGTTTCAATAGGTATCTGTATTTCCGTCAGCCACTCTTCTTCGCTGTCCTTGTTCCAAATGCCGTCTATATAGCTTTCCCGAGGTGCGTCTGCAACCCTATAGCCGTTTTCATCAATCCACTTCATTGCAAAGGCGTAAGCTTCCCCAAGTCTTGAATAAGGTCCTTTATGCATTACGGAAACCACCTTTACAGGATCCAGATACTTAAATACAACATCATCAAAATCCGGTTTTTTCTGATCAACTGCTTCACACAGTTCAACCCGAATATCCTTCTCCTTGTATTCACCGTCAAGATAGCGGATAAAGCAGTATTCGGGCACGGTACACTTCAAATCAGGATACTTTTCCTCAATTTTTGCACCGATTGCAGGTATTGCCTCCATAAAAGCATCATAGGTAGGTACGGTAAACTCCACCGAATATACCAGGCAGCCCGGTACTTCTTTAATGATAGCAGAATAGCTCATAAATTGATCCTCCTGTTTTCTTTGCAATAAGAATTCAAGTCTGGAGAGCTGGTCTTTAGCATTGTTGAGTTCAGAAATCAGTTCCTCTTTGCGCTTCTTTAATACCTGCTCAGGATTCTTGCCGGATAAAAGCATTTTAACTTCTTGGATTGATAATCCGATTTGCCGGTATGACTGAATTTTGTGAAGTTTAAACAACTGGTCGGTGGTGTATAGCCTGTAGCCTGTGAACCTGTCGGTTTCCTGGGGTTTTAAAAGCCCGATTTCGTCATAATAGCGCAAAGTTTTTATTGTTGTTTTACTCATTTTTGAAAACTCACCAATACGATACAAAATCCTCACTCCTTTCTTGTAAATTTATCCTAATCCATCCGGCAACAGGAGAGTCAATAACTATTTTTAAATATTTTTTTGATATAAATAAATGGTTTCTACACACCTAATCAACATAATTATCTTGTGAACAAAGGCAAAAAGGATGTCCTGATGGATCTATCATGGTTACGAATTCACTGCCTCCAAATTGTAACCCTGCTTTTGTAGCACCTAAAGATATGGCATACTCTACTGCAGATTCAACATCAGGCACCTGAAAATCAAAATGCATTTGTTTTTGCTGCTTATCTTTTTCTTCCGGCCATATTGGCGGAATATAGTCTTCTAAGGTTTCGCTGACAGTAAAATACATTAACCAAGTTTCAATACCGTTTATCAGAAGGAAATCTCCTGTCCCCCAATGTCCCCCTTCAAAGACGTTAAACCTGCTTTCTTGTATCCGATTACCCAACCCATTGATTATGGATTGTCTTTTTTCAAGAGCAGGTATCCGATCGCAGTATATAAAAATATCAATATCCCCTTCCCCTGCTTTGGGAAGAGGTGTCTTGCTTCTGCTGATTCCTATTGATTGCACTTCACTTATTTGTGAGATATTACTTATTAATGTATCTAATATTTTATTTGTATCACAAACCATGGTCTTATCCTTAAAATATTTGCCTGGCACCTTATATGATGCTTTGCACCTATAGATGGCACCTATACATATATGCTTATATCTTTTTAATCGGGTGCCTGATGACTGTCTTCAGTTTGTCAGGTTCGCATTTTCTGGGGTCGCTTAAATATATTTCATGGTGGAACCTGGTGTCCGTAATATCGATAAGGTATCCATTTCCCCTTGCATATTCTTCCATGAGTTTTACTGTTTTGGGTTCATCATCATAGGAACCTATATGCATGCATTGAACACATAGTCCTTCTTCATATTCAAGGAATTCTACTTTTAAAAAATCCATTTTTTTCTTCCTTGTTGCTTCGCTGATTGCCCACTCAAAATCTTTTTCCTTTACAAAATCAGGCAGTCTTATTAAAGAAATGAAGTTAAGCTCATCTTTTCTTGAATAGTCCATACCTTTTATTCCGTCAATCCACCAGAAACCTTCCAGGGGAGGAACAACATAATCAAAATACCCGTCAATCTTGTAATCCCCTTTGTAGCTCATCTTTATGGTATAGGCTACGGCATACAGGAGTTCTACTGATTTACTGTATTCCCCGTTTTCCTCGTTTGGATTTCCTTTTCCCCTTACTGCAATGTAGTTCATTTTTGGAACATCAACTATGCTTGGTTTGTTTTTGGGCATATAAAATTCTTTATATTCTTTCTTGTAATCAAAAGCCATAATTGCTCCTTTCGTATATTATAAAGTTTTTCCTAACTCTCTATTTCATCCTTAGTATGACACTAATTGTCATCCTGAGCGAAGCGAAGGATCCCATGGGATTCTTCGAGCAAAGCTCTCATAATGACAACAACTACCAAAACCGGCCACAGCATATTCCACATGGTATAAAACCTCCGATAAAAGTATTTTAGTCAATAGTTAAACTTATGGTTCTATATTTCTATTAAAAAACCACCGAGCAAAGCCGCTGTGTCCGGGCTACAGGTTGTAAATATTACCTGATGCTTGCCGGCAAATTGGTTGATGAGTTTGGCAGCAATGGCTTTCCTGTTTGGATCAAGGTCCACCAGGCAGTCGTCAAGTATCAGGAATCCCTTGTTGTCCCCCAATATATACTCTGCAATAGCCAGCCTTAAGGCCAATGCCACGCAGTCGTAGGTTCCTGAAGACAAAAGGCTGAGGGGCATTTCAATTTCATTTTCGTTTTTTAACTTTAGGTTGAAATCATCATCTATGTCTGTTGCCTTATAGCTGCCGTCAGTAAGTGAAGTCAAGTAATTGGAGAAGGCAGTAATTACCGGTACAAATGATTTTTCATCCATTTTAAGCTTTATTTTTTCAAAGTTTTCCTGGATTTTCAAAAGTCTTTTCCCTTTTTCCAGCCTTTTTTCAAACAGGCTTTCCGCTTCTTTTAATGACTCGGCCAGTTCTTCGTAAGTTGATTCGGGCAAATCTTTTTCAAGCATATAGTATTCTTCTTTTTGGCTTGCCAAGGCATTTATCAGCCGGCTATGCTTGTCTCTTATTTCTGCCAGGGTTCTTCTGAATTCATCTGCTGATTTAAATTCCGGCGGGAGGTCCGCCAGCTTATCAATATTGGTTTTAATCTCCTTTTGTTTAAGTTTAATATCTATCGTTTTATCCAATAACCCGTCGATATCCTTATACTCTTCAGCCCATTTGCCTATATTGGTTTCCAACAATTTCTTTTCTGAAATAAGGTCTATTTTTTCCCCATTCACTGCAGCCATTTCGGACTCAATGGCTGCAGTGCTTCGAACCTGTGACAAATCACCGAATTCTTTTATCTTTTCTTTTAATTCTTCGTAGGTCAGGTCTCCAAGATAATGGTTTTTCTGCATGATGTAGGTTTCCACTGTCTTGTTGAGCCCATCCAGTTTTTCCTTGTTCAGCTTTGCTTCTTCCAAGCTTTTTACTTTCAGTGTTTTTAGAAGGTCTTCGTAATTCTTCTTGTAATTCTCATATTCAATTCTTATTTTATCAAAGTCTATATTTCCTGTTTTAATTTCTATGTCGATTAAGCTATCGGACTGGAGCTTCATGAAGCCGTTGGCGCTGAAGCTGTCTCCTGCCTTAACTTCCGCCGGCTCTTCCAGGTCCTTGGTTACGGTTAGCTTTTTCCCTTCAGGAAAACTATTAAGCTTTGCCATGATTACTCCTGCCTTCATCATGGCTTCTGCCCTATTCATGCCGTTATAATTGGTTTCAAGGGCTTTTATGTCTTCTTTTGTAACTGCCCTTATTCCGGATATCCGGGTGTAAAGTTCCTTTATTTTAGCTTCTATCTCATCGACCTTGGCCAAAATCTTTTCAAGTTTAATTTTTTCTTCTGCCTTTTTCGATAAAACTTTTTCTTCTACAAGTTTCTTATATTTTTCATCCAGCCTTCCAAGGTCTGCTGTAAGCTGTTTCAATTTTTCTTCGCTTCGTGGCCATTCCTTGCTTATTCCCAGGAGGGCGGTTATTTCTTTGTTAAGCTGGTCAATTTGAGGCTCAAGAATAGACCTTTGGGTTACATCTTCTTCGATTTTCTCCATGGCTTCTTTCTTGGTCTTTAATTCTTCGATTTTTTCCTCGGTCTTTTTAATCTCTTGGCAAATTTCGTTGAATTTTCTTTCTGCCTCTTCCGCCTTTGCCATTTCTAATTTTATTCTTTCCTTGGCATAGAAGCTCTCGACCACTTGCCCGAAGCCTACCTTGTAGGGATTATTTATGCCTTTGTTATTCTCAGGATAGTTTCTTTCAACATCCCATCGCCTTAAAAGGGTGTCAATCTCTTCCCGGATTTTCTGCTCCAAGTCTTCAAGGGGAACTCCGTCAAGCTCCATAATGGTGCTTCTTAGCAAGGAGCTGATTTCTCCAGTAGCTTCTTTGTTTTCAACTATCCTGTTGATTGCTTCCTTGAGATAGTATTGCTTTAGAAAGAATACGCTGCTGTATGTTCCTTCCCCGTATATATACACATCCTTTAAGGTATCCTTGATGCTCAGGTCGTTTTTTATCACAACTTTATTGGGCATGGTCAATTTGGAGGAAGCCTCTGTTCCCCATTCCTTGCTTAAGGTGTAAGTTTCACCGTCATGCTCTATTTCTATCTCTCCGTCTATGCTGTCACCAACGGGATAAGGCATGAATTTTGAGTGAAATTCCTTGTCCTCGGTTGTTTTTCTGCCGATTTTGCTCGGTCTGAAGAGGACTGAATGAATGCCTTCAATCAAGGTTGTTTTCCCTGACTCGTTTGAGCCTAAGACTACGTTGAGACCATCCTTAAACTCTACGTTTACATCCTTAATGCCTGCAAATCTGCCGGTGGTATATTTTTTAATTATCATTTCTTACCTCCATGATCAGCTCGTAAGCAAGTTGCAGGGTGTCCTCGTCATCCGAAAGGGACAACAAAAGCTCCTGGGGAAATGAACCGTCCGAAAATTCCCTGTGTATTTTTTCTGTGGTTATCTTCATTTTAAAGTCCGAGTCCTCGACTATTAAGTATATGATATTCTTTTCAATTGAGCGGTAAATTTCCTGCCTGTACTCGAATACTTCCTCATCAACCCTGCCCTTCAAAGTTATTCTGGCAATTGTTTTTTCCGGTTCATCCTTTATAAATCCTTCAAGGATAGCATCCAAATCATTTTTATCTTCTATCGCATAGACTTTGTCTGTAAACTTGTAAGTGCCTGTCTGTATCAGTTCAGCATTTGTTTTTTTGTTGCTGTCGATAGTGATAATCCAGGCTTGTCCCTTGTGTTTACAGTCCAATCCGTCAGGCTCGGGAGTTCCCGGATTAAATATCTTTTCATTGCTGATGGGTGATTTGGGAGGATATATGATATGCGTGTGGCCTAAGAGCCACAGGTCCATAGGAAGGCTCTCAAGCTCATTTACTGACATGTTGTAGTAGGTCTTTTCCAGGTCAGGTGACAAGCCTTCTAAGGCCCCGTGGGTGATGCCGATATTTATATAATTTTTATCAATTTGTTCATCTTTAATCCATTGTAGGTTATTGGTGCTCGAATGCTTTGAATGACATGGGGCAGGATAGATATGGACATTAAGGCCATAATCCTCCAAAGAATAGGTGTGTTCATCGTTAATGAAAACTATTTTGTCTGAGGCTGTTTTCATGAAGTTGTCCCATAAGTCAATCATGCCGTTATCGTAATCATGGTTGCCGGGCATTAGCAGAACGCATTCCCCCTGGAAATTATTTAAGGCATTTATGGCGCGGTTCATGGTTTTCTTATCTATTCCGGTAATCTTGTCAAACAAGTCTCCTGCAACGACAAACAAATTGCACTTTTCCCGGTTGGCAAGCTCTATCATCTTGTCCAGAACATCGGCTCTTGCTTCCTGCAAATAGCCTTTTACGGGCTCCGGATAATTGCTGAACTTCATTCCTATATGTACATCTGCCGTATGAAATATCCTAATCATCTTCTCACCTCACAATTTTTGGGGACGGTTCTTTTCGAATTTTAGTCGACTTTTGGGGACGGTTCTTTTCGTTCTCAGCTTTGCAGTTTTGTGACAAGGGGACGGGGGTACTGTCATCAGTTGTCCGCCGCTACCTAAGTCCCCTTTTATATGACAAGAGGACGAAGGTACTGTCACGTCACGTCATAGCTATTAATAACCCGCAGGGTGTTATTCTGAACGTTTTTTGCTGCAATAAGTCCCTTTTATATCAGTATAACATAAAATGCCTCCCCCTGTTATTACTTTTTGGTGCCTAATACCAAATATTCTGTGTTTTTGCCTCTCCCTACTTTCTTAATAAGACCTGCATCAGTCATTTCTTTTAATATATTTATCGCACGGGTTTGACCTACGTTAAGTATATTTTGAGTTATTACTCGTGTTATGCTGCCGTTTTTATTAATATAATCCAGTATTTTATTGTATTGAGGGTTATAAATGTAACTCTCCTCTTCCTCTTTAATCAAATCATCGCTTAAATAATTAATATTAGGCAAAATAACTTGAAAGGCACCGTGGGTAGCCTTAAAGACCGGTTTTTTTACATAATCGTCATAATTCGATAATATTTTTGTAATACCTGTGCCATAAGCTTCAATTAGCTTTAATCTGTAAAAAATATTTGCAAGTCTTTCATTCCTGCATTGGGAAACACCTATCATTATATCTTCCAAGGTCAACCCCGGCACCAGCCCTCCCAATGAAACAAATTCTATCCGGTCATCAAAAATTTTGATTAATGTACTTCCGCTAAAAGAATATTCCCTATGGACAATTGAATTAATTAAAGCTTCACGAATAGCTTCAGTCGGATAATCTTTTTTGTCTATCCTGTTCAAGCCGGAAAATATAGCCTTGGTTTTATTAAATAAATCAATAAATTCATAGGAATCTGTTAATTGTTTAAGTAATGAACCCTTGAATTCTCTCCTGTCTTTGAACACATATTTGTCCTTGCCTTCAAAATAAGCTACTTTTATGCTATGAGGGCATTGATCTGATAGTAACAATCCTAAATTTGTATATAATCCATCATTGTCCTGGATGCCTAATGTTTTCATCTGAGCTTGATTTAAAGTTGAATTATTACTTTTAAATACTGTCTTGGTATATTCAAATGTCAGCTCCTGATTTAAAGACCTGACAGCTTCAAATTTATCACCATCTGTTTCCTTTATCATCTGTCTGATTTGTTCTTCAGAAGCAGGAACAGACTCATTTCCTTGACGCACATATACACCTGATGGTTTTAATCCTTTCTCAGCAATATAGTAGGGTCTGTTTATACCTCGTTGTATATTAATTTCGATAACATTTTTGCCTTCAATATTTTTTACTCTGCTTGATGTATAAATGGAAACATCGGGCTTAATGGAATCTCTAATGGAATTTAAGGCATTTTGTAAAGTCTGATCCAAATCATCAACACCAATTATTTCACCATCATCTGATATGCCAATATATATGGTACCACCTTTCGAGTTAGCAAAAGCGACAACTGTTTTTTTGATATCAGAGGTATACTCTCTTTTAAATTCAGTATTTTCATTTTCAATTACGTTCATTCCATCACTTCCTTCCTTTATAACAGTATTCTAACAGTATTGTATCACCTTCTATCAGTGTTAGCAATATGATTTTTGTGATAGAATACGCCAAATTTTGAGCACGACCCAGAGGGGACGGTTCTTTTCGTTCTCGAGATGATGACACTACCCCCGTCCCCTTGTCATAAACCCAGAGGGGACGGTTCTTTTGGTTCTCGAAATGATGACACTACCCCCGTCCCCTTGTCATCTAAAGTCTGAATTGTCTTATGATGCCCTGGCTCATTAGGTCTGCCATTTGGCGGGCTTGTTTTTCGGCATTGTCAAATACCATGATCCCTTCTGCATATTGACCCATCAGCCTTTTTGTTGCTTCGTCCTCCACCAATCTTAGGTGCATGAAAAGCATATCCCTCCATTGGTCATATGACCAATAAGGATTTAAGTTTGCAAGCAGGGCTGCAATTCTGTCTGCATTTTGATACCAGAGGGCTCTTGTTTTTTCTGCTTCCTGAGTATCCCCTTTCTTAGCGTCAGCCACCAACTGGGCTGCTAATAGGAGGTGGTCCCGCAGCAGCCTCTCAAATTCCCTTGCTCCCCGGCCGTAGAAGGGTTCCAAGGCATCCCCGAAATCCGTGGGATTTCGAAGCAATCTGTCGGTAACAGGTTGTAAATCTTTTAGTTCATCAACTGCACTTATAATGTATTCTCTGGTCCAAAAAGAATGTTCTTCCCATAACTCTCTCATTTTATTCATAATACTTATGGGGGTATAAAAAAAGTAGTCCCTGTACATCATACCATTGTTCATCAAATACTATTTCCTTTCTATATGAATTTATAAGCCTCCTTTAATAAGCTGATTGCTCATAAAGATGGAAGTCATTATATAGTATTCATATATAGGGAAACCGTGTATTGTGGATAGTTCTTTTTGTTTCTGAAGCGGTTTCCGGCAGTCAATCTATGACGGCACCCCCGTCCCCTTGTCATATATTCATATATAAGAAAACAGTGCAAAAAGGCACCAGGCACCGGTTATTGGTGCCTGGTGCCTAGTGCATTAATTGGGATAAGTACCATTGCCTTTAATGCAGCTATTTTATTAATAAAAAATTTATGTTTTTCTTTGAGAAGCAATGACCTCATATACTCTTCATTAAGATTCTCACTTCTACAAAATAATTTTAAACTGTCATACTTATCCTTATTTTGAATATAGTCATATTTATACATGTCAACCTCACTAACTACCTATATATTTCCAACATTTTATCGGGGACCCTTCCCATAATAATAAGGTGATTTCAATAGTACAAATTAGCATTAGATAAATTGCGGATATTAACCGGCTCTTTCTTGGTTACATTAACTGTGCATTTCTGACCTGACCATAAAGTTTCTCTTACATCGAATTCAATATCCGGATTTAAGCCCCTCATCATACCTTCCATGGGGTCTAAACAGAAGATATTGCATGGGCTTTGAGCCCCGGTTTTTTTTGCCATTGCACACAGCATACACTTAGTTGCCTGGGCTTTTATGCCTTCATCATTTCTTTCAACCGTCCAGTCTGCACAACCGAATAAGTCTGACAGCACCAAAAATACCCCTTCCGGTTTTTCAATTCCAAATTGGGCTGCCCTGATTTTCCCATTAAGCATTTGTTCTTCTCTCTTTTCCAGAGTTACCTTTTCAAGAATTCCTTCTTTTCCCATTCTCAATACAAAGTCTGTCAATGCTCCTGCATAAATCATTTGAAGCATTTTAAATTTTTGTTCCAGTCCCATTTAATAAAACCTCCATATGTTTTTACTATATGAGTGGAACTTATATGATTTTTGTGACAACTAAAATGAAAAAATATCCTGTGCCAACACTTAAGACATTGCTAAAACTGTGCATCAGCATAGGATATAAAACGCTCTTGGTTTTTTGATACACTATACCTTGTATCATTCCCATCATAAAAGAATACAACAACTGATAATAATTGGCTTCCATATCGAAGGGTATTAAGGTCAATTTGACATGGGCAAATGAGAATAAGACAGCTGCCAAAACAACTTCCAATGTAATATCTTCATAAATTGAAACACTTTTCCCGAATGCATGAATCAGTATGGGTATCGGCAAGGCCCGGTATACAATTTCTTCTGCCGTCCCGGTCAATAACAGTTGGAAGCTCAGGGTCCCGATAATATTTCGCCCGTTTAAAGGGAAATCATATACAGGCAGCTGATTATTGGCAAGCATACCAATGTGAAGAATTATTGAAATCAAAGCATAAACTGCAGTAAACACTGCCAAAATTTTTGTTCCTTTTTTTACATCACCTAATTTAAAATTAAAATCAATTTCAAAATTCCTGCTGAGTATAGCTATTATCAAGAGACTAAGTATCATCATAACTATATGATGTATGGATATACCTATAAAGGCATTGTACGGGTCAATTTGTTCGTAGGAAACTATCCTTGAAATGTAAGTTCCGATTTTCCCGGATAAAACCTGCCATACAAGCAATGCCGCAAAAACACCAAGGCTGAAAAGAATTCTCTTATATTTTACTGCTTTTAGATTATTAACCATATTATTTTTACCATTATCAACATGCAGTAGTATTCAAGCCCTGTATCAATTGCCGATAGTTAAATTAAGCGGCAAGAATAACGTCCTTGTCATAATTGTTGCATGCAATAAAACCTCCCATATTTATTTTCAATACATTAGTGCAATGCTCTATATTTTTGTGACAGGATAATTTATTCTAGTAATTTATCTTTTGAAAGCAAAATTTCCGAAGCCCTGTAAAAATTTATTTTATGCACTGTCCGTCTGAGTTTTTCATATTCCTCATCAAGGCGAATTTCCTTGACCCATTTGCTCATCCGGCACTTGCATTTTGAATCCGGATTTTTCAATATACACTCATCATTTAAAAAGTTGCGGAGCTTATTTCGCGCGCGGGATACCATCTTCCTTATGCTGACTTCATCCTTTTCAAGAATTTCTCCTATTTCGGAATAAGGCACCATGTTAATGTCACGCAGGATATACGCCAATCTCGTCTCATTATCCAAGCAATGCAAAGTTCCCGTCAGACATTTATCGCACATTTCTCTTACCCACAAGTGTTTGTCAAAATCCTGGTATTGGGGAATTTCTATATCCTCTCCATGAAAATAGCTGCTGAGAAAATGTGTGGTATATTTATGTTCTTCCTTTGCCATTCTCATGACAACCCTTGAAGTAATCTTGTAAAGCCAGGTTGAGATTTTGGATTCGCCCCGAAAGGATTTCAGGCTCTTGTTAACCTCAAGCCAAACCTCCTGGACGGCATCTTCCACGGTATCTCTGTTTTGTATCATCCTTCTGCATATTGAATTAACCATCTTACCGTAATTCTCGATGATGTATTCAATTGTAAGATTATTATTGATTACACTTTCCATTTATACCCCTCGAATATATACTTGTTCTATTATATATATATCTTCTTTCATATCCTTATAATTTTTTTATACTGCACATTGTCTTATTATACCATTATTTACATAATTTTACATCATTTATATAATTTTTTTTAATTATCCGTCTCATTTAATGGCAGTATCCCCGTTCCCTTGTCATCGTCCCCCTGTCATTTGTACCAGGAACCTATTTTTGCATTTCTATAGCAAATTGCTTGATGTTTTCATGCTTTATGTCTGATTTATCCGATGAAACCTTGACAATTTTCTTTACTATGGCTTTTTCCATGAAGTTCATTTTTTTGAATATAAACTCTCCGCCGAAATGCTTTACCGACTTAGCTTTATTTAACAGGTCTTCCGGAAAATTGGCGGCTATTTCCTTATCAAGTTCATCACCTTCCTGCATTCCGCAGATAAAGAGTCCGATACTCTTGTTCAAGAGTTCTTTTAAGTTTTGATTGATAAAATCCGCTACTTCTTTTTGAATTTTCCCGATGTAAACAGAACCGCCTATTATAACATTCTCATATTCAACCAGGTCGATTCTCTTGTTTTCCTTTAAGTTAATTACCTCTACATTACCGTCAAACTCTTTTGATAATTCCATCGCGCATTTTTCTGCGCATCCGTATTTGGTTGCATAAACTATTAATGTATTCATTTTCCCTCCTAATTATTTAATGCATTTTCAATAGATTTAAGATATGCCTTGCAGGTGACTGTCGCACCGGATATGGTATCTACCCTTGTGTTTTGTGCTGACATTACACTTTGCAAAAGCTCGCTTGTTACCTCAGGATTTACTAACATCATGTCATCGATAATTGCTATATCGATTATTCTGTGGTCTTTAACCGTTACATTAAGTTCATTCGACCACCTGCCGAAATCATAGCTGCCTTTGTAGACTCCATCTTCTTTTAGGGACAAATCAACAGGATTAATGCTTACATTCAATCCTTCATCAAGGCCCCTGCTTATATAGAACATGCCCGATACAGCTGCCACAACAAATACCAAAAATATAACACCCACAATTTTTAAAACCTTTTTCATTTACTTTTACCTCTCCCTAATACTTAAATTTTCAAAATTATTTCTTTTATAAAATGATCAATTATCTTTTGTCTTTGGTCTTCTTCAGTGTCCTTTTCAACAATCAGCTTTATTATTAAACCCATTGTTGAAGCTGCTATTATTTGTGCTTTTAGCTCAATTTGTTCGTAATCAGCATCCATGTGGATTTCTTTCAAACAACTGTATAGAGCTTTCAATGCAGGTTTTTCTTTTGCAGCTCCCTTAAATAGATACGATGTATGTTTGAGTGCCTGAGGCGACTGATTAACTTGCACCGATAAAAATTCATCCGGCATCTTTAAGGCTTCCTCAATGTAGTTTCGTGACATTTCAGCCAACTTTTCTCTTGGTGACAAATTTTCCAAATCGGATGCGGATACTGCATTTATAATCTTCATGTACCCGCTTCTCATTATCGTGTTTACTAATTCTTCTTTATCCTTAAAGTAGTTGTAAATAACTGATGGCGAATATTCTATTTTTCTTGCGATCTTTCTTATAGACAAATTGTCGAGGCCTTCTTTTGCTATTATTTCCTTAGCTGTAGCAATGATTAATTCCCTCATGGCCTCAATTTCTTTTTCTCTTCTGGTAACCATATATCCTCCTTGTCAGAACGTTGTTCTTTTTGTGAACGTTGTTCGTTATAAAAGTATCATTTTGTTTGCACTTTGTCAATACCTTTTTTTAATAATTTTATATTCATTCCATCCTGAGCGTATGCGCTTTGTCATCCTGAGCGTATGCGAAGGATCTCATGAGATTCTTCGAGCTAAAGCTCTCAGAATGACAGTTTGTGAGTTGTTAGCAACAATAACACTTGCGTGTATTCATAGCAATGGCACTTAGCGATGTATGCATACAATGACAAGGTGTCGTATTTTTCCGGCGATCTATGCAATATTAAACATATTTATTTGCATGCTCTTGATAAACTTGCTATACTTATTACAAATCCAATGATGAGAGGTTAAATCATGAACAGATGTCCCTGGTGTTTAGGTAATGAATTGTATATTAAATACCATGATGAGGAATGGGGAGTTCCCGTACATGATGACAGGAAGCATTTTGAATTTTTAATTTTAGAAGGTGTTCAGGCCGGTCTTAGCTGGCTGACTATTTTAAAGAAGAGAGAAAACTACAGGAAGGCATATGATAATTTTGATGTTAAAAAGGTTTCCGAGTACGATGAGGCTAAAATTGAAGAATTGATGAATAATCCGGACATAATCAGAAACAGGAGAAAAATTGAAGCATCAATAAATAATGCCAAAAAATTTTTGGAAGTCCAAAAAGAATTTGGCAGTTTCGATAACTTTATCTGGAGCTTTGTCGATAATAATGTAGTTAAAAATCATTGGAAGGATCTAAGCGAAATCCCTGCCACATCGGAATTGTCGGACAAGGTCAGCAAGGAGCTAAAAAGGAGGGGCTTTAAATTTGTCGGCTCCACCATTATCTATGCCCACCTTCAGGCTATCGGACTGATAAATGATCACTTAGTAACCTGCTTCAGATATGACCAGGTATAATATGATTTAGATATGATTTAGATATGCTCTTCAATCCATTCCTTTAAAATGATGGCATGGTTGTATTCTTCATTCTTGGCTGCATACAGCAAGGTAACATTGCCTTCTTTTAATTTGTCTTTCATTAAATTGATAAAATCAGGAGCTTGTTCATTGTTATCCAGTTCAAAATAGTATCTGTCCCTGAATTCATCCATTGTTTCCGGGTCATGTTTGAATGTCTTTCTCAGCTCAGTGCTTGGAGTTATTTCTTTTGCCCATTTATTGATGTTGATTTTTTCTTTGCTGATTCCCCTCGGCCAAAGGCGGTCAACCAGTATTCTATATCCGTCATCCTCTGAGGGGGCTGCATATACCCTTTTAATCTTTATACTGTGCATAGTATTCCTCCTTGGGATTTTCATAATAAATATTTTATCACAATTTATTTCCTTGTTTGTTTTTACTATTATTTATAAACGGCTTTAAGTCATCAAGACCTTCATAATAGGCTATTTTTGCCTCTAACACTTTTATTTGCGCTTCATACAGCTTTTCTCTCTGTGTTCTAGTGCCTTCATTTACATAACCCCCTTACATTAAGTATACTATACCATCCCACTTTTGTACACTTTTTGAGTTGTTTTGCAATTTCTAGGGACGGTTCTTTTCGTTCTTGAGAACGAAAAGAACCGTCCCTAGAAAGTTTCGTTTTCAAGAACGAAAAGAACCGTCCCTAAAAACTCTAAAAACTAAAAATGGTTTAAATTAATTATATGGGGGTAATATGAATAAGAAAACAGTATTTCTGTTTTTAACATTACTATTGATAATTTTTTTGTTTGCATGTGATAATAATACAAATAGTGAATTGTTTGATGATTTTTTTAATGAAAGCAATGCTAATTTAACAAGAAAGGATGAAGATTTAATGAATAAAATGATATATCTTGCGGGAGGATGTTTTTGGGGAACCGAAAAATATCTTAGCTTAATTAATGGAGTTGTGGGAACCGAGGTTGGATATGCAAACGGAAATACCGAGAATCCTAGTTACGAGGATGTTTGCAGAAGAAATACCGGTCACGCGGAGACAGTAAAAGTTGTATATGATCCTGAGAAAATTGAATTGAAAAATTTGCTGAAGCTGTTTTATAAGGCAATTGACCCTGTAGCCGTAAACAGGCAAGGCAATGATATAGGAAGCCAGTATCGTACAGGGGTTTATTATGTCGACAAAGACGACGAAGCTGTAATTAAAGCATCATTGGATGAATTGCAGAAGGAATATTCGGAGCCCTTGGCTGTTGAGGTGATGGAGCTTAAGAATTATTACCCTGCAGAGGAGTACCACCAAAAGTATTTAGACAAGAATCCCGGCGGCTACTGCCATATCGGGGAAGCAGAGTTTCACGAATTGAAGGAGGCTCAAAAGGACACCAAGTTCAAGGTAAAATCAAAGATGGAATTAGAGAGGACCCTGACGGAAATGCAGTATAATGTTACCCAAAACAATGCTACCGAGCCGCCTTTTGATAACGAATATTACGATAATTTCAAAGAAGGCATATATGTGGACATAACTTCCGGAGAACCCTTGTTTACTTCCAAGGACAAATTTGACTCAGGATGCGGATGGCCAAGCTTTTCAAAGCCCATTGATGAAAAAGTTATAAAAGAAAAACTTGATTTAAGCCATGGCATGGTTAGAACTGAAGTGAGAACAGCAAACAGCGATTCCCATTTGGGGCATGTTTTTAATGACGGCCCCGGAGAATTAGGAGGACTGAGATACTGCATCAACAGTGCTTCCCTGAAATTCATCCCTGTGGAGGAAATGGAGGAGAGAGGATACGGGGACCTGCTTTATTTATTTGAATAAAAGCTTAGGGACGGTTCTTTTCGTTCTCAAGAACGAAAAGAACCGTCCCTAAAATTCTTAAGCCATTCCTCAACGGATTTAGTTACCTGCTCACTTGTAAGAGGGCTCTTCATATTTGTTTGCATAAAGAAGTGGTCTTTTACCTTGCCCCCTCTTGCTTCAATGCGTGCTGTCATAGATTCAAATACCAAACTTGGAGTTTTTTCATCAGCCTGTGTAAGAAAAACATACACATTTTTCCCGGTGAAATCTGCTTGATTCAGAAAGGTATTGATAGGTGTTGATGTTTTACCCGCCCATACCGGAGACCCGATAAATATATTTTCGTAATCGCTAAAATCAAAATCAACGTGTTTTATTTTTCCTTCTTTCCCAAGCAAGGCTGTAACTGCAGCCCAAAAGAAGCTGACTTCCTTTATTAATTCAATCTTCTTGATTTCGCCCTTTACTGCCTTTGCTATTTCCTTTGCAACTGTTTCCGTATTATTACTTCTTGAATAATAAACTACTAAGCTTTTCATCCTTCACCCCTGAATCTATCATATGATTTTTCCCATTATATAACTAAGACTTCATCTTATACAAGAAAAAACTTTTGACTAAATATAAAAACACTTTGAGCTTAGTTGTCATCCTGAGCGTATGCGAAAGATCTCAGATTTATTTTTCTTCTGCAACTATCTTTATTATTGCAAATACTATTCCTGCAATTGGCCATATAATCCAAGATATACCCCACCTATTGGTTATGAAGCTGTATAACAAGAAGACCGCTACAACCGCCAGCCAATATACCTTGCTGATAATTTGAAATGTTGTGTTTGATTTTGTTTTTACTGAATAATCCCCTTGCTGCAAGAGCACCTGGCAGGCATTGTTGATGCCCCCTTTACTGATTAAGTGGTAAGTGGCACAAGCAACAATTGTCAAGGTAACCGCTACGGATATTATGCTTGCTCCACCGGAATTAAACAATAATGCTATGAGTATAATCGGGAGTGCACTTAAAATATACATTATAACGGAAATATTTACTGCTGAGCTGTAAGAAGGTTGATCTTGCTCCATCATGCTTCTAACCATTTGTTCCGTACTGTAGTCAAGGGAAAAAACACTTTTCTGGAGGTATTCATATTTTTCTAATTTGCTTGAATACCTGATGAAGAATGATACTCCCGCAGCCACTAAGCCCAATAAAAATACTAAACCTGCTGCTACCAGCCTCTCTTCCTTAATCTGCAGAAAGCCTGATTCATTTAATCCTAACAAGATCAGCAGAAATGTTGGAGACATTATGCACAAAAATGCTCCTATTCCTGTTTTTGGCGCAATGTTCTTTGAATCTTCCAGATATTTTTCGGCTTCTTCATAGGTTACGAAATTAATATCCGATTTGTTGTCAAATGCCTGCCTTATACCCAGGGCATCAGCCAATTCATCCAAATTTCCGAATTCGGATATTACAATACCGATGGCTTCATTTTCTGTTTTCCCGTTGTTTTTCAACTCGTTGTATTTGTCTTCCATCATTGCCAGGAGTTCTTTTTTTGCTCTTCTTACATCTTCTGTATCCGGTAGTCCTAAAAACATATTGTCCAGATAATTCCTAATTGTATTCATTATTATTCTCCTTCACGATAAATTTCTCTATTACTTCCTTTGTCAGTTCCCATTCTTTGCATTTTTCCCTGTAGTAGCTTTCGCCTGCTTCAGTAATTCTGTAATATGTCCTGGGTTTTCCATAGGTTTCTTCTCCCGAAAATGATTCTATATAGCCGTTTGCTTCCATCCTTTTGAACGCGGAGTAAAGGGTTGTTTCCTTCATAATATATTTTTCATCGGTCAATTCTTTTATCTTCTTGGATATCTCATATCCGTAGGATGGCTCATTAAGCAAAAGATATAAAATCATGGTATCAATATAGCCCCGGATGATATCGCTGCTAATCATGTGTTCACCACTTTCTTTTATTTTACTACGTCTGGCGTTACTACGCCTGATGTAGCATGTCTGTCGTAGTAATAGTAGCATAAGAACTACGTCAGGTCAAGTACTTTTTTAAATTTTTTGGGGACGGTTCTTTTCGTTCTCGAAAAATCCGTTTTATTAAAAATATCACGCAATTTCTTTTATAATTAGTATATTTGTATACTGCTGAGAATGCTGTTGAGAACGAAAAGAACCTCCCCGAAAAGCATTTTCTTTAATAATCTGCATATTTGTAAGCTGTTAAGGATGCAGTTGAGAACAAAAAGAACAGTCCCTAAAAAAATAAGTCCAGTACTTGGTACCGAACTTAATTTGATTAGATTTTATTAACTTGCTGAGAACGAAAAGAACCGTCCCTAAAAATTGAGGTCGTTGCTGAGAACGAAAAGAACCGTCCCTAAAAATTGTCATCTCTCGGAGAGGGTTTTCAGGGTGTCGGTGAATTCGTCGGTGGCCTTGTAGCCCTGGAACTTGACCTTGTTGTATTTCTTGCTGAATTCGTCATAGTATTTTTCTTTTACATATACCGTTTCTTCTTCAATGTCATAATACAAGTCGAAATTGTATTCATTCTCTGTCGTGAAAATCAAGAATTTGTCCTTTGTAAATATATCCGCTTCTATCCAGTAATAACCGTCTTCCTTCCGGGGGAGGTCTTCAAGAGTTTCGGTTTTCTCAGAAACTGCCATGTTTTTGAGCAAGGTTTTCACATCCTCGGCCTTTTCCGCATCCTCCGGCAGGCTTCCTTCGAAGGTCATGAGTCTTTTTATGTCTTCATGCTGGTTGGTGTACCTGATTCCCTCATTTTCGTAAATAGTTGCATCGATTTTGGAAACAGTGCTGATTGAGCCTGACATTTTGGTTATTTCCTGCTCCAAAGCTTCTTCGATATGGGAAACATACCTGTTTTTGCTGAATACTTTCACTAAGAGCAGAATGATAACAACCAGCCCTGCAAGCAAAAGTGCAACCCGCCCGTAATTAATCCTCCTTCTCCTCCTGCTGTAGACCCTTTTTCTCCTGGCCATAATTCACCATCCCTTACTTTTTACTTCAAGTAAAGCTTTTATATTCTCTCTAAGTTCTTCAACAGTTCCTTCATTGTTTATGACTTCATCGACCATAGAAACCTTGTCTTCGATGGGTATCTGCTTATCTATTATTTTTAGGACATCTTCGGGATTTTTGTTTTCCCTTAAGGCCCTTTCCCTGAGTCTTTTTCTCTGTATTTCCTCTGAAACATATATCAGCCATATTTCATCATATATGGGTTCATGAGTGTCCTTGGTTTCCAATATCAGGGGTATGTCAAGAAATATTACTTTATCGTAACAATCTTTAATGCCTTCTTTTAATTTTTCATATACATAGGCATGGACAATCTTGTTGAGTCTGCTCAATTTATTTTCATCTGTAAAAACAATTTTACCAAGTTTTCGCCTGTCTATTTGGCCTCCTGTCAGTATTTCCTTGCCGAAGGTTTCGATAATCTTTTCATAGAGGGGGCTTCCCATATTGTAACCTTCATGGACAATTTTATCCGAATCTAAAACCCTGTAGCCTAATTCTTTAATTATTTCAACAGCCGTGGATTTTCCGGTTCCTATGCTTCCGGTAATCACTATGACTTTTGGTCTACTTTGCATCATACCAGCTGCTCCCCGTATTAATGTCCGATTTTAAGCGTACCTTAAAATCATCAACCACATTTTCCATTTCTTCTTTTAGTATTGTCTTTACCTCATTTAGCTCGTCCTTGTGTGCCTCCACGATCAGTTCGTCATGAACCTGAAGTATAAGCCTTGACTTCATCTTATTGTCTTCGAGCCTCTTGTATACCCCGACCATGGCCGCCTTGATAATATCTGCGGCTGTTCCCTGGACGGGAGTATTTAAGGCAATCCTTTCTCCGAAGGACCGGATGTTAAAATTACGTGATGACAACTCCGGTATGTATCTTCTCCTGCCGAAATAGGTGGTCACATAGCCGTCCTTTTTGCCCTTTTCTACTATATCCTTCATGTATTTTTCAATATTTGAATAGTATTTCATGTAGTTATCTATATATCTTTTTGCTTCTTTCCTTGTAATTTTTAAATCCCTGCTGAGACCGTAATCACTTATGCCGTATACGATTCCGAAGTTTACGGCCTTGGCCCTGGACCTCATCTCCGGTGTCACTTCCGACAATTTTACATGGAAAACCTGGGAGGCGGTTTTGGCATGGATATCCAGGTCCTGGGCAAATGCGTCTATTAAATTCTTTTCATCTGCCAAATGGGACAGTACCCTCAGCTCAATCTGAGAGTAGTCGGCATCGCACAGAATATAATCATCTTCAGCCACAAATGCCTTCCTGAGCTCCCTTCCTTCCTCCGTCCTGGTGGGAATATTCTGAAGGTTCGGCTCTGTGCTCGATATCCTTCCCGTTGAAGCTATTGTCTGATTGAAGATGGAATGAACCCTGCCCGTTTCCTTGCTTACTTCGTTTTTCAGCCCCTCCACATAGGTTGAATTTAATTTAACCATGGACCTGTATTCAATGATTTTTTCAACTATGGGGTGTTCTGAGCTCAGTCTTTCGAGGACTTCGATATCCGTTGAAATGCCCGTCTTGGTTTTCTTGATTACAGGCAGGCTTAATTTATCAAATAAGATGACAGAAAGCTGTTTTGGAGAATTAATGTTAAAGGTCTCTCCGGCAAGCTCATATATTTCCTTTTCAAGCTCTTTGGTTTTTTCCTGAAAATGTAGACCCAATTTATCAAGTACCCTTAGGTCTACTTTAAAGCCTACAAATTCCATGTAAGCCAATACTTCAATCAAGGGAAGCTCGATTTCTTTATATAGGGAGGTCATCTTCAGGTCTTCGATATCCTGAGTTATTTGCTTCTGTGCTTTATTGACGGTGTTTAAATAGTTGAAAATATATGCCTTCCTCTGGTCGAGGTCTATATCTTTGAATGTTTTTCTTTTTACTCCCGTGCCTAATATTTGATTTTCGGAAGGGATTTCCAAATTCAAAAACTCATAGGCAATTTTATCTATGGAATAGGAGCTTTCCGAAGGGTTCAGGAGGTATTTGCCAATTTCCGAATCAAACTCGATATTGCTCATTCGAATATTTTTTTTCATCAAATAAATTATCTCATTTTTTAAATTATGGCCCCGGATGGGGATTTCTTTGCTTTCGAATATTTGTGCCAAGCTCTCCAGAACTTTGTTTTCGTCTGTTTTTTCAAAATCTATGTAGTAGATATTTTGGCCGTCTGAAATTCCCAAGGCAAGTGCATTGCTAAAGAGCGCCCTTTCCCCGTCAAACAAAAACTTTATTGATGCCTCCTTGATTCCTTTAATATCCTTTAGCTTATTCTCTGCATCAATGTAAATAATATCTATATTTTCAACGGTTCCCGGTTTATCCGAATCAAACAAGGACAATTGGCCCCCGGTTTCTTGAGGTGTTTCTTCTGCAAGACGCTTTTTAAACTGGCGGAATTCCAAGTCATCATATAAGTCGGATAATTTCTTGATGTCAGGTTTTTGGATTTTAAAGTCTTCTATATTAAATTCTACCGGAATGTCGGTAATGATCCGCGCCAGGGTCTGGCTCATGTAAGCCTGCATTTTATCGGTAGTCAGTTTTTCATTAAGCTTCCCCTTAATCTTGTCAATGTTTGCATATATATTATCTAAGCTTTTGTATTCCTGCATAAGCTTGAGGGCTGTTTTTTCTCCCACTCCGCCTACACCGGGTATATTGTCGGAAGAATCACCCATGAGGGCTTTTAAATCTATAAATTGCTCAGGTGTTAACCCGTATTCTTCCTCCATGGATTTTAAATCCATTTCCACCGTATTGGTGATGCCTTTTTTGGTTAATATAACTTTTATGTTTTCATCTATGAGCTGGAGGTAGTCCTTGTCACTGGTTACCAGGTAGACTTCTGCCCCCTGATCCCTTGCGGCATATGCGAAGGTGCCTGATATGTCGTCAGCTTCAAAGCCATCAATCTCAACCCGCTTAATATTATGGACGTCAAGGACGTCTCTTATGAGCTGGAACTGCTGAACCAATTCATTGGGGGCTTTTTGTCGGTTTGCCTTGTAATCCTTATATTTTTCGTGTCTGAAGGTGGGTTTTTCAGGGTCAAATGCTACACATAAGTATTCGGGGGAATATGTATCTATAATTTTATACAACATGCTCAAAAAACCGTATACGGCATTTGTGTATTGTCCTTTTTTTGTCTTTAAGGGGGGTAATGCGTAAAATGCTCTGAACAGCAAGCTGTTGCCGTCCAATATCATTATCTTTTTCATCGCAGAATTCTCCTGTTTTTCCAGGGCCTTCCTCTTCTTAAGCTTCCTTCACAAGGTCGAGGAGTGCCTGTTTTTATTTATTATATCAACTAAAACAAGAGGGGTAAAGGAAAAGTTTCAGTTCATATAATCATTTTCCTCCTCATATAATGGAATATAATCATGGAGGTAGTGAAATGAAAAAAATCGAGCCAAAAAACTACAACTTTTCAAATGTGAGATATTTTTCTCCCATTCAATTGAGCGAGCATTATCAGTTGTACATAAATTACATCAACTGTCTTAACCAGGTCAACACCGATTTAAAAAATGATAAGATATTTAACAAATGCAACTCTAATTACAGCGACATCCGGTCTGCCCAAAAATCTAAAACATTTTGTTTTGACTCCATTAAGCTCCATGAGCTTTATTTCGAAAACTTAACAGGCAACAACAACAGACTCTTCGGCCCCTTTGAAAGAATTATTGTTGATAACTTCGGATCATACAGTAATTTCAGGGAAAAATTCAAATGCATAGGAATGAGCATGAGGGGCTGGGTTTTACTCTGCTATGACAGGTATAACAATGAGTATTACATATACGGCCAGGACTCCCATGACTGCGGTGTAATGCTCTACGCTGAGCCTTTGATTGTGGCGGATGTGTATGAACACGCCTATATGATTGACTTTGGAACGAACCGCAGTTTATATTTGGATGCCTTCTTTCAAAACCTTGACTTCAAGGTTGTTAACCAGCGGTTGAAAAAAAATTTGGAATAATCTCAGTCACTTAACAAACCTTCAGACATATAATATCATAAGCACAATAATTCAAGGAGGTTAATTATGGGATTTTTTCATAGAGGTAGAGTAGCCGGAGCAGGCGGATCAAGTTTACTGTTTTTCTTCTTGTTGTTAGTGATTTTGTTCAATGAGTGCTTCGACGAAGTAAACTGTTAGTAAAAACCCTCTCAAACGGTATAATTGCTGTTTAGAGCTCATATAACAGTACAAAAGGCCTGAAATATTTCAGGCCTTTATTTATATGGGCTGAATCCCCATACCTATTGCTTCATGCTCAAATCCTCTCCTTGGAGACCCTATCTGGCCGTACAAAACTACGGCAATCCAGTTGCCGCCGGATTCGTCGCCGTCAATCAGGGGCCCCTTCACTATGGTAAATGACAAGCCGGCACTTCTCAAAACCTCTCCCAGCATTACCTGGCCCCTGCAATAACCGCTCAGAGCCTCGATTATTGCATGATACAAAGCATGCTCCTCACGGTAGTTTTCTACTATTATCTTTTCCCTGTATGCGGCAGTTTCTATTGCAGCCACAATTTTTTTGGAATCCATGGAGCCTGCTTGTCCCTTATAAATTACATAATTTTTATTCTCATAATATCTTTTTAGTTTTTCATCATCACCGCCTGTAATGGCAAGCAGCAGTGCGATTTTTCCTATACCTTGTTTTTCCATGAGACTCCTTCCTCATTTGTTTACATTAATTGAATGGGGATAATCCAAGTATTTTTTTCTCATACTTAATAGTTTTTTCTTCCAGGATATCTGCTTTTTCTTTTAATTCCTTTACAAACTCTTCATCCTTGATGGAATCCAAATTAATCCTGATATTCAATATGGCCGACAAGACACCGGTTCTTGCCATCATTGCACCTACTAAGCCGTCGGTAACAGAGCTTTTATTGCCTCTTCGTACGACTGCTTCCGCCAAAGGAAGTATTTCAAAAGCTGTTTCCGCCACTTTTAAAGGTACGGTGGCGGCTAACTTCAAACCTTCCTGAATTTTTTCGCTCCTATATGTCTTTTCTTCTTCGGTTTCCTTTGGAAGCTTGAATGCTTCCGTAACCTTATAGTAGGCAAGGGAGTCTTCTTCAATATAATTTAACAGTTTCTCCCTAAGCAGGGATGCCTTGTTTATTATTTCCGTCATTTCTTCTTTACAATCCGCGTACTTTACCTTTGTAACAGTTAAATTTGCGACCATTTCGGACAAGACCGCCCCAAAAGCTCCGCACAGGGCGGCAAGGCTCCCGCCTCCGGGCACCGGAGAATCGGAAGCAACGATTTTTGCAAATTCATTTATAGTCATGTTTTTCATATCTAACCTCTTACGATTTTTCCGTTTTTAATTACGGTTTCAACAATATTTACCCCGGCGTGGTATGGAAGGAAGTGTATAGAAGGATATTCCAATATTATAATGTCTGCTTTTTTCCCTTTTTCTATACTTCCTATTCTATCGCTCCTGCCTACTGCAGCCGCTGCATTTATTGTTAGTGCCGTAATAATTTCTTCAATTGTCATCTTCATATGAAGGGCTGCTAAGGCAATAACCAGGGGGATGGAATTTGTAAAGCAGCTTCCGGGATTAAAGTCCGTTGCCAGAGAAAGGGCACACCCCTTATCTATCATATATCTTGCCCTTGCATATTCTTCCTTAAGGCAGAATGCAGTGGCGGGAAGGATGGTTGCAACCGTATTCGACTCAGACAGCTGTTTTATACCTTCATCGGAAGCCTGAAGGAGGTGGTCTGCTGAAGTACACCCCAATTCAACGGCTAATTCCGTTCCTCCCAGCCGGTACATTTCATCTGCATGAATTTTTAATTTAAGACCCGCATCCTTAGCAGCAGTTAAAAATCTCCTTGATTGGTCAATTGTAAATACGTTCTTCTCGCAGAATATATCTGCAAATTCTGCCAAGTTTTCTTTCGCAATCTCAGGAAGGAGGTCAATCATCAGATTGATAAATTCATCTTCCTTTCCCTTATATTCGGGAAGTACGCTGTGGGGTCCTAAAAAGGTGGGTACGATATCAACCGGATGCATTTCGTTCAACTCTTTCATTGCCTTAAGCTGCCGTATTTCCGTTTCCTTTTCAAGTCCGTATCCGCTTTTTCCCTCGACCGTGGTAACCCCCATGTCCAATATTTTATCAAGTCTTTTGATACCAAGGCTGATAAATTCTTCATCGGAGGTGTTTCTTGTCGACCTCACGGTGCTCGTTATGCCCCCGCCCCGCTCCATTATGGACATATAGGTGTCACCCTTCAGTCTCCAGGAAAACTCTTCTGCCCTGTATCCTCCGAATATAAGGTGGGTGTGGGAATCAATAAAGCCGGGCAATACAGCCTTATTTTCCGCATCAATAACCTGGTATTCTTCTTCATTGTAATTTTTTAATATTTCTTTGGTTCCAACATCTATGATAGTATCATTTTCAATCACCAGGCATCCATTTTTGATAAGCCCTATATCGGACATATCTTTACCGTGCTTGGGAGCTCTTCCCCTGCACGTCACCAGCTCCGATACATTTTTTATAATCAGCTTACTCATACTCTCCTCCTTTTTTGGGGACGGTTCTTTTCGTTCTTCAGGGACTCGTTTCTTCAGGGACGGTTCTTTTCGTTCTCGAGTTTCTTTAGCGACGGTTCTTTTCGTTCTCAAACAGATGAAAAAATAGATTAGTAATAAAAGAACACTACGATAGCTACTGTCTTTCCTGTGTCTATCTCTCAGATATAAATAGATTAGTTATTAAAGAACTAGTTTAAATTAATAACTTCTCAAAACCACAATTTTTTTGAAAGCGGAAAGAATCGCTCCTAAAAAATCGATGACAGTACCCCCGTCCCCTTGTCATATGACAGTACCCCAGTCCCCTTGTCATCGTCCCCTTGTCATTAAGAACGAAAAGAACCGTCCCCAAAAAGTTATAGGCGGGTTTCCAGGACTTGGTCGTATTTGAAGTCTTCCAGGCAGAGGTAGTATTCCGCTGTGTCTACCAAGGCCTGGAGCGGAATTAAGCCAATAATTTCGCTCCCAACAACATTTACTCCGTATCTTGCCGCTTCCATTTTTATTGTTTCAAATACCCTGTAGATACTTGTTTTGGTGTAGTCGGTTAAATTCATGGAAACCTGCACAAGACCTCTGTCCTGCAATTCAACCCCTATAGCCTTTACATACCTGAAGCCCCCGCTTAAATATCTGACCTGCTTAGCAATTTTATTGGCAATTTCCAAATCAGGGGTTGATAAATTCACATTGAAAGCAATTAAGGGCATCCTTGCTCCTATTGCAGTAACCCCTGCAGTGGGGTGAATGGTGTCGGGTCCAAAGTCAGGCTTCCATAGGACGTCCCTCATTTTTTCCCTCATTCCTTCAAACTGCCCTTTTCTCACATTGGCTAAATTTTCCCTGTGGGGTGCGGATGCAGATTTTTCATAGAGGAAGAAGGGGAGGGCATATTTTTCAGCTGCTTCCCTTGCCACTTCCTTGGCTAATTTGTCCGCTTCCTCCAAGGTAACATTTCTCACAGGTATGAAGGGTATGACGTCTACGGCTCCCATGCGGGGGTGTTGTCCCTGGTGGTAATTTAAGTCGATCAGCTCAACTGCCCTGCCGATGGCTTCGATCATTACCCTTTTAATCTCCTGGGGTTCTCCCACTATGGTCACCACAGTTCGGTTGTGGTCTTCATCGCTTGAATAGTCTAAGAGCTTGACCCCTTTTTTCCCTCTGAAAACATCCAAAATTTCTTCTATCTTTTCCAAGTTCCTGCCTTCACTGAAGTTAGGCACGCACTCAATGATTTTATCCATTTTAATCTCCGTTGATCTTGTAATTTTTTATGGTTTTCTCTATTAAGTCATCGCTTGCCAAATATGGTATGGTAATGTGGTCCCGGCCTTCGAATTTTTTGTTGTATTCAATCACTGTTTCAATCGAATGCTCATTTCTTGCCCAGTTTCTTCTGGCCACTCCCACCATGGTGTCCCAAGGAATGGAAGCTTTAATTATTTCATCGACCCTTTCACTTCCGTCAAGAACAAGACCGAAGCCACCGTTAATGGCCTTGCCGATACCTACACCGCCGCCGTTGTGAAGGGCAACCAATGACATGCCCCTTGCAGCATTTCCGGCAAAGCAGTGAACTGCCATATCTGCGGTAATATTGCTGCCGTCGTAGATATTTGATGTTTCCCTGAAAGGTGAATCGGTACCTCCCGTATCGTGGTGGTCTCTTCCCAGCATTACGGGTCCGATTTCTCCCTTTCTCACCATGTCGTTGAATTTAAGGGCTATGTCCCGCCTTCCCAGGGCATCCTGATAGAGAATTCTTGCCTGGGTTCCAACAACTAAATTGTTTTTCTCCGCATCTCTTATCCATATATAGTTGTCCCTGTCCTGACCTCTCCTGTCGGGGTCAATAACCGACATTGCAGCCAAGTCGGTTTTTCGCAGGTCTTCAGGCTTGCCGCTTAAGCAAACCCACCTGAAGGGGCCGTAACCGTAATCAAAAAGCATGGGTCCCATTATATCTTCCACATAGGACGGGAATATGAAGCCTTCGCTGGTATCCGTGCCATTTTTGGAAATTTCCTTAACTCCCGCATCAAAAACAGCCTTCATGAAGGAATTTCCATAATCAAAGAAATAGGTTCCCCTTTCAACCAAGGTTTTTATTGCTTTAAAGTGGTCGGCCAGGGATTTATCCACCATGCGGGCAAATTCTTCCCTGTCCCTGTATAAAAGCTTGGTTCTTTCTTCAAAGCTGAGTCCCTTGGGACAGTAACCTCCGTCATAGGGCACGTGGCAAGAAGTCTGGTCGGACAGCAAATCTATGTGAATATTGTTATCCACCGCATATTCCAGCAAGTCTACGATATTGCCGTGGTAGGCTATTGAAATTGTCTGTTTTTTGTACAAGTGTTCCCGTGCTATTTCAAAGGCTTCCTCAAGATTATCGGTTACTGTGGAAACCCATCCCTGGGTTAACCTGGTTTGAATTCTTGAGTAGTCTACTTCTGCAATTATCCCCACCCCGTTGGCTATTTCCACGGCCTTGCCCTGGGCCCCGCTCATGCCTCCAAGGCCCGAGCTCACGAATAAATGGCCTGCCAAATCCTTATCATCGGGGATGCCAAGCTCTTTTCTTCCTGCATTTATAAGGGTATTAAAGGTTCCGTGGACAATTCCCTGGGGACCTATATACATCCAGCCTCCGGCAGTCATCTGGCCGTAGCTGGAGCACCCCATAGCGGTTGCTTTTGCCCAGTCGTGGGGATTGTCAAACATCCCGATCATCAAGCCGTTTGATATGATTACCCTGGGGCTGGATTTGTGGGATTTAAAAAGCCCCAAGGGGTGGCCGGACATGACGGCCAGGGTTTGCTCATCCGTTAATTCCTCAAGATATCTCTTGATTAATTGGTATTGCATCCAGTTTTGGCAAACCTGGCCCGTTTCCCCGTAGGTAACCAATTCATAGGGGTAGAGGGCAACTTCATGGGATAGGTTATTGTCTATCATCACTTGGAAGGCCTTGCCTTCTATACACTTACCCTTGTATTGGTCTATGGGCCTGCCGTAAATTCTTTCCTTTGGCATATAGCGGTAGCCGTAAATCCTGCCCCTGGTCATCAGCTCATCCAAGAACTCGGGAGCTAATTTTTCATGCAGGCTTTCCGGCACATATCTTAATGCATTTTTTAAAGCTAATTTTATTTCTCTCTCATTTAAGGATACTTCTCTTTTAGGAGCCCGTCTTACATTTTCTTTTAAAACCGGATATTCAGGCAGTTCTTCGCCCAGCTTGATTGTCATTGCATTTGATATGCTTAAATTATCCATCTCTTTACCACCTCCAAAAACATTTTTAAAAAAATTATATCTTAAGATTACTTAAAGCTTTTTAGGGTAAACTATTTTTGTAAGTTAATAGTGTATGCTAATTAACTTCCCTCTCCCCCTTGTTTTTTATAAATATGTATTATGCCTTACCATGTGTAAGGCATAATTTTTTTATTTTAGCCTTGCACGGTATTTAACCGCCATCTTGTCTGGATAATATGAAAGCTTGGCTTTTCTCAAGCCTTCCACCCCCATGTCTTCTTCCCGGTTTATGTAAATCAAATCGGGATGCTTATCTTGAACCCATGCGGCAAATTGTTGGTTTATCATGGGATAAGCGCCCTGAACATCTTTAAATGCCTTTTCTATATGTATTACGTAAGTGTCGGAGCTTAAAACTTCACCTATGGTATAGGCAACAACTTCGCCTCCTGCCCTTATCAGGCCTCCTTCAAGCTCAAGCTCCTTAAAATATTTAAAGAAATATTTTGTCGCACAGTTTTCATCCATCAGGCTTTCATCGTCCGCGCAGCCTGATTCGATGCACCATTTCTTGTTCATTTCAATGCATTCGGCCTTGTTTTCTTCACTTATTGTCTCAAAGGACCAGTCAGGATAATTTCTTTTAAAAATGTTTATATGGTTTCTTTTTCTGTGAAGCTTTTTCCCCTTTAATGTCACAAGTTTTTCTATATAATATATATAATCAAAATCCATTTTAGCTTCTTTGAATATGAATTTTCCCGGAAACAATTCATTGAGTTCATTGACTTGTTCACGAGATAAGCCTGCAATTAATAATCTGTCGGAATCAGCCGAATTTATTATCTCTTCAATTATCGGCTTGACATTTCCCTTTCCCATGGGGTAAAGATATACATCCTTTAAATCGCTGATTTCCTGTTTGACAACCAAGAATTCGTTAACTTTAGCTACTTTTGTGTTATTTATTTCCCTCCAGGCAAATAAGTTGCCGAAGTTTTCATGACATCCTGAAATATCATGTTCTTTCAATATGGGGTTTATCCATTGTCTATCTTCCAGTTCAATTTTTCTTAAGTTAAGCATTAATAATTCTCCTCGCATTCATACGGTCAACCTTAAGCTTAATTCACCGTCTCTTATTTCATCCTTTCCTTATGTTTTGATGCAGCTGTTTTATTATACAACAAGTTAAGGAAAAAAACATGTAAATGACAAAAATAATATTTTTCAAAATAAAGCAGCTATTGCCGATAGGGTAAGCTGCTTTATATATTATATATAGGAGATGTCAGTTACATCTTTTCAAGTAATGTCTTTAAGCCGATTCCTTTTTCGTACTTGTACCCTAGTTTTATCAGTGTTCTTTCAATGGCTGCTATTACCGAATAAACCGTATGATCGTCAATGTTGCCCATATGGCCTATCCTAAACATTTTACCTGCATATGCTGCAAGGCCTCCTCCCACCATAACTCCTTCTTCAGCCAAAGTCTTCCTGAATTCGGCGTCATTTACTCCTTCCGGATAAAGTACGCATGAAAGGGTTGAGCACCTGTAGTCTTTCTTTGCCAAAGGCTTCATGCCCAAAGCTTCTAAAGCATCATTGAAAGCGTTGGATACTCTTTCATGCCTGTCGTATCTTTCTTCAAGACCTTCTTCTTTTATTATTCTTACCGATTCCTTAAGGGCCCAGATCATGTTTACGGCAGGTGTCGCATAGTATTTTGAAGGGTCGTTCATTATGGGAATCCATTTTTCAAAGTCAATATAGTATTCGGGAATGGTTCCCAAAGCCTTTCTCCTGGCAAGTGCCTTTTGTCCTGCCCATACTATGGCCAAACCCGGTGCAACTCCAAAGGCTTTTTGTGAGCCTGTAAACAATATGTCAATATTCATATCGTCCACATATTCTCTTTCTCCGGCAGTAGCTGCAACTCCGTCAACTATGTATACGGTGTCGGGGAATTTTTTCATAACTTCGCCGATTTTTTCAATCGGTGCGCGGGCGCCTGTGGAAGTATCAACATGTGTAACGGTAATTGCCGCATAGTTTTTTTCCTTCAATTTTGCTTCCACTGCTTCCGGAGTGACTACATCTCCCCATTCGGCAGCAAGCACATCTGCGTTAAGACCTTTTCTGGTACAGATATCAATGAATCTGTCACCGAAAAATCCGTTGGATACTATCAATACATTGTCTCCCCGTTTCGTAACATTGGCAACTGCCATTTCCATTGCCATGGTACCGGTTCCGGCTACAACAAAGCATTCGCCGTCAACTCTCCACATTTCTTTCAAATCAACGATTAACTCTCTAAAGTCCTTAACAAATTCCGGGTCTCCGAATGCGACCGTCTCTCTTCCCATTTGATCATTAATGGTTCTTACTGTAGGCGTCGGTCCTGGAATCATCACCAATTTTTTGTTTTTCATAATTCCTCCTTAAATTTATGAGTAAACTATAAGATTAATAATTTCTCTTGTGAAATTACATTAAACTATATTAATAATAATCCTAAATTGCTTGTATGTCAAATAAACATAAGCTAGTTAATAAAGAAAGCCTGAACCTCTTATTGCTGCGGTTCAGGCAGTTTTTCCGATTTTCCGGTGCTGTCATCATTTGGTCAGAACACTGACATTTCCTTGCAAAGATGCGCCTGAATCTATGGATAAGGCTGACGCAGCTATGTCTCCGGTTACCTTAGCATCACTGCACATCTTGATATATTGGTCAGCATTGATATTACCCTTAATAATTCCTGAAATTTCAATATGTTTCCCTGATAAGTCCCCTGTAATAACGCTATTGGCTTTTATCAGCAGCTTGTTTTCAACGCTTATGTTGCCTTCTACCTGAGCATTTTCAATTTCTGCAGATTCACACTTAATGTTGCCGAATATTTTGCCGCTAGTCGTGATGGCGTTCTTGCACTCGATATCACCTTCCACAATTCCTGATATCAAAAGCTTTGAATTGGTTACAATTGTTCCCGTTATCTTGGTATCTTCGGTAATAACCGTGATTTTTTGCGAAGGGTCATAATCCTTATCTTCACTCAGGTACTTCTTGCCGAACAAAGGCCCCTTGCTGCTTTTGATTTCCTGGGAAGGTTCATATTTTTCATCAGCAGGTGCAGGACTGATATTTTCCGTTAAATCTTCTTTATCCTTTTCTTCTTCCGTTGTTATATCCGGATTTTTTTTGCCTTTTTTCAATGAAAACACTTCATTAAACGCCTGTTGAAAATTCTTGTTCATTTCCCATCCTCCGATTTTACTAATTATTGTTGATATGTAAATATTATTGGTGCCACACCCTTATCAAGCTTGCCAAAGGTATATCCTTCCTTTTGCAAAAAGTCAATTATTTCGGGTAAGGCCTTTACTGTATTGTATTTGCTTTCGCTGTCATGTCCCAGGACTATTACATTGGTTTGATTCTTTATGGTATCCTTCACACTCTGGACTATTGCCGCGGGAGTCATGTTTGCAACGGCATCTTGCGTAGATGCGTTCCAGTCGTAAAAAAGAAAGCCTCGTCTCAGCATTTCCGATATAATATCCTGGTAAATGCCTACATTGTGGGCATTGATGCTTCCTCCGGGAAAACGGAAAATTTCAGGTTTGACGGAGGTTACCTCATATATCTTGTTATAACATGTGTTAAAATCATCCAGGAAAGTTTCTACAGACTTATATATGCCATAGTAGTTATGGGAATGACTATGTATCCCTATGGCGTGTCCTTCTTCTGCTATCCGCTTCAGGATATCAAGGTTATTATTATTTGATACGATAAAAAATGTGGCTTTTATATCCCTTTCTTTCAAAATATCCAGAATTTCCAGGGTTCTGGAAGAGGGCCCGTCATCGAAGGTCAAATATGCATTTTTCCCCTGGGGTTCTTCAATAACCGGCATTTCATTGTAAAGTTCGGGATATAAGGATTGGTATTCGATTTTTGGGCCTAGGTCTTGTATCTTTTGCAGAGCATCATTTTCATTTGCTTCCGCTTCTTCTTCAACTGATTCTTCAGGTTCTGGAGCTTTCTCTATATCAATTAAAACAATACTTCCTTCCGCATCCGGCATATTTGTATTGTCTTGAGCAATTAACACAACATCTTCCGGGCTTTGGGAATCATCTTTATCATCTTCTGCAGCTATTGCATCATTTTCTTGGGCATAAGAAAGATTGGTGTTTATAAATACCATGTCAACAAGTACCTTTATACCCAACAGGATAAGCAAGGTAATAATGATTAAGGCCAAGTATATTAAGTGCTTAAAAAACCTCACGCTTCCAATATACATAATGCATCTTCCTTTGGCTTTCAAAATATTGCAAATATGTCGATATATGTAATTATATGAAATTATATGTCAATTAATTTTATAACAAAGGGCATTAAAAAAAACCACCCGAAAGGGTGGTCTTGTTTATTTCTTTTTTATAATTTTAAGGTTTTTGGCCTTTTCTATTGCCTGGACCCTCCTGTTAACTTCTAATTTCCCATAAATATTCTTTATATAACCCTTAACCGTGTTTATGGTTATGTCCAGCTTTTTTGCAATTTCCTTGTTTGACATGCCTTCGGAAAGGAGGTTCAAAACCTGGGTTTCCCTTATTGTCAGAGGGTCGACAAGATCAGGATAATCCTTCCCATCATCTTTTATCCGGGTACTTTCCATATACATTTGCATAACCCTTACCGAAGCTATATGAACAGAAAATATTTTCAGCATTTCCAAGCTTTCAGCAGAAAAAGCCCCACTTATTAAGCTTTTTTCCAGGTAAAGAACCCCAAAAGGAATTACCTGAAGAACCAAAGGCAAGATTGCCATAGATTTAGACATGTTTTCGCTTATATAGGGGGCAGCAGCAAAAATTTCCATATTTTCACCTGAGTTTGAGATTAGGGTATCAAGTGTGAGTTTCACATTCAAAACCGCTTCCTTTGAAAGATTATCGCATTCCTTCAAAGGTATAGCTTTGACGACAGCATTATCCGATGAAGTGTCTCTTGCCGCCCCAATATATAAGTCACCCTTATCCTCAAATATGAGGTATCCCTTGTCTGCACCTGCAATTTGAAAAGACAAATCCAAAAGGTCACCAAACAGTTTATCTGTGTCTTTCTCCTCACAAATACTTTTTACTGCCTTATTTATAAGCTTCATATTGTTCGATAATTTATGCATAACACCCATCCCTCAAGAGGCTTTGATTACATTACCATTATATACTTTTTTTGAAAAATTACAATAAGGCTGTCTGTCTAGAAAGGGGGGGCTTTGTGACTATGCTCATATTTTTCAAATAAATATTTGAACAAATAATTCACTGAAAGTATAAATATTATAAAGAATATGGATTTTGCCGGGTTTTCGAAAAAGGAGCTCACATTCTCACCTATAAAGGCCAGAGACAAAATCATTACGAATTTTGCAGGCAGAAGGATTGCAAGGAAGGCTTCCGTTCTCATGTTTGTCAATGCTGCAGCCCCGCTCAGGAGAAATGACGGGGTAAAGGGAAAGCAGTAGAGTAAAAACAAAAGGTTCAGCTGTTTTCTCTTTACCTTTTCAAGGGTGGTCCGATACTTGCTCCTTCTTATTTTTTCATCCATCTTTTTTGCCCCAACCCTTCTGAGAAGCAAAAATAAAAGAAATGACCCTAAACAGTTGCCAATCCAAGAATACAAGTAGCCAAAGAAAAAACCGAATACGGCTACATTCATAATCACAAAGCCTACCAAAGGCAGGATTGGCAAAAATGCTTCCACTACCGGGAGGAGGACCCCCGCCAGGGGTCCCCAGGTTTCAACATAATTTATGAAAATTTCGGAATAATCCGCAAATCCCGAATACATGAACAAGACCTCCGAAGGCTGATTATTCTTTTATTATACCCACCATTATATTTTCAAACTAGACACGAAAAAAATTTTATATGCAAATTCAGGCAACAATAATAATATTATCATAAATACTTGATAAATTTAAATAAAAAATATAATATTGATATAACAATTTTATTTTAACTATGCTTTGTCATCATGAGTGCAAGGAAGGTTCTCTTATACTTTGTCATCCTGAGCATAAGCGAAGGATCTCAATACTCTATGTCATCCTGAGTTTAAGCGAAGGATCTCATGAGATTCTTCGAGCTAAAGCTCTCAGAATGACATTGAAAGAAAGGATTATACATGAAATATTTCTTAGGGGTATCAATACCAAAAAACTATAAAAACAAAATAGAAATGCTGCGAGCCCAGTTCAGGTTTTTTACGACAGAACCTCACATAACCTTAGTACCACCACCTGCCCTTCCCGATGAGGATGATTTCATCAAAAATGTGATAGATGTATGCAAAAAAACAGAGCCTTTTGATGTAAAGCTGAATAGCCTTGGCCAATTCGGAAACAGGGTTTTATTCGTAAGTGTTGATTCTCCCGGCTTAATTGATTTACATAACAAGATCTATGATAATCTAGGTCTGGAGGAGGAAAAAAGGGGTTATACTCCCCATTTAACAATTGTAAAACAAAGACCCAAAAGACCCGTTGAAATTGATATAATAAGAAAAAGGGCAGAAACAAAACTCATTCCTGCCATAGAATACACATTAGATTCAATTACGGTATACTATCAGCCCAAGGAGCATTCAATCTATGTTCCATACATGGAAATCCCCCTCGGACAATAGTTTTTGGGGACGGTTCTTTTCGTTCTCAAAACTTATTGTTTTATATAAGATTTTTGGCTAACACAAGTTGTTTTGTAAAATATTTTTGCATCTTATTATTTTTATAATTTTTAGGGACGGTAATTTTTAGGGACGGTTCTTTTCATTCTTGAAAAACGGTAACTATTATATTTAATAGCTCTATGTAGAAAATAAGTCCAGTACTTAGTACTGAACTTAGTTGAAATCTTGAGAACGGAAAGAACCGTCGCTAAAAAGTCTTAGAACGAAAAGAACCGTCCCTAAAATTTATTGGAGGCGTTCTTCTATCAGTTTTGCTAATTGGGTAGCATGGAAGCTTATTTCTTCCTGGTTTTCCCCTTCAATCATAACCCTTACCAGGGGCTCCGTCCCCGAGGGCCTTATTAATACTCTTCCCTTATTGTTAAAATGCTTCTCAATTTCATCTATCTTATTTTTAATTACATCATCATTTAAATAGTCATTCTTTTTCGATTCTGAAACATTGGCATTTACCAAGACCTGAGGCATGCTTTTCATCATTGAGGAAAGCTCTGAAAGTTTTGCATTTTTTGCTTTTATGACGCTCAAAAGCTGAATGGCAGTTAAGAGTCCATCGCCTGTTGTGTTGTAATCGAGAAAAATAATGTGTCCCGACTGCTCTCCGCCCAAGCAATGACCCTTCTTTAACATTTCCTCCAAAACATATCTGTCTCCCACATTGGTTTTCACAATATCAATCTTATTTTCCCTAAGACAGATATCAAGCCCTAAGTTGGTCATCACCGTTCCCACAATGGTATTATTTTTCAGCCTTCCTTTTTCCTTTAAGTATGTGCCGCATATGGCTAATACATGGTCGCCGTCCACAATATTTCCTTTTTCATCCGCTGCTATCAACCTATCCGCATCACCGTCAAAGGACAAGCCTATGTCGGCTCCCGTCTCTAAAACGAGCTTTTGAATTTCTTCAGGGTTTGTAGACCCGCAGTTTACGTTTATGTTTATTCCGTTGGGGTCATTGTGGATAACATAAACTGTAGCACCCAACTCATGAAGCAGGCGGGGAGCTGCCTGGTAAACAGCACCGTTTCCGCAGTCAAGGGCAATCTTAAGTCCCTTAAAGTCCACATCGATGGTGGTCTTAAGATAATCCATATACTTTCTTAAAGGGTTTTCAACTCTTATTTTTCTTCCCAATTCGCCTGAAATAGGCATGTAGTCTATATCTAAATTGTTCAGTATGTATTCTTCAATTGAATCTTCCGTCTCATCCGTCAATTTAAGTCCTTCCCTGTTGAAAAACTTTATTCCGTTATATTCAACAGGATTGTGAGATGCGGTGATCATCACTCCTCCGTCTGCATTTAGCAGTCTGATCATAGATGCTACGGCAGGCGTCGGCAATACTCCCAAATATAAAACATCTATTCCTGCCGAGTTCAGTCCCGAAGACAGTGCACCTTCAAGCATATCTGCCGAAATTCTGGTATCCGTACCCACAACCATCTTAGGTCTTTTTATGCCTTTGGTTAAAAAATATCCTCCGATCCGTCCTAATTTATAGGCTAATTCCGGGGATAAATCTTTATTTGCAATGCCTCGTACACCGTCCGTGCCAAATAATTTTCCCATTCTTCCTCCAAATCCTAATACATTTAGTAATTGTCTTCCTAGTATTGTATCATATTTGGTCCATTAAAAAAAGATACCAAAATGTTAATTTTTTATGATATAATACAATTATTGTACCCTGAGGGAAGTGAAGCTCTCGGTATGACAGAGAATGTCATCCTGAGCGAAGCGAAGGATCTCGTGAGATTCTTCGAGCTGAAGCTCTCAGAATGACAAAAAATTAGAGGTCACGGTTATGATTGTTCTATCATGCAACAATGTTTCAAAAGCCTTTGTAGTGGAAAATATTATAGAAAACATTTCTTTTACCATAAATGACAATGAAAAGATTGGATTAATAGGTCTAAACGGGGCAGGTAAAACAACCTTATTCAATATATTGACAAATAGTATCGAGCCTGACTCCGGTGAAGTCTACGTGGCCAAGGGTAAAAAAATAGGTTATTTGAGGCAAAATACAGTACTTGAAAGCACCATGAGCATTATGGACGAAATGCTCCTTATTTTTGATGAGGTTATTAAAATGGAAGAAAAACTCCATGAAATATCTCATGAAATGAGCGGCTTGACTGAAGAAAAGGACGCTGCCAGGCTTGAAGATCTCATGAAGACATATTCAAAGCTGAGCGAGGGGTTTGTGGAAGCCGACGGGTACAGTTACAGAAGCATGATCAAGGGTGTTTTAAAGGGCCTTGGTTTTTCGGAGGATGAATTTGATAAACCGATAAATGTTTTGAGCGGGGGCGAAAAAAGCAGGATTATGCTTGCAAAACTACTTTTGCAAAAAGCAGACATACTATTGTTGGATGAGCCTACCAACCATTTGGATATTGAAGCTATATCATGGCTTGAAAAGTATATAAAGAATTTTAAGGGGGAAGTTATTCTTATTTCTCACGACAGGTATTTCCTTGACAACACCGTAAACAGGATTTTTCTTTTGGAGAATAAATCCTTAAAGGCATATAAGGGCAATTATTCGGTTTTCATAAAAAAAAGAAAAATTGAGCTTGAACAGGCTATGAAGCAATATGATGAGTATGAGAAGGAAATCGAAAGACAGGAAGAATTGATAAAGCGCCTCCATGCTTACGGCAGTAAAAGAAATATCAGACAGGCATTCAGCAGGCAAAAAGCCTTGGAAAAAATGAAAAAAGTAGAGAAGCCCGGCTTTGAAAACAAAAAGGTTAAATTGAAGTTTACGCCGAAAGTCTCAAGCGGCAGAGATGTTTTAAGCATAAGAGATCTTGCCGTGTCGTTTGATGATAAGAAACTTTTCGAAAATGTCAATATAAGCGTCTACAAGGGAGAAAAGATAGGCATTATAGGTCCTAACGGCATAGGCAAGTCAACCCTCCTGAAAATTATTGCAGGTATTATAAAAGATTATGAGGGAGAAATAAACTTCGGTCACCAAGTCCATACAGGATACTTTGACCAGGAGCAGACTAATTTAAAGGGTGAAAATACCGTAATTGATGAAATATGGGATGAAGTTCCCGACCTGAATTATTATGAAATTCGAAGAATTCTTGCACAATTTTTATTTTACGGAGACGATATGTACAAGTTGGTGGAAGACTTAAGCGGCGGGGAAAGAGGAAGGTTATCCCTTTTAAAGCTCATGACTTCCAATGCAAATTTCTTGCTTATGGATGAGCCCACCAACCATCTGGACATTGATTCAAAGGAAGTCCTGGAGGACTCCCTCATAAACTATGAAGGAACGGTTTTGGTTGTTTCCCACGACAGGTATTTTCTGAACAAGGTTGTGAATAAGATCTATGATTTATCCGAAGAGGGAACATTTGAATACTTGGGGAATTATGATTACTACCTTGAAAAGAAGGCAGAACTTGAGGAGCCTAACGATAAAGAAACCACGAGCAAAACCAAAACACAAATAAATGCAGAGAAGAAAAAAGAGCGGGAACAGATAAGAGACAGACAGCAAAGGGAAAAAGCCATAAGGGACCTTGAAGAAAAGATTTTCATGCATGAAAATGAAATTCATGAATTAGAAACCAAATTATGTCAGCCTTCGACATATACTGACAATTTTTTAATTATTAGCCTGAATGAAAAATTAAACATTCGTAAAAAAGAACTCCAGGATTTATACACTTTATGGGAAGAGTTTATAGATAACTAAAAAAAGTTATTCACTCTATGTTAGCTACTTGTGAATAATTTTTTGTTGCTTTTCTAATATCAACAACTTTATCCACAGCTGTTGATACTTTTTTTTTAAAAACTGTTAATCAATTTGCAAGTTCTAAATTTGGCATTGCATTAAGTGAGGAATCGGCAAATTTTTCAGCTAAATATTTATAATATCCTGCGCAACCCACCATGGCTGCATTATCCGTGCATAAAATCGGAGAAGGCTTCATAAATATATAGTTATGGGTCAAGCATTTTTCCTGAAGTCTTTTCCTGAGACTAGAGTTTGACGCAACCCCTCCGGCTAATGCAATGGTGGTTAAGTTCTCTTGTTTTGCCGCCTTTATTGTTTTCGCTGCCAATACATCAACCACCGCCTCCTGAAAGCTTGCAGCCACATCCTCAATTTTTACGGTTTCATTCTTTTGCTTTGAATTGTGAAGATAGTTTAAAACTGCCGATTTCAAGCCGCTGAAGCTGAAATCCAATGTATCGTCATCGATTATTGCTCTGGGGAATTTTATGGCATCCTTGTTTCCTGCCATGGCTGCCTTGTCTATCAAGGGGCCGCCGGGGTAACCTAACCCGATGGCCCTTGCCACCTTGTCAAAAGCTTCTCCTGCAGCATCGTCTCTGGTCATTCCCAATACTTCATAGATACCGTAATCCTTAACATGAACCAAGTCAGTATGGCCTCCGGAAACCACAAGACAGAGAAACGGGGGCTTTAAATCCTTGTTTTCAATGTAATTTGCATTTATATGGCCTTCGATATGATTAACCCCGATCAGGGGTTTTTCCCATGCATAGGAAAGGCCTTTTGCAAAATTAATCCCCACCAAAAGTGCACCCACCAGGCCGGGACCGTAGGTCACTGCTATTGCATCTATGTCATTGGGCTTTGTATTGGCTTCAATCATTGCCCTTGATACCACATCATTGATATTTTCAATGTGTTTTCTTGAAGCTACCTCCGGTACAACTCCGCCAAACTCCTTATGGATTTCTATTTGAGATGATATTATATTGGATAAAACATTTCTTCCGTTTTCAACAACGGAAGCAGCAGTTTCATCACAGGATGTTTCTATGGCTAATATTATGGTTTTTTCCCTTTTATTTTCCTTCATGTATGGTATTTTCCTCCGTGTTTTCCTGAACTGATTATACTACTGTAAGTTACACAATTCAAGAAGAAAAAAGATGACACTACCCCCGTCCCCTTGTCATCGTCCCCTTGTCATACAAAATGGGCGGTTAAGCTAAAATCCGCTCAAACGCCCATATTAATAATCATTCTGGGGACGGTCCTCCCTGTCACACTTGATGACACTACCCCCGTCCCCTTGTCATCATCAGTTCAGGGTGGCTTTGCCTTTCTTATTTGTTCTCCATACGTGGAGTCCCAAGGCAAGGCCTATTACTCCGTATACCATGAAGGTCCTGAAGTATTCCCCAAGGAGGGCGTTGCCAAACAAGGACAAGCCTATTTCAGGAGACATGATGAACATTGAGTTAAACAAAAGGGTACCCATGATTGCATGTTTTACTCCTGCCTTTTGGGTTGAAGCTCCCCCAACTAAGAGGGCTGCAACAGAAAACATACCTATCTGAGTATGTGCACCGTAAGTGTTGAGGGTACCCATATTCTGCAGGTATATAATTTGACCCCAGGCAGCAAATACGGTTGACATTATGGTTGCAATAATCCTGGTCCTATCCACATTTATACCGGATACTTCAGAGATGTGCTGGCTTTGGCCAACACTTCTGAAATCCTGGCCTAATTTCGTCTTCAAAATCAACTCGTTGAATATACATAGGGCTACTATCAAGAGGCCTGTAACTACCGGAACTTTTCTTACCTTCATAAGGTTTGAACCCGTTGAAATGGCATAAAGGCTGATTCCAATCATAACCAAGGACAGGATGATGTTTATTACCGTCATTGTCTTGTTATGCCTGTACAAGGCGGGATTCTTTTTGTTTCTTATTATTTTCCAGATCTGTAACAAAAGGATTGCCGCAAAGACAACTAATATGGCCCACATGAAGGGGATCTCCCAAATTTTGTCCAGGGCGTATTTAAGTCCGCCTTTATCATAGGCTCCCATGTCCACGGTCATTCTCACCCCAACCCCGTCAGGTTTTATCATGGGATGGGTGCTGGGAACTTTTATTATAACGCCTACAACAAAGAGGAACAAAAATTGATATATTCCATTAGCAAAATAACCTACCATAAGGCTGGCAATCATCTCCTGGCCCCTTGTCTTGTTGTATAATAGACCTGTCAGGTACCCGAACAGGGTTGCGATGGGCAGGGCAATAAGCATTGTTAACAATAGTCCGTTTAGACCGCCCCATCCGAAATATATCACGATTGCCAGGGCTATTTGTCCTGCCATGGCACCGACAACTATTCCAAAGTTCAGTCCCAGACCTGCCACTACCGGTATTATCAAGGATAAAACAAGAAATGCGTTTCTGAAAAAACGGCTTGATAATTCCGTAAGGAAAAAGTTCATAGTTACCCCGTCTGACACCAAGAATCCAAATAAAGTAAAGGCAACGAATATTAATGAAACGACATTGTCCGCCAGCCAGGTTGATACTTTGGATGTATTTAATCTATCGGAGATATTTGCATTATTCATTAATTATCGCCTCCTTTAACCTTTGTCAGAGCATAGAGGATAATTCCGTTCTGGATTATCATTCGGAGTATTTCGGATAAGTCTGTTCCTTCAAACAATTGGTTTGCTACGGGAAGGGCAGTTGTAAACAGGCCCTGGTATATTAGTACGCCAATTATTACATGGGATACCCTTGCTCTTTGAGCCGAAGCTCCTCCTATTAATACGGCGGCAACCGCTGCAAATGCCATCATCAAGGGTGCCGTATAAAGCTGGGCGTAGCCGTAGCCCTGGGAATAAACAATAATACCGATGGCTGCTAAAATCGTAGACAAAACATTTGCTTTTATCCTGCACCTGTCTATATTTATACCAGAAGATTGGGCGAATTTCGGATTTATACCTCCCGCTGATATGGCTATACCTGATTTTGACCTAAAATACAGCCAAACTATGGTGCAACATATTAAGAACAATAAAAGCATTCCCGTTGGGATAATTATTCCGGTTTCACTGTTTACGGCGATCAATCCTTCTTCCGCAAATAATGAAAACCTCAAGAAATTGCTCAATATCTGCGCTCCGCCGATTGCATCAAGCTGGATTGTTTCCCTTAATCCCTTTCCTATAAACCATCCCATGTTGGGGCTTTTGAAGGGTATCATGAGCCAGGCCAGACACATGGCAGCTACTATTGAAAATCCGGTATAGGTGGCGATTGTCATTTCCGAGCCCTTAACTGCATTTAAGAGCCTACCGTACAAGTAGCCTACAAAGGCCGCCAAGGGTATGGCAAAAGCAATTGCTACAAATAACCATGCCCAGCCCGTAAATCCGAATTCTATCGAGCAGACTAAGGCAAATAAGCCGCACACTATACCTACCGGCAAGGCAAAGTTAGGACCTGTTCCCGATTGAATCGACGGAACCATTGCCAATACCAATATGCCGTTCATACCGGCACGCTTTATCGTGTCGCTTAACAAGGTTATGACGGATATACCTAAGGCGCCTCCGGCAATAAGCAGGAGTACCCAGAAACCGCCTATAAAAATTGTAGGAAATCCGATTTTATTTACTATATCGTTGAAAGTGGTTTTCTTTCCTTTTACTTCTACCATCATGCTTCCCTCCCTTCTGAATTTCCATTTGCGCTGCCTGACATCATCAAGCCGAATTCAGCATCAGGTGCATCGGGCGGAAGCTCTCCCTCTACCTTGCCTTCGCAAATTATCAGAATTCTGTCGCATATGCTTCTCAATTCAGCTAATTCAGAAGAAGTCATAATAATGGTCATACCTTCATTATTAAGCTGCTTGAGTAAGTCAAGGACTAATTTTTTGGCCCCTATGTCAATTCCCCTCGTAGGCTCGGAAACCAAGAGAAGTTCGGGATTTAATGTCAATGCCCTTGCAACACACACTTTTTGCTGGTTGCCCCCGCTCAGGCTGCCTACCCTCTGCATGGAGGAGGTACACCTTATATCCAAATCCTTTATCATTTTATTGGCATGGGCTCTTATTCTGGCGGAATCCTTCAGTTTAACGGGACCAAAATTATTTAAAAATTCGTTGTTTATCTGCATTGCCGTAAATGCAATATTTGATTCTATCGATTCATCCAAGAGGAGGCCGACCCCTCTCCTGTCTTCGCTTACAAAGGCGATTCCTGAATTAATTGCAGATTTGGGATCATTCAAAGTTAATTTTTTGCCTTTGAATACAACATCACCTTTTGCAGGGAATATTCCCATTATACCGTTGGCTATGCCTAATTTCCCCTGGCCTGCAAGTCCGCCTATGCCTACTATTTCGCCTTTTTTCACTGTTAAATCAACACCCTTTACTCTTTCGCCGGGCATTGCAACCTGTAAATCCTTTATGTCTAATATTGTTTCATCAACAATATTTCTGTTTCTTCCTTCTTCCCTGTCTATGGCTATGCTTCTTCCCACCATCAACTGGGCTATTTCATATTTATTGGTGTCTTTTATATTTTTTGTGGCTACGTGCTCTCCGTCTCGCAAAACGGTTACAACATCAGCCACTTCTATAATTTCATCAAGCCTGTGGCTTATAAATAAAATACCGATACCCTGACCGGCAAGTTTTTTAATTGCTTTTAACAGATTTGCAGCTTCTGCTTCAGCTAAAACTGCAGTGGGCTCATCAAAAACAAGGATCTTCAATCCTGTTTTATCGATTTCCCTTGCAATTTCTATAAATTGCATATGACCCACCGGAAGGCCTGCCACCTGGACATATTCTTCTATGTTCATGTCCAGTACATCCAAGGCTTTCCTCGTGTCCTCGTTCATTCTTTTTATATCCAGTGTTTCCAGTCGTTTCCCGAATATAGAGCTCACTAGGTTAGGTTTTGTAATTTCCCTGTTGAGCTTGATATTTTCCATGATGGTAAAGCCGGGAATGAGCATAAACTCCTGATGAACCATGCCGATCCCATAGTCCATGGCATCATGGGGACTCTTGATATCTGCGACTTTGCCTTCTATTTCTATGGTTCCTTCAAATCCGCCGGTTGTATGAATCACCGACATTCCAAAGAGAATATTCATCAAGGTTGATTTACCGGCCCCGTTTTCACCTATCAGGGCATGGATCTGGCCTCTTTTAAGCTCTATGTTAATATCCTTAAGCACCTTGTTTCCTGAATATTCTTTGGAAACATTAATTAATCTTAGAAGGTTATCACTCATTATTACCTCCTCAATTATGACATTACTAATTAGCAAAGGAATGTACCAGAAGTTCCTAGTAAGAAATTCTGAAACATTCCTTAATACTTACATAGTTTATTTATAGTATTAAATTTGATTAATTAATGATATGTTCTTCTCCGTATGTTAAGAAGTCCATCATGATTAATCTGAAATGAGGAATTTCTAATCCTTCTTCTGTGTATGGGCTTGTTGTAACTGATAATTTTGCGTAATCAGCCATTTTTTCTTCAAGAACTTTTACGTCAAGCTCATCACCTACGTTGCCATTAAGCCACTCAATAATATATTCGGTGGATGCTATTGTATTCATCATGGCAACAGGTACCGGCCATGTTGAGAATCTTCCTAAAACTCCTTTTGCCTTCAATGCTTTTGCTGTTTCGCTTATAACTTTTTCCATAGCTTCAACGGAATATCCTGTAGACTCAATACCTAAAGCGGACGGGAATCCGTGGTATGGTGACGGGCAGCAAGGCTGCGGATAAATTGCTCCTACATCGCTTGTTGCTTTGATAAGCGGAGTCTGCATTGCGCAGTTTGTTGAGAAGAAGGCCGTATCTTTTCCAAATCTGTCAACTAATTTCGGCACGTCTTCAAGTATGAACTGCTGTGCTCCCGGTACTCCAACGTCGCTTGTCGGGTCAGGTGCCGTTGCATCGTAGAATTCTAATCCGATTTCTTCACATTTGTCCATCATTAACTGACGCCTTGCAGCAAGCATTACGATTGACATATGTCTCGGGAATGAATAGTGTACCAAAGTTTTTGCGCCTAATTTCTGAGCTTGTACAGGGATGGCATCTCCCATCTTCAACTCGTCAGGATTAAGTATTAAGTTTGCTCTTTCAGCAACGTCAGGCGGGTTTTCCTGTGGTGTACAGTAAACGATAAAGATGTCATCACGAGTTTCCAACAGCTTATCTACTGCTGCATTTGTTCCCGGAACAGCTTGATTTATTATCAATCCCTTAACATCCGGGTTAGCGCCTATCTTTGCTATTGTAGAAATCATTTGCTCTTGTTCGGTCATGAAGTTATCAGGCCACAACACGTGCATGATCTTGTCTTCGCCGTATTTTTGAACCATTTGTTCAGCTGAACGGTATTCTTCCTCGTTTTGAGAAAGGGTGTTCGTTACGATGGCTATAATGCCTTCAAAAGGTTCTTCTCCTGCCGGTTGTTCTGCCGGTTCTTCTCCGCCCGGCTCCTCAGCAGGTTCTTGTGCCGGCGGTGTTTGTGTTTGCTGTCCACATGCTGCCAATGACAACACCATCACTAATGCCAGCAATAAGCTTATAAATCTCTTCATTACTTGTCCCTCCTAATTATACAATTAAAAAATATGTAACCTCATTATAATTGAATATAAATGGGTTGTCAAACTATTTTTGAAAACGTTGTACCGTTTTGCCACAAACTATTCGTAATGTCTGAATAATACGTACAGTTTGCGCCTGTTGAAGTATGGCATTTTTATTGGAAAAGCTTAAAAAGGGAGGCTTGCTCCCTAATCTTCAAGATTATCCAAAAACTTTCTCATTTTTCTTTTTTGGTCCGGGGTCAGGAATCTCTCAAAATTTCTCAAATCCTCAATTTTTTTCTTGTATTCCTTCTCTCCGTACTGCTGTTTGAGTTTTTTGCTCATTTCTCTTGCATCCCTCAAAACTTCTTCTTCCGATTTGCCTTCATATTTCTTTTTAAAGTCTTGGAACTGCTTGTTTTTCATAAAGTCTTCAGCTTTAGCTTCCGCATCCTTAAATTCCTTGCTCTCCTTGATTTTATTGATTTCACTATCATTTCTAAATATATTTGACATCCGGCTACCTCCTATATGTTATATAATATGCCGGTGATGCCGTTTGATTACAATTTTCTGCCTGCGGGCCAGTGTTTATCATGTAACATAATCCTGCCGTCAGAATATCATATATGGAGATATCTATAAGAAGGTGATACTATTCCTGTTCAAATATTATTATATTTTTTAGCTGCTAAGTACATTCTTGACAGCAAGCAATTAAGCGGTGTTGTTTCCAAGCTTTCGGGAACGGGCAGGACCTTAACCCAAGGGATAATTAAGAATCCTGAAAAGATGGAAAGCTTGATAGGCATGGTCAGGACCTTTGCCCCTTTAACTTCACCCCAGACTGTATCAAAGGTAAATACATATCTGCCGGCAGTGGAAAAAGCAAGCACCCTGCTGAGCATGTACTCCTTCATAAACAGGGCACAAAATTATGCCCCCATCACTGCCTTAGATGCCAAAACACCCGTGGATAAGATAACGGCATTATTGAAAAACGGTAATATTCCTATCGCAAAACTGATGGCAAAGCCCCTGTTAGCAGGTAACATGGAAAAAATCATGAGTGCCCTGGCAATGAATATGGCTAAAACCGGAGGCTTAAACGAAGTGCTTGCTTCTTTAGGCAAGGGTGATGGCAAAAATATTAACGAGATTCTCTCATCTCTTACCGGCAATAAGGATAATCCTGATTTAAGCTCTTTATTGGAGACATTTATGCCCATGATTAATGATGTCATGTCTTCTTCAAATAAACCGGATGATTCAAAGGAGCCTCCTGAGGAAGAAATATTTATAAGTGCTGACTTTGATGATACCAAGACTCCCCCCCAACAGGAAAAAATCGCAAGAAATGAAAAACAAATTCAAAAACCAATCCGGATAAGACAAAAAAGAAGAAGGTATAAGCAAAAAGATTCTTAATCTTACGGATTAAGAATCTTTTTTTGTTCACCGGGGACGGTTCTTTTCGTTCTTTGAGATGATGACAATACCCCCGTCCCCTTGTCATCATCCCCTTGATTTGTAGAGGTTTCTGTTATCCAAAAGCCATATTTTATCGGTGAATTGTCCCGGCTCTATTGTCTCTAATGAATGCTCAAAATCAAACATCCTGGCATCAATTATATCCAGAAAATGCAGAAGTTCCGCTTCAGGTGTCATTGGCTTTTTGGGGCTGCCAAACTCAGGCTCATAGTGGTGGGACAATACCATATGCTGTAAAAGAATACTTTTTTCCCTGTCTATACCAAGCTTTTCGCCTTCTGTATCAATTTCCTTTATGCCCTGGATTATGTGGCCTAACAATTTGCCTTCCATGCTGTAATCAGCTACTATGCCGTATTCATCGGATTCCATTTCCAGTATTTTACACATGTCATGAAGTATTACTCCGGCATATACATAATCGGCATTTATAAAATCATATACCTGACACAGCTTTTCTCCTGACCGGAGCATGCGGAGTATATGATATAAAAGCCCTCCCCTGTAGGAATGGTGGTTTCTTTTTGCTGCCGGATAATAGTAGAGTTTATTTTCATATTTTTTAAGGATATTGTAAGTTAAGTTTCTGATTTCCGTATCCTTGATTTTCTTTATATAGGACTTTACATCTTCAAGCATTTCGTCAGGTTCAATGGGTGCCGCAGGTATTAATTCTTGAATTCGGACCTGGTCTTCAGGTCTTTTTTCTCTTATTTTGTTGACCTTGAGCTGCCTGACTCCATTCCATTCCAGGACTTCTCCCCTTATCTTGACGATTGGGTTTTCTTCGATTAATTTTTCTGCCTCATAGGAGTAATCCCACACCTTTGCATTTATTTCACCCGTTTTGTCCACTAAATCTATATCAATATATTGTTTTCCGTTGGTAGTTTTCTTCACTTCATAATACTTAATCAGATAAAAGCCGTCGGCCTTTTCTCCCGGCCTGAGCTCTGCAATAGTTTTGTTTGTATTAATCAGGCTTTTCATCTGTTCCCTTGATTTATCATTAAGCATATCTGCAATACTTTGACTCATAATCTGCCTCTTTCTTTTTATTTTATACTTAATTATACCATACTTATGCAAATCAATAAAGAAAATTTGTCGAAACAAAAAGGCTCGGGAAATTCCCGAGCACAGGATCTCAAGAGATCCTTCGGGCTAAAGCCCTCAGGATGACACTAATTACCTTGCTATTGAAGCAGACATGCTGTCTTGATACCAGTTAACCTTATACCCCAATGCTTCTGAAACCAAACGAAGAGGAACATAATCACCTCTTGCGGCAAATTCCATCCCCTTAACAATATACTTATTGCTATCTTCATTATAGGTATATTCTAGTTCAAGAGCATTAAATAAATTCTTTGCTAAAACAAATGTTACTCCATTTTCAAGTATAGGAACACTGTCAAAGCCTATCGGCAAACCTTCAAGCATTACGGTTATCTGCGAATTATCCTTTTCATATACTAATTCCCCGCCAACTATAGTTGCTAAAGGAAGTATATTCATTATATCCCTGTCAGGGCATGTCATATAATCCCTGTCTAATACAACAAAGTCAGCTAATTTTCCAACTTCAATAGAACCTTTAATATCTTCCTCAAATTGTCCATAGGCTGCCCAAATCGTAAATGAACGAAGAGCTTCTTCACGGTTCATGCATTCTTCCGGATACCAGCCGCCTTGAGGTTCTCCGTCCCTTCCCTTTCTTGTTACGGCTGCATATAAACCATGGTATGGATTTACAAGCTCCACATTTGCATCCGAACCATTAACTATAATATTGCCTGTATCTAAAACTTTACGCCACGCATATCCGCCTTTGATTCTTTCCGGGCCAACCCTGTCTTCAGCCATATTTTTGTCTGAAGTTGCATGTACTGACTGCATTGCAGGAATAATTCCTAAGTCTGCTATCCTTTGAATGTCTTCCAAAGTTGCAATTTGGAAATGTTCGACTCTAAACCTATGGTCATCGAGGGGATTCTCTTTCAATACCTTTTCATATGTATCCACAACCAGTCTGTTTGCCGCATCCCCTATTGCATGAGTTGAAGCTTGAAAACCATGTTCTCTAACTTCCTTTATTAATTCATAAAACTCATCATAAGTATACCTGCTGTTTCCAACATGACCGGGTCTGTCTGAATATTCTTCAAGCAACCATGCACTTCTTGCACCTAAGGAACCGTCCGTGAAAAATTTAATACAATTTATAGTCATTCTCTTATCATAAAGCCCGATCTCAGGACCTTTTTCATAATAAACCTCAGCATCAGGACCGGTATTTACCATAACATACAGCCTGATTTTCAAATCCCCTGATTCGTACAATTCCTTCATCTGTTGGATATCTTCAACACTTGAACCTGCATCCAAAGAAGTTGTCAGTCCATAAGAGAACAACTCATCTTGTGCCAGCAATAAGGCTTCCATTTTTCTTTCTGCCGTAAAAGGTGGAATCTTTTCCGTAACATAGTCAGCGGCAGTATCGGTCAATACACCTAAGGGTTCTCCTTTTTCATTCTTTAGAATTTCTCCCCCTTGAGGATCCGGAGTATCCTTAGTTATTCCGGCTGTTTCAAGAGCTAAAGAATTTACCCAAATTGCATGCCCGCATGTCCTTGTTAAGGCAACAGGGTTGTTTGGAGAAACTTCATCTAAATCTTCCTTAGATGGAAATTCAGGTACATCCCATACTTCCTGGTTCCAGCCGCTCCCGGTTATCCATTCACCATCCGGCAATTTGTCTGCTTCTGCTTTAACTGCCGCTAATATTACATCCTTGGGTTTCCAGAATACATCTAATTCAAGTAATTTTTGCCCTTCAGCAGGGTAATGCATATGTCCTTCAATTAAACCGGGAATAACTGTTTTTCCCTGCAAATCTACTACTTTTGTCGATTCTCCCACAAATTTTTTAACATTTTCATTACTTCCAACTCCGATAATATACTGGCCTTTTACCGCAATAGCTTGTGCTTTAGAAAAGTTTTCATCTACAGTATAAATATTGCCATTTACATACACCGTATCTGCCACCGGGCTGTCAGCAAACGCTTGCACCGGAAATAAAGTGGTTAACATAGCAATTAATAAAATGAATATTACTTTCTTATTGCGCATTTTAATCCCCCTTTATGATTTATTAATCGTTGGCAAAATTATAACTTATTTAAACATGCTGTTTTGTAATATTTTGTAGACAAATTAAAAACTTAGACATAATAAAATCCCCTTCGCCTGAAGGGGATTATGACAAGGGGACGGGGGGTGCTGTCATCAAATGTCCAACGAGAACCGTCCCTGGCAGACAGGGAGAACCGTCCCCGGTGGACAGGATGACATTTCCGTTAAATTCCTCGTTTCCAGTACTTTCTAAATTTAAGGAAGCCGATTATGCAGATGACAACTGCCGGAATCAGTATGGGTGAACTTGATACTATACCCACGATAAAGTTTTCCACAGCCCTTATAATACCGTTAACCGTGTTGATAAAACCCTCCTTTGACCTGTCCCATACACTATCCTTGGTCTTTAAAGTGAGGCTTGCCGTCATCACTTCTTCAATTTCTAAATTTATTGTTGACATTTTAGCCCTGTCGTTTATGTCGCTCAAACTCATGTTTAAAGCATCTATTTCGGTCCTGACCCTTCTGAGCTCATTTTCTATAAGGAGCATTTCTTCAACCGTTGTTGCCTTTTCAAACAAGTCTCTTAAGTGCTGTTCTTGAACCTCTAAGTTCTTTACCTTGTTGTCTTTCTCGTAATACTCCTTGGTCACATCTGTTTCATTGATGTTCTTTCTTCTTACGTCAACGGTATTTTCCAGATAATCCACCAATTCATAAAAGCTTTCCTGGGGAACCCGGATTCTGAGACTTCCGTACATCAGCTTTTTCTCATTATAGACCTGGTATACTTCAGTGTTGTTGCTTTCCAAAAATCCGCCCAAAGAATTTACCTTCATGGACAAATCGTTCAAAAACTTGTCATAGTCCTCTGTCTGAGCAGAAATCGTACCTGTCTTGATTATTTTCATCTCTTTTTGTTCTTTTAAGGATGTAATCATTATTGAGTCATCTGATTGGTAGGAAAGCTCCCCTCTGTTGTACTTATAATCACCGTCATACTCCATCCCGGCAGCTTCTTCAGGCATAGCTGTTTCCGGTTGAGGTGCCGAAGATGGGGCAGGGGCACCGCCGTAGTATTCGGCAGGTGATTCTGCTGTTGCCATATCATAGGCAGATTGATTTTCAGCTTTCATTCCCAGTCTGCCCATATTGTTTATGCCGGCTACTGCAACCACCAATACCAAAGCAGCGGCTATACTTCCGTATTTCAGCCACTTGCTGCGGTTGAAACCCTTTATTTTCGAAACCGGTCCCTTGTTTTGGGCTTGAGACCCGGTCGCCAAAAGCTTTTCATGAAGTCTTTCGCAATAACCTTCAGGTGGCTCTTCTTCAGGCAAGTTCTTCAACACTGATATTAAATTTCTATACTCATCCAAGACTTTTTGACAATTTTCGCAGGAATTCAAGTGTTCTTCCACTTGCTTCATTTCTTCACTGCTCAATTCATCATCAATATATAATGACAATTTATCGCTTATCTCATTACAATTCATTTAATCACCACCTTAGCTATCAGCTTTCATTTCCTTTTCCAAAATTTCCTTCAGTTTCTTTCTGGCTCTTGACAACCTTGATTTCACCGTTCCTAAATTACAGTTAAGTATTTGGGATACTTCATCATAGGTGAAGCCTTTTATATCTCTCAGTATTATTATTGTTTTAAAATCATCCTCCAACATGTTGATTGCATCATTTACCAGCTGTGTATCATAATTCCTTTCGATTAAAGCATCCGGATTGCTTGATTCATCGGTTATTTCTCTTTGAATTTCCCTTCCTGAACCTAAGTCTATGGTTTCATCTATGGATATCGCATTTATGGTCTTTCTGCGCTTAAAATCTATGCAGGTGTTTACTACTATTCTGTACATCCACACTTTAAAGGTGGACTCCATATTGAAGTTATTAATGTTTTTATAAATTTTTATCAGTGCTTCCTGGGAAGCATCTTCTGCGTCCTCAACATTTCTCATTACACGCAAGGCAATGTTGTAGGCGCTTTTTTTGTAATCCTTGATCAGTTGCTCGAAAGCATCAATATTTCCCTTTTTACTTTCCTCTATGAGCCACCTTTCATTAATATTCATTATTCCACCCCGTTCGGTTATCTATTAGACGATACTGTTTTTTATTTTGTTCCACGTTTTTTTAATTTGATTAATTATAACACCCAAGCATCTGTTTTTCAATAAAAAAAGGTAAATGGCACCAGGCACCAAGTTCTTGGTGCCTGGCGCCATTTACTATGTTATCCTAAATCCAAAGCTAAGAATCCACAATACAGAAAAAAATTATGTCATTCTAATTAAAGGATCTTTGTAATTGTTCCGTTAATGATTAGCTCCTCACACTTGTTGATATCCTCATACAAGGGTCTGTCTTTTTTTAACATGGGTATCAGCTTCCTTACTTCCCGGTAAACTATTTTTGTTCCGGCCCCTAAGCCCTTGTTTCCCCTTAAGTCTATTCCCTGACAGGCGCACAATATCTCGGTTGCCAAAACCCTTCGTACATTTTCCATGATTTCTTTTGCCTTTCTGGCTGCAATTGTCCCCATGGAAACATGGTCTTCCTGATTAGCAGAGGATGGTATGGAATCAACGGATGCAGGATGGGCAAGTATTTTGTTTTCGGAAACTAAGGCAGCCGCTGAATATTGGACAATCATATATCCGGAATTCAATCCCCCATGGTCAACCAAAAATGCGGGCAATCCGCTAAGGGCGGGATTTACCAATCTTTCAATTCTTCTTTCTGAAATATTGGCAAGCTCTGCAAGGGCAATACCCAAAAAGTCAAAGGCAAGGGCCATGGGCTGGCCGTGGAAATTGCCTCCCGAAATGCCTTCCTTGGTTTCAGGAAAGATTATGGGGTTATCTGTAACCGAATTCATTTCAGTTTCCACTTTTTCCTTCACATAGCTTATGGCATCCTTGCTTGCCCCGTGGACCTGGGGCACGCACCTTAGGGAATAAGCATCCTGTACCCTGATTTCTCCCTGCCTTGTCGTCATTTTGCTTCCTGCCAGAAGCTCAGACAGTATTTTTGCAGTTTCAATCTGGCCCTTGTGGGGGCGTATTTCATGGAGCCTGTAGTCAAGTGCATCCACTACTCCGTTTTGGGCTTCAAAGCTTAAGGCTGCTGCAATGTCCGCCGCCTTTACGATATTTAAGGCATCATACAGGGTCAAGGCGCCAACGGCAGTCATGACCTGGGTCCCGTTTATCAGAGCAAGACCTTCCTTGGCAGTAAGTTCAATTACGGGAATTCCTGCCTTTTCCATGGCTTCCTTGCCGGTCATTACCTGACCCATGTATTCTGCCTGTCCAAGGCCGATCATGGGCAGGACCATGTGAGACAAGGGAGCCAAATCCCCGCTTGCACCAAGAGACCCTTTTTCAGGTACGATGGGATGTACTCTTTTATTCAGCATTTCAATCATTGTTTGAACAGTAACCAAACGGGCACCCGAGTAACCCTTGGCCAAGTTGTTAATTCTCAAAAGCATTATCCCCCGAACAACTTCCGTTTCAAAGGGCTTCCCGGCACCTACAGCGTGGCTTATTATCAAATTTTCCTGGAGAGTTTTAGATTCTTCCTTGGATATGGTCACGTCGCTGAACTTTCCGAAGCCGGTTGTAATGCCGTAAACCACTTTTTCATTTTCCACAAATTCATCGACAACCTTCCTGGACTCAATTATCTTTTGTACCGCATAATCCGATAGTTCTACCTCTTCATAATTTCTGCAAACTGCAGCCACCTCTTCTAAGGTTAAAGTATCTCCGGTAATTATAATCTTTTTCATGGTTTTCTCTCCTTATAAAACAAAGGTAAATTTCAGCATATTAAAGTGCCGAAACTTACCTCCTCATATCTCTTGTCTATAGGCTCATTTCATATATATTTTAAACTATTCCCTTTATTTTGTCAATCGGTCATGTCCTTAAGAACTGCCTTTGCTTCAACCCTTGCCGTCGTACCTCCCGAAATATTTTCGGGATACACGATGATTTCATCACCCGTTTTCAATCTTGAATAAGCAAAATTTGTAACCGTTTCCGGACCTGTTATTATATCATATTCCTTATTGTCTGCAGCCAAACCCATTATCCTCATTGTCCCTGTTTCATCTCTTGATATCTTTTCAACCCTTAAGTCCAACCTTTCATCCTCATCAAACATATCTGCTTTCATTACGGCTGTATAATCAAATTCTTCGTCCAAGGCCACATCATAAATATCGCCGTCCTTTGAATTGAGTCTCACATATTCACCAACATAAAAATTATCCCTTGCTCCTTCATCTACATTGAAAAACTCTACCTTTTCGTCGCTTTCTACATGAAAGCCGCCTTTATCCACCTTAACAATTCTCCCGTTGTGAGAATACTTGCCGTATTCTTCTTCTTCCTTGTCCGGTATGTTGTCATCGGCTCCATTGTCATTTGGGGCACAAGCCGGCACCAATATAAGCAAGCAAATTATCAGCAGCATTAATTTATATTTCATGAAAAAATCCTCCAATAAAACATTCTCTTGTCTTATATTTGCCAAAATATTGCTATATATTCCGACTTGTAATTGTTTGCATAAACATTTTATATTTTTTTCAAAATCTTAATAATTAAACATTTACAAGTTGTATTTTTTTGTGATATATTGGAACTGATAGTATTTGATTTCTAAAATAAAATTACGATTAGACAAGGGGTTAGTATGGATTTCTTAGACTTGCAAATTATAAAAAACATGGAAAAGGAGGGACGAATCTCTCACGAGGAGCTCTCAAAAAGATTAAATTTATCAAGGCCTGCGATACACAACAGGGTGGTAAAATTGGAAGACCAGGGCATCATTGCCGGCTACAAGGCAGTTATTGACTGGACAAAGCTTGGCTACACCACTTATGCCATAATCTCTCTGAGGGTCCGGACCGATGACTATGACAGGCTTTTGAAGCAGCTTAAGAATTTAATTATTCCGGATTTGGTGATAGAAGAGTGCCATATTGTCACGGGAACCTGGTGCATCCTTATGAAGGTAAGGTGCATGGCACCTGCGGGATTAAAGGCTATTCAAGATGAACTTCACAAAATCGACTGCATAAGAGAATCTTCTACATCATTGATTCTATCCTCCATATATGATTAAAACCAGCCTATGGCTGGTTTTGCTTTGACTGGATATCGCTTTTCAGTGCATTTTCAACTGCTTGCTTTATGCCCTGACTTGTTTTTGTCGCGCCGGATATATCATCAACATCTGTTGAATCCGCTTGTTCTATCTTGTCAGGCAATTGTTCTATTGCTAAGGAGCCAACACCTTCCGTTTCATCTTTTCCCATTGCTTCAACCGATACTATATCTTCCCCGTTAACTACTACGGTTACGGTTATTTCTCCTCCGTACCCTTGGGCTGTTCCCGTCAATGTTCTTTCCTCGCCGTCAAATGTATCATTATCTGCATTTGCGCCGGTGTTGTTACCGTCAATAGGTTCATCAATACCTTCATTAGTTTCATCTTCATTTAAATTCCCGTCATCCGGTGCACATGCTGATAATAAAAGCATCAATGCGCATAATATCAATAAAAATTTTTTCATAGCCGCCTCCATGATGAATTATTTTTATTAGTATATCCAAAAATAATTCAATCATTCGCCGTTTTTGGGGACGGTTCTTTTCGTTCTCAACTTTTTAGGGACGGTTCTTTTCGTTCTTGAAATAAGAACGAAAAGAACCGTCCCTAAAATTTTATTCCCCGCATGTTGGACATTTAGGATTTCTGGCAACATCAATTACATTAAAATCCATATCAAATGCATCAAACAAAAGCAATTTATTTTTTAAGGTTTTTCCGAAGCCGGATAATATCTTCATAGCTTCTGCCGCTTGTATGAATCCCATAACTCCCGGAACAGGGCCTAAAACACTCTTATCACTTGATAAATTGCCGGTGTCAAAATTGGGATATAAACACCTGTAGCAATGTCCCTGGTTGGGAACAAGGGTGGTTGCAGTACCGTTAAATTTATAAATCCCTGCTTCCGCAAAAGGTTTATTTAATGAATAGCATGCGTCATTTATTAAATACCTTGAAGGTATATTATCAACAGCGGCAATAATCAAATCATATTCGGAAAAAATTTCGCTTGCATTATCCCATTCTAATTCAGTTGAATAAGTTTTAACACTCACCTTGGGATTAAGTTTTTTTAGCATAAATTCTGCTGAACTTACCTTCGGCATGCCAATCCGCGAGAAGGAATGGAGTATTTGCCTGTTTAAATTGCTTATTTCCACATCATCTAAATCCAGCAAGCCCAAATTTTTGATATCAGCCATTACCATCCCGCAGGCCGCCGGAGAGCCTAATCCTCCCACACCTACAATCAGGACTTTTGCATCTGACAATTTTTGTTTTATATCCGTTCTATCTGCTTCATCCAAGAATTCAAACAGGTTAACCTTACTATCTGCTTGTTCAAATTCCATATTAAGCAAATCAAATAACAGCATATCTTTTCTTACGTTGCCTATGTTAAGGCAAAGCTTAAGGCATTCGATAGCGCAAAGGGCGGCAGAGAATCCGTTTGCTAAAAAAGGCTGGCCTGAATCCAATGTATTGTTACCTGCTGTTAAGGTTACAAAACTCTTAAACGAATCCTCATCCGTAAAAGTTTGCAGGGTACCCTTCCATTGGTTATTAACCGATATAACAGTAGGTATATATTTTTCATTTAACAATTTAGCTGCCAAACTCTTGACATAGTCGTAATTTCCAAGAATAATCCTGCAAAAGCTCGGGGGGATGACCCTTTCCTTCTCCTCCGAAAAATCTCCGGAATTGTCATTTCCCTTGAGATAGTCAATTGATGTATCATTGTTAAAATCCATTACATCAGCGAATAAGGAGCCTGCACCCCTATTATCCTTTAAATCACATAGTATTTTCCCTATTCCCAAAGCAGCAAGATAATATGCCAGAGGCCACAAGCTGTTTATATCTTCGCAATACACCAAAACAGTCGAATAAAGAAGCTTTTTTTGACCTTGTTGGCCTATTTCAGGTATTATTATATGTCTTGCATAATGTTTCTTTTGTTCTTCCGTCAGGCTCACAGTATCACTCCTTTTTGGTTTTTTATTATTCATATCTCAAGGCTTCGATGGGGTCTGAATTTGCTGCCTTCTTGGCAGGATAATAACCGAAGAATATTCCGATTACCATGGCAAATGCTACTGCTAATATGATAGAAGCCGGATTTACAACCACGGGTATGGATATGAAGGAGCCCCCTATCATGACGAAGCCTATGCCTGTCATGGTTCCCACCAGACCTCCGATTGCGGAAAGAGTGGCAGATTCTATCAAAAACTGAAATAAAACATCCTTTGTTCTTGCCCCAAGGGATTTTTTTATTCCTATTTCCCTCGTTCTTTCGGTAACAGATACCAGCATGATGTTCATTATGCCGATTCCACCAACCAAGAGGGATATGGCTGCTATGGCTGCAACCGCCACTGATAAGCCGGTCACGACGCTTTCTACCTGTGTTTGCTCTTCCTCAACGGTATAAAATAAGTAGTTTTCAAGCATCCTGTTTTTCATCCTGGCGATATAGTTTATTATTTCATCCCCTGTAAAACTTATGGAATACTTTTCATCTATGAAAATATCCAGGGCATAGTAAGCATAATTTGATGATGTAGGCATTGTATATGGTATGAAGCTGTTTTCATAGGCACTTTGTCCCTGCATCAAGGCTAAAAAGGGCGATATCTCGATTTTATAAACTCCCACAATAAGGAGGTCTTCTATATTGTTGTCGATCTTAACTCTTATTGTTTTTCCAACTACATTGTCTTTTCCGAAAAGTTTTAAAGCAGCATTTTGTTCTAATACGACCACCTTGCTCTTTCTTTCTATGTCCTTGTTATTTATCATCCTGCCGTATAGCATTTTGATTTGTTGTACCTTATCGTAGCCGGAGTCAATGAATTCCATGCTAAGCTTTATAGTGTTTCTGCCTACCGTAACATCGCTTCTCAATGCTTCCGAAGGACACATATAGGCCACCTTTTCACTGAATCTTTCTTTTAAAAGCTCCAAATCATCGTTATAGAAAAAGTCCGTCGATCTGAAGTCCTCTATGTTTCCCACATACAAAATGGCTCGGTTTTTGCCGAAATCTTTGTATATATCATCCATGACCCCCTTCATGCTGTCGCCTATTGACACGATTGAAATAACCGAGCTTATTCCTATGATAATTCCCAGCATGGTTAGAAGGGACCGCATTTTATTTGATAAAATAGACTGAAAAGCTATTTTAATATTTTCAAGCCAAATAATTTTCACCACCCTCTTTCCTTGAGTCTTCGATTATGCATCCGTCCTTAAATACAATAATTCTGTCCGCATATTTTGCCACTTCGGGTTCATGGGTGACCACTATTATGCTGGTTCCTTCCCTGTTGAGGTTCTTGAATATTTTCATTATTTCTTCCGATGCATTGGTGTCTAAATTTCCCGTAGGCTCATCGGCTAGTATTATGGGAGGATTGTTGGCCAAAGCCCTGGCTATGGCAACTCTTTGTTTTTGGCCGCCCGATAATTCATTCGGCATATGGTTTACCCTGTCCGACAAACCTACCTTGTCCAAAAGCTCCAAAGCCTTTTCCCTTCTTTGTTTTGACTTAACCTTGGCGTATATCATGGGAAGTTCCACATTTCTAAGGACATTGGTTCTGGGTATTAAATTAAAAGCTTGAAAAACAAAGCCGATTTTTTTGTTTCTTATCAGGGAAAGCTCATCCGGGCTTTGTTTATCGATATCAATTCCATCAAGAAAATACTTGCCGCTGGTGGGTCTGTCAAGACATCCTAATATATTCATAAGAGTTGACTTTCCCGAGCCTGAATGACCCATGACGGCTACAAATTCTCCGTAGGCAACCTCAATGTTTACATCCTTTAATGCATGGACTTCCACAGAGCCGGTTTTGTAAATTTTATTTAAGTTTTCGATTCTAATCATCATGTCCATATCAACCTACTCATTTTCGTTAGGAATTACGGTCATGCCGTCTTCGTATGTTTCATCGGGGTTTACAACATACTTCATTCCTTCGGATAATTCTCCCGTGATTTCTGATTCCAAATCGGTTTCAAGTCCGATTTCTACAGGAATAGACCTTACGGTATTGTCTTCATTTAGTATGTAAATTTTGTATTCTTCTCCAACCTGAACTATGGCTCCCGATGGGACAGCAAATACATTTTCTTTCTTCTCGGTTCTTATTTTAGCGGTGGCAATTACTCCTGCTATTAAATTTTCCGGCCTTTCTGTGACATCGATTAAAACAGGAATCACCCTTTCCATGGTGTTGATGTCCTTTTGCTCCGCTGTGGGGGATATCCTTGCCACCCTTCCATTAGCAAAATCCTTGCCTAAAATATCCGAATGGATTTCTACTTCTTGATTCAATTTAATTTTTCCCACGTCAAATTCGCTCACGGACGCCTTCATTTGCAGCTTTTCCAAGTTTTCCACCACAAACATGGCCTGGCTGTTTTCGGTATCCTTGGCATATCTTCCGATGTTGACATTAACCCTGGTGACGGTCCCGTCAATGGGACTTTTTATCATGACCTTTTCAAGTTCTTCCTTCTTTAGCTTAAGCTGGTCCTCCTGTATTTCGATGCGTTTTTTCTCAGCTTGGGACAATTGTATTTTGCCGTTGACGGCATTATAAGTCTCGAGGCTCATCTTTAAGTTTTCCAGATCCTGTTCTGTCTTTTTGAAGGCTTCTTCGGTTATTACCCCGTTTTCAAACAGGTCCTTATTCTGCTCATATGCTTTTTCCATGTCCCTGAAGCTTGCTAATGCCTTGTCGTATTCAATCTGCAGAGCCTTGATTTTTTCTTGAGCTTCCAATTTGATTAATTCTATTTGATTTTCTTCGTATTCAATTTCTTTTTCCAGTTCGTCCCTGTCCAATAGGGCTAAAACATCGTCCTTTCTAACCAAATCTCCTTCCTGGACCCTTATATCGATTATTTTGTAGTTTAAAGGAGATGTAACCTCCGCCTTTTCGATTCCCTCCAGGGGCGCTTTCACAGAAATAACATGTTCTAAGGTTTTTCTTTCCAATTCTGATATGTTTGCCGTCACCACCGGCGCCTTGGAACCCTTGCTTGCAAACCAAAATATGATTGCTCCAACCACTGCAATCACAACAAAAACAATAATCTTCCTACGAGTAAAAAACTTTTTCATCATCCCTCCAAATAGCAACCAGACTAAATTTTGATATTTTATATCTATTGTAATTTCATTAAATTATGAAATCATTAATGAATTATTAAAAATTAATTAATGGAATTTTGGGGACGGTTCTTTTTGTTCTCGAATTTTTAAAATTGTCCCCGGTAAGTTGAATACTTTTCTTTAAGAACGAAAAGAACCGTCCCTAAAATTCTAAAATCTTATTTTTCAAAAAGCAGATCTATTTGAGAACGAAAAGAACCGTCCCCGGAATCTATTGTTTTCATGTTTTCAAAACCAAAGCCTATGAATTGATAAATGCCTATCCTGTAAGCATCCTGGTTTTTTTCCAAAACCGCAGCCACATCATAGCCTAAATTGTAATAATCCCCGAAGGTTATGTCCACCAAGTCCCATTCAGTGAAAAATGAACCCAACCATTTCTTATGGAGCCGGTTTCCGTCCCATGAATAAAAGAAGGGTCTCCTTCTCACATCTTTATAGAATACGGTATCTTTATATACCCCGATAAATATATCTGCCTGGCCGTCATTATCCAAATTGCAGGCATCAACCTTCCAAGGTTTGATATCGGAAAAATCATGCCTGTATATTTCTTTTGCCACTAAGGTCCCATCAGCTTCTTTCGTGTCATATATGATGAAATCACTGCCGAATTCTCCTGCTTCATGCTTGGTTATTACCAAGATTTCTTCATCAATATCCGAATCTATGTTGTATATTTTATAGTCAATTATTTCTTCACCAAATATTTTGCCATATTTTTTATCTCTTTTTATATATAAATAATTGTCTTTTTCATATAAGTCATAGGTGTTTTGTTCTGTTGATATTTCCCCTGCGCCATAATACTCGGGCTGCCTGAAGAGTAAACAGACAGCCCCTATCAATATGACCGGTATTAGCAGTTTTTTCATATTACTCCCAGCTAACAGCTATATCCTTTATGGTTACCTTGTTTTCTTCCTGTGATATAAATGTCCCTGTCCAATCCGGCTTAGGAATCATATATTCGGAAGGGCCTGTAATTGTTATACTTTCAAAATCATATTCGCCTTCTTCAAGAATCCTGTTTCCGGCTTCGTCGTATATATCCTTGGGGACATGAATACTCTTTTCCTCGTCATAAACCATGGCCATTCTTTTTACTCCGACCATTGTCTGCCACTCGTGGTTGGTAAGCCTCTTATCAGACAGGAATTCATAATAGTTGAACAAGGCTCCCCTTGCCAAATATGTCTTTCCGTTGGTCTGACATACTACATAGATTTCACAAGGGAGGCCGTTCCCTATTTCCAAATAGGTTCCTTTTGGAAAGAGGCTGTTTGGCGCAATCGTTGAAACATCAGCTATTAATGCCGTAGTGAAATCATTGCTGGTGTCAACCCCATGCCTAATGAGGTTCATCTGCATTATTTGAATTATGCTGTCAATCATTCCCCCGTACCTGTAGAGGTCTAAGTTCTCTTCTTCTGTAATTGCTTGATTGGTAAGCTCTTTAACCGAAACAACCATCAAGGTATCCTGGATTTTTATTATTTGGTCCAATACCTGACCAATTTCATCCTTAAGCATATTTCTTGCTTCTAATTGTGCTTTCGTATTTTCTGCAAGCCACTTAAGTTTTGCATAGACTTCAACATTGGGCTCCACATAATTATAAGGTGTTATCGGCTCAAGCCCTCCGCCCATCTCGGCACCGGACTGCTTCATGTACAAGATGCTGTCATGTTTTAGTTCGGCGTAGCTTCCAAGGGCTGTATGGATGTTTTTGTCCGTCCATTTTTGATTTCTCATGAAAGAAGGCATGCCTTCCATATCCTCAAAAGAAACGGCAGCTGATTTAATGCTCCACAGCCATCCCTTGTATAAGTCGGACTTCCACTCATCATCCGTGATTTCAGCCTGCTTTTTCCGCATGAGGTTTAAGTTTTCTTCGTATTTATCCCAAGCTTCCTTTGGTTTGTAGTAAGTATCCAAAAGTTCTTCCGCCCTTATGCTTCCAAAGGAAGCAATCACATCAAGCCCGGATGGTACCGGCCTTATTATAGGCTTGATAAGGGTCTGCATCACTTCCGCATCAAAAGAATATCTTTGCCCCATGAATCTGAACTGCCTGCCTGCAGGTGCAGTTACCGAGGTGTATTCAGGCTGTATTTTAGGCTCCGGCAACAGAAGGGCTTCCTCCAAGAGCCTATCATGGTAGGATGAATCCTTAAACAAGTTCAGGTCGGGATTTTGGCCGTAGACCTTAGTTATTAAGTCTCTTATTTCGAAAATTCCCAAATCATCCGACATACCTGCATAAAGAGCCGTAGCATTGTAGATATTTTCAAAATCAATAAAATTATTTTCATTATTTAAAAGGAGGCAGGTTATTATCATTGATTTTGTCAGGCTGTCCATATCCAGGACCGGCTCAGTTTTTGTTTCGTCAAAAACCGGAAAGCCGCTTATGCCGTACCACATCATTGTCTTAAAGTATTGGCCTAATTTTTCATTTCCCGCATAGTGGCCTCTCACGGTAAACTGGGAATAATCCAAATCCTTTCCTAATATAGGGGACCTTGCAAAATCAAAGGCTTCTTCAATAAGCTTTATCTCGTCATCGGTTAAAGATGCAATTTCCTCCGGAACTTCTATACCTTCCAAATCTGCATCAATCAATTTCGCTCCGGTTAAAAAATATGCAGCTGCAAATTTCAATTCATCCTTTAAATCTGCATACTTGGAATCATTATAGGCATTTAAGCTTTCAACCACCATGTTTTTTGTCAATGACTGCAGTTTATCGTACAAGGAAGATACTTCAAGGAGCTTTAAAGAATTGCCGTAAAAAATATGGTATAAATGCAGAGCCGAATCCACCGTTATAAATACGGGTGATTCCCTGTACATGGGAAATTCGTATACATGATGCATTTTTAAATATTCATAGCTTGGTTTCAACACGACAAAACCATCTTCATAAATTAATTTCATCTGGTTTTCGGTAAATCCCGCATATTGACCTGCATTTACCAGGTTGGACAAATCTTCATTAACTTCATATTTCTCCACAGCAGGGGTGTAATCAGGAATATCGAAAGGAACATCCACATAAAATTCATTAAAATTCATGTTCCAGGCCGCAGGTACATTTTCTTCACCAATTTCCGGTTCTTCTACAGGCCCTTCAGGCTCCTGGACATCATTATTGGAGCATGAAACAAGTAACCCTAAACAGACCAACAAAAGCAATAATTTTTTAATATTCATCAAAGACCTCCTATAATAACTTCCTCAACTTATACCAATATTAAATAGACGTAATTAATTAACAAAAAGTTCCATTAATTCTTAGTAATTTTTAGGGACGGTTCTTTTCATTCTCAGAAAGTATATCTCTTTTATACTCTTTCAGTCTTATACCGGTTCTATTTTTAATTAACTTAATTTTTTTTTTAGAACGAAAAGAGCCGTCCCCGAAAATTGTTGAGAATGAAAAGAACCGTCCCTAAAAATATTAATCTCTTTCTGTGATTGTAACGTGGATGGTATCCCCGGGTTGTTTGTTTATTTTTGCCCGTATGTCTTTCCTGATGCCTATTATGTGACATGGAGTCCCCATTCTGACTAAGCTCCCTTCATAGGGTTCACCGTCAAAGGTTGCAAACACTTTTACCCTTCCTCTGCCAAATTCCTTTTTCACGTCATAGGGAAACTCAATATAGGCCCCGTCTATATCCGGAACCTTTAAAATTACTGCATCGAATTCATAGGTTTTTTTCACATTCATACTCCTTCAGATACAAGTTCTTCGCCTAAAAATTCAAGAAGCTCATGGGGCTGGTCTATTATGTGTTCAGCTCCCTGTTCTTTTAGATATTCTTTATCCCTGAATCCCCAGGTCACACAAAGACAAGGGATGTTTGCATTTTCGGCAGTTAGGATATCCACTTCCGAGTCTCCTACATATACGGCTCTTTCAATAGTTGAGCCCAATTCTGCAATCGCTTTATAAACCATGTCAGGGGCAGGCTTTCTTTTTATATCTTTTGATTCTCCTATTGCTGTTTTAATATAAGCTTCAAAATATATTTTATTAAGGCTTTTTACGTTCTTATCATTTTTATTTGATACAATTGCGAGCTTGTATCCCTTTAGAGACAATTCTCTCAACAGGTCCATGATGCCTGCATAGGGTGATGTTTTAATATTGTTATGGTCCAAATAATACTTTTTATATTCTTCAAGTATTCTTTCAAAATCAGGGGTTTGTTGACCGTCTGGCAAGGCTTTGCTCATAAGCCTTGCTGCTCCGTTACCTACAAAGCTTTTTATTTCATCATAAGTCCTTGGCGGATAGCCATATTTCTTCAAGATATAATTGACACCGTCAGCGATGTCTCCGAGGGAATTAAGCAAGGTGCCATCCATATCAAATATTATCGTATCAATTCTTTTCACAGCTCTTTCCTTTCATCTTTGTCTTTTCGGGGACTGTCTTTTCGGGGACGGTTCTTTTCGTTCTTGGTATTACAATTTTACTCCCGTCCCCTTTTACATGTCAAAATTCTTTTTTCTTGTATATCCACAAAGAAACATAAATCGAGATTAAAAATATTACTGCTCCAATTATGGGTGATAAATAAATTACCGATTTAATAATTTCTTCATCGGGCATCGAAATTCCAAGTTTAGATATCATCATCAAAGCTGCAACCGGTATGAATATCACAATCATCATAAAGATACGGCCCTTTTCCACTCCGAACTTGAACAAGAGGGGAAAAATTACTGACATCAACATTAATCCGGTAGAAAAGCCGCCCAAGACGACCAAGGTGTTTTCAGCCGTTTTCATATTGGAAATAACCATATTAACAAGCATTGATAAAACAAAAGCAACTATTAAAAAGATCAAGCCCAGCAAGTACCTGCTCATTACCATATTTTTTCTGGATATGGGCATGGTAAGGGCATATCTGTCCCATTTGCTCCTTTCATCATAGGCCATGGCCGTCAAGGGTATCAATACGGCCACCATGGTCATCATGGAGGTGAACATGGATGTGTTTTCATTAACAAGTCCCATGGCAAAATAAAATACTACTAATAATAAGTATATCTTTCCTTGTTTTTTTAAGTTTAACAAATCCTTTATAATCAATCCGGTCATTGCACCTGCTCCTTTATTATAAATATCATTATATCTTCGATGGAAGCTCTATCTATTATATATGAGCCCCTTATCTTATCCTTAAGCATCAAGGCTTCAACTCCGAATTTGTTTCTTCTCATTCCCATCACAAAGCTTTTATCTATTTTTTCATACTCTTCAGGCGAGCATTTTAAAATACCGTAATTGTCCAACAAATCGTCTTTGGCTTCTGAAAATACTATTTTCCCCTTGTGAATAAAGGTGATATAGTCACATATTTTTTCCAAATCGCTTATTATGTGTGACGATACAAATATGGAATTTGTTTCGTCCTGAATAAAGTCTAAAAAGGTATCGAGGATTTCTTCTCTCACAACAGGGTCCAAGCCGCTTGTGGCTTCATCCAAAATCAAAATTTTTGAATCATGGGACAGGGAAACTGCCATTGACAGCTTCATTTTCATTCCTCTTGAGTAATCCTTAATGTTTTTATTATTGGGGAGCGAAAACTTATCGAGGAATTTATAAAATTTGTTATCATCCCAGGTCTTATATATTCTTTTTAATATGCTGCTTATTTCCCTTGCGTTTAAATTTTCGGGGAAGCTTGATTCATCCAAAACGACACCTATGTTTTCCTTGATTGAATCCATTTCGGTCCTGTTGTCTTTACCTAGAATCTTTATGGTTCCCCCATCCCGGTTAATTAAATCTAAAATCAATTTTATAGTGGTAGTTTTTCCGGCACCGTTTTCTCCTATAAAACCCATTATGCTCCCTCTGGGCAGAGATATATTAATATTGTCTAATTTAAAATCCGGGTATTCTTTTGTTACCTTGTCTAATTTTAATGCGTATTCCATTTTATTCTCCTTCATGAATCAATTTCATCATTTCAATTAATTCGTCCAGCTTCAAGCCGCAATCCTTTGACAACTTGACAATTTCCTGCATGTGGTCTTCTATCTCTTTCAGAAGCTGCTCTTTAATTAATTCTAAATTCTTTCCTGCAACAAAGCTTCCTTTTCCGGTAAAGGAAACAATAAATCCTTCTCTTTCAAGTTCATCGTAGGCCCGCTTAGTAGTAATTACGCTTATTCTCAGCTCCTTTGCAAGGAGCCGCATGGAAGGCAGGGCTTCCCCTTCTTTTAACTGACCTGAAATTATCATGGACTTTATTTGAGAAACAATTTGCTCGTAAATCGGCTGACCGCTGGAATTGCTTATTATTATATTCATCTTCATCACCATCTATAATGTATATATCCATTATATACATTATACCAACTTTGTCAATAGTTTTTTTGTTTCTTTGGGGACGGTTCTGTTTCTTTGGGGACGGTTCTTTTCGTTCTTAACTAATAATATTTCTTACTTAAAAAATCGCTATAATTCCATAAAACTCCCGGCAAGAAAGACTTTTTGAGAACGAAAAGAACCGTCCCCAAATAGTCACCAAATAAATATTTATTGACAATGATTGATTTATATTAATTTTATTGGTAAAATATTACAAATTATAGCCGGGAGGTGGTATTATGCCAAGACAACCCAGGGTATATAGCAAAACAGGTATTTATCATGTGATGGTCAGAGGAATTAATAAAGAAAAAATATTTACAAAAGAGATATATAAATCTCGCTTAGTCAATTTGATAAAGGAAATAAGGGAAGAAGTAGATTTTAATTTAATTGCATACTGTATCATGAACAACCATCTGCATTTATTGGTTAAAGCCGGTAATTATGAACTTACGACGTTTATGAAGAAGTTAAATATAAAATTTGCAATGTATTACAATAAGGCTGAGGACAGATATGGCCATGTTTTTCAAGGCAGATTCAGGAGTGAAGCAGTTGAGGACGAAAAATATTTATTTGGAGTATTGCGATATATACACAACAATCCTATCAAGGCCGGGATTGCGCATAATATGTTAGATTATAAATGGAGCAGTGCTTATGATTATTTCAAGCGACAATCAGATTTAATAAGTGATGTATATCTAAATAAAATATTGGGTCTATTTGGTTCCACTAAGAATTTCATTGATTTTCATTATTTAGATGATAGAATTGTATATATCGATACATTAGAAGAAGTAAATGAAAGAAAACAATCCATAATTAATAATGTGACTAAAGATTTTGTTAATAAATATCAATTTACTGATGTCGGCCAGATCAAGCAACATCAAAAAGAAGAATTGGCTGAAGAATTGATAAAACTGAATGTGGGAACTATAAAGGAAATCGCTTGGCATTGTAATCTATCAACAACAACAGTCAGCGATTTATATAAAAAATTGAAAGGATAACAATATGGAAAAATTAGAGAAGGAATTTGGAGAACGAAAAGAACCGTCCTCAAAAACTTATACGGATGTGAATTCTAAAATTATTGACAAATGGATTGGCGAGGGCTGGGAATGGGGCCAACCCATCAGCCATGAGGTGTTTGAAAGGGCAAAAAACGATGATTGGTTTGTTTTGCTGACTCCGACAAATCCTGTTCCAAGAGAATGGTTTTGTGAAATGAATGGTGCCCAAATCCTCGGACTTGCTTGCGGAGGAGGCCAGCAGATGCCCATTTTTGCTGCCTTAGGTGCAAAATGTACCGTACTGGATTATTCGGAAAAACAAATTGCAAGTGAGATAGAGGTTGCCCAAAGAGAGAATTACGAGATAAAAACTGTAAGGGCTGATATGACGAAACCCCTGCCCTTCGAGGACGAAACATTTGATTTGATATTTCATCCCGTATCAAATTGCTATATCGAGGATGTTCTCCCCGTTTGGAAGGAATGCTACAGGGTATTGAAAAAAGGCGGAATATTATTGGCAGGATTAGATAACGGAATTAATTTTGTTTTTGATGATGATGAGACAAGGCTGGTTCGAAGCCTGCCCTTTAACCCCTTGAAAGATGAAGAGCTTTATCGGCTTTCCTTGGAAAATGATTGGGGGATTGAATTTTCCCATTCGATTGAAGAACAAATAGGCGGGCAATTGAAAGCAGGTTTTGTTTTAGCAGATATTTTTGAAGATACAAACGGTTCAGGAAGGCTTCACGAGCTGAATGTGCCTACCTTTTATGCGACAAAAGCAATAAAAATATGAAAGGGTTTAAAAAAAGTACTAAAATTCGAGAACGAAAAGAACCGTCCCTAAAAACTTAAAAACTAAAAAGTTTCAGTGGTCGATTCCGCTTCTAGAAGTCACTCCCTGCTTGTAATAGTGCTTTATTTCAACCATTTCGGTTACCAAGTCAGCCATTTCAATGAGCTCCTCAGGTGCATACCTCCCGGTCAGCACGACCTCAACCTTCGGAGCTTTATTCTTTAATGCATTGATTACATCGGAAACCCTTAGCAGCTTATAATAGAGGGCTATATTAATTTCATCAAGAATTATCAAGTCGTATTCTCCATTAGACAAAAGAAGGCCGCATTCGTCCAAGCCTTTTTTGGCTGCTTCTATATCTGCTTCTTCAGGGTCTTCAATTATGAAACAGCCTCTTCCAAACTGCTTTATTTTAATATTGTCTAAGTAGTTTTCAATCTTGGTTTCATTGTATTGCATATTTTTCACGAACTGGCCTATAAAAACTTTTTTGCCCGATAAGGCAGCTCTTAGGGCTACTCCAAAGGCAGCCGTTGTTTTCCCCTTTCCCTTTCCCGTGTAAACGTGAATATATCCTTTCTCCATATCTCTCCCTATTTAATCCGCACCGGCTTCCCTTTATAAGCAGTGGTAATATACACACCCGTAAAGACAAAAATTCCTCCAATTATCTGGACCAATGTTATTTCGCGACCCATTGCCCAGCTTATAAGGGCAGTAAAGACAGGGTTTAAATTCAAGAATATACCGGTCTTGGCGGCACCTATTTCCCTGACCCCTATATTCCATAAAACAAAGGACAACATAGAGGGAAAAAGAATTATGTATATAGCGGCTGTCAAGGCCAAGGAGCTCATATTTAAATAATTTACTCCGTTATTCAACGCAAAAGGAAATAACAATACAGTAGCAATAAGTCCTGATACTCCGGTAGATGTAATGGGGGGTACACTTGTCAGTTTCTTGCTTATCATTGAATACACAGTCCAAGCTATTATGGCAGCTATTATCAACAAATCTCCTTTGTTATACTCAACTGTCAATGCCTGGAGTAAACTACCCTTGGTTAAAACAATTAATACACCTAAGAATGAAATGAAAATTCCTAAAATATGATATTTTGTAACCTTCTCTTTTAAATAAATTGCCGACACTATGGCTATTAAACCCGGATTAAATGAGTTTACCAATGCGGCATTAAGGGGTGACGTATAATAAAGGGCATAGTATAGAAACAAATTATAGCCTATTACGCCAAACATAGATAAGCCTAAAATTTTAGGCCACTGTTTGAATACTTCTTTCCAATCGGGTTTTTCAATTCTTTGACCGACTGCCAAAAGAATGATGGAGGCAAACAGCCATCTTATGAATGTCAGGCCTACCGGGGTCAATTCCATGACAACCAAGGAGCCGAAAATATAATTGCCCGACCAAAATAAAACGCATAATATTAAAAGAATCCAAACTTTATATTTCTTCAAATTTATCTCCTCATAATAACTTTTTCTTTGGTGTGTTTTTGTGTTTTTGGGGACGGTTCTTTTTGTTCTTAATAAAGCTTTTTTTGGGGACGGTTCTTTTTGTTCTTAAAAAATCTTTTTATTGAGAAATTTTCATGTTGTTTTTGTATTAGAGAAGGTTTTTTTGTTCCTCTTGCTCTCAAATAATCTTTTTTACTTAGAGATTTCATCGGTTCATACCAATTATTTAGAAAAACATATATCCTTCTTGTTGAGAACGAAAAGAACCGTCCCTAAAAACTAAAAAGTCATAAAAAGTCATTGTTGAGAACGAAAAGAACCCGAAAAGAACCGTCCCCAAAACTCACAAAACTAAAAACTACAAAACTAAAAAAGAACCATCCCCAAAAAACTATCATTAGTCCTCTTAATTTGCAATCTATCTATTAATGGTCTGCTACTATCCTTATTAGTCTTCCGGTTTCAGTAATTCTTCGGCCAACTCAGCCATTTCTGAAGGTACGTAAAGGTCTATCCCGTACATATTCGCGCCAGTGTATATTTCCATAAGTTCCCCGCTGCCTTTTGACTTTTTTAACACAGGTATGCCATAGGATTTCAATTTCGAAATAATTATATCTGCTTCAATGGTATTAAGGTTAGCGACCAATAATTTTTCATTAGACATAGCTTCCTCCGCCTTTCTAAAACACAAAACATCTTCATCAACCAGTATATCAAATAAAGCCTTGTCTATCAACAAATATTTGGAAATCAGAAGATGCCCGGTATAAGCTTAGCTATTTGTATTCCTATGAAAAAGGATGCTGCATTAGCTATAAAGGCATAGAATACGGCATAAGCTTTCCTGCTTAATCTGCCGGTGCTGTCTTTGGTAAGGAGGTTAGAATACACGATGGCTTCAATAATAAACACAATAACTTCCGCCAGAAAATAGCTCAATAAAAATGCCAGGCCTCCATAATAGTAATTGACCGTATTGAGAATAATATTAAGAATTGTTTGAGTTGCAATATTAGTTAATAATACGACCTTAAGAAGAGCCTTTTTCCTGTAGCCGAATATCAGGGCAATAACCACTTCAATTGCTATGGTTGCAATTATCCTTAAAATTAAGGATATGATTTCTTTAGTAAAATTGTAGCTTTTTACTGCCACTAATCCCTCATAGGTGGACGAAGGCTTAAGTTCGATGTCGCCTGCATCAACCTTATAGTAGGAATCAAAGGCATATCTCTCATAAATGCCGCTTACGGCAAAGCTGTCTGTCTCGGGAAAATACACTAAAATCTTAAATCTTTGAGGAGGATAATAGGTCCACTTAAATTCCGATGTTTCGGTACAATCCCTAAAAAACTGCAAAAAGTAATAGCCGTCCTTATCTCGGTAATCAACAAACTCTTTCCAGATTTCATAACCTTCTTCCCCATCCGAATACCTCTCGTCTCCCTTGAATTTTCCAATTGCACTGTAGGGACCTGTTGATGATTCTTCGGACAGTAAAGTCACATGGTAGGTTTTTCCTTCAAGGCCGTCAAAGTTTACTATGACGGAAGGTTTAGGTCCTACATCTCCATAGGCAAATGAGGGAACTAATATAAGCATTGCTGCAACATACAGCATTATTAACAGTTTCTTTTTCATATATGCTCCTTTACTGCCCTTATCTAAAATATAACACAAGGCGGGTCTATATTCTATGGAATCTGACCCTTAGCAGAAGATTCATGAGATTCTTCACTGCGTTCAGAATTATCACGTGTTATCCACACCACAATAAACGAATACCCTTTGTCATCTGAGCGTATGCGAAGGATCTCATTAGATTCTTCGAGCTAAAGCTCTCAGAATGACAGTTTGTGAGTTATTCATAACAATGCCAGGCTACGCATTATACCGTTCTGCCCCCGTCGAATATAAACTCACTAAATTCATCAACTGTTGAAAAATAATAATCCGAGTTCATTCTCATATAGTTTTCTATCCGGGGAAGGGCGTGGGACCAGCCTGCTGCCGCAAAGTCCACATTGCAGCTTCTGGCCATCATCAGACCCGGCTTTGAATCATCCACTACCAGGATTT
>FZPS01000191.1_pt56 | contig 79343 bp, 66 predicted proteins | sample 1817821 | NCBI WGS metagenome assembly FZPS01 (sample SAMEA104158645, study PRJEB21678) | metagenome | place: Germany | collected 2015-04-21
ATTCTATCTTTAAGCAGGCGACTGTAGATGTCATAGGCGCGTTCGCCGCGTCCGGCTTGCTCAACTACTATGGGGATGTATCTCATTCTTTCTCCGCTTCTTCGCTTTGAGGTTTGTCTGTTTGTTCTTCTTTATCGGGCTCTTCTGCCTGAGCTTCGTCTTCATGGACTTCTAAGACCTCGGCATCCTCAATGCCCGCTTCGGGCGTGGGTTCGGGGGTATAGAATTCCACCATTTCGGCAAGCTTTTGCAGGGTGAAATAGTTCAGCGGGTTTTCCTTTCTGGCTTCTTCGCTCTGCTCTTTTTCAATCTTATCTTTATAAGCTTCCATGGGCATGCCTTGCAGGATTGCCTGGTGAGTGTAAAACTCTTCAAGCATCTCGTCCGTCACTTCGATGGGCAGGGCAACTCTCAGGCTCTTGAGAATATAGGATTTGAGGAATTCGCTGTGAACCTGCATCATGTATTGCTGCATGAGATATTGGCGCAGCTCTTCATGCGGGAATTCTTCCGCGGCTTGGCTTGCGATATGTTGCATGGTCTTCATGGGCATCTCAAATCGGTTTTCTTCATAGAGGCGCACAACCATGCTATCGTGTTTATTATTTATATTCTTATGCTCGTTGGCAAGCTTGAGTTCTTCGCTTATCTTCTCGCGCATCATACTAAGGTCGTCATATTCCATATCGCGGGCAAATTCGTCGTCGATCTCGGGGTAAACTACGCGCGTGGCAGAATTCAGCATTGCCTCTACGGGGTAGATTGCTTCGCTCTCGAGATCGGGCGTGCCTTCGCCGATGAGCCCCATAATGGTGGAACCATCGAGATTGAGCTCTGTTTTATCACCGGTTTTAAGCCCGATGAGTGCAGTGAGTGCGTCGCTTTCGCCTTCTTCAGCGAGAGCGGGCACATCTGCTGTGGCATTGTGGCTTAGGCGCTCGCCTTCATGATCAAAGCTGATCTCAAGTTCGGCTTTATCGCCGGCTTCTACACCTTCCACATCCATGGTACGTGCGTTCTCACGGCTGAGCGTCATCAGATAGTCTTCCACTTCCTTTTCTAAGGGGTAATCATATAGCGGCACTCTGAGACCTTCAAGCTGTTTAAATTCTACCGTGGGTTCGTGCTCGATCTCTATTGTGAGCACCATATCTTTGCCTTTTTCCCACTCTATATCTTTCACTTCAGGATAGAGCAAGTAGTTGATCTCGTGTTCTTTAACCGCTTCCTTGAAGTATTTATCTACTGAATTGTTATAAAAGTCTTCCAAAAGAGCCATGCCAAAATTGCGCTCCACCAAGTGAGCGGGCGCTTTACCTTTGCGGAATCCGGGAACTTGCACGCGTCTGGAACTTCTCACCAGATGCTTTTCCCAATCTTTGCTAACCACATCGGCTGCAATGGTGATGATGACTTCTTTCGAAGAATCGTGTATTGCTTTGAATTCTACCTGCACTTTTCTATATCTCCTTGTTGTTTCAAATCAAATTTTGGTGCGAAAGAGGGGACTCGAACCCCTACAGGAGTGAACCTACTGGATCCTAAGTCCAGCGCGTCTGCCAGTTCCGCCACTTTCGCAATTCTTGCTAAAGGCATAAATACCAAGCATGAGAGACCATCTTTTTACTATGTGTTTGTCTGTCAAGCTTCGGATTATTAATATTGATTATTGTTGAGCGAATCTGCCCCTATTCTTTAGTGAGATAAGGGCTTTCCTTGTTTATTCCCCTGAACTGAGAGAAAGATTGTCAATCAGGCGAGTATTGCCCACATACGCAGCGATGAGCATGCGGCTATGTTCGTCTATGGTCTCTTGTTCGCTTAGATCGCGGCTGTCTAAGATCTCTACATAGTCCACGTTTGCGCCGGCTATGCGAATGGTCTGCTTTGCCAGAGCGATCAGCATGTGTGCATCGGTTTTGCCTTCGGATACCGCCTTTTTGGCTTGCATCAGCGCATTATAGAGACTGAGAGCAAGGGCTCTGTCCGCCGTGCTGAGATAGCTATTGCGACTGCTCATGGCAAGTCCGTCGGTCTCGCGCACTATGGGGCAGCATACTATTCTCGTTCTCAGGTTGAGATCGCGCAGCATCTTCTTTAATATCATCAGCTGCTGATAGTCTTTTTCGCCCATGAACATCTTATCCGGACGCACCACATTGATGAGCTTCAGCACGATTGTGCATACGCCTTTGAAGTGCCCAGGACGGCTGTTTCCGCAGAGGATTTCTGAGAGGGCTTTAACCTCTACCCAAGTGTTGAATCCTTCGGGATAAATCATGCCTTCGGAAGGGATGAAAACATAGTCCACACCCAGCTTTTCCAGCTGTTTGAGATCGCGATCTATATTACGCGGATAGCTGCTGAGATCCTCACGGGGACCAAATTGGGCGGGATTCACAAAGATAGAGACGACGGTGATATCGCACTCTTTTTTGGAAGCCTCCACCAGGCTGAGATGTCCGCGATGCAGATAGCCCATGGTGGGGATGAAGCCCACGCTTTTGCCCAAGGGATAGTTTAGCTGCATCATCTGCGAAAGTGAGCGAATCACTTGCATATATCAGATCTCCTCGGCGACTTTATTTTCTTTGTCCAATACGAGGATAACCGGCTTGTGTGCGGCGATCTCCTCTTCGTGCATCATACCATAATTTATGATGATGACCTCATCTCCGGGGCTGGCGAGGCGAGCGGCTGCACCATTGATGCCAATCATACCGCTATCTCTTTCGCCCTTGATAACATAAGTACTAAATCTATTGCCATTTGTAATATTAAAAACTTCAACTCGCTCAAATTCGCGCATACCGGTGCGCTCGAGCAAGGCTTCGTCAATCTTGATCGATCCGTTATAGTTTATGTCGCATTCCACCACAGTTCCGCGATGTAGCTTAGATAAAAGCATCTGCCGTAGCATTTTGGGACTCCATTTATGTTCTTTTACACCTGATTATTATTTAGCCCGCTTTTGTCAACATAAATCCCAAGCGGGCAATTTTATAGCTCACTGAAGGGCTTCTACGCGCGTGCTGATCTGCTCTTCTAAATGTGCGCACAAAGCCCGCTGATCCTGATATAACTCGTCTTCGGGACGGATGGGCTCCATGATCTCAAGCGTAAGTTTCTGAGCCTGAATCTTTCCCGTTTCTTCTAATATCTTCCATGTATTATTTATGGCAAGGGGAACAATCGTCGCCTCAGCCATCATCGGCAGCTTTATGCTCCCGAGTTTAAAATCTCCCACCACGCCGCTTTTGGAACGAGTTCCTTCCGGAAATATCACCATGGCATGACCCTGCTTGATCACTTCCGCGCTCTTGATGATGGATTCACGTGCCTTTCGCGCCGAGCTTCTATCTATGAACACGCAGGGAATTTCCAACATCCACCATGCTAAGACGGGCACCTTGAGCAGCTCCTTTTTTGCTAAAAAGCCGCAACTTCTGCCCACGAAGCCAAGCACAAGCGGGATGTCGAACATGCCTTGATGGTTGGATACAAAGCAGATTCTTTCGTCATCGGGAAGGTTTTCTATGCCGATTAGTTCCACCTCTGAGCCCGTGGTGAGAACCACCTTGCGTCCCCAGAAGTTAATCGCCCAAAAAACTACCTTGCGATAGGTCTTCTTAGGCAGGAAGAGCTTGCTGATGATGAGCAGGAAATAGCCCATCAAGCAGAGCAGCATAAAGAGTATGAACCAGATTTTCCAAAGCAGTGATTTCATCTTTATTCCTTTAATTTAAATTGCTCCATTTGTCGTGAACCTGAGTAAGCGAGGTGATGGATGCACCGCGCTTTTGAGCGTGTTTGATTGTGTCCCGATAGAGCGCTCCCCAAAGCGGGAAGTCTATGGGATCGAAATTCGTATTGTGCCAGAGTATTGTGATGAGGGATTTATATTTCTCGGCGAGGCTTGTCATCTTTCTGAGTTTTGCTCTCGCGCTCGGAACGCTGAGCGCCATTGCCTTGGGCGAAAGCATGGTGGTATCCATCACAATCAGCGGGATCTCCATCACCTTGAAGGCTCTATCTTCCGCGAGGTTATAAGGATAGAAGGGGAAAGAGGTTCCACAGCGGAAGCCTATGCTTTCCCAGTAGCCCAAGGTGCTGTCGTAGGCAAAACCTGCTTCTTCTAAGAGGGCAAAGCTCTTTTGATAGTCGAAATATAGGTAGTGCGTGCGGTAGCCTTTGATGTCAAATCCTAAGGCTTCGAGATTGCGCTTTTCTGCCTTTAGTGTGCTGATGTCAAACGCTGCCTGAGGTGAGCCGTGCAAGCCCACATCCTGCGTGCTGAGTAGCTTTTTGATCTCTTTTTGCACCGCGGGCTCTTTGATATAGCTTTGCCTTTTGTCGGGATAGTCTTCTTTGCCCATGAGAAACCAAGTGGACTGAGTGCCAAGAGCCTCTTCCTTTTTCACCATGCTCCTTAAGAGGCGATAGTGGCTGTGGAAAAAGCTTTTGTGTATCGCATGTCCGATTAGTTTATACAAGGCTTGTGCAGGGCGTTTCTTAAAGCTTTTCAGATTATATTTCAGGGTATCCAGCAGGTGCTTCTTAGTCCAAAATCTCCAATAGTCTATATCGTGAGAAAGCGCGAGCGTGAAGCTCTTTTCTCTCTCGAATACGCTGCGTCCGGCAAGCTGAGGCAAGCTACGCTTGATGGCATTTTCCAATATCTGCGCATAGATATCCACTACGGGCATCTGGGTAAAGTTCCAATGATGTTGCAGGCTGCGTGCATAATCCACGCGGCCTTGGGAGTCTTCTTCTTTACTCTCTACGTACTCCTGCCAGCAGGAAAGAAAGTAGAAAGCGCTCGCGATTATATCCTTATTTATTATGCAATTTTGTTTTGCAAAGCCATATACTTCGCCGCCGCGCGAAAAGAGAAAGGGGATCATCTCGCCGCGGAATTCACGGAAGTTTACCTCATCCGCGTGGTAATACTGGGTTTTTTGGTAAAAAGCAGCCGTGCGCTCTTTGAAAGCGATGGATACGGGATATTCAGCGCGAGGCGAGGCGCCGTAATAGATATGCACCGCCTCACCTTGCGCGCCATAACTAAATACCGGATTTAAGCCCAGAATCGTGCAAAAGTTCCGAAATACATACTCCGCCTTAGGCAGATAACTTTCCGGCACCTGCAGCAAGATATTTACATTCGGAGCACTTTCCACGCGCTATTATCTCTTAGCTCTCTTGGCTGTTTTCATAATTACAAGGTCTAAAACTTCAGATATTTCACTTACAAAATGTATGTTCATACCGGCGAGTATCTCTTCTTCAAAGTCCGAGATGCTTTCACGGTTTTCCTCGGGTAGGATGAGTTCTTTTATCCCCGCTCGCTTTGCCGCAAGCATCTTTTCTTTGAGCCCGCCCACGGGTAAAACCTTGCCTTGCAGCGTGATCTCTCCCGTCATGGCGATATCATGCTTTACACGCGCTTGCATGAATAATGATGCCAGAGCCGTGATCAGCGCAATTCCCGCCGAGGGGCCGTCCTTTGGAACCGCACCCGCGGGGAAGTGAATATGAATATCCTTTGTGCTGAATTCCTTGGGCTCAAGATCGTAATTTTTGTGATTGGATTTCAGGTATGAGAGCGCAATACGCGCGCTTTCCTTCATCACATCGCCGAGGTAGCCCGTTAGCAAAACGTTGCCCTTGCCGGGCATACGAGTTGCTTCACAAAAGAGAAGTTCGCCGCCATAACTGGTCCATGCCAAGCCTGTGGCTATTCCTATCTCCGGCTTGCGATTTGCCAGTTCGTGATTGTGCTTACGAGGACCTAAATACTTTACAATATCCTTCTTTGTAATGCGCCAAGGTCCTTCTTTTCCGTCCGCCGCTTCACGCGCAATCTTGCGGAAGATTGAGCCTATGCGCCTCTGCAATGTACGCACGCCGGATTCGCGAACGTAGTGCCTGATCAGCTCCTCGATTCCGCTTTTGAGTATGCGCACGTTTCTGCCTTTGAGGCCGTTATCTTCCCTTTCGCGGGGGATGAGATATTTGCGTGCAATCGCGATCTTATCATGTTCAAGATAGCTGCTAAATTCAATGATTTCCATCCTATCGCGCAGGGGCGGCGGGATGGTATCCAGCGAGTTTGCCGTGGTGATAAACATCACTTCCGAGAGATCGAAAGGAACGTTTATATAGTTATCCATAAAGCTGTTATTTTGTTCGGGATCAAGCACTTCCAAGAGTGCAGAGGCGGGGTCTCCCCTGAAGTCGCGCCCGAGTTTATCGATCTCGTCTAACATGAAAACGGGGTTTGCCGTGCCTTGCCGCTTGATCTCTGTAATGATCTTGCCGGGCATGGCGCCTATGTATGTGCGGCGGTGTCCGCGGATCTCGGCTTCGTCATGAGTTCCGCCTAAGGACATGCGGATGAACTTACGTCCCATGGCACGCGCCACGGATTTGCCTATCGAGGTTTTCCCCGTTCCGGGCGGGCCTACAAAGCACATTATGGGTCCTTTGAGCTCGCCTTTCAGCTTCTTCACCGCGAGATATTCAAGGATGCGCTCCTTGGGTTTTTCCAAGCCATAATGATCCTGCGTGAGTATCTTTTCAACGCGCGTAAGATCAAGATTATCCTCGCTATACACGTTCCAAGGCAGGTTCACAATCCAATCGAGATAGTTGCGAATAACGCCATATTCACTGGAAGCGGGCTGCATCACCGCGAGCCGCTCTAACTCCTCATAAGCCACTTCGCGCGCGGCTTCGGGCAGATCGTTGTCTTCTATCAGAGTTTGCCACTTGGCTATCTCTTTATTCACCTCATCGGTCTCGCCGAGTTCGCGCTGAATTGCACTCATCTGTTCGCGCAGGTAATAGCGCCGCTGGTCTTCATTCATTTCCAGCTGCATATTACTGCGGATGTGATTTTCCATGCGCATCTGTCGAATGAGTTCCGCCAGGCAATTATTCAGATATTTAAAGCGTTTACGAACGTCCGTGAGCTCCAAGATCCGCTGACGGTCTGAAAGTTGAAGATCTATATTACCGGCGATGATGTCTGCCACCCTGCCGGATTGTTTTATATTCGATAGTCCTGCAATCATCTCGCGATTCAGCATGGAACTTTCCTGTGAAATCTTTTCTAAGAGTTCAAGCGCAATCGTGCGATTTGCCTGAACTTCCATATCGTCTATGAGCGGCTCCGAGATTACCTCCACATCCACCATGAGGAAGGGCTCTTTTTGAACCGGTTTCTGCATGCGAATGCGCGATGAGCCCTGCAAAAGAAGGGAAACGCTCCCGTCTTGATTGCGAAGCATGCGCAATATCGTCACCGCCGTGCCGATACTTTCCAATTGGTCGGGATCGCCCTCTCCCCCTCTATCGAGGAAGAAAGCCATCAATTTATCATGTGCTAATGCATGATCAATCACCAGCTTGGACTCCTCATCCGAGACCACGAGCGGCGTCAGAAGATATGGAAACATCACCACATGGCTTAGATGCAAGACCGGTAATGTCCTTGGAATCCTGCTATTGTTGTCGTCCATCTTGCACTCCTTTTTTCTTATTATACTACTTTAGTATATCTTACGCGAGTTCTTGGTAAAAGCAAGAATAAGCGTGGATTTGCTCACTGCGTTCGCCGATTTAACGATTTGACGATTTAGCGATTTAGCGATTGCTTCGCTGCTGTCGCGGGCGGGGTGGAAACATCTTGTTGCCACGAGCGACAGCTGATGCGGTCGGTGGGGTGACGCCCTCGTTGCCCCGAGCATCATCTTCCTTCTTGAGCCAAGCTGTCGCGGGCGGGGTGGAAACATCTTGTTGCCACGAGCGACAGCCAACCTTATTGAGCGGGTAACGCCATAGTAGCGCTGGCTTCCAGCCGGCCGTTTCCGCTGACTTTAGTCGGCTCCATTAATAGAAAGCAAAGCTTTCTCAGGCAACAAGATGTTGCCTGCCCAAACCCTGGCGCAAAGCGCATTTCTCATAATCGTAACACTGACTTTAGTCGGTCGCTCAAGTGGACTTCAGTCCACTTCTAATAACTGCGCAAAGCGCATTCCTTCCTCCCTGGCGGGAAACATCTTGTTGCCCATGAACCCGTTAAAACCGTGCACAGCACAAGTAAATAACATGAGCGAAGCGAGCTAAAATCCCGCGCAAATCCCGTTAAATCCGTGTTCTATTAAAATCACTATACCACTTCACAAAGCTATCCACAGCCTCCTTGAAACTCCGCTGCGGATCATAGCCTAATTCCTTCTTTGCCAGGGATATATCTGCAAAAGTTCTCTTCACATCCCCTTCCATAAATTCAACGTATTCTATCTTTGCTTTCTTATTCAGAGAAGCTTCAATGGTTTTGAGCATATCATCCAGCCGGATTGGGTATGAATTTCCCAGATTGTATATCTTATATTCGGGAGTATCAAGGCTTTTTATTCGCCTCAGTGAGCCCATGATTCCCTGAATGGTATCGAAAACTGAGGTATAATCTCGCGAACATGAGAGCTTTCCGCGCAGCTGCACGGGATGATCTGAAGAGATGGCTTTCACGAACTTATGAACCGCAAGATCAGGACGCTGTCTGGGACCCACCACGGTGAAAAACCTCAGACAATGCACAGAGATATTGTGAAGAGAGTGATATACATGGCACAAAACTTCTGCCGCTTTCTTTGAGGAAGCATAGGGCGAGATGGGATAATCAGTGCAATCGCTCTCATGAAAAGGAGTCTCGTTATCTCCATAAACGGAGGATGAGGAGGCAAAAATGAGCTTCGATACCTTGTTTTCTGCGCAAGATTTTAGAACTTGCAGAGTTCCCAAAGTGTTTACATCGTAGTAAAGGTCGGGATTTAAAAGCGAAGGCTGCACTCCCGCCATGGCGGCAAGATGTATCACGATATCCGGCTTATATTCCTCAAACACCTGCTTCAGAGCATCGTGATCCCTGATATCGCCTTCATATAGATGAAATCCTTCTCTGCTTTGTGCATCTTTGATATTGGCACGCTTCATCCGGGGATCGTAATAATCGTTAAAATCATCAAAACAAAGCACTTCATAGCCTTCATCAAGCAACTTATCACAGAGATGAGAGCCAATGAATCCGGCTCCACCGGTGACCAATATGCTGTCTTTTTTGCTCATCTTCCTATCCCATAATCTTCACTTTACATGCCTTTATAGAGCTTGAGATCTCGAGGGCTCGAAAGCTCTTTCTGTTGCCATATCACTTATCAGCATGCAAATGTTATGCTGTTTTATATCTTAATTTCTGTCAAGTGCAAAGCTGTCGCGGGCGGGGTGGAAACATCTTGTTGCCACGAGCGACAGTTGATGCGGTCGGTGGGGCGACGCCCTCGTTGCCCCGAGCATCATCTTCCATCCTGAGCCAAGCTGTCGCGGGCGGGGTGGAAACATCTTGTTGCCACGAGCGACAGCCAACCTTATTGGGCGGGTAACGCCATTGTAGCGCTGGCTTCCAGCCGGCTGTTTCCGCTGACTTCAGTCGGCTCCATTAATAGAAAGCAAAGCTTTCTCAGGCAACAAGATGTTGCCTGCCCAAACCCTTGCGCAGAGCGCATTCCTCATAATCGTAACACTGACTTTAGTCGGTCGCTCAAGTGGATTTCAGTCCACTTCTGACAACTGCGCAGAGCGCATCCCTTCCCCCTCTGGGCGGGAAACATCTTGTTGCCCATGAACCCGTTGAAAACGTGCGAAGCACAAGTAAATAACGTGAGCAAAGCGAGCCATTGTAGCGCTGGCTTCCAGCCGGCTGTTTCCGCTGACTTCAGTCGGCTCCATTAATAGAAAGCAAAGCTTTCTCAGGCAACAAGATGTTGCCTGCCCAAACCTATGCGCAGAGCGCATTCCTCATAATCGTAACACTGACTTTAGTCGGTCGCTCAAGTGGATTTCAGTCCACTTCTGACAACTGCGCAGAGCGCATCCCTTCCCCCTCTGGGCGGGAAACATCTTGTTGCCCATGAACCCGTTGAAAACGTGCGAAGCACAAGTAAATAACGTGAGCAAAGCGAGCCATTGTAGCGCTGGCTTCCAGTCGGCTGTTTCCGCTGACTTCAGTCGGCTCCATTAATAGAAAGCAAAGCTTTCTCAGGCAACAAGATGTTGCCTGCCCAAACCCTGGCGCAGAGCGCATTCCTCTTCTGGTAGGTTAACGCCCTCGTTAACCGATAAAGCGCAGCTTTATATCTTTTTTTGAAGTCTGCTATTGTCGCTCCTGGAAACGAGGGCGTTCCCACACCGCCCGCGACAGCGCAAAAAGTCCACAAGTTTACATAACATTTTCTGACTCTAAAAAATCTTTAACTTTTCTTCATCTCCGGAACGTATAGACATTCAAGGTTTTATATGCCCTTTAAAAAACTGACTTTTATCGTGTTGAAAAATAAATCGCATTTTTGGCCACAATTTTGGGTTTTGGGCTCCTATATAAAGTAGAGGGTGCTATTCATCAATCAAAATTTGGTGAATAGCTCGCTACGCTCGATTGTTTGGGTGTGCTGCGCACATTTTCAACGGGTTCATGGGCAACGAGGACGTTCCCCGACCAAGAGCGGAAAACATAGTTCTTTTATAAGTGTATAGTTGTGTAAAATTTGTGAAAAAATTAAGGCTAAAAAGTGAAAAAGTAAGCCACGGGGCGAAGCTGTAGCCGGTGGATATAGGTGTAGCATAGAAGAAGGGGTCGATCAAAAGACCGACCCCTTCGTTTATATATAATGTTTGGGTTTAGGGCAATTCAGACCACACCTTTTCTATCATGGCTTTGACTTCTTCCATCTTCAAATAGGATAGAGGAACGCCAAAGATATAGGCGCGGGAATTTTGGTGTACAGCATTGTTTATTTTGCGAATTCCGACAGCCTGTCCGTTGAGTCTGTCAAATTCAGCCTCTGAGGGAGGGAACATAGCGTGATCGGTGGGTTTGCAAATGTAGCTGTAGATGGGTTCGGCATCTGTTATTTTGTTGCCGTCAGCATCTTCCATTCTGAAGTATGCAACCTGGTTGTAGCCTTGGCGAGCATTCACCATGGGGCTGAACGAAGCATCATCGCCTGTTCCATATTGCAGGTTCATGTCTTCAAATCCATTTTTCTCACCTTTTGCTCCCCAGCAGAAGAAGCTGCCCATGCCTTCGGTGAAGCCAATGCTTTGACGGGTGATTCCAAACATCTCCAACAAATACCTTCTATCGGCAAAGTTGGCGATATCACCAATCATGCCGTTGAGCTGCGAGGTGTGGGAAATAAGCAGGTTCCCGCCGCGCTGCATATAAAGGGTCAGAGCGTCGTCGATATTTTGGAGATCGCCGCCGGATAAGGGGTTATCCGCGTGATAGATCACAAGCTTATGTTTCTGCAGGTCGCTGTAAGCGAGCTTGCGGGATTTATCGCCGGCAAGGTCGGTCTCTAATTCCGACATCTTGATGATGTTTATATCTTCACCGTCTATATCAAGATCCTCAATTATACCTTCGTAGAACTTATCTACTATGTCTTCGGGACTTGAGGTGGGGTTGTGAGCATCGTCATCAATGATGAGGATTCCTTTTCTCTGGGCAGGGGGAATGTATTCCACAACATCAAATTCCCATACAAAGGGATTTTTGGAAGGAATATTCTGCATATCCACGCAGCGCACTTCAAACTTGTGGCTTCCTACGCTAACTTGGTCAGCAGTAAGAATCAAAGCCTGTCCAAGCACGGAGCCTACGGGGATTCTCAGCCATCTTACAGGCTCGCCTTCGTCATCATATTCAGTGATGATTCTATCTCTATATGGTGCAAAATCAAAGGCATCATCGTCATAGCGCAAGTCGAAAGCAATGATCTCGCTATAATAGTTCACGTCGTTGCCATGAAGGTCAAAACTGTCTTCGTCCAAGACGTCATCAATTTTCTTTTCAAAAGGTTCGTCTAATTTCGGAGTGAAGTTACCGTGGCTGTCTTCGTGAGCATATTCACCATACCAACCCCAGCGCATATTCACTCTGAGATTCGGGCTGTGGACAACCGTGTTTCTGCCATTGGCATCTTTGAAGAAAGGCGTTGCAAAAGCTCTCGCTTCGGGCCTGTCCATAAAGGGTAGCTCTTCCAAGGTTGAATCATAGCGCCAATAGTCATAGTGGTGATCACTCATGGCATAGATCTTCTCGGAATACATATGGGTCTTGGGACTAAAGCCGGGCTTGACTTTCATGCGAATGGAGAGGGTACTGTGCACGTTTTCATCCACACGATCGGGATGAGCAGAAAGGATTCCTGCCATATCGCGAGCTCTGGCTTCAACGATGGTGAGAGTATTCAAAAATTCACCGGTTACTTCGTCGTAGTCATAGGTGAGCGCGGGCTCGGTATCTCCGGTTAAAAGGAAGCGATCAATTCTGTCTTGACCGTAGGTGCTATACCATGCGGTAGAATCGATAATGCTGGTGACGTATAAACTGTCGTCAACTTCGGCTTTCACGATTCTGAAGAGATATTCAAAGGGAATCTCAAGAACGTAAGGATCGTGATCCACCATTGTGAAGGCAAGCTGTAAGCCGCTTCCCGTGTCCTCGGCATTGGGATTACCCTTGGTGGTGCTGAGGAAGCATTCGGGAACTTCACTATGAGCTTTAAACTCGCGCCAGGCGACCTCAGAGATTGCGCCGCGATTGTCTATTGCTACCACTTCAAAGCGGGAAATCTTGCTTTCTTGTTCGCCGTGTTCATTAGCTGCAGGGAAGTTAATCACTGCATACTTTTGGGTTGTCCAAACCGTGCGACGGGCTTCCGGATCATCTAAAGGAATATCTTCGTCTGCGCCGGGCATATAGTGGATTACCCAACCTTCGCCCAATTCTAAGAGAGCGGGGGGTATGATTTCTGCATGTTCGCCAACTGTGATAAATTCGTATCCCGGAGTGGCTATAGGATTGAAATCCTCATCCAATATGCGGAATGCACATCCGGTTATGATGCCATCTTCGTCTGTGGCATGCCAAAAAATCTTTTGTTGAAAACTTTGTACTGAGTCGCTATAAGCGGGTTGATGGGTGTCAGAAGTGCCACCGTATGAAGTGATCTTAATCACAGGCGGTTTATTTTCAAACCTCTTGCCTGATTTTCCACAGCCGCTGATAATCAGCATGATAGCTGTGACTATCAAGATGAGTGTTAAGAGTCTTGAACTCTTTCTAATCATCGAGTCCTCCCAAACATTGGTTATTATTTTTCATGTATTTCACTAAATTTAAGATTGATTAATTCGTCAACATTTTTGTTTATATTTCCCGAAATAAGTGCAGATTGAACGAGGTGAGAATAGAGAACTGCGGTGGTGATTCTACCTATCCCGCCGGGGACGGGGGTGATCGCCAAAGCCTTGTCCTGACAAGCTTCATAGTCTACATCGCCCACGAAAATATCCTCGCCGGAAGCGTCTTTTATCTCGTTTATTCCCACATCTATAATAATTGCATTTTCTTTTATCATATCTGCTTTTACAAAGTGGGCGATGCCGATTGCGGAGACGAGAATATCGGCGTTTCGGCATATATCTTCTATGTTTTTGGTGCGGCTATGACACACCGTCACCGTTGCGTTTGCAAAGGGTCTTTTCCAAAGCATCATGTTCGCCAGGGGTTTGCCCACTACATTGGAGCGTCCCAAAATAACGAGGTTTTTGCCCTGGGGATCGATGCCGTAATATCTCATGGCATAATAAACTGCGGCAGGGGTGCAGGGCACAAAAAGCTCGTTCTCCATCTGCATGAGTCCGAGATTTATCGGGTTCAATGCGTCGATGTCTTTGAGGGGATCGACCTTCTCACTGATGATGTGCTCCTCAAACCCTTTGGGTAAGGGCTTTTGGATCATTATCCCGTGTATTTCCGGATCTTGATTTGCCATAAAGATCGTGCCGATCAGCTCTTCCTGTGGGGCATCTTTGTCCAAAGTCAAAAGTTCTGCCACGCAGCCTAAACGCTTGGCTGTCCTGATGATGCTCTTCACGTAGTATGAGCTGGCAGGATCTTCGCCCACTTGGATGAGAACCATCTTGGGCCTAAGCTCGTGCTCCTGAATCAGCTCTTTGCTGACTCTGTTGATAAGGGTAGCTATAGGTTTGCCTATCAGCCTCTTTTCCATTCTTTATACCTCTATCGCTGTATTTATCCGCGTGATGGATGTCGCTTTGTTTGTATTTTCGTCTATTTCGACAATCACTGCGTTGATGCGCGTGCCCCTGCTGGATGTCTCATATCGGATGGGCATCGCGGTTGTCATCTTTTGTAATATTATGTTCTTTTTAACGCCTATAACGCTGTCGTGTCCGCCGGTCATGCCCACATCGGTGATGTATGCCGTGCCGCCGGGTAGAATCTCTTCATCCGCCGTCTGAACGTGGGTGTGAGTTCCCAAAACGGCGCCGGCTCGCCCTTCGGCAAACCATCCGAAAGCGCGCTTCTCGGCAGTAGATTCGGCGTGGAAATCTACCAAAAGGGGGATGCTCTGATCACGGCTTTCCCAAAACTCGTCAAAAGCCTCGAAAGGGGAATTTGCAGGCGGCATATAGACCTGTCCGCAAATGGTGATAATCTCCAGTTTCAAGCCCTCTTTCTGCATGATATAGCTGCGATTGCCTAATGCTTTGTTGGGATAGTTCAGGGGCTTTGTGAGCTTGGTCTCGCCGGCGATATAGCCGAAAGATTCGTCTCTATCCCAGAGGTGATTTCCGCTTGTGAAGCCATCTACGCCGAAGCGGATGAGCTGTCTGAGTGTCTTTTCCGTGATGCCTCTGCCGTCAGCTAAGTTCTCGCAATTTGCGATCACAAAATCTACTTTGTGTTTGCTGATCAGCGCGGGCAGATTGCCTATCACGAGCTGCCTGCCGGGCTTTCCGAAGATATCACCGAAAAAGAGTATTCTCATTTATTTTGCCATGGCGATTTGTCGCGTTTCGCGGATGACGGTGACCTTGATCTGTCCGGGATATTGGACTTGTTTTTCAATGGCTGATGCAATCTCTGCTGCCATGAGCGGGGTCTGGTTTTCTTCGATGGTGCCGGGCTCGACGATGATTCTAAGCTCGCGTCCTGCTTGGATGGCGTAAGATTTGTTCACTCCGTCCACGGAATTGGCTATCTCTTCCAGCTTTGCGAGGCGTTGCATGTAAGACTCCAACATCTCGCGTCTGGCGCCGGGACGAGCACCTGAGATGGCGTCTGAAGCCTGAACCAATGCCGCATATATCGAAAGGGCTTCCACTTCCTCGTGGTGAGCTTCTATGGCGTTTACTATGATCTTGCCTTCGCCGTTCTTGCGGGCAAGATTTGCGCCGATGATGGCATGAGTGCCGTCAAATTCGTGATCCACAGCCTTGCCTATATCGTGGAGTAGTCCTGCGCGACGGGCAACTTCCTGATCCAAGCCCAGCTCTGCCGCCAAGATGCCGCAGATCCACGCCGCTTCTATGCTGTGTTGCAATACGTTTTGTCCGTAAGATGTGCGATAATGCAGGCGTCCTAAGGTCTTGATAAGATTTGGCGAGATGTTATGGATATTGGTCTCCAATACAGCCTGCTCACCGATCTTGATGAGGGTTTCATCCATTTCCTTTGCGGTCTTGGAGATCACTTCTTCAATCCTGCCGGGATGGATGCGACCATCGGAGATGAGCTTTTCAAGCGCGAGCCTGCCTACTTCGCGACGCACGGGATCAAAGCAAGAGAGAACAACCGCTTCCGGGGTATCGTCGATGATGATGTCCACTCCGGATGCCTTTTCAAAAGTGCGAATATTGCGTCCTTCACGCCCGATGATGCGTCCTTTCATCTCGTCTGAAGGCAGGGAAACCACGGATACTGTGGTTTCGGAAACGTGATCCACAGCCATGCGTTGAATAGCCGTGGAGAGTATCTCGGATGCCTTCTTATTTGCATCAAGCTTGATCTGTTCTATGGAGAGTTTGGCATCGTTTGCAGCCACCTGACGCGCTTTGCTGATCAGCTCTTCGCGCAATCTCTCGAGAGCTTCTTCGCGGCTGAGTCCTGCCACTTCAGAGAGCTTCTCCTTCTGCTTTTGGATGAGCGCTTCAAATTCTTCGCTTTTCTCTTTGATTCTTTCTTCTTTGTTTCTCAGCTTCTTTTCTTGTTCGCTGAGTCCGTTTTCCTTCTTATCAAGCGAGTCTAATCTCTTATCCAAGCTGCTTAGGCGTTCGTTATACTTCTTTTCTTGGATTCTTAGCTCGTGCTGTCTTTCCTTGACCTCTTCATCGAGGATCTTCTTTTGTCTGAACCATTCTTCGCGCGCTTCAAGCATTGCCGTTTTCTTGGCATTCTCTGCCTCTGTGACGGCTTCTCTTTTGATGTTTTCGGCTATCTCGGAAGATTGGGAAATGGTTCTGAAAGCTGTGTTACGTTTTACGAGGTAAAACAAAATAGCCACGACAAGGCCCGCGGCGATGCCGATGGCAAACCAAATGTATGTGTTCATCGCATTTTCCTTAATTTAGATCTATATATCGCGCAGCGGCAATGCTCACCACGCTAATTTTCAAAAGCGCCCGCCGGAACCGTGTATGCTTGACTTTATTCAAAGCCGTATGAAGGTGGGATTCTCACCAGTGGGTTTAGCAATCCGGGACGAAGCCGGCACGCACGCCACCCATGGCTTGATTCCCTGCATAATTAGTGGCTTTTATGCAATCCATATCACGAATTCCGCAGGCTAAATCACATATTCATGATCTTTTCGATCATTTGATTGACCCGTTCTAATTCGGATCTGAGCTCCTCGTTTTGTTTAATTAATTCCCGCAGCTTTTCTTCCCGCTCGAATGCGGCAAGAAGGAGCAAGCGCGAGAAATCCAAATGTTCATATTTCTCATAGAGTTCGTCTATTTGCCGGGAGATGGCATTTGCCAACTTCACAGTTTGGGTGGGGTTATCACTGCGAAGATTGAATCTTCTGCCAAAGATCTCCACCTCAACCGGTTTCATGATCAGTCGTTCTCCTCAAGCATGGGGAAAAGATCGTCTATCTTCCCGATAGCATCATCGGCGATACTTTCAATGCCCATAAGCATTTGTTCCAGCTCTTGATGCTGCTTTTTCAGCTCATCTCTTTCAGCGATGACGGCCTTGTAATTCTCGTCATCCTGAAGCCTCAGCTTGCCATATTCCTCAAGCTGGGTCATGAGCTGCATATTTGCGTTTTTGAGCTCGGTGTTTTCTTTCTTGAGCTCTTCGATCTCTATCTTATCTGCAGCATACTGATCAAGCAGCTTCTGCAGCCTTTGTTGTAAATTCATTACGGGATTTTCCATATCTACCTCATTGAAACATTGAGTTTTTCTTTTAGCACTTTTTGTACTAAAACCATAAGCGTATCTATGCGCTCATCTGTCAATGTTTTTTCTTGATCTTGCAAAACAATGTGCAAACTGAGGCTGCGAAACCCTTGCGGGATCTGCTCGGAACGATATTCATCAAAAGGACTTACGCTTTGGATGAGACTCCTGTCGGTCTCTAAAATATAGTCTCTTACTTTCTGATAAGAAACATCCAAAGGCACCAAAATGGAGAGATCTCGCATAACTGCCGGATAGCGCGGAATGTCCTGATAGATCCTGCTTTGTTTGCGGCTGATCTCAGCGATGTTTTCCACGTTGTATTCCAGCACCCAAACCTCTTGTTTGAGAATCTGAACGTCTATATCCCAAGCTTCTAAGACGGGAGGCAGAACGCGGCCGAAATAGCCCAATTCGACGCCGTCTATCTCGTAGGCAAAGGATTCTCCCTCTGTGAGATAAGGATGCTCCGCAGGTGATACGCCGTAGTTCAATCCAAGCTGATTAAGCCAGCCTTCAAAACAGCCTTTTACCCAATAGTAGTCTATCTCCCCCGCCTTCTTGGCAAAGTGCATTTCGCCGGCACTTCCCGTGAAGACTGCCGCCAAGCGCTTGGGTTCTTTATGCGAACCATCTTGTTTGAGATAGATGCGTCCCAGTTCAAAGAGGCGAATATCCCGCTCGGAGTGATTGAGATTGTATGCCAGATTTGTCAGCAATTGTGGGATGAGTGAGGTTCGCATCACGGATTGATTTGCGCTCTGTGGATTGATCAGGCGGATGAAATCGGGCTCATCTTCGTAGCCTAAACACCGCATACGCGAGGGATCCACAAAGCTGTAGTTCAGGGTCTCAAAAGCGCCGTGAGCCACCAGCCAATCGCTTGCCGCATTGTTGATCTTATAGGCATGCCTATCCATGATCTCTTGGCGATCTTCCGGCTGAGGAACCTTGTCGTAGCCATCAAGGCGCGACAGTTCTTCGAGAATATCCACCTCGCGGGTAACGTCTTTTCTGAAGCCGGGGATCTTGAAATAAAGCGCGGCATCACGCTCATCTTGCGCGGGCAGGATGTCCGAGCCATTACGATTGCCATGCTCGAAGGCACCCTTTTGCACGAAGCTAAAGCTCAGTCTCGCAAGGATGTCCTTCATGCGGCTTTCATCCATCTCGTAGCCAATGAGAAGCTCGAAGCGAGAGGGACGCACGCCCAAGACCACAGGCTCTTCCGGCTGAGGATAGCTATCCAAAAGCTCGCCGGCTAGCTTGCCGCCTGCGATTTCGAGGATGAGTGCAGTGGCTCTATCGCTAATGGAGACGGCATATTCAGCCGAGAGATGACGCTCGAAACGATAGGATGAATCTGTGCTAAGCTTGTGTTTATAAGAAGTCTTGCGCACGCTACCGGGCTCAAAAGCTGCACTTTCCAGCGCGATGTTCACGGTCTCATCCGTGATGGACGAACCTTGCCCGCCCATCACTCCCGCTAGCGCGGAAGGAGACTTACCATCGGCAATAAGCAGCTCATCGCCATCTAAAATATATTTCTTGCCATCAAGGGCAATAAACTCTTCTTTGGGCTCTGCAAGCCGTACTATGATATCCGGATGCGACTGATTATCTTCTTTCGTCGCCAGTTTATCATAATCAAATGCATGCAGAGGATGCCCGCTTTCAAACATCACATAATTGGTGATATCCACCACGTTATTGATGGGGCGGAGTCCGCTTTTTAAGAGAGTATTCTGTAGCCATTGCGGCGAAGGAGCGATCTTCACACCCTCGATTATGCGCAAAGTATAGCGCGGACAAAGCTTTGGCTCCAGATTTGTAAGCCCTATCTTGAGCGTTCCGGCGGGCTTTGGAAGTGCGGGGATCGCAGGCTCTTTGGTCTTGAGCAAAAGCTTGGCAGAAAGATCCCGCGCGATTCCCTTGTAGCCCAAGAGATCACTGCGATCAGGCGTGATCTCCAGCTCAAAACTAAGATCCGGCAAGCCAAAGATATCATCGGCAAGCGTTCCGATCTTCACATCAGGCTCCAGCTCGATGATGCCGCCATGACTATCCGAGATGCCAAGCTCCTTTTCAGAGCAGAGCATTCCATGAGAGACAATCCCGCGAATCTTCGCCTTTTTAATCTTAAAATCTTTGAGGCTCGTTCCCGGCAAAGCCAAGACGGCCTTCATTCCGGCACGGCAATTTGGCGCACCGCAGATCACCGGGATTAGGTTATTTTCATCCTTTTCATCATAGGGCACATCGTCTATATTCACCATGCAAAGTCTGAGGTGATCGGTCTTTGGCACGCGTTCAGCAGAAACAACTTCTGCTGCGATCACGGTCTTGCCCAAAGCCGGTATCTCCTCTATTCCCTCCACCTCTATTCCGGCGAAGGTGAGCAGCTGCGAGAGTTCTTGCACTCCGCTATCGATATCGAGATATTGTTTTAACCAAGAAAGTGCTATTTTCATTACAACTCTCCTCTAAATTGACGCAACATACGCAGATCGTTTTCAAAGAGAATACGCATATCAGGAATGTTGTATTTGAGCATGGCGATGCGTTCTACACCCAGTCCAAAGGCAAAGCCCGTATAGATTTCGGAGTCTATGCCCAGGGTATCAAATACGGCGGGATCCACCATGCCGGCGCCGCCCATTTCCAGCCAACCGGACTGTTTGCAAACCCTGCATCCCTGTCCATCACAAGCCACGCAAGAGATATCCATCTCCGCAGAAGGCTCTGTAAAAGGAAAGAAGTGAGGGCGTATGCGGCTTTTGACCTTGGTGCCAAACATAATACGCGCAAAGCTTTGCAGGGTATCTTGAAGATCTATCATGCTGATGCCTTTGTCCACCACCAGCGCTTCCACCTGAGTGAAAACCGGCGAGTGTGAAGGATCAGGCTTGTCGTTGCGATAGCATCTTCCCGGCGAGATGATCTTTATCGGCGGTTTATATTTTTCCATCACGCGTATCTGCACGGTAGAGGTCTGAGTTCTCAAGAGTTTACCGCCTTCCACGTAGAAGGTATCCGCAAGGTTGCGAGAAGGGTGGTCTTTGGGAGTATTTAGCGCATCAAAGTTGTGGAATTCATCTTCGATCTCATCTGCTTCGGCTATCTCAAAGCCCATGCTCATAAAGACTTCATCGATCTGTCGGCGCACTATGCTAAGCGGATGCAATCCACCGCGAGAAAGCGAAACTCCCGGCAGAGTATAATCAAAACCGGAGCTGTCTTTCTTCCATGCGGCTTGTTTGATGGCTTCAGAGCGGCTCTCTAAGAAAGCTTCTATCTTCACGCGCGCAGAGTTGAGCAGTCCTCCAAAAGCGGGACGCTCTTCCTTGGATAACTCGCGCATGCGGCCATACAGTCCGTTCAATACGCTTTTCTTACCCAAATACTTGGCTCTAACATTTAATATATCGTTGGGAGCAGAACACTTTTCTATTTCCTGTTCAGCTTCCAAAATGAGGGATTCAAGCTGGTCTTGCACAGTCTATTTCCTTATCTCGGTCTATCTTAGCTCTTTAGGAGCCAAATCATTTCTTTTTGCAATGAAAGCGGTTTCACATTGAAAACCGCTTCCGAATATAAAAATAAAGGAGAGGCATATATGCATGCACTCTCCGTGATTATACTTAACTATTCAGCGCTTTTAGCGATTTCCACCAAGCGGGCAAATGCAGGCTGATCGTGCCAAGCCAGATGAGCCAAAACCTTGCGGTTGATAGCTATATTGGACTTGTGTAAGCCATTGATAAAACGGCTGTAGCTCATGTCGTTCATTCTGCAAGCAGCGTTGATACGGCTGATCCAAAGTGAGCGGAAATTACGCTTTTTCTGTTTGCGATGTGCAAAGGAGAAAGCCATTCCGCGTTCCACGGTTTGGCGAGCAAGACGATATGTGTTTCCTCTGAGGCCAAAATTACCGCGGGCAGCAAGGATATATTTCTTCCTGCGACGGTGGGCTGCGGGGTTATTTGTTGATCTTGGCATGTTACTCTCCTTATTTTCCTAACATTCTATAGATACGCTTTTCATCTTCCTTCCTCACAATCGCGCTTTGACGAAGGTTGCGTTTCAATTTAGGTGATTTCTTTGTTTTAATATGTGCGGCTTTTGCGTGATGACGCACAATCTTTCCTGTGCCGGTTAGCTTAAAGCGCTTAGCGGCAGATCTATTGGTTTTGATCTTTGGCATTTCTATATCTCCTTGACTATAAATCATATTTTGCCTGAGCTTATTAAGCTTTATTTTCAGGCGGTAAATAGGGAAACTTAACTCTCTTCTTTCTTACCCGGAGAGGCTTCTGCTTCAGCTTCAGCTTGAGCGGCGAGTATGCCTTCAACATCTTTTTTAGGAGACATCACGATGAAGAGCAGGTTGCGATCGGAAACAGCTTCCTGATCCACCTCAGCGATATGGCTGAGCTCTTCTTTTAGTCTTTCCAGGATGCGATAGCCCAGGTCTTTATGAGCCATCTGACGTCCGCGGAAACGAACCGTGAATTTCACCTTATTCTGTTGTTTGAGAAACCTGATTGCATTGTTTTTCTTGAAGTTATAGTCATGTTCTTCGGTATTGGGACCAAACTTGATCTCCTTTACTTCCACTTCATGCTGTCTCTTCTTGGCTTCTTTTGCTCTCTTTTCTTTCTCGAAATAGTATTTCCCGAAGCCCATTATTCTGCACACCGGCGGCTCGGCATTGGGGGAAATCTCCACCAAATCTAAGCCTTCATCATAGGCAGTATCCAAGGCCTTATCAAGCGGGACTATCCCAATTTGCTTACCATCTGCACCGATGAGGCGCACTTTGTCCGCCGTGATCTGTTCATTGATCCTCTCTCGCGGCACAACATCTTTTGTTCTGGCTCTGAAACGTTTTATCCGGATTATACGAACCTCCTTATTACCGGAAATGAAAAAGGCGGAACCAATCTGATTCCGCCTGCTTCACAGTAATTTATGTGATTAATTATCTTTTATCATCAGCCCTACACGCACCATTTGGGCAGTAAGGCAGAAGCAAACGGCTTCATTTGCATCCACATTCCCATAAGCCCTTTTCTTGTCAATACTTTTGTTGCGCACATCTGTTTTTACCATCTCTTACCTATAGGGTTCTCGTGATGATGTGGTCATAGCCATGAACATATCATGAGCGTAGCACGAGCAGTATCCAATAGGCAAGACGCAGGCATGATACGGGTTTGAGGCAGACACAGAAAGCCGCAAAGAAGCGAAATCCCCTTTGCGGCTATATTAATGCTATCTTTTATTTAAGAAGCGTCATCTTGCGGGTAAAGCTCTTGCCATCGGCAGTCATTCTCATGAGATAAATGCCGCTAGAAACGCTCTGTCCTCTCTCGTCCAATCCGTCAAAGACAAGACTGTGCACTCCTGCGGGTTTTTCACCTGCAAAAAGAGTTTTAATTCTCTGCCCTTTCAGATTATAAAGCACGAGCTGAACCTTGGCAGGATTTGCAAGCGTAAAAGAGATAGTGGTCTCAGGATTGAAAGGATTGGGATAATTGCCCATAAGGCCGGTGATAAATGGAGTTTGAGACTCATCCTCGCTGGAGGTTGGATCGAAGTGGAAAGCAATGATCTCGCTCTTTTCGCTTTGTCCTTCACCATAATTCACCACCACATAATACCAGTAATCACTCAGATAAATCAGTGATTCGTGGTAGGTGAGGTCGGCGGAATCTTGAACGAGTTCAAAGCCGGAAGCTCCAAGCCTGCGATACACTCTATATGATACAAAGTTATTGTCATTAAGCTCAGGCGCTGTCCAAGTAATCGCCAAGCCGCCATCCGAGATGGTATAATCCAGTTCTTGCACGCCGGGAAGGGAAATCAGCTCAATATCCTGCTGGAAAATCGTGCTGTCTTCGCTGAAGCTGACCTCATATTCTTGCTGTGCAAAAAAGCCCTCGGCATGAGCTGAAATGCTGTGATCTCCAAAAGGAAGATAAACTGAATATTCGCCATCGGCGCTTGGGATGCAATAGATATCTGAATCACTGCTGACCATGGCATCGGGGTAGTTCAGAGCGTCACCCATGGCAAAGAGATTGCCATAGATCTTCCCTGAGCGTTCCAAATAGCCGGTGGTGCGGACATCATCGATAAACCAACCCTGATAGTTATTGGAAGAATCGCTCTTGAATAAAAAGCGGAACTTCACATTCTGATTTGCATAAGCTGCCAGCGAGAAGCGTGCCGGAGCCCAGCCGTCGGAATCTCCCGAATATCCCGGACCGGATAATACATTGATATATGAGGTGGGATATGCGCCTTCGGGATAGATGAGAGTCCAATTTTGACCGCCGGTGTTGATCAGAACCTGTCCGCCGTCATAAGTTGTCTCGGTCTCATAGCGGTGCCAAAATTCCAGCATAAAGTTTTCGCCTATATACACGTTAGGGGTTTCCAAAGCGTAGTTTGCGTTTGAGGAATATAGTCCGTTCAGCACAGTTCCCCAAACCCTGTCTCCGCTATGTGCGCCGGCAAAGGTTGAAGTTCCCCAAGCCCAGCCGCCGCTTACCGGTGTGCAATAAAAGCCGCCGTTGTCATCCTCAAAATCAGCGTTCATACCGGTGGTTCCTACGCTCACGCGAATGTTGCTCGTTTGAGGAACTATCTGCGCTCCCATGGTGATAAAATAGAAAGTGATGTTGTTTCCCATGGGCACGTCTTCGCTGAGGCTGATCTCAAATACGGCTTGAACCGTGCCTCCTGCGGGTATGAAGCTAAAAAGCTCCGTGAGATTTGTCACCTGAGCATAGGCAGAGCCGCTATTGAGGCTAACGGAGATATCTCGGGCTTCTACATCCGAATTGTTTTTGAGATTCACGATGAGGTTGAAAGTATCTCCCGGGTTTGTGGAACCGCTGCCTTCCGCATCGTTGATCATCACTGTTTCCACATTGAGAGCGGGCTTTTGCACCTTGATATTCACAGGGAAGGTCCAATCTCCGCTTTCGCAACTTGCGATCGCGTTAAGATGGATTGTGGCGCCATCTGGGCAATCTGCATGAATCTCTATCAAGATGGGCTCCAGTGCTGATGTGGGCACGCCGCAAGGGACTTCGGGATAGCTGGAAGTATTGTTTATCAGAGTTGCATAGGGGCTGTTTATACTTACTTCCACGGTGGCGTCAAAGGCGCTGTTTAAGCCTTGATTGCTGAGCACAATGCCCAGTTCGATGAGTTCTGAGGGTTCGGCAACGCCATTGCCATTGGGGTCATTTATCACAAATCCGTTGTAGAGGAGATGGGGGTTTTCATAGATCACGGGGACTGTGGTGATGAGTATTGCACGATTGTGCCCCAAAGGCGCTGCCGCTTGAGGATATTGGTTGTTATATGTATATTGCAGGCCTCTTTGACCGGTGTGATCTTTGATGCCTATCGTGCAATAGTTTCCGTGGTGGGTATTTGTTCCGCCCGTGTCCACGTTGTTAAATTCTTTGTATTGGATCTTGATCATCCCGTCATCCATTCCCGTGGCATAGTGCATGGGGTCATAGAAGATCAGCTGGAAGGTTTCCGGGCTGGCACCGACATTGTTTCTCAGCTTGTGATATTGGATGATAAAGATGTTTTCTTGCATGTCAAAATACTTGTATATGCCGGCATCTCCGGTCATTTTGAGTTGATCCCAAAATGCTGCGATCATGGGAGCGGGACCGCCTCCGCCGGGGATGGGAGTATTACGAAAGTCGGGGTCTTCGGAGATTCCAAAGGCTATGAAACCATTGGAGCAAACCGTGATCTGCGTGTATTCTTCGCCATAAAAAAGGAAGGGGAAGGGAAGATCTACAATATATAAATCGTCGTCTCTATAGCCGCCATCATCACGGCCTGCGATGCGAGTTCCGGGACCGCCCAAGGCAGGATTGATCTCAATCCAATCATATTCGGGGCAATCGGGATAATCTGTATCCGTATCGTCGTAGATGAGATAGCCATAGCTATCGGGACCTAAGGGAGTGTTTTGGCTCACCACGCCTATCTCCACGTTGAATACGCTCTCTTGATAGAAGCCATCGTCGTTGGTGAGTTTCAGCCTGATGGGAATGTGCATTCCGGGGATAAGAGCGGCATTTGCAAAGATCTCAAAGCTCTGCAATGTTTGACCATAAGCGCCGGCTTGGATGCTGCCGACATAAGAATCGCCGCTGCTTATCTGAATCAAATCGTTTAGGGACATGATTTCCGCTTGCAGATCTGTCACACCGGCTACGGAAGTATTGTGCAATCTCAGGCTCAACTGCCCGATTTCGCCGGGATCCACTATTGCATCGCCGCCTGAATCGACGATGATATTATCCACCTCGATACGGGCGTTATATGCGCCCACGATCACCGGGAAGTTGTGGTTGATGCCTTGGCTATCGGTGAGATTCACGTTAAAGATTACGCTCTGATTGGGCTCTATGTTCCAGCCTAAATCAAAGAGCACAAATTCATTGCTGCTTACGTTTCCATTGGGCTGAACTTCGTCGAAGCTGACGGTGCTTTCTATGATGTCCACGCCGTTTTGATAGGAGCTGATCTCGCCTTGGAGACCGCTGATAGCTTCATTACTTGTGTTCTTTACCCAAAGCTTCATGGCTACTCGCTCTCCGGCGGTGGCAAAGCTATCACCATTGCCTATTGAGCCGTGTTCGCCATTTTCAAAGACCTCGCGCTGATGAAATACTATTCCGCCCACGCCTACGCCCACATACTTTATTATCGGCTTATGGTTTTGCTTTGCAGCAGTCAAAATAATGTTGTTTGTGATTCCATTGGCAAAGTAGAGATTAACGTTGCCATATTCATCGGTGAGACCTCTGGCGAGAGGGTCATCGGATGTAGCGCTCATTGCCGTCACATTTGCATAAGGCACAACGTCTCCTTCGCTGTCTGTGACAGTGATGCTGAGTATCTTGCTTCCGTTTACCACGGCGTCGGGAGCGTCAACCTGCAAGCTCTGAGGAATGCCCACGAATACGTCCATAGAGGGATCACCCATGAGATTGCACCAATGCGCACTGAAGTCCGCCGGGTTACTGTGTGAATTACCATATACTTGGCGGATGTAGATCTTGCCGCTGAGCAGAGCTTCACCCATGGTTCTCATCCTATGTAGGAAAACTCCGTTAAATATCCCTGCGTTGAGAACGTTATTGTATTGAGTATGCGTGCCGGTGGTAGCCATTCCTATTGCGGTAACCGCTCCTCTGGGTTGGGCGGCAGTTCCCAGGCGGATGAGGGCTTCAACGGTAGATTCGCCTGCTCCGTCGAAATTGGCTGTGCTGCATGTGAGGGTGACCACGTGAGGATATTTGGGAGCATTGTCCAAGCTATTGCCGGGACTCCAGCCGCTCATGCCCAGCCAGCCTCTATAGCTAAAGAAGCTTACGCCTTGATTGAAGCCATTGTTGATGGTACCGGCATAGCCGCCGCTATAGTTTTCTATGAATTCATAATCAGGATTCGCCAGTTGAGCTACTTCGCGGATATATTTGCTGTTATAAACGCAGCTGATGCCCGATGTGCCGGGATCTCCTATGAGCAGAACGCGATTGATCCAATCAGCTTCCGGAGGGGTATTATTGATATCCCTTTCCATGAGATATATCTTGGCAAGAATGGTGGTAAGCTGCATTTCGTTTGATGCTGATATCCTGCCGATGAAAGCATCGCCAATCCTATCGTTTCCATCCAGATGAGTATAAGGATAGTCGCCGGGACCGCTATAACTGCTGATGTTTTCCCTGAAAGTGGGAATCTGCTGAGTGGCGCCAACGAGGATGATGAAATCCGGTCTGGTTGACGGGTTGTTATATTGCTGCTGAATATAGTTTTTAATCGCAGTATTCGAGGTTCCCGCCTGCTGGGTAGATGCCACATTCACGGTATGCCCTTTTTGCTTCTTCCAACGAATAAAGCCGTTCAGCGAAGCCATATAGGCATTTGTCATATTACTGCCATGAATGAGGAGAATCTTGCCGTAGCCTTCCTCTGTATTCAGATTTCTATAAGAGGGAAAGTTGATTAAATGTGCTTCATAGATAGCGCGGAACGCCGGGGAATATGTGGTATATTCTGCTCTGTCGCTATCGGTCTTTTGATCTGTGAAGCTGATCTGTATGCTAAATTCTTTGTGTATGGTAAGCTCATCATTTTTTGAGTTCCAGCTGAGGGGATTGATGTTTATGGATGCCATACGGAAGTCGCGCATGACGGCGATCTCCCCCGCTTCCACGGTCTGCAAGCTCATGCTATCAAAGTAGCTGCTCCAATTCGGCTCAAAGCCTTCTTCTTCATAGAGCTCCCCTGCGGGCAAGGGACGTATCCCATTGATCTTTTCGCTGGTGATGGGCTGAACAGAGACCTCATATCCTCCCGTTGGAGGCAAGATGAAGCTTGCATTGAAAGCGGGCAATGCCGGCTCATCGGGCGAAGCAGAAAGCTCTGCCCCATCAAGGCTTAAGAGGTGATATTGATTTGAAGCAAAGCTATGCTCGGATATCTGCAATGCGGGTGTTTTAAAATGAAGCTCCAGCCCCTGCTCCCCCGATGAGACAAGGCTGAGAGGATTTGCCGCCAAAGAAAGCCCCAGCAGACAAAACAGTAGCAATACATGGATCTTTTTCATACTTTTTTACATTCCCTCAAGAAAGCAAGAACCTGAAGTTTACTCAGCCTCAGGTTCATTGCATAATATTTATCTATTGATTTTCAAACACGGTTAAAACTCATAGAAGAAGATGCCTTCATCGCGTGAACCCACGATGAGTATATCATCTTCCATCTTCACAGAATTCACATAGCCACACTCGGTGATGCGTTCTTTGAGCTTGGGCGAAGTAGGATCGCTAACGTCAAAGAGATAGGCACCGCCACCGCCGGAGCTGAGCGCTGCATAGCCATTTGAATAGTCCACAAAAGTGGCATGACCGGTGGTATCGTAGCTGCCTACCAATACGGGATTGTTCACATCGCGAACGTCCACAATCTTGAGTCCGCCCTGACGCGCTGCAACATAGGCATAGCCATCGTTCACCACAAGCTTTAGAGCCTCTCCGCCGGTGACTGCATGGCTGACATAGGCGCCATTTGTTTTATCGAAGATGGCCACTCCCTGCTGTTGAGCCGCGGCATAGATATAATCTCCATCGATATACACTCCGGAAAGATAGAAGTCTGTATCCACTCCGTATTGAGTTCCCAGATACAGCTCGCCATCGTATAGAGCGTATCTAAGAGTCATGCTCTGTCCGCAAAAGACGATTTCCATGGTATTATCTTCCAAGGGCTCATCCAAAGCGCGAGCGTGAATATCTTGCACACTGCCCGTGCCGCCGGTGATTGCATCAATAACCTTAAGGCTATCCGGATCTTCCGTGCTGATCACATGAAACTTGTCTGTAGTCTGCACTTCATAGAAAAAGAGACAATCTGTTTCTTCGGTGTAAGCAAGCCTACGATTTCTCCAAAACTTGAACACACTTCCATCCTGAGCTTTCATCTCGGGATACCAGCTAAGCTTAAAATTACTAAGATCAATCTGAGCCAAACCTCCCTGATCGAGGGCGATAAAGGCATAATTATCCCCGGTATCGATCTGCGAGGGATTGCCGACTACGCTCACCTGCGCGAGCTTTTTAACGGCACTTTCTTCAACAAAAGCAGTGTTCTTTTCGGCACAGCCGAAGGTGAGCAATACGCCCACGATTAACAAACACAGCAAAAACTGTTTATACATCTCTTTCCTCCATTTTAGGTCGGATATTTTTTATTCTTTTATATTCTTTCATGCAAGTTCCATTCCGAAATCTGCTTATTCAACCATTTTAAATCTATTGCTGCTGACGGCGGAAGAAGTGCTTGGGATCGCCCCACTCATCGAAGCCTACTGTTTCGCCTATTGCTTCTATGCTTCGCTGAAGCTCTTCCACCACCTGAACGGCGTTTTCATCCATGCCCGGCTTGCCCTCATAGAGCTGATAGCCTTCGCGATATTTGGGGTCTGTGATATTGGGCATGAGCACATTTGCACCTGCCAAAAGTCCCTTCTCGCGTCCACCCGGATCCAGCGCATGCAGAGCCGTGGTAGTGGCGATATTTACATCTTTGAGAACGATGCGACACGCCGCAATGAGCTTTAACCCGAGTTCTAACGCTTCCTTGGTATCAAAGCCTTCCACGAGGTGATTCAGCGGAGTATCCTGATGGGGAATATATGGCCCCATGCCCAGCATATCCACATCTTCATCGTAGAAAAAAAGTATATCATCGGCGATATCCTCAATGCTCTGCCCCGGCAAGCCAACCATCACTCCCGTTCCGGTTTGATAGCCCACCTTGCGCAAAAGCCTGAGACTGGCAAGCCTATTCTCAAAACTGTGATCGGCAGGATGCAGCTTTTTATAGAGCTCACGATTGGTGGTCTCCACCCTTAGCAGATAGCGATGAGCACCGGCATCGAACCATCTCTGATAGGTCTCCTCTGTCTGCTCTCCCAAACAAAGCGTGATGCCCAGCTTGTCTGAGGACATCTCTTTGATCTTCTTCACAAGTTCGGTGATAAAATCTGTCCACTCTGCGTCAATGCGCTCCCCCGCCTGTATCACCAAGCTGCCATAACACTGATCAAGAGCCCACTTTGCCTCTTGCAGCGCCTCTTCCATGGAGATGGTATAGCGCGGGAAGTTCGGATTTCCGCTGCGAATTCCGCAATAGTAGCAATTCTTTGAACAGATATTGCTGATCTCGATCAGACCGCGGAAATACACGGTGGTTCCCACATATTTCTTTTTGACCTCATAAGCCCGCGCAAAGAGAGCTTTGAGATTCTCCTCGCCGCGAGTGCTGAGCATGTCGATGATTTCCTGTTTGTTCGGACGCATCTTTATTAGATTCCTTATCTTTTATTTTACGGATAATTTCGTGGCTTCCAAGCTCTTTAATAGGCATTCTTTTGTCAACAGTTTTGTGCAAAAGCTTCATTCGATCCCGTTTTAAAGAGTCTTGAAAGGGAGCATGATAAAAGCAATGCTTCCCACAAATTTTATCCTCTACTTTTATATAGGAGCCCAAAAGCGAAATTTGGTGCCAAAAACGCGATTTATTTTTCATCTCGAAAATAGTCAGTTTTTCAAACATCACTTAACAGCATAAATCAACACATGTTGCAAAGACGAATAAAACTCAAAGATTTTTTTGAGTCAGAAAATGTTATGTAAACTTGTCCACTTTTTCTATCGTTTTTCACCTTCAAAAACACCGGATCATTCAACGCTCCTTTAAAAAAGAGGCTCCCCGATAAGGAGAGCCCCATATTGCATTTATGATTATCAGTCAAACTTCAGCGAAAAAGAGAGCTTCAAGCTTTGAATAAAATCAGTATTCCACAGCTCGGTATTTCCTTTTTCAAACATGCCTAAAAGCTCGATCTTCAGATTCTTATTTGCCTGATAGCATATGCCATAGCTGAGATCTGTACTATTAATTACCTTTGTATTGCTTAGGTTTTCAAGCTCAGACACATAAGGCAAATGAGTTATATCCACAGAGCCATCCGCCCATTCATCCTGCACAGTGCGAGGCGTGATCAGGGTGGGTTCATGCAAGCTTTTTTCTATCTTCATTGTTCTCTTAAACATAGAGCCGAAGCGCATTGCCCACTTCATATTATTTGTGAACCAATATTCCAGCCCCACAGGAACTGAAAGCGTGCTACTGATATCTTCGAGAGTGATATCGCCTTTTTCATATTGATATGCTATAGTGCTGTATTGCCAATCACTCACATCCGTAAAAGAAGAAGTCTCCGCATCGTAGCTGAATGCGTAATCTCCTTCACGCTTCACCTTGTTTATATCGCAGAACATGCCCACGCCGAGCATTGTGCGCTCGTTCAGCGGATAGCTCAGCAACACATTCCCCATGAAGCCCAAGCCCTTTGCATCTGCATTATAGGAATATTTATCTGTCGCAATCCTGGTATATCTATCGTCCAAGAAATCTATATCGTCATGTTCATAAATCGTTTCTTCTATGTAGTTTGACTTGAAAGAACTATGCCTGAGGCCAAGCCCAATGCCCAGATTTCCGGGATACCTAAATCTTTTAGTTTCCAAAAACTTATATCTAAAGCGTCCAAACAGCTGATTTGTCATGCCCTTATACTCATCTTCCAATATAAAGTTTTCGTTTTTATCTATATAATAATCGGCTAACAATTCTTCTTCATAGGAGCTCGCCTTATCATCCGTGATATCTTTATCAACGCCATATTCATTTCTGAGATAGATAGATAAGTCCCACTTTTCACGGTCGAGCATTGCGGCAATTTGATTTTGAATCTTATTACTCGTATTCTCAGTAGAGAAATCACCTTTTTCACGATTTGTTTTTTCATATTGACTGACGATCGGGTCGAAATCTTGCAAGTTTTTCAGGATTGTAACGATATCGTAGCTATGTGAATCCATGTCGGCAAGCTGCATCTGTTGCCTGGCGGCATTTTTGCTCTCGCCGGCATTGATATAGCCAAATCTATAGCCCAATACAAGATCATCTCTCAGCTTATGAGAAAGCACCAAAAATAAATCCATTTTCTGTTTTTCTTCGCTATTTTTGAGCGTCTTAGTCTTAGACTCATAGCGATCATATAAGTCGTTATTATTTGTATCCTTATACATTTCCCACACACTATGAACCTGACCTTCGCCCGTGAGAGGGGCGGTGCCGATTCCGGGATTGTATGTAATAGCTTTCGGACTTTGAACATCGCTGAACCTAAAAAACAATGAGCCTTTCAGGTTTTTGATAAAGACCTTATCCGATGCCGCCCCAAGAAGGAAATAACTTTCCCCGTCGTTTGCAAATATCTTGTCATTGGCAGAGAGATTGCTCAAGCCGCTGAACAAATGTATTCCATTTAAGCTATATAAATCAACGGGATCGAAGGCTTTTTCCACTTCACCCTGCAAAGCTCCGCCCGTGGATAGATTCCTAAAAGAATTAAAGTTTTGAGCAAAGGCAAGGGAAGTGATCAAGACTATCGAAAGACAAAGTATTATGCGTCTCATTTTGAACTCCTTTGAGGGGCTGTAGCTTGCGCCATTCTACTACTAAAATCTACAGTGAATTCTATGCTTTCCGGAACGCTGATTCCGGGCTGTGCCCATGTACCGCCTGATTCTACAACTATATTATCATAATGATCTAAGATGGCATAATAATTTTCATTCGCAAAATCCGCTTGATGATGATAAATAACCTTGACTACATCACCATTTTCTACCTCGAAATCATGATATTCAGGTCCGCGACCATCTTCTAAAGTTAAACCGACAAAAACAGGCACTTCATTTACTCTAAGCGATATCCAGTTCCCGCGCCAACCATCCCCAAAAGAGTCCTTTAATGCCAGCCTCCAAGTTTCTACGCCCCAAATATCTATGCTTTGAATATCGGATGGCGGACTCTCGGCGATAGGCATCTGACCACTGTCTATCCCAACAACGTAATAATGGTAAGTATTTCTCACAGATAAATCACTTGTATCGATATATTCCTCTTCAAAGGGATCATTTATCGTGTGTATTATAGTGAATTCATCATCGCCTTCTTTTCGGCGATATATCCTATAACCGGTATTGCCCGTGCTTCTATCTCGCCATGTCAGTCTCACATCTTTGTCTTCCGATGCGAACTCAAGTTCGTATAAGATAGGGCTATCCAAAGTATAAACAACCCTGATGCCTTGATATGTATCCACCGGCACATTTTCTAAGGTCACCTTACTTACTCTGTAATTATAATAGTCATTCATCTGGGAAGCAGAATCAGTAAAACTATAGATATGATCACCGCTTTTGCCGAGATATTCCTCAACCCTGCCTATATAAGCACCGCTTCGAAAGATCTCGAAATAACCGGGAACTTCACAACGATCTATCCAAGATAGCATCACATGCCCTTCATGGCTTATACGATAACTTACTTCCGGCGGGGCTAATGACGGAGTTTTGATTGTTAGAGTATCTGATTTGCTAAAGCGATTTTTGAGAACCGTAATCACAGAATATTTGTAATGTCTGTCTTCTCTTAATCCTTCATCGAGATAGTTTATTGTATCCCTATCAGATATTTTTGCGATCTTCACATTTCCGCGATAGAGCTGATAATAAGCGAAATTGGCATCATTGCTTTTTGCCCATTGCAGGTCTACGCTTTCGGGGCGAATGATTCTGGAACGATAACCGGGGCTGAAGCTGCCGGATGCATCAACATATAGTTCACGCTGAAAAAGAGGGGCAGTTTCAGGGGATTCCACAGCTATGTTTTTGGGTTCTAATAACTTGTCATTACACGCAGACAGCAAGACAAGCATCAATAACAAAACAAAGTATAGCTTGCGCATGATTTTTTACCTCCCATTTGTTTTTTTCTAAGATAATAAAAGTCAAATATTTGTCAACGCATTTTTGGTGTTTTAAAGTAAAGTGATATAATAAGCTACCTATATTTTAATTTGAGCAGATAGATATAAGCCCAAAAAGCAGAATCTTTAAACCCTGATGCTCTTAATCGTCCCCTGATTCAGCTTGAGCGTAGGCCTGCCGCGTATCATCATTACAATGCCCAGTTCTTTTTTGCAGGAAGGACATTCAGGACGCGAAAAGGTCTCGGCGCCTTTTAAGCCCACATAGTCTTCGTGAATACGCTCTATCATGCATTTGATCAGCCTCCCCTTCCCCGCTTTGTAATAGCGGAATAGCCTATAACCACAGCGGCAATCGACATCTATCAGCTTTCCTCTTCTCATCATCCGTCCTTGTTTATCTTTTTCTTATCTGCCCGATGAAAAGAGGCGCGGGAAACTCGGTCAAGCACTTTTTTGCAAGTCCAATAATTGTATTATCGTTTAAACAGGGCTTTTATTCGCCTCTCATGCTTTTTAGCGCAAGCTCTGTAAGAAAACTTTTCACATCCTTTCGCTCAATCTTTTCCCCAAGATATTCAACTTCCTCTTCAAAGCTGATATCATCATAATATGCCAATTGCTGCCTAAAGAGCTTTTCATTGAAAGCATTGCCGAAAACCGACTTTGCCCGCTCACAAACCTCACTTAAAGAATGGTGGTCTTTGAAAATGTGATACAGATCAACATAGTCTTTCCACTTCCCTATTCCGCCCAAAGCGAAAACTTTCATGGCGCCTAATGTCAGCAAATCCGGCATATTGATCCAACCATCAAAACAAGATGATGCCTCAATATGATATGGAAAATGGTAAAAGGTAAGCTTTACGGAGTCAATCACGCAATTTAGCTGTGAGCGATCTTCATACAATATGTGTTGTATAGAATACCCCAATCTCCTCAGCTTGCTCTTTATCCGTCCTACATGAATTTCCTCATTTGAAAACAGATCGAAATCCAAGGAATACCTGTGCCCGATGTGCAATGCGATCGCCGTTCCGCCTACGAGATAAAAGCCCGACTTGAAAGCTTTTATAAGGGGCAGCAATCTTGCCTGATCAGTTTTTAATATTTCAGGATACATATTTATCAAAATACAGTCTAAAGTAGTTTTCAACCATAGGTAAATAGACCTTACGAGCTCTTTTGATTTGCTCCCGAAAAATGGCTGCAACCCTCTCCTCACCGACTTCAGAGAATAGCTCTCGCAACTGTTCCATGTTGCCATAATTAAGCACAGCCTCCACCAGGGATTCCAAAGGCAGATCTTCTATCTTCTCTGGTGAAACCGACCAAAACAAAATGGCGTTTTTCTTTAGCAGATATTTTAGTGTGTCTTTTGATATTTCATCATCTCTTTTTTCATCCATTCTTTGCTTCCACTTTCCTTGTTTTACAGTTCCACAATATAATAGATGCCGATTAGCGTCAAGAAATATCACGCGGCTTTCATATCTGCTTTCCAAAGCATTGCCAAAACAACAAAAGCACTACATTTACAAATTATTTTCACCTATTCTAAGCTATTGCATATTAGTTTAATAGGATATTTCAACCATCTGTCTCCCAAAGATATATAAAGATTTTACTTGCCAAGAAAAGCTTTCCACATATCTTGGTTAGTGAGCGCTTACTTACGCTTAGTAATACACAAGGAAAGACCGATAATGGAAATGACCAAAAGACAGATGGAGATCATGCAAGCCGCGATAGGGCTCATCGCCCGCGAAGGTTATGAAAAACTGACCACAAAGAATATCGCCGCCGAGCTCGGTGTCAGCGACGCCGCCCTATATCGTCATTTCGATAGCAAGAAAGAGCTCATCACCATGATACTCCGCTATTTTGAAGACATTTCCTGCCGCGTTATTTCCACCATAGATTCCAAAGACCTCTCCCCCATGGAAAAGATCCGCTATTTCGTGATGAACCGCTACGAGATGTTTCGCGAAGATCCCGAACTGGCGATGGTAATGTTCAGCGAAGAGCTCTTCAAAAACGACCATACTTTTGAAGAATATCTACTCTCCATCATGCACATTCACCGCGATCAGATCATGGGCTATATCATGCAGGGTCAAAAGCTTGGCGAGATCCGCGCGGAGCTCAATCCCATGAACATTTTCAGAATGATCGTAGGCTCCATGCGCATGTTGGTCACACAATGGAATCTCAGCAAACACGCCTTTGATCTCGAACTCGAAGGCAAATCACTTTTTAACACAATAAAGAAACTAATAGAGGAAAAACGATGATACGTCAGATTATTACAATCGATGAAGCATTGTGCGACGGATGCGGCCTATGCATTCCGGGATGTCCCGAAGGCGCACTACAGATTATCGACGGCAAAGCCCGCTTGGTGAGCGATCTCTTTTGCGACGGACTTGGCGCCTGCATCGGGGATTGTCCTCAAGGCGCGATCAGCACAGAGATGCGCGAAGCCGAACCATATAACGAAGCCATCGTGATGGAAAACATCATGGCAGCCGGCATGAACACCATCAAGGCTCACCTGAAGCACCTTCTCGATTACGACGAGATAGGCTATTATAACGAAGCCATAGAGATCTTGAAAAAGAACGGCTACGATCTCGATGAGCTTCTAAAAGACGAAACCCTGAGACCCAAATCCACCCAAACCGATACGCCGGAAACAGACACCGCGCAGCAAGACTCCCCCATCAAATCCGAGCTGATGAGATGGCCGGTCAAGCTCGCTCTGGTCAATCCCGACGCCGGCTTTTTCAATGATGCAGATCTTTTGATCACAGCGGATTGCGTTCCTTTCGCCTATGGCGATTTTCATCGTCGCTTTGTAAAAGGAAAGGTGGTAATCACCTTTTGCCCTAAGTTCGACCCAAACATAGAAACATATATTGACAAACTTGCCCATATTTTTAAAGTGCACAATATCAAGAGTGTGACTCTGCTTCGCATGGATGTCTTTTGTTGCGGAGGCATTGAACTCATCCTGCAGCAAGCTCTTGAACGTGCCGGAAAGACACACTTTGTAAAACTATATACAATAGACCCCAAAGGGAATATAATCTAGGAGAAATAAAAATGGAAAGCAGACATTACAAAGATATCCCGCCCGTATTGAACGTAAACGGAATGATCGGAACCAAGCTCTACGTACAGCCTGAAGGTGAGATCGTTCACATCCAATTCGAGCCCGGTGCTCATCTCAAAGCACACAAAACACCCGTCAACGTCGCATTCTTCGTGGTAGAAGGAACCGCAACCTTCCACATCGGCGATGAAACAGAAAGCTTCCCCGCCGGAACGATCGTTGACAGTCCCAAAGACATCCCGCACGCTGTCACAAATAACGGGGATACATTACTTCGCATCCTCGTAGTCAAAATGCCTAAACCATAACACTTTAAGGAGGAATATACAATGAGTATGTTTTGTTACCAATGTCAGGAAACCGCCCGCAACTTGGGCTGCACCGTTCGCGGTGTATGTGGAAAACAGGATAGCCTATCCAACCTCATGGACCTATTGATCTATAGCCTCAGAGGATTGGCGTGGGTATCCCACAAACTCAATGAAAACGGTAAATACTATCCTGAAGACAGCATCTTTGCCATGCAGGGTCTTTTTACCACCATCACAAACGCTAACTGGTCTGAAGACGTGATCACCGCTCTCATCGATAGAGCTATCGAACTCAGAGACATCCGCAAGAAAGAGCTTTGCGAAATCATCAAAGATGAAGCAATCTGCAAAGCATTCCCGGATGCAGTTCATTTTGAAATCACCAAAGATGAATACGCAGATTTTGCCGCTAAAGTCGGAGTTCTGAGTACTGAGAATGAAGACGTCCGCAGCCTGCGCGAAACCATCACTTACGGACTCAAAGGCATAGGCGCCTATGGCGATCACGCTGCAATCCTCGGCTTCCAGGATGACGATGTAAACAAATTCATCATGGAAGGTCTTGCCGCTACAATCGACGATAGCCTCAGTGCAGACGAACTCGTGGCAATGGTGCTCAAAACCGGTGAACACGGCGTGAAAGTCATGGCAAAACTCGATGAAGCTCACACCACCACCTACGGTAATCCCGAGCCCACCCACGTCAATATCGGAGTAGGAAAGAGACCCGGCATCCTCGTTTCAGGTCATGATATGAAAGACTTTGAGGAGCTGCTCATCCAAACCGAAGGCAAGGGAATAGACATCTACACCCATGGTGAAATGCTCCCTGCAAACTACTACCCCGCATTCAAAAAGTATGACCATTTCCATGGCAACTACGGCTCATCTTGGTGGCATCAGCTTGACGAATTTGAAAGCTTCAACGGCCCCATCCTCATGACCACAAACTGCATCGTTCCCCTGCGCGAAAGAAACACCTATCTCGATCGCTTCTATACCACGGGAATGGCAGGATATCCCGGCGCTGTGCACATTGAAGCTCGCGAAGAAGGCAAGCAAAAAGACTTTAGCCCCATCATCGAACGCGCGCTCAAATGCAAAGCACCCACAGAAATCGAAACCGGTGAAATCGTCGGCGGATTCGGACACGCAACCGTGCTCAGCCTCGCAGACAAAGTAATCGAAGCCGTCAAATCCGGCGCTATCAAACGCTTTGTAGTGATGGCAGGTTGCGACGGACGCCAGCCCGCACGTGAATATTTCACCGAAGTGGCAAAAAAGCTTCCGCAAGACACCATCATCCTCACTGCCGGCTGCGCTAAATATCGCTATATCAAACTCGATCTCGGCGATATCGGCGGCATCCCGCGCATCCTCGACGCAGGCCAGTGCAACGACTCCTATTCACTTGCAGTAATCGCTCTTGCACTCAAAGAAGCCTTCGAACTCGAAGACATCAACGACCTCCCCATCTCCTTCGACTTGGGCTGGTATGAACAAAAAGCAGTAACAGTCCTACTCGCACTGCTCTACCTTGGCTTCAAAAATATCATGGTCGGACCCACAATTCCCGGATTCCTATCCCCGAATGTGGCTCAGGTCATCATTGATACCTTTGGACTCAAACTCATCAGTAATCCGGATGACGATATCGCCGCCATGATGGGCAGCTGATAGCACAGCATCCGATACAATAGATAAGGCAGGAAGATGATTCCTGCCTTTTTTCATTGGAATTTGAATTCAATTTTACACTAACGTTTGGAACACTACCCACTTTATTCAAGCTAACGATTATTGATCATGGTTATGTCTAATGCCCTATTCTGGTAGTACAATGGGTATTTTTCTATGATTTCGTTTAAGAGTTCTTTCTCATTCTTAATAATTCTGATTATCTTCCCTCGATTCGTATAGTAAACATTAAGTGATGACTGTATATCTTGGGCAATGACTCTATCAGAAAACCCCATTTCATAAAGAATAATTGAGGACTCCGTTGGCAGTCCATATTTGAGGCGTTTTTGAAATAACTTAAGCTTTTCAAGCAATTCTTCTTTTCCATCATGAGTTACAAGATCGGCAAATTCTACCAGAGCACCTACTAATAGAGAACCTTCGTAAGCTAATGTCCCTTCACAGAAATCAACTATATGAAAGATATTTATTGACCGTCTACTTATCATTTTGGCATCATGGTTTATAATAGTGTGTAATAAGTCGTAAAAAGGTTTGCCATCTATCCATCCCTTCATAACTTCAACTAGCACATTAGGCTGATCAATATTTTGGAACAAACCAGATTTTATATGATCATAAAACAGAGGGAAGATAAGTTCAAGAACTTGTGAATCATCTTCAGCAGTTAGCAAATAATCAAAGTTCAGATGAACCCAATTTTCAATTGCTTGAGCATCAAGAATTCCGTAAAGAGTTCTTCCATAGGCTTTACGGCGAACGGGATCTGTGACATTAATCGAGATATTCTTAGCAATAAGCTTAAATATCTCCCTAATATTTTTCTTTTTTTCCTCATCAGCCAAGAAGTAAGCAAGTGTACTTTCTGCAATTCGGATTACTTCCTCAACCGATAACCCACCTTCTGTTTCATCCCATTGTGACAGCAGATAGCTTTCTATTGCACAGATTAAGTTGATCTTTTCTACAACTTGTCGTTTAACTCCTTCATTACTAAACCCGCTATCTTTAAAAATATCGGCAATTATCGCAGCCAAATCAGCTATCTCATCAGGATTTTTCAGATAAATCTTTACGAAGTCCAATTGTAGATCATTCTTCGCATCATCACTCTTGATGGGTTCGATCAATGATAGCAAGGTACTTATACATGGCTCTGAGTTATTAGGATCAAGAAACATTTTTATTTGATTCCAATGCCATTTATTTTTAGAAACTCTGTACTTGTCATAAATTTTAGGGTCAGCAAATAAAACACTGCCTTCTGTATGCATTCCAGAACGTCCAGCACGTCCAATCAGGTTATGAAAATCTCGAATCTTGATTGGCTCTCTACCTTGATACAAGCTTGTTACAATTAGGTATTTAATTGGGAGATTTACGCCTTGAGCTAATGTGGAAGTACAAATAACAAAACGAATAAGATCTTCGCGCATGGCATACTCTACAGCCAAACGAATACCATGAGGAATGTTACCATGATGAGAAAAGATTCCATGTTTTGCGCTTTTTGATGCTGAAGCATCTTCTCCTAAATTCATATTATACAAGTTGCTCAACCTCTTGACTTCAGCCTCTCTCGAGAATTCATTTGGTAAGCGAAAAGGAACACCTCTCTCAATATAACTCACTGCCTTTTCACAAATTTTTGCAGCAGTATCCTTCCGCCCACAAAATACTGCAATACTGCCATTAGCAATGAGCCTTAATCCGAGGTATAAAGCAATAGATTGACCGACTTTTTTATCAGGGAAAAAACGATCTTTTCTTTCTCTCTTCTTTTTATCGAGTTTGTAACTTTCTATAACTCTGGGCACATAAAATTCGCCTAGCTCCGGATTCTTGCTATCCACATATATAATGTTCCCTGAAGGACCAGCCCAGCTTGCAAAACCAATTGATCTAAATGTTGGGGCAAGAGATGTTCCTGCGACCACATTGGGCTCTCCATTCAACCATTCTCCAATGGCTTCTGCATTACTTATGACTGCTGATATTAACACTTTTTGAACTTCACCTGTAATCATGGACTGCAATGATGTTAGAAGTAATTCATAAGTGATACCGCGAGATCCATTATCAAGCTGATGACCTTCGTCAAACACCATTAATCCAATGTGTGATGCCAATTCTGGTGTGTGTCGTAGCATATAAAGAAGCTTCTCTGGTGTTACTACTAAGATTTGCCGCGAATAAAGTAGTTCAGATATATTGTAGTCAGTTTGAAATACATCGGAAAGTTCATTAATGCCAATAGATTCACCACTGAAAGCCTCTTGTAAGCCATTCTTTATTTCATGACAAAGAGCCCTGAAGGGAGCAATTATCAAAGCCATCTCAGTTCTACCTGCTAAAAAAGCACTCCGGATTATCAGTTCAACTGCTTTAGTTTTGCCAGCACTGGTTGGCATTTGGATTATGGCTGATTTACCTTTTAGAACATCCGCCAATCCCATAAGATGTTGAGCTGGCCAAAGTTCTTTGATGAATACTTCCTTTTGAATAGTTGGACGCCATGCGTCGAGAGATAAACCAGAATACTCTGGTAGAGATTTCCATGCAGAATTCTCCAATTTCTTCCTAAGAATTGCACATATGACATCACCAAAAAGAAGCTGGCGAGGTGTGCCATACTTATAAACATCTTTTCGCAAGCTCTTTGATAAGAAAATAATATCACCTTCAACTGAGCCATCTTTGTAAAACCGCAAAATAGTTTGCGAGATATTATCCACAAACTCACCGAACTTCCTCTTAGAATTTTCATAGCAGTAGCTCAAGTCAGACTGTAATAACCAAAGTAGTAGGTCTTCCAAACCCTCCCCACCCAAATCTGGGAAATCACGATCAATTCTCTTTGCAAGAACTGAAGCACTTCCGGGAAGATCACAAAGGTAGTAAGAAGATGAACCTAACAACACAAGATAATGATCAAGTGATTTGTTTAATCTTGTCTGTATATAGGAATCAAAAAAATGAGCAGAGAAAAGTAAATTTTCTTGCATTTGTTTGATCACATCACTATCGACGGCATCACGATTAATTGCTGCTGCAAGATCACCCAATATCCCAATTGAGCTTCTAAAGAGTTCCGCAGGATCTTGAATGAGCTTGATATGATCATCCTCAGGCACAAAATACTCAAACATCTTTGCCTTTGCTCTTGTTATACTAAGCAATCTACGGGATCTTTGCTCAAGCTTCATCCGCAGCTCTTCTATACAGTTCGTTTACTAAATCCATCATGCTTTTACCTTTAATAACTAAAAGCTTCAACTTTTCTCTTTTTGGGTGAGATATTAATATTTTAGATTTCTTAGACTTTGGGATAGATTCACAATCTGATGCAGTTAGCTCGTTTGTGTCATAATAACTCTCTGAGATTATAGCTGCTGCTCCAAAAATCTCTGCGTAAGGCACATCTACGGGGTTTTGGAATCTTTCGACTCTCATGGCTTGCTGATTTTCCTGCCTGTCTAATAATCTTTGTTTTATGTAGTTTAGCGATTCGTCAACCCTAATACTATCCTTAGCAGAATCAATAATTGCCTCCTGCAAACGGTTTTTTTTAGAAGTAGAAAATTTAGTTTTTGTTTCAAAAATTACCATAACATCTTTCTTCGATATCTTCTCGTCTTCTTCAAATCTAAAACCTATGATATCGCTGCCCTTTGGGGATTCGTCTCTAATCGTTTTTGCTGACCACCGAACCCTTGGAACCCAAAAACCTTTAAGCCATTCAAGATAGTCGGCAACTAAAATTTCCGCAAAGTCTCCAGCGCGTATTGCTGGTCCTAAATTGGTCTTCCTGTTAGGAAATTTGATATTGTTCAAATAATCTGTTCGACTGCGTTTCCCGCGAAGAAGATCGATCTGGGAGTCAGGACAGTAGTGATTTCTAAAGTGTTTTGCCCATTTTGATAATATCTCATCTTCTTTTTGGTGGCAGAATTCCCAAACTTCAATAACTTTACCATCTACTGTTTTGAGAGATTCGTTCGATTTTTTAAACCAATCTACGTGTGGTGGTCTGCTCATATTTTGCCTCTAACCGGATAGGATGATTGTGACCATATCTATTCAAACTCACTCAGATCAAACTTCAGTGTATTACTATTCTCTTTTATCGTGCGCTGGGTAGCCTCATCAAAGCCTTCCAAACTATCTGCCATTATTTCGATTTTGATGGATGCAGATACTGTTGGCTTCTTGATCAGATGCATCACGATCTCATCGATGATAGTGGCAAAATCTGCCTTTGCTCTGGTTGCATCAAGCTCTTTGCGTCCGTAATAATGTAGTTTATCCTTTGTCTGGGGCGGGATTGCCGGGGCGCCCATATCAGGCTGATCATAAGCACCCGCTGTTCCAGTACCACCAAGCCCAGAGCCAGTATCCGGCACAACACCATGTTCTTCTCCACCGGGTCTTGCACCAACTAACTTATGTTTATACTCCGCAGCGACCACAGGATTGATCAAAAGTAGAGAACTATCATAGACCGGAGTGGCAGGATCCGCAAAAGAGAATCCGACATACTGCTCATTTTCATAGCCATAGGCAAAGCCAAAAAAGTCCAGACTTGGTGCCCCTGCGCTGATGGCATCTTGGAAAACACTATTTTTGCTCAGGCGCGGCATATAAAGATAGCAACTCATGCCATGCCAAACATCCTGCGCTTTTATATGTTGAACATCATCCTTCCAATACCACTTTTCAAGCAGATATTTGAGATGAATGGGAGCCCACTGTGTGATTAGGTGCTCGTTTTCTGTGAGAACCTTCTCAATTTCAGCGGTCAGATTCTTAGCCGCAGAATTGATGGATAAAGCTTCGAATCTATCACCCGGCATTTTATCTTGCTCAGGTATCAACAGCCATCTATAGGTCTCACGAATCAGATGATTCATAGTTTTTTCAGCATCTTCTTTTCCTGCTTTTGCCTGCCTAGTCTGATATTGATCGAGATTGAGTTTAACCATCTTAATATCTTTGATAATTGAATCCCAAGCCAATAGAGTCAGAATTTGATCTTTCAGTTTTCCCTGTGATTCTCCATCAGCTGCTAAGAAGATCAAACGGTTTTGCTTAAGCCTGGGTTGTTGCCCTCGATGCCTAAGAATGTGTCTGGCTCCTTCAAAGTCGGCTACTCCCTCTGTTACGAAGCCTCCCCCTGAGCGCAGGAAATAAGCATCAGGTGGCAGCACTACCAACCGAAGATTATAATCATCCGGGATGTCCTCACTTCTTGTGAATATATGCACAGCTTCAAACAAGCCATTGTTTAAAACTCTTTGCAATTGATCCTTGATCACTGGGATCACATCATCCCTATCACTAAAACGCCGCTTGCGCTCCTCCATCTCCCGCCTGAGATTGGGTCTGGTATCGAACCAAAATTGCTTCTTATCCTCATTACTCAAATAGTGCAGCCTATCAATCAGCCTGTTCATGGCATCATTAAACAGCCCAATCACCTGATCCGGCACTACACAACCTAAGAGAATACGCTTAAAATCTATACCTCTGGCAGTTTTCCCTGCTTGCAAGGAAACCGCATGGGGAGCGCTTCCGAGGAAGATGGTACGAGTAAGTTTTCTGCAAGCCTGAACCTGCCCAAACCTGGTTTCTGCATTCTCGATAAGATATGGTTCGGATCTTGAGCCATCCACATCTCTCTCCAACACAGGATTCCAGCCTTGAGGCAGATAATAGACCACTTCATTGCGCACATCTGCGTCATAAAGGGGCAGATTGCCCGGCATGATCAAAGGGTCCCTATTGTTGTCACTCCAAAGCCTATGGATTACCTTAGCCATCAATTTTAATACACCTCTGGTTCTTTGGAAGCTTTCCAAGCTTGACCAATCCTCATAGAGTCGGTCAAAGACTTCAGGATGGATGGGATAGGCTTGCAGCATTCTCTGATAATAATGTGTTTCCTGGGTTTCATCAGGGAAGCTATTCTTTTGTTCTATATAAAAATCTGTAAATTTTCGGCAAGTATCTTCCATCGTCTTTCTATCAGATATATCTCTGAAGAGTCTGCGCTTCACAATTTCGAAGGCTTCTTCTGTTGCCACCGGCGTCCAAATGGCTTGCACTCTGCCAAAATAACTTTTTAGAGCTGATAGGGCATTGATCCCCAATTGGCTGCCGGCTTCTTTGTCAGATTCCGGCAAGGAAGCGAGCATGATTGCATTTGGCACCACTTTTACTGATTCCATTAGGGCTTGGATGAAAGAAAGATTGGAATCGTAGCTGCCACCCGGAAGGCTTTTCCCCGGTTCAAACTGCCTTACGTAAGCCACCAGTTCATCAATCAAAATCACACAAGGTGCATATTTTCTGATCAAAGGTATCAGAATCTCCTTGCCCGGAGATGTGCCATTAATATCTGATTGTTTAACCATCTCATAAGCTTCCGCGCCGCCAAGCTGCCAAGCGAGTTCGCCCCATAAAGTGTTTACTTTAATACTGCCGCGTTTTTTCACTTCACCGGGTGCAAGATTATTGCCATCTATAACCACAGTTTTCGCTCTTGGCAGTTCAGTTACTCCCACAGCATCAACAATGGGAGGGATTCCTTGTAAATCGGAAGCTCCCACTTCACCATTGGCAAGGTGATACACTGCCATCATTGTATGAGTTTTGCCTCCACCAAAGGCAGTTTGCAATTGGATCACCGGTTCACCGCCCATGCCACTTAACCGCTGAATTACAGAGCTCAGTAGCAACCTCATACCTTCGGTGATGTAGGTTCTTTGATAAAATAGTGATGGGTTTTGGTATTCTTCACTGGCTTTGCCAAGGTGAACTTGGGATAAATCTGCGGCAAATTCAGATTGTTTGAAAGTACCCTTAAGTACGTCTTGATGTGGAACTGCGATGTCTCTCCATGCTTTTATCATAGTGTCTCCAATTTTAAAGTCTCATTTATAGTCTTATCTATAGTTTTAAACTTTGCCTCGTCATGGCAAATCGTAACCATCAGTTTATCTTCTTCCGCAATAAACTTCGGCTCTTTTATTATAATAGTTTTCACTTCCAAAACTTGCTGCTTATTCATCCATGAACTCCGCTTCAATTTGATCGCCGTGCTTTTCTGCCCTGGCTTGTTTTTCGATGGAGAGCCAAGCCGTCACCAGGTCGTTGTAAGGTCGAGCATACTCTGCCCAACCCTTGCGTTCGCATGTGGTATAAAGTAGGAAGGCAAGTTGACGAGCAGTTTCAGATATGTGAGGAATGGCTCTTACAATCTCAGCGGCTGCAGATTCTCCTCTTGTCTGATGCAAACGGATAAGATGATGTAGCACTTCCCAGGCAGGCATGTTAGTTTCCTTGGTAGGATTCCAGTTTTCTGGGTAAGCATCCGGTCTTAAAAGCTTAACCTTGCCGCCTGCAGCAGTCAGAACTCCACTTTCCCCAACGCCTTCAACAGATACGCCTTTTGCCTTGGCAAGCACTTCAGCTTCTCCATAAGCACCTTCTTTCCAACCATATTCGCTGAACCATTGCAGACAGAAACAGGTATCACTGTCCCAATCACCCTCCAATTCCTTGAAATAGTCGTCAATGGCTTTATTGATCAGGATCAGGGCCGTGCGGACGCTCATTGGAGAACCATCTGCCTCCACCACGGACTTATATTTGGAAAACACAGCCATGCCAGGTCCGATGGAAGCTTGGGCTAGATCGACCGGGGTTATGGGACTGGAAGTTTCACTGCCATTGATCATTGTTTCCAAGGCTTTGGGTATAGCTTGATTTAATTCTTGCATGAATTCTTTGCGACTTATAGTATCTGCGTCTGAACTACGCTTTCGACATACAAGTATTATGCTCGATGCAAGAACATTTGAACCTGTTTTAAGTCCTTGATCTCTTTCTGTTCTCATTGGCCAAGTACCTACAATTGCCAATCCAGAGTCTACAACTGCATCTAAGAAAGTAATCCATCCCGTTGAATAGGTGCCAGAAAAGTCAGACTCCGCTTGTTTATATGCATAATAAATGGTAATCGGAAATGAACTATTTGAGATTTCGGAGAGTCTGTGAATTGCTTTCTTCATAGATTGCATAAAGAATAAATCAGCATCAGATCGATTATTATGTCGATAATGTGAAGCTACGATTTCGTCAGATTTTGGAGTTTCTAATGTTGAAAACAATGAAGGATAAACTGATTTCACGCAGTCTCTTAGCCAGATATAAAAGAAATCAGATAAGTCAGCATACATTATATTATCATAATATGGAGGATCTGTTGATACTACCTTAGATTCGCTGACCGATTGGGTCATGGCATTTTGTTGGAGAGAAAAACCAGTGACAAAGGCAGATAAGGAATAAAGAATAACTCGTTCAATCCAATTAATCGCGCCTAACCAATTACCAGTGGATGAAGAGAAAGGGTTAACTTCTGAATAATCCCATACCATCGGTAGCGCTTGTCTTCCAAAAGTCTGAACTATAAAATCTCCACCCCAAGTAGTAAAAGCAGACCAGTAGTTTGCACATCTACCCAGCGCAAGGGCTAAAAATACTGAAATTGCATCAGCATATGCTTCAGAACCCAATCCACCATCTTCTAATGACAAAGCATCGTGAGCATTCGAATTGAGGCCTGCATCTTGTTTAACTTTTCCATGTAATTCGCCCACCAAATCTGAGAACGTTGTTAAAGCAGTCAATTGGCGGGAGGTATATATCTGATGCCAATACTTAAACCCGTATCCTCGACCACTAACAAGATCAGTTGTATTTTGATTCATTCCCTGAACAGGTTTCCATTCAGGAGTTGCAGAAAGTGCACTTGTTTCTTGATTCTCGTTCGGTGACAGGAAAACTTTCCCATTCTCACTTTCACAAATAATCGCCAGGAGTTTGGATCCTATTCTGTTGGCTTGGCCCTCTGCTTTAACGTATGCTCCTTCAATAGGAGTTTGAGATAATAAACAGAAAAAACCTGAACCCCTGCCTGAAGCTTTTGTGCCCATTTTTGCATGAGCATAATTAGCTGTCTTGCCATTCTTGACAATAAATCTGTAACTATCTTCTTGAATAATGGGTTCGACATACGCTTCATTACCCTTTTTGTCACATAAAACGAAAGTGGAGATAAGAGGAACATCCACATGAGAAAACAATGGATTGGGGCTTTTCACGGTTCTTGCCCAGATATAAGCTATTACTGTCAGTTCTTTCCCTCGATATTGTACGAGATCAGGCCGTTCTGTTATCATCTCTTCGGTGATTTTGATGGGGGGATAGAGGTGCCCTATACGCTTAAAAGCTTCCTGCCGTACCCAATGCCCATAGCGGCGCACGTCCTCAGCCAGACCTGTAACTCCGGGCCAGCTAACAGAGATCTCTTTCTGTTGATCGCACTGAGGAATAGGACCAATGGGTCTACGTCCCACAAACTTGGGCGGTATCTCGATCATGGCCTTGTTGATCAGCACCGCCACCGGATTGAGGTCGCTGGCCCAGGCTTCCAATCCCAGACGTTGAGCTTCCAGCGGGATAGAGCCGCCTCCGGCAAAGGGATCGTGAAAAGCGGGCAGTTTATCGGGATTGAAGAGTTCTGCAGCTTGGGGATGGTCTTTATTCAGCTCACAGGTTACCCTCCAGCTTTTTCGTATCTCAGCACGAGCTTTATCCAGCACCAGCTCATTATTTGTATTTTCCCATTTCACCAGATCTCGGATTATTTCAAAGAGTTCTTCTCGTTTGCGATTTGCATCAGCCTTACGTTTATAGCCGATCTGCAATTCTTCATCCCAACCGGGGTCGTTTACCAACTGGGCAAATAACACAGCACGAGCTGCAGCCAGAGGGCGCCTTGCCCAATATAGGTGCAGAGTAGAGGGATGGCCGTGGCGTATGGATTTTTCCCGCACGCAGGCCTCGTTTATCTCTTTTAGCGGCAATGCCACTTCTATAAGTTTTTTGGGGGCTTTTACTTTGTATTTATTGTGTGTATGGGTACTCATTTTCATCCATCTTCTTAGGTTCATCAGTTAAATACCAGCGTAGATCAATATTTTTCACTACATACATTGCTGCATTATGTGGACTTTCCTTTATATCATCTTTCAAGCAGCCCGCTAATATAAGGTAACATTTACAGAAAGTATCATTTTCCACTAATGCATCCCTAATCTTGGGCATGAAACTATACCATCTGCGACTTACCATTTCTTCAAATGGTTCAAAGATTTCCATTTGGTCATCGCAATGGTCTCTGTTATAACGATCATAGATCACTTGAACTATCTTTGACACATCCCTGTAATAAAAATCGTGACATTTATCCAGTTTTTTTACTTCTTCATTGAAATGACCTACTAATACTGCAGCCTTTAGATAACGACGCTTACATTCAGTAAATAGATACCCCATGTCGAACCTTCGGCCATTATCCTGTAGTTCTCTCAGATATTCGTTCATATTTCCTCCAAGTGCTCAGCTTTATTAACCAAGCTTATAATCATTTCTTACCCTTGTTCTTAGTTTGTTTAGAAATTTGTTTTACTTCCTGCATGGCTTCCACAAAGTGTTTTTCTGCTATAGATGGTTGAGAAAGCTGTTCTTTGCGCCATTTATCATACTCAAGTTTGGCTTTATGGATGGCATCTTTATTAGAAATCGAACCCGCATGTTTCAGGGTTTCTCTTCCGCTTAGCCTGAGAAATTCATCCAGCTTGCCTATCCAATCTTCCATATACATAGGAATTCTGTTCAGGGCTTGTAATTCGGCAAAGTCCAGATACATGCTCACGATGCGGTTGAGTATATCCAGCTCTTCCTGATTAAGGTAATTTTTAGCTATCAAAGTATCTGCCTTACGGGGTCGCGCTCCCGGCCAGTTGGTGAGTCCCATATTGGTTTTTCCGGCATCGGCACGCTGATAGATTATTTCAGCAGCAGTGTGGCCATGACTCGCCCAGTGCATCTTGTTCTGGATAATCTTGAAGAATTCTCGAGATAAGTCTGACTTGGGGTCATAGTCTATGCTGGTGGCATAAATATCCAAAACTTTGCGCCAGAACACCTTTTCTGAGGAACGGATATCCCTGATTCTCGCCAGAAGCTCATCAAAATAGCTTCCACCGCCATTTTGCTTGAGCCGTTTATCATCCAGAGTGAAGCCTTTTATTAGATATTCTTTCAAGCGTTCGGTAGCCCAGATGCGGAAACGAGTGGCAACCTTGGATTTGATCCTATATCCCACGCTGATCACCATGTCTAAATTATAGTGCATAGTGCGGTAGTTTTTGCCGTCAGAAGCAGTTATTAAAAAATCCTTAATAACTGATTCTGCATCAAGCTCTCCCTCTGCTAAAATATTGCGGATATGAATGTTGATGTTTGAAACAGTGGTCTGGTATAGCTCTGCCAATTGCTTTTGATTCAGCCAAATGGTTTCGTCTATTAGCTTTGTTTCTATATTGATGCTACCGTCCTGATTTGAATAGATCAGGAATTGCGATTGTGCTTTTATCAGGTGATTGCTCACAATGCCTCCTGTTTCAATGCAGATTTCAACAAACTACCAATATCCAAGTTGATACTGGTCACAGCCCAATCCGGTTCCTGTGTAAATGGCTTACGAATGTAGTAGGGACCTTCATGGCTTTCACCATCAACTATCACCAAAGCTAAGATAAACTTATCAGCCTGATTAAGTCCATATAGGATCTCGTTTCTGGTGACTGTGATAGTGCTTTGCCCTTTGGCTCTGCCTTTCACCTCAATATGCCTTGTTTCAGGTATTTTACCGTCTAAGGCAGGTGGAATGCTGGTGATGTCCCAGCCACAATTTAGAGTAGAGACGTCTATTACTTCACAGCCTTTTGACTTTTCATGCTCCATCACTACTTGCATGGCTTTCATTTCAATCCGCTTCCTGGCTTCTGCATCCGCTGTCCAATTATCTTCACCTTTCATCTTAGCTAGTAAACCTGCCGGGATGATCATAGCTCCTCCGATAACGATCGGAGTTTCAGACACCACATGGCGCATTTCATTGAGTTCTTTGGTGCGGGATTTGAGGCGGTTGTCAAGTTCGTCGATGATGCGACTCACGTTTTCAATACTGAGTCTTGTCTTTTTGCCGGCGGCTTGGTCTTCCTGAAGTTTAATCTTACGATCCGACCAGTAGTTGATCTGGGTCACCAGCCTATGATGCACCGCGTCTAAGGTCTTGTCAACCTGTCTTTCCCTGCGTCCTATCACTTCTGAGTAGTGTTCCGGCGCTATATTATCTGTAGCATAAGCCAATGCTTTGTCCTCCAGCTCAGAGGATATCCAATCAGCAGAAAGCAGATGGTTTACCATCGCGAGATCACTATCAGAAATGGGCTCCAGATCGAGATGAGGCGCCCACCCGGCATTACTGATCTCTCCATTTTCATCTATCTGAACGAATTGTAAACGGCGGGAAGCGCTTCGATCCCGATTGACCCCCTCTTTAAGAGAGTGTTCTATGATCAGCATAGCCTTGGGATTGATGCTATCATCATGTGGAGCTACCAGCACAGCACCTTGTTTGAGTTTGTTGCGATGATCTTCCAGCATGATATCCGTGATGGCCATCATCAGTGGATGCCCGGGATGTATGAAACTTGCCATGGGCGCTTCTTTATTGGGCAATCTGACGAAGGGTTTATCGAAGCAGATGCGCTCATATTTCTGCGTAACCGGATTAATGTTTCTGCGATTGCGACCTGAGATTTGGCGATCCCGCTCTCGAATCTGGGCGGGTACATAGGATATTTCCCAACGCTCGCCTTCACTGCGAACCTGGCGGAAGTTTCCTTTCAACTGAGTGAAAGCTTGCATAAAAAATGATTTGATAAAATAGGGTTGGAGCTTGCGAGCTTCTGCTTTTTCCATTTCGGCTTTAACTGCAAAGAGGCGGTTTTCATCAATTACCTCCTCACACAAGGCATTACGGCTAATGATCTCCCTGATATGTTCTGTATCTAAGACGCCTTCTACCACTTGGAAGAGCCTATCTCTGACTTCTGGATCGTCTCCATAACGTATAGCTTCGATCAACAGGTCTTTGAGACTCTTTTCTGCAAAAACGTCTCCCAGGATATCAAATACTCTGCCGCCTAAGGCTGCTCTCTGAGTTTCAAGCTTCGTGAAAAGTGTTTGAAATACATCGCCTTCCCGTGTTTCATCTGCCACCATATTCCAAAGATGACAGACCTCGGTTTGTCCAATGCGATGAATACGTCCAAAGCGCTGTTCGATCCGGTTGGGATTCCAGGGAAGGTCATAATTTACCATCAGATTGGCATTCTGCAAGTTTATTCCCTCTCCGGCAGCATCTGTGGCGAGGAGAATTCTGACCTGAGGATGGTTTCTAAATAGTTCTTGAGCCTTGCGCCTTTCTTCTCTCTTAATACCACCATGTATAGTTATGATAGCTTTCTGGCTGCCCAGCAGACCACTAAGACGATCATAAAGATAATTCAATGTATCTCGATGCTCGGTGAAGATGATCAGCTTTCGGAAACTGCCGTTGGCGTCCCTGAAATGAGGATTGTTTTCAAATAGGCTTGAGAGCTCTTCCCATTTGCGATCGAGTCCAGAATCACGTAGTAACTTGGCTTGTTGGTTTAGGTGTTTGAGCGTGATAGTCTCGGATTCCAATTCCTGTATGGTCTGAGCTGTAGTGGCACTATCCACCAATTCTTCTTCATTGGCTTCGCGCTCTTCGGTATCCCAATCTTCATCATCAAAATCATCCGGAAGTTCAATGCTTTTCTCTTTGTGTTGTCTGATCAGTTCACCTCTCTGGATGAGCTTCTCTTCCTCCAGTCTGCGGGTTAACTTATCCAGTCTTCTCTTTAGAGATTGATAGATCGCTTCAGGGCTTGATGCCAAACGTCTTTGTAATATAGTAAGGGCAAAGCCGACTGTATTCCTTTGTTTGCCGGTCAGACGATCAGCCTTGTTCATTTCTTCTCGAACATACTCGGTTACGGCGAGATATAACTCTGCCTCAGGATCTGACAATTTATAGGTAACAGAATATGCCTTTCGTTCCGGGAATAGGCGGGTGCCATCGAACTTGAGCAGGTCTTCTTTAACCATACGGCGCAGAAGGTCTGAGATATCAATTGAATGGGCACTGTCGCGGTTTTTCCCGTAGAAACGATCTGAATCTAACAGTGCTAAAAAGGTTTGAAAATCCTCATCCTTACCTTTGTGTGGAGTAGCTGTCATCAGAAGAAAATGCCGTGTAATAGCCCCTACTTCTTCTGCCAGTTTGTATCGCTTGGTTTTCTTGAGTTCATTGCCATACCAGGATGCAGAGCATTTATGCGCCTCGTCTATGACTACTAAATCCCAATAGCTTTGTTTAATCTTTTCAACCAGATCATCATCACGAGATATCATGTCAATCCTGGCAATCATATAATCATAATCAACAAAGGGATTGCCCCCGTGGGATTGTTCTTGCAGATCACGAGAGAATATAAAAAAGTCGAGACCGAACTTTTCGTACATTTCATCCTGCCACTGCTCCACCAAAGAACCTGGAGCAATTACAAGTATGCGTCTGGCATCCGCCCTCATGATGAGCTCTCGCATGTATAGCCCAGCCATAATCGTTTTCCCCGCTCCCGGATCATCAGCAAGAACATATCGTAGAGGCTGTCTGGGAAGCATCGCTTCATATACGGCTGTTATCTGGTGTGGAAGAGGCTCTACATTGGATGTGTGGACTGCCATCATGGGATCGAACAGATATGCCAGATTGATCCTATTGGCTTCAACTGCCAGTTTAAAATCAGCGCCGGGTGCATCGAAAGTCCAAGGCCTGCCTGCAACGGCAATGGAAAGGCTTTCTTCTTCTGCACGATAAATCAGGCGCTCTCTGAGGGAGCCATCGCTTTTTTTGTAGTAAACAGTGTAAGCATCTGTGCCTCTGGGCTCACTGGTAACAATGCGCACTACTTCTCCCGGTTCAATGCCCTGAATCTGGGCTCCTGCTTTAATGTTTTCTAATTTTATCATCATGATTCCCTAAATTAAAAAGTAAATGATCCGTCTAACACTTCTTAGGTCTGATCTTTGCATTTTCTATGTGTTCAGCGGCATCATTAATTTCGACCATTACACGTCACATCCAAAAGAATCATATTAGCTTCTTCTGTCAATGATAAACTAACCATATCTTTTATGGACATTATACAATCGGTGTAATGGCATTGTTCTTGGCAAAACAAACAGCCAAAACATCATTTTATATCATAAAACCATTTCTTTCCGACTCGACCTGCTCCGAGCTTTAAAGGATTTTCTCCCTGAGCCTAATGCCGAGATAAAGAATAGGATGCCGATGACTGTAATCTCTCCCCTTCACATATTCCCTGCCATATTGCACCACGAGTCCCAACCTGGATGTAAGTCGGATATCTGCATGCACCATCGCCGCATAGCGATCTACTTTGTTTTCAGGCTGATCCCAGAAATCATAATAATGAAAAGCGAATGGCGAAGGATATGATATATCTCCGCTAAAAGCGTCTTTTGCACCGCGAAGAGTTCCGCTCAACACGAAATTGATCGGTTCATGAAACTCCTTACTAAAGGTGAGTGGCAGCTCCATGCCTCGGTGTTTGAATTTCATGCGATGCCGTTTTGTAGTAAGAGCGTCCGCGCCCTGCGAGGTATAGACCGCCGGAGACAGTGAGACATGATAATCTTTCCCCAAATCAAATGATTTCGCAAAGTGGAGTTTGAGAGCAGCGCCAAATACAGTTGGCGTAAACATCTGATCAAAACCGCTGGGATGCAAGTCAGAGCTTATTACCATGCTAAAGTCATAGCCCGCCGAAAATCCTTTGCCCAAGCCCGCTCGCATGGATTGTGGGATGGATCTAAATGGTGCCGTTTCCAATTCTCGGCCTTGTATCTGAATATCCAAGCTGTCCGGAGAATATGTTCCTGCCCTGAGTATGCCTCCGGTAGTTGTAAGTCCATAATATACCTGAGCTTCTGCGGCTTCGGGCGCAATCGCGTTATAGGGATGAGCGTTGTGCATAAATCCGCAGGCGGAGAGCAGAAGCAAGGATAATAACAAAAGCGACGTTCTGAACATTCATTCTCCTTTGGCTTTGGAATCTTTGATTTATATTTGAGCGGCGATCTTTGGGAAATATCAGTCTCGCTCGGCTCAATCAGGATTACTACATCTCTAACGAATTAGTCGATTTTGTCAATGTTTACTTTGCATATTTGTGTGCTTCGGTCAATTGTTTCATCTTTTCCGGGGAGATTTTTGTCTGATCCGTCTGTTTTTCTGAGCCGTTTTTCGCTCTTTTTCGGTGGCTTCCCTATAGGGTTCTGGTGATGATGTGGTCATGATGTGGTCATCGCCATGAGCATATCATAGGCGGAAGCTAAGCTGTATCTAATAGGGGAGCAATGGGATATGAGTGTTTCACCTGTGGATCAGGTGTGTTAGTCAGATAGTACACCTGTTATTTGGTAGGTTGACGCCCTCGTTAACCGAAAAAAGCGGAGCTTTTTGTATATTGGATGTGCTTCGCACAGTTTGTTGGATTCGACACGTCTCGTGTCGTTTGTTTAATGCAAACGAGGACGTTTGCAATCCACCGTGGGCAACGAGGGCGTTACCCGACCAAGAAAGGTATGCGCTTTGCGTTTGGAAATTGGGGCGGCAACATCTTGTTGCCGCATGCATGTAAGTGCATACAGTATCTACAGAAAGCTAAGCTTTCTTAGGCAACAAGATGTTGCCTACCCAATAAAGGAATGCGCTTTGCGCATGGGTTAAATAAAGCCGACTGAAGTCAGCGGAAACGGCCGGCTAAAGCCAGCGCTACCAAAGCATTGCCCGCCCCAATCCCCTGCGGAGCTCAAGCCTTTTTTAGATCAAAATAATGATCTACGTATTGACGAACCTTTGCGCTGAGACACAAGGGCAGGTTCAGGAGCCTAAAAGTCCGTCCGTCCGGAAGCCGGAGTTCGTCAAAACCCAGGCTGCCATCATGGATTCGGATCGCCATATCGTGTTTTGAAATCATCATAAATTGCATGAGTGAGCGCAGAGAACCGGTGCTTCCTGATTTCACCTCGATGGGGAGCAGTTTCCCGCGGTGTGGGATCACAAAATCCACCTCAGCTGAAGATTGGTATTTATCTCTCACCCAAAAATTGAGCTTTGGAGGTGATGAAGCCCAAAGGCTTTGCAATTCCTGACCCACAATGTGTTGAGTAATCAAGCCTTTATGGATGGACTCTAAGGAATCTGTAAGGAAATATTCTTCCTGAATACCGAGCTGGTAATTGAGTAATCCCGTGTCAAGCAGCTGCAGCCTGGGCTTGCGTCGATATTGGGGAACCATGGGAAGCATTGCAGAGGTGACGGGAAAGCTGAGCGTTAGGAGTTGCGCTTTCTGCAGTCTCTCGAAAGCCTGACGGATGGTGAGCGCTTTATAATCCGATGCGCCAAAGCCTTCCAAAGTGATGCGCTTCCCTGCTTCGGCGGGTGCTGTTCTGAGGATATGAACCAAAGCTCTTGCCATCGAAACATCGTCCGCATATTTATCCACATCTTCAAGAAAGGTGCTCACGAGGGATTCATAGACGCGGTTTACAATCATCACATCCTTGTGTTCGAGATATTTGGCAACTGCTTCGGGCATTCCACCCAATAGTGAATAGATTTTGAACTGACGTCTGAGCTCTTCGATGAAAGGCTTTGAAGCAGGTACTTGGTGGTAAGCCTGTAAAAGATCATCCCTGTCCAGAGCCCCAAGATATTCTTCAAAGCTGAGCGGTTGCACCCAAAGATTCTCAATTCTGCCCACCGGAAAACTCTGGTGTTTATCACCCACGACCACATCCAAGAGTGATCCTGCGGCTATCACGCATAGTTCCGGCATTTCTTCATAAAAATAACGCAACATCTTGATTGCCAACGAACTGAACTGAATTTCATCGATAAAAAGCAGGGTCTCTTCGGGCTTTATGGGCTGTGAAAAGCGTAAACAGATCAATTGAAAAAGCTCACGCACCTTGAGCTCACGGGAAAAAAGCTCTCTATCGGCCTCCAGATCAAGATTCACATACAAGAAAATTGGAAAAGACTTGGCAAATTCCTTCACGACAGTGGTCTTCCCCACTTGCCTGGCACCTCTGAGCACCAAAGGTTTGCGATTTTTCTCGTCCTTCCAGCGCTGTAAATCAAGTTCAATCGTTCTTTTAATCATCTTGAGCTCCTATCTCATTCTCTGATGGGGATATAATATATAGAATTGAAAATGTGTCAAGGCAAATTTCAGCATATCCGGAGACAAACTAAGGGCAGTTTTCAGTGTTTTCGTAGCCAAACTAAGGGCAAATATTGGCGTTTTCTGAGTCAAACTAAGGGTAGTTTTTGGCATTTCCGGAGGCAAACTAAGGGCAATTGTCCGCATTTTGTGGTCAAACTAAGGGCAATTTGGAGAGAATGCGCTGACGCGCATGGAAATTGGGGTGGCAACATCTTGTTGCCGCATGTATGTAAATGCATACAGTATCAGTAGAAAGCTACGCTTTCTTAGGCAACAAGATGTTGCCTACCCAATAGAGGTATGCGCTTTGCGCATGAGTTAAAAAAGCCGACTGAAGTCAGCGGAAACGGCCGGCTAAAGCCAGCGCTACTATGGCATTAGCTGCTCAGAAGAGGAAGGTTACTACTCGTTAAATCGTTAAATCGCTTAATCGGCGAACGCAGTGAGCACAATCCGTTCGATCCGTTAAATCCGTGTTCTATTTATAGGGAATGTTGTCGCTCGTGGCAATAAGATGTTTCCACCCCGCCCGCGACAGCAGCGAAGCTCGCTAAATCGTCAAATCGCTAAATCGCTAAATCGGCGCACCTCGTGCGCACCATTCCTTGACAAAAACAGCCATTCTAAAATGCTGGAGCAAATTGTAAAATAAGGCAGTATAGCATGAGAAAACACATCGTATCCATCCTCGGCAGACCCAATGTCGGGAAATCCACATTGTTCAACCGATTGTGCCGTGAGCGCAAAGCCATCGTCGATTTTGAGGAAGGCATCACGCGCGATCGTAAATATGAAGAAGTGATGTGGAACGGTCGTATTTTCAACATAGTAGATACCGGCGGCATAGTCTATGACAGCGATGAAGCCATGGATAAGATGATAATGCACCAAGCCCTTTTGGCGATAGAAGAAAGCGATGTGATCATCTTCATGGTGGATGCGCATACGGGCACCACTGACCTCGACAAAGCCATTGCCAAAATCCTTTTCCCACATAGAGATAAGGTCATACTTGTGGCAAACAAAGCGGATAACGAAAAGTTTGAATGGGAGATTTATGACTTCCTGCAATTGGGCTTTGGCGATGCCTTCCCCATCTCGGCTTCGCATGGACGCAATACCGGTGATTTCCTGGACGAACTCATCGATATGATGCCGGATACCATGACGATTGAGCATGAAGAAAAGATGGCAAAAGAGGAAGACCCTCCCACAAAGATCGCCGTGGTAGGCAAGCCGAATGTGGGCAAATCCTCAATCGTGAATTTGCTCTTAGGCGAGGCAAAACAGATTGTCACCGAGACTCCGGGCACCACGAGGGATAGCATTGACTCACGCGTTCGCTATCACGGAAAGGACTACATTCTCATCGATACTGCAGGACTCAGGCGCCGAACTCGCGTTAAATATGGCGTTGAATATTTCAGCAGCATGAGAACCATCGAGGCTGTGGATAGGTGCGACATCGTGGTTTTGGTGCTCACTGCCGATGAGGATATCTCCATGCAGGATCTAAAGATAGCTTCCTATGCCCATCGCAAACACAAAGACGTGCTCATCGTTTATAATAAGTGGGACCTTGTCGAAAAAGACAGCGGAAGCACGGGCAGATTCATCAGGGAATTACACCTGCAAATGCCTTTCCTGAGCCATGCGCCGGTGATATTCATCTCTGCAAAAACCTCGCAGCGCATACATCGCCTCATGGAAAGCGTGGTGAGCATTGAAGAGGAAAGCAAGAAACGCATCACTACCTCGGAGCTCAATCGCTTCATGGAAACCGTGGTTGCGCGCAGGCCGCCCACCCATCCCACGGGCAAGCATATCAAAATCTATTATATCACACAGGCAGATACCAGACCACCTGTGTTCGTGTTTTTCTGCAACAATCCCGCGCTGATTACCGAGAACTATAGAAAGTTTCTCTACAATCAGATACGTAAGGTTTTTAAGTTTTCCGGAGCATCTATCAAGTTGGTCTTCAAGGGGCGAAGTAAAGAGGAGGATGAATATGATTTATCCTGAAATAATAGCCTACTTTTTGGGTAGCATACCCTTTGGCTACATAGTGGCTAAGCTCTTTTTTAAAGAGGATATACGTGCGTCAGGCAGCGGGAATATCGGCGCTACGAATGCCATGCGACAGTTTGGAACCGTTGTGGGAGTAATCGTCCTGCTTTTGGATATTCTCAAAGGCGTGGCGGCTGTGCTGATTGCAAAGCATCTCTTGCCTTCGGGAAGTCCTGAGATCGCGCTGTCAGCTTTCTTTGCCATCATCGGGCACGTGTTCCCCGTGTGGCTGGGCTTCAAGGGTGGCAAGGGCGTGGCGGTCGCAGCAGGCGTATTCTTGGCGCTCACTCCCTTCACCGTGCTGGGTGCGCTGGCGTGCTTCATCATTGTCGTAGCCATTTCGCGCTATGTATCGCTGGGTTCACTCGCGGCAGCAACAGCGCTGGGCATCAGCAATACAATCATCGAACTTAAGCTTGACACTCCCGATTATGCGCTGCTTATCTTGATCTGGATCGCCGTGATTATGATCTTTGTAATGCACAGAGAAAACATCGCGCGGCTCAAAAATAAAAACGAAAATAAAATCACTTTTAAGAAAGGAAATAAATAAAATGTGTGGAATAGTCGGCGTATTTGGCAGTCCCAATGCCGCGAAACTTACCGCTTTAGCAATGTTTACCATCCAACATCGTGGGCAAGAAAGCTGTGGAATGGCAGTCTCCGATGGCAAGGTCATCCGCTTGCGCAAGAAAATGGGCTTGGTGCGCGATGTCTTTGACGAAGCCGAGCTGGATAGCCTTCCCGGCAATATCGCAATCGGGCATGTGCGCTATCCCACCAAAGGCTCCGCCACGGAGTTCAACACTCAGCCGCATATCGTGGAAACCCTTGCGGGACCTACCTATGCGCTGGCTTCCAATGGCGATATTGTGAATTATGACGCCATGCGCCGCTATCTGGAAGAGCAAAATGTCTATTTCAAAAGCGATAACGATGGCGAAATCTTGGTGAAATATATCGCCTGGAAAGTGATGCGTCAGGGCGAAGGCATCATCGAGGCAATCCGCCATCTCATGCACGATGTCAAAGGTGCATATTCCACCGTGCTTTGCACTCGCGATTCGCTCTATATGTTCCGCGATCCGCATAGCATCCGCCCCATGGTTTGGGGAAAGATGGAGGATGGCACCGTCGTCGTCGCCTCGGAAAGCTGTGCTTTGGATACCTTGGGCGTGATCAATCGCAAGGAAATCCCCGCGGCGGGAATCGTGAAAGTAAGCGCGGAAGGCATACGCATCATTCAAAACGATCCGCTGCTCTATCGTGAAAGCATTCGCCCAAAACACTGCATCTTTGAACACGTTTATTACTCGCGCCCGGATAGCCATCACTTCGGTGAGGACGTCTATAAGGTTCGCGAAAAGATAGGTGCCGCGCTGGCAAAAGCTGATGGGAAGATAGAGGCAGATTATGTGGTGCCAATCCCGGACTCGGCGAACTTCATCGGGCTGGGATATAGCAATCACAGCGGGATTCCGCTCTCTTTGGGGCTGATCCGCAATCACTATGTGGGCAGAAGTTTCACAGAAACTAAACAGGCGATACGCGATGAAAACGTGCGCCGGAAATATAATCTCTTGCCGCATTTCTTTGAAGGCAAAAGCATTGTGCTCATCGATGATAGCATCATACGCGGCACCACCATACGCAAGATAGTGGATCTCATCAAGCCCTCAGGCGTGCGTGAAGTGCATCTGCGCATAGGTAGTCCGGAGGTTCGCCACGGCTGTTATTATGGGATAGATACTCCCTCGCGTGATGAGCTTTTCATGAATAAATATAGCGTGGATGAGATCTGTGAAAGAACCGGTGTAGATAGCCTCAAGTATCTACAGATCGATGATTTGCTGGATTGTGTGTATGAGAAAGACGACTACTGTCTGGCGTGCTTTAATGGCGACTATCCGGTGAAAAACGATGGAGAATTCGTATGACTTTTGAAGAGATTATAAAAGGCGTAGCAAAGCAAAAAGCCATCATCTTCGGCGATATGATGTTGGATAGCTATCTCTGGGGCAAGGTGCAGCGCATCTCGCCGGAAGCGCCCGTGCCCGTGATAGAAATCGAGAAAGAGGAATATCGTCCCGGCGGAGCGGCAAATGTTGCGCTGAATATCACCGCTCTCGGTGCAAAGGCTTATCCAATCGGCATCATAGGCGAGGATGAAAGTGCGCGCTCTTTGAAAAAGCTCTTTGTGGATCAGGATATCGAGACCGATGGACTCATCATAGATAAGACGCGTAAGACCACCACGAAGACGCGTATAGGCGCGGCAAATCAGCAGATAGTGCGCATCGATATCGAGGATCTGCACCATCCCTGTGGTGATGTGGAGAAGCTCATCATTGCTCAGCTGGAAAAACGTGTGCCACAGGTCGGGCTGCTCATCGTGGAGGATTATAACAAAGGTCTCTTCTCGGAGAAGATCATCGCTAAGATGTTGGAACTCTGTAAGAAGCACAATGTAATTGTCGCCGTGGATCCAAAGCAAAAGAACTTCTTTAGCTATCGCGGCGTGGATATATTTAAGCCAAATTATAGTGAATTGCAGACGAGTCTGGGGCGTAAGTTCGAGAGTGAAGAGGACTTCCATCAGGGCGCAAATGAGGTCTTGGAAAGGCTTGATTGCCGCTATCTGGTGGTGACGCGCGGCTCCAAAGGCATGCACATCTTTAGTAAAGATCAGCCCATGCGCCATCTACCCAGCTATGCGCGGGAGGTCTATGACGTGTCCGGCGCGGGAGATACAGTGATCACCGCACTTGGTCTCGCCTATCTTGCCGGTGCGGATATACTCAGCGCGGCAACCTTTGCAAATCATGCGGCAGGCGTGGTCTGCGGCAAGCTCGGAACGGCTTTTGCCACTCCCGAGGAGATACTGAAGAATGCAGATTCTTGAGAGTAAGATCATCCCTTTTGATGAGATTGGCGCTCTTGCAAGTGAGCTGTCAGAGGGCGGGAAACGCATCGTTTTCACCAATGGTTGCTTCGACATCCTGCATGCGGGGCATGTGGTATATCTCTCTCAGGCAAAGGCTTTGGGGGATGTTCTCATCCTTGGGCTCAATAGCGATGCATCGGTGAGAAGGCTCAAAGGAGCTTCGCGTCCGGTCAATGCTCAGCATAATCGCGCGCTCGTGCTTGCAGGGCTCTCCGCGGTGGACTATATCTGCATCTTTGAAGAAGATACGCCCTATGAGCTCATAAAAGAGGTCTTGCCGCATATCCTGGTGAAAGGCGGGGATTGGGCGCCAAAGGACATCGTGGGCTCGGACATAGTGCTTAATCGCGGCGGAGAGGTGCGCAGTCTTGATTTTGTAGAGGGACTTTCTACTACGGGGATTTTAGAGAAACTGAGTAATAAATAGTATGGAAAAGGAAATAATAGAAAAAGGCGTGATTGTCGCGGTAAATAGCGGCAGTGTGGAAGTGGAGATTCTCCGCGGAGAAGGCTGTGGTTCTTGCAGCATGCACGGGCTGTGCTTTCCCGCAAAAAAGAACTCCGTCCTGCATATCAAGAGCGATCTCGCCCTGGAAAAGGGAGATGAAGTGGAGCTGGAAGTGTCGGCAGGAAGCCGCGTCCTTGCCTCACTCTTCGTATTCGCCTTGCCTGTTTTCTTTCTTTTCTTAGGCTTTATCATTGCCAACATCTTTTTTAGTGAGCTAATTAGTATTGCCTTCGCCTTTGCCTCGCTGGGAATCAGCTTTTTCATCATAAAGCTCTGCGATGGCAAATGGGGCAAGGATATAAACGTTAAAATATTGAGGAAACTGTGATAATAAGACTTAATCAAATGGTGTTTTATGGCTTTCATGGAGTGCACGACGAGGAGCGCAGGCTGGGACAAAGGTTCATCGTATCAGTCGAGCTTTATACCGATGAAGAAAAAGATAGCACGATAAGAACCCTGGAAGATACCGTGGACTATACCAAGGTCTATGACGACATCAAATCAGTGATGGAAAGCCGGCAATTCCTGCTTTTGGAAAGCTGTGCAAATACCATCGCCGACAAGATATTAGAAGACTTCGATCTCGTGGAAAAAGTGAAGATACGCATACAAAAACCCTCTGTGCCCATCCAAGGCATCTTGGAAAATGCCGAGATAGAAATCTCGCGGAAACGTAAGTGATATACCACCTGCTTTTGGGCTCGAACCTCGGTGATAGAGAGCGGATGATCACTCTCGCACGCGAGCATATCGCCCAAATAGAGGGGCTCAAGATACTACGAAGCTCCTCCATCAGTCAGACAAGTGCCTACGGTCTTGAAGATCAGCCGGACTTCCTCAACCACGTTCTGGAAGTGGAAACCAAGCTGACGCCCAAGCTTCTTCTTTGCAAATTACTCGCAATTGAAGATATTATGGGAAGAGAGCGGACTATCAAATGGGGTCCGCGCAATATCGATATCGATATACTTTTGGCAGGAGATATGGTGGTGCAAAGTCCTGATCTGAACCTGCCGCACATAGATTTACACAACCGTGCTTTCGCGCTCAAGCTCCTCTGTGAGCTGGTGCCGGAAGCATTGCATCCATTAGAAAATAAAACAATAGCCGAGCTTCTTAGCCGGCTTGATACAGGAGAATAGATGAAAGCGCTTGCAGCAATAGTACTCGCAGCCGGAAAAGGAACAAGAATGAAGTCCGAACGCGCCAAAGTGACCTTCCCCTTAGCAGGCAAGGCGATGGTGCAAAGAGTGGTGGATACCGCTCTAAAGCTCAAAGCATCCAAGATAGCCGTGATAGTGGGCTGGAAAAAAGAGAGCGTCAAGATCAGCCTCAATCCCGATCCCAGCCTTGAGTTTATAGAACAAAAAGAACAATTGGGCACGGGTCATGCCGTGATGGTCGCCACTGAGTCTTTCAAAGATTTCGAGGGCGATGTGCTCATCCTCTGCGGTGATGTGCCGCTCCTCAGCGCCGAGACCGTGGACAAGCTCTGGACTGCTCACAAAGAGAAGGGCGCAGCGGCAACGGTTCTCACCGCAATCGTAGACGACGCCGGCAGATATGGACGCATGTTGCGCGATGACAAAGGCAATATCAAAGGCATAGTGGAATATAAAGACGCCACTCAGGAAGAGCGCAAGATTCAAGAGTTCAACACCGGCATCTATTGCTATGACAGCAAGAAGCTCTTCAGCGCGCTCTCCAAGGTCACAAACGATAACCAGCAAAAGGAATACTATCTCACCGATACCTTAGAGATCCTCTACAATGCAGGCGAGAAGGTGGAAAGCGTGGTCTTAGAAGACATCATGGAAGTAAGCGGCGTGAACTCCCAAGAACAGCTTGCCGAGCTGGAGAATATCTATTACGACAGAACACGTAAACACTGGCTGAACAATGGTGTTATGATACACAATCCCGCCACTGTTCTCATCGGAGACGACGTGGTAATCGGGCAAGATGCCGAGATAGGCGCCGGAGTGCAACTCTTTGGAGATTCATGCATCGGACGTGAGTGCATCATCGGACCCAATTGCCTCATCCAAAACTCCGCTCTCGGAGTAGGCAGCGTGCTCTTCGGACACAATATCATCATCGAAAGCGAGCTCCAAGAACACAGCATAATAGATTACGGAATCAAGGTGATCCGGAACAACAGCGATGAGTAAGAGAACCTATCTCTATTCACCATGGAGGATGGAATATATCCTCGGTGAAAAGAAGGCAGCCTGCGTCTTTTGCCACGCAAGAGACAGTGCAAACGATGAGGAAAACCTCGTGCTGCACCGGGCTGAGCATTCATACATCATCATGAACCGCTACCCTTATAACAACGGTCATCTGCTAATCGTGCCCTATGCCCATCAAATGAATATAAACGACCTAAAACCGGAAGCTTTCACTGAGATGAGCAATCTCGTGCGTATCCTTGAGCGCGTTCTCAAAGCGGCCTATAACTGCGATGGCATCAATATCGGCATGAACTTAGGCAGCGCCGCCGGAGCGGGCATAGAGGCGCACCTTCATCTACACATGGTTCCCCGCTGGCGAGGCGATAGCAACTTCATGGGCGTGGTAGCCGGTGAAAGAGTGATCCCCGAAGCATTTGAAACCACTTACAAAAAGCTTCAAAAAGAGCTTTTAAGGCAATTATAGTCCCATGAAAGAGCCCTTGGATTTGACAAAAAAGCCCACTTCAAAAAAGTGGTATTCAAGACCTTGGGTGATAGGGATCATCGTGCTCTTTTTCGGACTGATCCTATATTTTGGCTTATCCGGTCAAGATAAGGGCGCAGATACCCCTTTCGCTTATGGCGAAGACCAGCTTCCCGCCATCAAGGTAGTAGTGCTGAATGGCTGTGGATATGAGCAATTGGCGCGCGAGTATGCCGGCTCTATATCCCATCTAAATATAGATGTGGTGAGTTTGGGAGATACGCCCAGACCTATTTACGATAAATCCATCATCGTAGTCCGCAAAGGCGATGATCATGACCTGAGCAGACTCATGAAGATGACAGGAATAAAGCGCTGGACAAGCGCATTGAACGAATATCACAGCGCCGATTTTGAGATCATTATCGGCCGTGATTTTGACGAGTTTATGAAATAAATGGAGGAGATGTTGCAAGACAATGTCAAACTTGAAGCCATAATCTCGTGGCTTAAAGAAAAGAACGCAGAAGACATACGCGTTTATGAAGTGCAAGGAAAGACGGATTATACCGATCTGATCATAGTTTGCGAAGGAAGCGCAGACGTCCATAACAAGGCAATTGCAAATCATGTGATAGACATGGCAAAAAAGAGTCGCTTCCCCGTGCTCGGCAAAGAAGGCGTGGAAAACGGCGAGTGGGTTCTGATCGATCTCACGGATGTAGTCGTCCACATATTCCTGCCGGATATGCGCGAATACTATCAAATTGACGAGCTTTTTGAAAAGGTGAAAAGCCGCAAAGCTGAAGAGGAAACACAATGATCAAAGAGATTATCTATGCAAATCTGATTGAAACATTAGACAAGCTAAAGCTTTCCCATGAAAGAGATTTCGTGGTAGAAATACCGAATATCGCCGAGCATGGCGACTATTCCACAAACTGCGCCATGGTGCTCGCCAAAGAAAACAAGCAAGCACCCAGAAAACTCGCAGAGACTCTTATCAAAGAACTTAAGAAGAATAAAGACTATAAAAAGATAGAGATAGCAGGGCCGGGATTCATCAATTTCCACCTCTCTCCCGCCTTCTTCCAGCGCATATTCTGGGAGATCAGAAGGAAGGGCATGGACTTCGGCGAAAGCGACTTCGGTAAAGAACACAAAGTGCTCCTTGAGTTTGTATCTGCAAACCCCACAGGTCCCCTGAACATAGTCAGCGCGCGTGCTGCCGCCTTTGGCGACACCCTTTATCGCGTGATGAAAAAGATAGGCTATGCACCCGCAAGAGAGTTTTATATCAACGACGCCGGTAATCAGGTGGACATCCTCGCCGAGTCCTTAGAACTGCGTCTGCGCGAGCTTCACGGTGAAGTAATAGGCGAATTCCCCTATGAAGGCTATCACGGCGAATACGTGAGAGAGCTGGCGCAAAAGATCAACGCCACCGACGGCGTGCGCGTCTTTATGATGACCGAGAAAGACCGCATGGAAAGGCTTAAAGACTTCGCGCTCACCGAGATACTGGAAATGCAGCGCAATTCTTTAGAACGCTTCGGCGTCACCTTCGAAGGCTGGGTATCGGAAAAGACCCTACGCGCAGAAGGAGTGGTGGAAGAAGTGCTATCCTATCTCACAGAAGCGGATTGCACCTTCGAGAAAGACGAGGCAATCTGGTTTGCTTCCAGCAAGTTCGGCGACGATAAAGACAGAGTTCTGATGAAGTCCGACGGCTCGATTACCTATTTCGTGCCCGATCTGGCATATCATCTCACAAAGCTACAACGTGGGTTTGACACGCTCATCGACGTCTTCGGTCCCGACCATCATGGCTATGTTCCCAGAATCCGCGCCGCATTCAGAGCCCTCGGGCATGACGACAGCGTATTGGAAATCATCTTCCTGCAGCAGGTAAATCTCTTTGAAAGCGGTGAAAGGGTGAAGATGAGCAAGCGCGCCGGCAAGATCGTCACCATGGACGACCTCATCGACGAGGTAGGCAAAGACGCCGCCCGCTATTTCTTCATCGCCCGCAAAGCTAATGCGCACCTGAATTTCGACCTCGAACTCGCGCTGCAACAGAACAACGAAAACCCTGTTTACTACTGTCAATACGCCCATGCGCGGATATGTTCCATCATCAAGAATGCACGTAAAGCCAAGATCTGGCCGCGCACTTTCAAGAAGGAACTCATCAAGAGACTGAATAAAACTGAAGAGATGAACATCATCCAAAAGATCTCCGATCTGCCGGAACTCTTAGAACTCATCGCTGTCAACCGCGAGCCCTATCGCCTCAGCGTATATGTAGAAGAGCTTGCCGCAATGATCCATAGATATTACGCGCGCTACAAGATCGTTAGCCCAAAGAGCAAAGAGCTCTCTCAGGCGCGTCTCATGCTTTTGGACACCGCACGCAACGTTTTGGCAATAGTCTTCGAACTCATGGGTATCTCGGCTCCTGAAAAGATGTAAGTTTCAGCAATGGATAGACTTGTGCGCGAGCTCAGTTTGGGAGATTTCCCCGATATCATCAGGATCGAGCGAGATAGCTTCGACGAACCTTGGCCGGCCGCCGCATTCGACGGAATGTTCAAACATCCCAATTACGGAGTGGCGCTCGGCGATGAACTCATCGGTTTCATACTCTATAACAGAGTGGAAGACGAAGCTGTGATCACAAACTTTGCCGTGCTCAAAGCCCATAGAGGCAAGGGTCACGGCGAATATCTCCTGGATCAATCCATGAGATCCCTGCGCAAAAAGGGCTGCGACAGATTCTATCTCGAAGTGCGCAAAAGTAACGATGTAGCCATCTCTTTATATCACAAATATGGCTACCAATCCTTGGGCATCCGCAAAGGATATTACAGCTCCCCCACCGAGGATGCAGTGGTGATGGGCGCCTTTTTCACGCCAACTGTTAAGGAGGACGGCGATGACTTATGAATATGACTTTTTGGTGATTGGCAGCGGGATTGCCGGCTTGGTTTTCGCGCTCGAAGCAGCCAAGAAAGGCAGAGTTGCCATCGTCACCAAAAGCGGACTTTATGATTGCAATACAGACTACGCCCAAGGCGGGATTGCCGCCGTTTTGGATGCGCAAGATTCATTCGCCGAACACATTGAAGACACCTTCGCCGCAGGCGCGGAACTCGGCAAGAAAGAAGTCATCAGCCGCATCATCGAACAAGGCCCCGATCTCATCCAATATCTGATTGATCTCGGCACGGATTTCACGCGCAGAGACGACAGCTATGACAGAAGACTGGAAAACCTCTCGCTCACCAGAGAAGGCGGACACACCCACAGACGCGTAGCCCACGCTGCGGACAGCACGGGGCACATGATCATGGAAGCGCTGATCTCGAATTGCTTAAGAGACCCCAATATAGACATTTTTGAAAACAGGCTGGCGATAGACCTCATCACCCAGCACCACGTGAAAAACGAACATGGCTTCATCCCCGGCATCGCTTGCTGGGGCGCTTACGTTCTGGATTCCAATGCGAACATCGTGGATATCTTCAAAGCGCGTAAGACCATGCTCGCAACCGGCGGCGCAGCACAGATTTATGGACACAATACAAACCCCGACGTTGCAACCGGCGACGGAATGGCGATGGCACGCCTGGCAGGTGGACGCCTCGCAAACATGGAGTTTGTACAATTCCATCCCACCGCTTTTTGGAGCGCCGAAGGCGAAACTTTCCTCATCACCGAAGCCCTGCGCGGAGAAGGCGCGATCCTCAGGCTTTCAAGCGGCGAAAACTTCATGGAAAACTATCATGAAATGGCAAATCTCGCCCCGCGCGACATCGTTTCCCGCGCCATAGACAGCGAGCTAAAACGCCGCGGCGAAAAGTTTTGCTGGTTAGATGCCACTCACATCCCGCATGATGCACTACGCAAGCATTTTCCATATATAGACAGCCGTTTGCAAGAGCGCGGCATAGATTTCACCCGCGAATACATCCCCGTTGCCCCTGCCGCACACTACTTTTGCGGCGGCGTGATCTCCACCATCGACGGCATCACGGATATCCACAATCTCTTTGCCGCGGGCGAAGTTGCTTGCACGGGGCTGCACGGCGCAAACCGTCTTGCCTCAAATTCCCTCTTAGAAGCGCTCGTAGTGGCATACAACGCCGCAAACCACCCCTCCATGGAACACGAAGTGATCTTCCCGGATATCCCGCCTTGGAGACTCATGGATAGCTTCAACGAAAACGAATGGGTGGTAATCAGCCACAATCGCGAGATCATCGGCACCATCATGCACGGCTATGTAGGCATCCGCCGCAGCCGTCGCCTCCTCAAATACGCCATCTCTCGCCTGGAAAATATCTACAACGAAATCAATAATTTTTATCAACACAATGCGGTACGTCGCGAGGTCGTGGAAACCCGCAACATGGCTGTCATCGCAATCGCCGTCACGCGTAGTGCCTTGGCAAGAAAGGAAAGCCGCGGTGCACACTTCCTGATCGACAATCCATCGCGCGATGACATTCACTATCAATACGATACGATAATCTAAAATCAAAGAATATAGGACATACAATGAGCGGTAAATTCATAACTTTTGAAGGAATAGAAGGCAGTGGCAAAAGCACGCAGGTAAGGCTTTTGAGCAAATATCTCACCGAAAGAGATATCCCTCATCTTTGCACGCGAGAGCCCGGTGGAACCCCCATTGCGGAGGCTATCCGCGACTTGCTTTTGGATATCAAGAACAAAGAAATGCTCCCCGAAACCGAGCTGCTCCTCTATAGCGCCGCCCGCGCCCAACACAGCGGAGAGCTCATCATCCCCGCACTCAATGCCGGAAAGACCGTGATCTCGGACAGATATTTCGACAGCACCTATGCCTATCAAGGCGCAGCGCGGGATCTGGACTTTGGCGTGATTGATACTCTCACAGATTTCGTTTGCTTCGGCAAAAGACCGGATCTCACTATTTTACTTGATCTTCCCGCCGAGATCGGATTGGGCAGAATCTCATCACGTGAGCAAGACAGACTTGAGCAAGAAGCCCTTTCTTTCCATCAAAAAGTACGTGAACAGTTTTTATTCATTGCCAAAAAACAACAATCAAGATATCTTGTCATTGATGCCTTAAAAAGCAAGGAAGACATACACATTGAAATAATTCATGCCCTTAATGTTCTATTAGGAGAGGATAAATGAAAGCGAATCAGCGCAAAGCCCTTATTACAATTGCCGGTGTTTGGATACTTTCGGCAGTATTACTGTTTGTAGCAACCAACGCCTTTGCCCAGACGAGGAACTCGCCCGGAAATATATATAGCCAACTCCAACTTTTCTCTGAAGTTTTGCAAAAACTCAAGCAAAATTACGTCACCGACCTCTCCGATGAAGAGCTCATCAAAGCGGCTATCAACGGCATGTTGGGCACCACAGACCCGCATACCACATATTTCACCCCCGATGCTTTTAAGGATTTTACCACAGATACTAAAGGACATTTTGGCGGACTCGGCATACAAATAGATAAGATAGGCGATTATATCACCGTCGTCTCGCCCATCGAAGGAACCCCTGCATACCGCATGGGAATCACCGCCGGGGATAAGATCATCAAAGTGGATGGCGAAAACGTTGTAGGCGTCACCACCGATGAATCCATCAAAAAGATGCGCGGCGATGTGGGCACGACAGTCGTGATCACCATCTCCCGCCCCGGAATCGCCGAGCCCATAGACTTCACCATCGTACGCGAAAACATCACGGTCAAGAGCATCCCCTATGCCTTCCTTTTGGATAACGGCGTGGGCTACATCCGCATCAGCACCTTCAATCAAAACACCGTGGGCGAGCTTAGAACCGCGCTCACACAGCTGGAAGGTGAAGACATGCGCGGGCTGATCATGGACCTTCGCTTCAATCCCGGCGGACTGCTTGACCAAGCCGTGGATACCGTGAACGAATTTATCGGTCATAACAAACTCGTTGTCGAAACCAAGGGACGCATTCGTCAGGATTCCATCAAAACGCGCTATCGCACCAAGGAGCGCAATTATCCCATCATCGTTCTCGTAAACGAAGCCTCAGCCTCGGCTTCCGAGATTTTTGCAGGCAGCCTCCAGGATTGGGATAAGGGGCTCGTGATGGGCAAAAACACCTTCGGCAAGGGCAGCGTGCAACAGCTCATCCCGCTTTCAAACGGCAACGGGATGAAAATCACCACCTCATACTATTACATCAAAAGCGGACGCTGCATCCACAAAATGAGCAACGACAAACTGCTCACCGGCAAGGAAGTCTCCAAAGACGATCTCGAAAAAGAGGATGAGGACAATCACAACGAAATCTATTATACCGCAAAAGGACGCGAGGTCTTCGGCGGTGGCGGAATCGCGCCGGATATCGAGGTGGATAGCGATTTGCTCACCCTTTTTGGCGTGGAACTCAGGCGCAAAAATGTATTCTTTAACTATGCCGTGGACTATTTGGTGGATCACGATCGCAATATCACAGCGGATCCTAAGATCACATCGGGGATGATGAACGACTTCCTCAACTATGTGAAAGATCAGGATATCAGCTACACTCCGGCGGATCTCGACAGCGCGCGCACCTTCATCGAATCCAGCCTCAAAAGCGAGCTCGTACGCAAGGTTCATGGCGATCAAGCGGCATACAAAATCTCAATTTCACAGGATAAACAACTGCAGGAAGCAATCTCACTCTTTGATCGCTTCCACACTCTCGACGAGATGTTTATCTATGCAGACAGTATAAAACTCAACAACAAAAAGTAGGTGCTTATGTTTAATTTTGACGAAATCAAAGATATGCTGATCTATGTTGCAGACGACGATGAGATCAATTTGCGTCTCATCCGCACCGTTCTTGCAAATGCCGGATTCGAGAACATCCGTCTTTTTAGCAGCGGCACATCTATGATGGTCGAAACCGTTCGCATTCGCCCGGATCTCCTTCTTTTGGATATAATGATGCCCGGGTTTAGCGGTTATGATGTCTTGGAGCGCATCAAGCAAGATCCCTCTCTCGAAGATATTCCGGTAATCATGATTACTGCCGCCTCTATGGGCGAAAACTTGGAGCCTTTGGCACGCAGCTTTGAGCTCGGCGCTATGGATTTTATCAGTAAACCTTTTGCAAATCTTGAACTCATTCAGCGCGTTAAATCTGCTTTGCGCATGGAAAAACAGCGTCAGAGCTTGGAAAACGCAGCGAAGCAAATACGCTCATTGGAAAAACTCTTGCCTATCTGCTCGTATTGTAAGAAGATAAGGGCAGATAAAAACTATTGGCAGGAAGTGGAAACCTATATTTCAGACCATACGGATACCATGTTTTCACATTCGATTTGTCCGGATTGTTATGAAAAGGAAGTGAAGCCGCAATTGGAGAGTATTAAAAAAAGTAAATAAATATAGCTTTTAATCTATGCCTGCAACGCAGCTAATACACTTTATTGTGTAAGGTTGCGTTGTTTTTTTGTCTTTGGTTTTTGGCTTCCTTTTTGTGATTTTCTTTTGCTTTGATGGGCTAAGGCTCAGGCCTTCCTTATTGGATGCAGCCCGTCTTGCACTTATGATGTGCTCATGCCTATGACCATATCATGACCACATCATCGCCGGAACCCAATAGGGAAGCGGTGTGTGGGGCATGAGGGGAAATGGAGTTTTTTGCACATTCAAAGTGGGGTAAGTGCATGTATTCTCGACTGATATGCTTATTGATATACCCTGTTGAGTCTTCCTGGACTTTGGACATTCTTTGTGATGCGATTGCTATTTTCCGCCTCCGATAAGATTTGGCTTGACGAAAACAATGCCATCCCGCCATTTGATATGATAGAAATAAACATTTAAGGAGTTCACATGTTACCAGGCGGAAAAAACATGAATCAGCTGATGAAGCAAGCGCAGAAGATGCAGCAAGAGATGATGAAAAGCCAGCAAGAGCTGGAAGAAACAGTATTTGAGGCCTCTTCCGGCGGCGGAATGGTCACAATAGAAATGAACGGTTCACACGAGATTGTGAGCGTCAAGATAGATCCCGAAGTGGTAGATCCCGATGATGTTGAGATGCTTGAAGATCTCATTCTCGCAGCATTTCAGGAAGTTCACAAAAAGGTTAGCGAAACCACCGGCGAGCTCATGGGTAAGCTTACCGGCGGCATGAAGATTCCCGGGCTCTTTTAATTTAACTTATGCTGTTTAGCGACAATTTAGAAAGGCTGATTGAAGGCTTTTCGCGCTTCCCGGGTATTGGGCGCAAGACCGCGCAAAGGCTTGCCTGGCATCTCATTGCAGAGGAAAAATCCTTTGCCGAAACTCTTGCCGAGAGCATCACCACGGTTTCTGAAAGCTTCCGTCCCTGCACTCGCTGTCTCATGCTTTCCGAGAGCGATCCCTGCCCCATCTGCGCATCAAAATCGCGCGATAAATCGCAAATCTGCATAGTAGAGAACAGCGCCGATGTCTTCATCATTGAAAAGATGAATGAATATAATGGGCTCTATTTTGTTTTGGGACACCTGCTTTCACCCATAGACGGCTTTGGGCCAAAAGAAATTCATGCAGATAAGCTGAAGAAAATGGTGGAAGAGCTTAGTCCTGGGGAGATTATCCTCGCGCTAAAACCCTCTTCCGAGGGTGAGGCTACCATGCACTATCTCTCTGAAATATTGGAAGATGAGTCCCGCAGGATCACGAGGCTATCCATAGGCTTGCCCTTTGGCGGAGATCTCGAATACAGCAGCAATAACACCCTCAGAAATGCCTGGGCAAGGCGACACAGCGTATAAAGAATATGTTTACAGGAATCATTGAATCCGTCTCTCCCATTCTCGCGCAAAAAAGCGATGCGACCGGCAAGTTTGTCACCATCCAAATGCCTGATATCTTTGACGATATCAAGATCGGCTCGTCCATAGCCTGCAATGGCATTTGCCTCACGGTGCTTGAGTTCGACCGCAGTTCTTTCACTGTTCAAGTAATGGCAGAAACGCTTTCTAAGACTAATGCCGGACTTTGGAAAAATGGTGATAAGATCAACTTAGAGCGGGCTTTACGCCTTGGCGACAGGTTGGATGGACATTGGGTGATGGGTCACATCGATCGCGCGGCAAGATTCTTGCGCAAAGAACAGCGCGGGAACACGGGATATTATCATTATGAATTGCATGCTCAGGATAGACGGCTGATGATTCCGCAGGGCTCCATTGCCATCAACGGCGTGAGTCTCACGGTTGCCGGACTCTCCAATCGCGAGTTTTATGTGGCGCTGATCAAGCACACAGAGGAATTTAGCAATCTCACCATGATCCCAGCAGGAACACCGGTGAATCTCGAATATGATGCGCTGGGCAAGTATCTCTTGCAAAAGGACTTATGATGCGAAGATCGGCTTTGTTTTTTGTCTTGATGTTCATCCTTGTCTTGCAAGGCTGTGGCAGCAAGAAATCCCCTACCGGTGGTGAGATCGATGCCGTAAAGCCTGAAGTAGTCTCCAGCAAGCCGGCAATCATGGGGCAAATCGAGAACGGCATCATTGAGATCGACTTCTCCAAGCCCATGGATAAAAGCTCAATCACAAACTCGGTCTTCATCTACCCTCCCGTAGTAAATAAGCGTATCTCGCTCTTGCGCAGCACCTTAAAGATAGAGCTGAAAGAAAAGCTCATAGATGATACCATCTATCATGTCAGCCTCACATCTGCGCTTAAAGACCTGCGTGGCAATACACTCGCTCATGCGCAGAGCTTCGCTTTTAAGAATGGGAATCCATCAGTCGCGTCGCTTTCCGGGCTGATCAATTATGAGAAACCTGAAGATGCCGAGTTGCCTGTAAACCTCAGCGTATTCACAGAGGATTCGCTGATGGTCTCGCTGGACAAAATCGAGGGTCAAAGCTATTCACTGGCAAATCTCATGCCGGCTAACTACTTACTGCGTGCGTATATAGATAAGAATCAAAACGGGCGCTACGACGAGACTCGTGAGCCTTTTTTCGAGCAAGTTGCGTCCCTTTCCGGCAAGAGCAGCCTCGATATCGATCTGGCTTATGCAGATACTACTTTCGCACAAATCAAGTCCATCAAAAAGGTTTCGCCGCACGAGCTCTTAGTGCAGCTCAGCAAGGAAGTTGAGGACATTCGCTACCTCGAAATCGAAGCCAAAGATGAAGATAAGTCGGTGAATATCCTCAGAAAGCACCTCAATAAAGATCAATTGTATCTCCTCACCGCAAAGCAAGATTCTCTCTCCTATACGCTTAGAGCACACGGACTTAAGGATGCGAAGGGCAATCTCTCGCCTCTTAGTTCTATGGACTTTCAGGTGAGTTCTACAGTCGATGAGACCCCGCCGCAAGTAGTCTCGCATTCTCCTCGCAATGGGGCAACCGTTCACAGCCTCTTGCCGGAGATTAAGCTGGTCTTTTCAGAGATCATCACCGAAGCAAATCTGCACGCGAAGATAGTTGTTACCGAAACAAATAGAGAGATTAAGCTGAAGGTTTTGTCCATCAAAGGGCGCGAGATCACCCTCGTCCCGGAGCGCGAATTGGATAACTATCGCAGTCATAAATTGATAGTCTCAAAAGAGACCAAAGACTATGCGCAAAATGCTATGGAGCAGGATTTTGAGAGCATCTTCCTGCCCATCAAAAGATAACGGAGCGTTTAGATGAAAGTAGTTCAAATAGTAGGAGCACGGCCACAATTTGTTAAGCTCGCACCCCTTTCCCGCGTAGTGCGCGAAGCGGGGCATCAGGAGATAATCATACACAGCGGACAGCATTACGACTTGCAGATGAATGATGTGTTTTTCAGAGATATGGAGATTCCTGCGCCGGATTACAATCTCAGCGTCGGCTCCGGCTCGCAGGGAGTGCAAACCGGTGAGATACTCTCGTTGGTGGAACCTATTCTTATCAAAGAAAACCCTGATATCGTAATAGTTTACGGGGATACAAATACCACTCTTGCTGCTGCTTTGGCATCGGTGAAACTGGGGCAGAAAACCGCTCACGTCGAGGCTTGTTTGCGCAGTTTCAATCGCAGCATGCCCGAGGAGATCAATCGCATCGCCACCGATCACATTTCGGATCTACTCTTGGCTCCCACCGATAAGGCAATGGAAAATGCAGCCAATGAAGGGCTTACAGATAAATGTGTTCTCGTGGGCGATATCATGGTAGATTCACTTGCTTTTGGTATTTCCAAAGCGCGCAAAGAGAGTAAAGTCTTTGAAGAGCTTGATCTTAACCGCGATGAACCATACTTTTTGCTCACCCTACACCGTCCTTACAACGTGGACGATCCTGATACGCTTTTTAACATTCTCAGCAAGCTCGATAGTCTTGCTACGCGCATCATCTTCCCCGTGCATCCTCGCACGCGTAACATCCTGAAAAAGATGACAAATACGGAATTTAAGAACATTCATTTCATCGCTCCGCAAGCATACCTTGATTTCCTCATGCTGATGGATAATTGCTCTATGATGCTCTCTGATAGTGGCGGCATCCAAAAAGAGGCATATATCCTCAAAAAGAGATGCGTCACGCTGCGTCCCGAAACTGAATGGGTGGAAACTGTCGCCAGTGGCTGGAACCTTCTCTTGCCGCCGGAAGATCCGCGCTTCCCGGATGCAATTCAAAGCTTTACAGAGCCGAGTGCGCATCCTGATATCTTCGGCAAGGACGTGGCAAAGAGGATTTTAACAGAAATAGAAAAAGCCATCAAAGCCTGATAAGACTCTGATGGCTTATGTAATAAGAGTTAAAGCCTAATTGCGTCTGGCAGAAGAACCTCCTCCGACACCAAGAGCGCCAATCCCGATCAAAAAGCCGAGATCATAAGCCCAGCCTATATTGTTGATCTCGTAGATGCTTACGGTCTTATTGAACAGGCTGATGAAGAAACTGATTGGGGCAATGACTCCATGCCATAAACCGTGCAAAAAGTTTGCCTTCCTTCCGGCTTCTTGATCAAATATCTCCGTTCCTGCGGCACAAGCGGCAAGTCCGAGCAAAATGACGACAAGCATTGCAATTAATATTAAGTGAGTTTTCATTCTTAATTTCTCCTTATTTCAAGATCATTGTGCGACGCAGGCTGCTCTTCCCGCCTGTCTCCGCTTTAATGAAATAAACACCGCTGCCCAGCGCCTTACCATCCATGCTGCAATCCCAATCAAATGAGATACCGCCATTCTCAGCATAGCCTGAAAACATCTTGCCGAGCTTGCGACCGCGCAGATCATAGAGATAAAGCTCAGTGATGCCATCGGCTTGAGTCTTGACCTCTATCTTCTGCATCGCACCTCCGCGCATGGGATTCGGAGCGACTATCTTCAGTTCCGCCATGGGAATAAGCTCGTCTTCATTAGAGACTTCATTAAAATCCAGCGTCACATAATCCGTGAGATTATCGCTGCAATTGATATATCCTCCGGCAAAATTATCGGGGCTTTGTACCGTGAATCTACGGTTCTGTCCTATCATGTCGCCCTCCTCCATTGCTAAACTACTACCATCTGCAAAAACATATTCCATCACCAAAGGATAGTCACCATTGGGATCAAAGTAATCAACCGTAAGCACGTGGTCATAATTAGTCGCATTAGAGAGCACGGGAAGTGAGTTCGCGAAGTGGTAATAGCTGTTATCGGTAAATTCAACTATCCCGCCGTTGAGGATATCACCCACGGCAAAATCAGGCTCAAAAGTAGCAAAATCTATCGTGAGGTTTAGACTTATCGCTCCCATAAAAAGCAAATCTGAACCGGGAGCAGGCCAGCCATCCGGACCTACATGGGCTGCCAGGTCAGATATATCGCAGCTCATGTGTAGCTTGCCATCTGAAACCTGAGCCGATACATCGCCCAATCTCTCAAAATCGGGAATGCTTTCAAAATCAAGATCTATCTCGATGCGATACAATCCGGGCGAGATCAAGCCGGGAACCGATTGGGTATAAATCATGGCATAAACCGCACCACCGAAGAGGTTTTCATTCCCCATGAGCAAAGCATAGAGATTGTAAGAAGTAAAGCTATTCATAGTCGGGAATGTGTTTGAAGCGTTTGAAATGCAGGTGTAGAGCGTGTAATCATTAACCGCCATGTGAAGATCGGTGAGATCATAATAGGGCTCATAGACCATTACAGAATCGCCCACGGCATCTTCAGCTACGCGTGCCATCTGCCCCATGGGCGGCACAACCGGATAACCATCGATGTATGCGGCTTGCACATATCCCACTTCGCCAACCGGATCGGGCAGGGATACCTTCGTGCTTAAACGATAGCGTAGATAATCGCCAAACATATATGGAACCAGCGCCGAGGCATTGTCAATATCTCCCGCGGGTGCCAAGCCCCAATCTCCGTCATCTATCCTATAATAAAAGTCAAAAGGAACTACCCCAAAGGTGTAATCCTGCCAAAAGAAACGTAGATTCCCATCTGGATCAACTGAGCTGTGTACCAGATCACCATAAGGCGTGATTTCGGGAATATCTATAATAGCAGTATGTGTAGAGTAAAGACTTGCAGGTATGAACATCATAGCAAGTAGACTGACTAATGCGATGCATAAAGCGATAACATTGTTCTTATTCATGGCTTCCCCTAATTCTAAGTTGAACAATGATATTTGATTGCCTAAGTAATGTCAAGATAAAAGTGGAAAGATAGTGGTATAAACAGGCAAGATAAAGCATAACAGGGATGCGTCATGGCACTTAGCAACACGCATTTGTTTTGTGTACAAACACGAAAAAGGCGTTAGTGATGGCGGCAACCTACTCTCCCACACAGTCGCCCATGCAGTACCATCGGCGCAAACGAGCTTAACTGCTGTGTTCGGAATGGATACAGGTGTTGCCTCGTTGCGATAACCACC
>FZPS01000217.1_pt29 | contig 78965 bp, 64 predicted proteins | sample 1817821 | NCBI WGS metagenome assembly FZPS01 (sample SAMEA104158645, study PRJEB21678) | metagenome | place: Germany | collected 2015-04-21
GACCCTCCGGGAGAGTAGGACGTTGCCGGAATTCAAAATTCCTCAGTAGCTCAACGGTAGAGCACTCGGCTGTTAACCGAGGGGTTGTTGGTTCGAATCCAACCTGAGGAGCCATTTTATTTTTGGGACAAATCAATTTTTTACAAGTTCGTAACAAATCCATGTTAGAATATTTCGTAGTTATAAATCTTATAAAGCTTTGAATCTTTTTTAAATGGGAGCCAGGCCTTTTATAAGCCTGGCTCTCATTATCTTTGAGACAAGTATGTCTTCGCAAATTGTTACTGCGTATTAATTTCCTGTCTGGCTATTTGTATATGACAGCCAGCGTTTTTCCAGGTTGCCGTCAGTCAATGTCTCCATTATATAATCGGCAAATTGGGCACTTGTGGCTCCTGTATCCCTTCCGGTGATGATTAGCTTCTTTTCATAAGTACCGCATATATCCAAGGCCATATCAAGTTTTTTTGCTTCGACGGTATATCCTACATGTTCCAGAAGCATACCTGCAGCCCGGATAATGCTGCTGGGATCGGCATACTGAGCCCGCCCTTCTTCCACCATGCGTGGAGCCGAACCGTGTATGGCTTCAAACATGGCATAGCGCTTACCAATGTTGGCGCTCCCGGCGGTACCCACTCCACCCTGCAGCTCTGCAGCTTCATCGGTTAATATATCGCCATACAGATTGGGAAGCACTACCACCTTAAACTGGTTTCTGCGTTTTGGATCCAACAGTTTGGCAGTCATGATGTCGATATACCAGTCATCCCATTCTACCTCCGGATATTCCATGGCTACTTCTCTGGCTATATCCAGGAACTTACCGTCGGTGGTTTTTACCACATTTGCTTTAGTAACTACAGTCACCTTATTTACACCGGTTTTACGGGCATAATCAAATGCTGCCTTGATGATCCTATACGAACCTTCATAGGTAGTGACGGTAAAATCGATGGCCAGATCTTCATTAACATGAATGCCTTTGCTTCCAAGAGCATAGGCACCCTCGGTATTCTCACGGAAGAAGGTCCAGTTGATTCCTTCCTGGGGTATTTTAACCGGCCGTACATTGGCAAAGAGATCCAGTTCTTTCCGCATAGCTACATTGGCGCTTTCTATGTTTGGCCATGGATCGCCGGCACGCGGCGTAGTAGTAGGGCCTTTAAGTATAACATGACATTGTTTGAGCTGCTCAAGCACATCATCGGGTATGGCTTTATTGTGTTTTACCCGGTTTTCAATGGTCAGGCCGTCAATAATCTTAAATTCAATGTTTTTTTGTTTTGCTTTGTCCTGCAGTAAAAACTCCAGTATTCTCTGAGCCTGAGCGGTTATGTACGGGCCTATGCCGTCACCGCCTACTATGCCTATAACAAGTGTATCAAGTTTATCATAGTCGATGAAATTCTCCTGCTTTTTCATCATTTCAATTCTTTCGAACTGTTCTTCTATAAGCTTGCTGAAATGTTCCTTTGCTCTTGCAATTATACTTTCCCTGTCCATATTTCTACCTCCTGTATTTTTGTTGTACAAGCTTAATCCGCCGGTACATCATAACACTATCATTCATCTTCCTATGTCTGTACATGTACTAAGTTTAATGCATTACAGGTGCAATTTCAAGAGATGGGGTTCTAAATTGTACTAAAATAAAACTCGAATCAGGATTCAAAATATATAAATCCATGATATAATGTGATATGGACTTGTATTTTTGTTTAAAAGGACAGGTGTTATTGTGCATACACGTAGTTACAATACGGTTAAGCAATCGATGCGGCATGAGATAATAATACGAAAATCCAGGTTTATCGGAAGTGCATTCCATATTACTTCAGAAGATGAAGCATTGAGCAGGCTGCGGGATGTAAGATCAGAATTCCCCGATGCCTCCCATCATTGTTATGCCTATGTGGTAAGGCATGACTCCCTAATTCAGCGTTTTAGTGATGATGGTGAGCCTGGTGGAACTGCCGGTATGCCAATTCTTCAGGTTATAAAAACCAGGGAACTGCAAAATGTACTGGTTGTGGTAACCCGTTATTTCGGGGGGATAAAGCTTGGAGCGGGTGGACTGGTACGGGCTTATTCAGGAACTGCCGCCGAGGTTTTGGACAAAGCCGGAATGGCGAGCATGGTATTGAGTCCCAGAGGCATTATATCCATAGACTATGCTCAGGTAGGCCAGGTGGAATATTTTTTACATCAGAAAGGCGTGCAAATTGTTGAAACCGAATACCGGGACAAGGTCAATATGACCGTGATAGTTCCTATGGAGTGGGATGATTTTCACGGGATGCTGAATGAACTGTGCAGCGGCAGACTGGAGCATACCCGGCTGTCTCCGGTATTTCATTCATGGGAATAATATTGTTAATAATTTTAATGAAACAGGGAGAGATGAAAAATGTTGAAATGGCTTAAGGAAGCTGTACTTGAGGCCAATTTGGAACTTCCAAGACAAGGCCTGGTTGTCTACACTTGGGGGAATGTAAGCGGGGTTTCCAGGGATGAAGGATTGATGGTTATAAAGCCCAGCGGCGTTCCTTATTCAGAGTTAAAGCTTGAACATATGGTAGTGTTGGATTTGGATGGGAATCAGGTGGAAGGGAAGCTTAAGCCTTCTTCCGATACGGCTACACACCTGGTATTGTACCGGGCTTTTCCCGATATAGGAGGAGTGGTTCATACCCATTCTGCCTGGGCTACAAGCTGGGCGCAGGCAGGCCGGGCTATTCCGGCATTAGGTACAACCCATGCCGATTATTTCTATGGGGAGATTCCCTGTACAAGGGATCTGACTGCAGAAGAGATTAACGGGAATTACGAGGCTGAAACCGGCAATGTTATAGTGGAGACCTTTAAAGGAAAGGAAGCGCTGCATGTTCCGGGTGTATTGGTAAAAGGACACGGTCCCTTTAGCTGGGGAAAGGACCCTCACGAGGCGGTCCATAATGCAGTAGTAATGGAAGAGGTGGCAAAAATGGCTTTTCGCACCTTTATGCTTTCCCCTGGCATTGGACAAATAGATCAAACTCTTCTTGACAAACACTTTTTACGGAAACATGGCCCAAATGCGTATTATGGACAGAAGTAGCGGAATGGCCGGCTCTAAGATTATTTCAGTCCTGTGATTTTATAGATTTGAACTGTAGCCGTATATCCTTTGATATTAAGGGGATTATGCGGCTTTTTCATTCATTGGGCTAAACAGTTTTTTAGCGTATACAAAAGATAAGAGGATACAAGCAGCCGGGAATGACAATAAATTTTATTAAAAACATGGAATGACACTGTAAAATATGATAGAATTATACGAAAATGGTTGAACACAGACGATAATAACAGTTTGTAAAAAGGAGCTATGTAATGTGCATCAGACGTCACGACTGACTGTTTTTACCGGTCATTTCGGCAGCGGCAAGACTGAAATAGCTTTAAACTACAGCATCCGGCTGGCAAGACGAGGTGAAACGGTGACCATTGTGGATCTGGATATTGTTAATCCTTTTTTTCGCTCCAGCGAGGCAAAGGATGTTTTGAATAGGGAAGGAGTAAGGGTTTTAGCGCCAACATTTGCCGGTACTACCGTTGATGTACCATCGTTACCTTCTGAGATATATGCAGTTTTTCAGGATAAACGGAGCAGGGTTGTATTTGATGTTGGAGGAGATGAAAAGGGTGCAGCTGTTCTGGGGAGATATCATCCCTATTTTAACAGCGAACCCTACGATATGTTTTATGTTATCAACACAAAAAGACCTTTGTCCGGGCATGCGGAACAGGTTATAAACACACTGAAGGCCGTTGAATTGAATTCAAGGCTGAAGGTTACTCATCTGATCAATAATACCAACCTGATGCATGAAACCACCATAGAGCATATATTGGAAGGTCAGGATGTTGTGGAACATGTATCCGGAGAGTTGAATATTCCCGTTGCCTATATATCCGGTATTCCGGCAGTTTTAGCGCTGCTTCCGCATAAGTACAGGGAAAAAGGTTTTCCTATTGAACTGTATATGCATCCCCCCTGGGATATGAATTGATCGTTATGTAATTAAGATCTTGCGAGAGGAGTTTGTTTTTATATGGCAAGGGTTATATTTGATGAAGAACGCTGTAAGGGATGTGAACTTTGTACCACGGTTTGTCCTAAGGGAATTGTGATAATGGCGCGGGACCGGATCAATTCCAAAGGGTATCATCCGGCTGCCGTAGTGGAGATGGATAAATGTATTGGCTGTGCATTCTGTGCACGTATGTGCCCTGATGTGGCTATTGAGGTAGAAAAATAGATATGAATGGAAACATGGCAGGAAATGGGGGTACAATTATGTCGAAGGTTCTAATGAAAGGTAATGAAGCTATCGCTGAGGCGGCCATCCGGGCGGGGTGCAGATATTTTTTCGGTTATCCCATCACTCCGCAGAATGAAATACCTGCTTATATGGCAAAGCGGATGCCTGAAACAGGTGGGTGCTTTATCCAGGCCGAAAGCGAGGTATCTGCCATAAATATGGTTTACGGCGCTGCAGGAGCCGGGGCACGGGTTATGACCTCGTCCTCCAGCCCGGGGATAAGCTTAAAGCAGGAGGGTATATCATATATGGCCGCTGCTGAGCTGCCGTGTGTTATTGTAAATATGGTCAGGGGAGGTCCCGGCCTGGGAGGTATCCAACCTGCACAGTCTGATTATTTTCAGGCGACAAAAGGTGGAGGACACGGGGATTACCATCTGGTTGTACTTGCCCCTTCTACAATACAGGAAGCCGCAGATCTGGTGATAGAAGGCTTTGATATCGCCGATCAATACCGGAATCCGGTTATGATCCTGGGAGACGGGATTCTGGGACAGATGATGGAGCCTGTGGAGTTCAGATTTAGCAACAGGCGGGAACTGCCGCCAAAGACCTGGGCTACTACCGGTCATACGGGAGAGCGTCCAAGGAATATAATAAACTCGCTTATTATAGATCCTCAGGCATTGGAAGACCATGTGAACAGGATTTATCAGAAATATGGACATATAATGAAAAATGAGGTCAAGGTAGAATGCTGCAACTGTGATAATGCCGATATTATCGTTGCTGCATACGGTACTACATCCCGTATAGTTAAGAGTGTTATTTACCTGGCCAGGCAGGAAGGAATTGATGTGGGGCTTATACGCCCCATAACCCTTTGGCCGTTCCCGGCAAATGAGTTTAGCCGGTGGGCAGACAGACAGCATGTTAAGGCTTTTCTAACGGTGGAAATGAGTACCGGGCAGATGGTGGAAGATGTGCGTCTGGGTGTTAACGGGAAAAAGCCGGTGTTCTTTTATGGAAGAACAGGCGGCATGGTGCCTGAACCCAGTGCAATTCTGGAGGAGATAAAAAAAGTGATGAGGAGTGTTATGAAATGATTAAGGTCTTTGAAAGGCCAAAATCGTTAACCGATAAACCGTTTCATTATTGCCCGGGATGTACCCATGGCATAGTACATCGGCTGGTTGCCGAGGTTATGGACGAATTGAATATTCGGGAACGGACAGTAGGCGTTGCGCCGGTTGGCTGTGCTGTGTTTGCCTATGAATACTTTAATTGTGATATGCAGGAGGCAGCTCACGGAAGAGCCCCTGCCGTAGCCACCGGAATAAAGAGGGTTTTACCTGACTGCGTGGTATTTACCTATCAGGGGGACGGGGATTTGGCTGCAATTGGCACGGCCGAGATAGTTCACGCTGCAACACGAGGTGAAAATATAACAACTGTATTTATAAACAATGCCATATACGGTATGACGGGTGGGCAGATGGCTCCAACTACCCTTATCGGCCAGGTAACTGCCACCACCCCTTACGGACGGGATAAGGACAGAGCCGGTTATCCGGTTAGGATGAGCGAAATGCTGGCAACTCTTGAGGGTTCAGCATATATAGAAAGGGTTTCGGTGCATGATATAAAGCATATTACCCAGGCTAAGAAAGCTGTTAAAAAGGCCTTTGAAACCCAGCTGGCCGGTAAAGGTTTTTCAATGGTTGAGGTGTTGTCCACGTGTCCCACCAACTGGGGAATGACGCCTGCCGAAGCATTAAAGTGGCTTGAAACTAACATGATTCCGTACTATCCTCTGGGCGTAAAGAAGGAGGTTGAGTGAAATGACCCACCAGATCATTATCGCCGGTTTTGGCGGCCAGGGTATAATGTCCATGGGACAGCTTTTGGCCTATGCCGGGATGCTGGAGGATAAAAATGTTTCATGGCTTCCTTCTTATGGCCCCGAAATGCGTGGAGGCACTGCCAACTGCAATGTTATCATATCAGATGATATGGTGGCTTCGCCCATAATTACCAAGGCAACAGCGGTTATAGCCATGAACAAACCATCGCTGGATAAGTTTGAGAACGCCGTTTCCAGAGGCGGGCTTCTGCTTATCAATAGCTCACTGATAGACCGGAAGGCATCCAGGGATGATATTGAAGTCTGCTATATTCCTGCCAATGAGATTGCTGAAAAACTGGGCAACAGCCGCGTGGCCAATATGGTTATGCTGGGAAGCTATATAGCAAAGTCCAATGCTGTATCTCCCGGGTCTGTGATTAATTCTTTGACAAAGGTATTGGGATCTTCAAAAGCCCATTTTATACCGATAAACCAGAAAGCCCTGAGTATGGGTGCTGAGTATGTTAAATAGAGTAATTAACCGATACAGCGGTGTGTATACTGTTGTTTTTGCAGTCTGTAATATCGTTTTGACCCGGAAGGCCATATTATAAAAGTGTGAATGTAATTATAAATCCGGAGGACTATGTTGGAACATGGGCAAACATGGATATACATCATAAAGCATTCCGTGACGTGTGACGCAATATCTACAGGCGCTATACCTGTAGATCTCCCGGCAAGTGACAGAATTGACCGTAATTGTCCTGCACATGGACAGAACCTGGACAAGTATGGGATGCTGGTATTGGCACAGATAAAACATATATAAACCAGGAGAGGTTATGAAAAAAAGGAAATATGGTACCTTGGTGTACATAGCTGTCAACATATTAATTATTGCGGCAATAGGCTTTTTGGATCCTCACCTCAAGGATATCGGGTGGGCTTTCTACCAGCTTAAGCCATTATGGATTGTCTTGGCGGCATTATGTATGGTAATGTTCTGGATAATGGATGGGATGATAATCCAGTATCTGTTGAATTCCATATTCAATTCTGTAAATTTCAAAAAAAGCATGGTGGTTGCCCTGGTAGGACAGTATTACAATGCAGTTACACCCTTTGCAAGCGGTGGACAGCCGGTGCAGGTGTATTATATGTCCCGGTTTGGAGTTTCAGCAGGGAATTCAAGCTCGGTGCTCATTATTAAATTTTTTATGTACCAGGTAATACTGTCGATATTCTGTATTCCGGCATTTATATTTAAATCCCGGTTCATATTGTCGCATTCATTGGTGATTTTCCTGATTTCAACGATTGGTTTTATAATAAATGCCGGGGCTGTGTTCTTGATTTATTCGCTGTCAACCAATCATGCCCTGGTAAAAAAAATGGTGTTCAGAATTTTGGGCTTTTTGCACCGTGTACGAATAATAAAGGATAAGCAGCATTTTGAAACAAGGCTGGAGAAGGCCACTGTGGATTTTCACAGAAGCATAAGTTTAGTCAGGGGGAATATCAGAGACATATCCGTAACTGCTGTTATGACAGCAGTACAGCTTATATTCTATTTTAGCATTACCTATTTTATATATAAGGCATTTGGGCTTAAGGGAGATAAATGGTGGAATATGGTATTTATTCAGACTTTCCTGTACCTGGCTGTTTGTTATTTTCCGACTCCGGGGGCTACAGGTGCCTCGGAAGGCGGATTTTATATATTTTTCAGCTGGTTTTTCCCTGAAAACTTGATATTTGTATCTATGGTTATCTGGCGATTTATAACATTTTATTTAAACATACTTGTTGGTGGTTTGGTTATCATCAGCCAGGGCATAAAAGGACTGGCCAAATCTGACAGTTAATTATGGATTTGGTAATAATATTCATAGGGGGCAAAGATGTTTGCTGTGGTTAATCAGGTGTTGAATAAATGGTATGTTGCCGGTCAGCAGGCGAAGGAAGCGGAGGAATACTGCCAATGAAGACACTCTTGGTTGCTCTGAATTCGAAATTCATTCACAGCAATCTGGCATTAAGATATATTAAGGCATACTGTGATGGTTATCATGATATGGAGCTTATGGAATTTTCCATCAATGATAGAATCGAGCGGATAGTTGGTCAAATCTTTCTTGCCGAGCCGGATTTAGTGGCATTTTCATGTTATATCTGGAATATTAAAGAAGTGTTGATGGCGGCAGACACTATTAAGCGGGTGCTAAAGCATTGCAAGGTTGTATTGGGGGGACCTGAGGTCTCATTTGATGCAGCAGAAATAATCGAGGATAATCCGGGAATTGATTTTATCGTTATGGGGGAAGGAGAAAGGACATTTGCACATCTGCTTGATACGCTGCAAAAAGGAGGGGATCTGTCCCGGGTTAAAGGATTGGCATACCGGCAGGGGAATGAGACGATTGTTAATCCACCCCAACCTTTAATATCTGATCTGGATAGTATTCCATTTCCCTATCAGGATGGTTTTTCGGATCTTGAAAACAAGATAGTATACTACGAAACTTCCCGGGGGTGCCCCTTTAACTGTCAGTACTGCTTGTCTTCAACTTTTTCAGGAGTGAGGTTTTTTCCGCTGGACCGGGTGAAAAGGGAACTTGAGATATTTGTTAAAGCCGGCATACCCCAGGTTAAATTGGTCGACAGAACCTTTAACTGTAATCCCGAAAGGGCAAAGGATATATTTAAAACCATTCTTGAACTTGGCGGGAAGACAAATTTTCATTTTGAAATGGCAGGCAATCTGATAGATCAAGAGATGATTGATATATTGAAACAGGCTCCTCCGGGGTTATTTCAGTTTGAAATAGGGGTTCAATCCACCAATCCAGACACTCTGGATGCTATCCGGAGGAAAACGGATTTTGATGCTTTGGCCGGAGCAGTCGCCAGGATTCGCGACGGGGAGAACATTCATGTCCATCTTGATTTAATTGCCGGGCTGCCTAATGAGGATTACCGGTCATTCAGACGTTCTTTTAATGATGTGTATTATTTAGCGCCTAACCGGCTTCAGTTAGGTTTTTTGAAACTGCTTAAAGGTTCAGGCCTTCGCATCCGGGCTGATGAATACGGTTATGAATATACTCAGTATCCGCCCTACCAGGTGCTGAAAAGTCAGCATATATCCTATGAGGAACTCCTTAAACTGGAAACGATTGAGGATCTGGTGGAGAAATACTACAATTCCCGTGGTTTCCAGCATACGCTTGACTATATAATAAATAGTCATTTTAAAAATCCCTTTGATTTCTTCGAGAACTTTGCTGAGTACTGGGAGAAAAATGGACATGATAGCTTATCTTACAGCCGGATAAGACTGTATGAAATACTCCTGGAGTACGGGCTTAAGCTGCGTGATATTGACCACCGTCTGTTTAAGAATATAATGCGCTTTGACTGGGTAAGCCAGAGCAAGCCTTCCCGCTATCCGGCAGGTCTGGAGCCGGTGAAAATACCCGGCATGGGAAAAGCAATCGATTTGTTTTTTAAAGATGAGGATAATTTGCGTAAATTTCTGCCCCATCTGAGGAGTTACACTCCCAGGCAGATATCCCGTAGAGCACATATAGAGATGTTTGATTATGATATTGTGGAAGGTATATCAACCGGGCGGTATTCGCCTAAAACCACATTTGTTCTGTTTGATTACATGATTGAAAATAAAATATTCCGTAAGAGCAGGTACTATAATATCATGGTAGAATGGTCATAGAAATCCGGTAACCATCAGGACAGGTTGGTTAAGTAAGGCGCCTGTTCATTTTTTTCATCATGAAATGAAACAACTATATAAAATATATGTCAGCAAAATGCAGGTTAGGCTGCATGTGTGGGTATATAATAATATAACTCCGTTTTTTTAAGAAAATGAGGATATAATCTTGACAAGTGCATATATATCTGTATAAAATTATACGCAAATGCAAGATGAGGCAATGTATTCCTTCATAATATCCGGCCGGCTGTGTTTGCTGCCGGAGTATTGAAATGGTTAAAATAAGGAGACAGGCTGAAAATTGCAAAGAAATAAAATCAGAGTTAAAAATTGTTCATTATGACAGGACCGGACCGGCTTGAAGTCATGCGACAGGGAAACAATTGTGCAGACTATATGAATAATTCCTGCATCAGCATATGTTTTCCTAAATGAAAGGGCAGACCGCCTTCATAAAGGTGAGAGCAGGCCGACAACTGAAAGGAGGAGATATACAATATGTTAGAATTCAGTAAAAGATCCAATACACTGGAACAATCAGCTTATAAATATTCACTTCAGGATGTAGAGGAGCCAAATTTATACAGGTACCTTTTCCCATATGATTCTATACCCAGGGTTCCGTTTAATCATCGGGTTGTACCCATGCATGTACCTGATGAAATATGGATAAGCGATACAACCTTCAGGGACGGACAACAGGCCCGTGCACCCTTTACCGTCAAACAGATCGTGGATCTGTTTGATCTGCTGCACAGATTATCAGGCCCCAACGGCATAATACGCCAGAGTGAGTTTTTCTTATACACTGACAAGGATAAAGAAGCTGTCCGTAAATGTATGGAGAGAGGCTATAAATATCCTGAAGTCAGCAGCTGGATCAGGGCTTCAAAGAAAGACTTTGAACTGGTGAAGTCCATGGGTGTTAAGGAGACCGGTATTCTGGTGAGCTGTTCCGATTACCACATATTTAAGAAACTTAATAAGACAAGAAAACAGGCTATGGAGATGTACCTGGGAGTTGTAAAAATGGCTCTTGAGTATGATATTCGTCCCCGCTGTCATTTTGAAGATATTACCCGGGCAGATTTTTATGGTTTTGTAGTGCCCTTTGCTACTGAGCTGAAAAAGCTTATGGAAGAGACCGGCATACCCATTAAAGTACGGGCATGTGACACAATGGGTTACGGCATATCCTACCCGGGAGTTGCCCTGCCTCGAAGCGTGCCGGGTATAATATACGGATTGAGGCATTTTGCCGGTATACCCAGCCATCTGCTGGAATGGCATGGGCACAATGATTTCTACAAGGCCGTCACAAATTCGGCTACCGCCTGGCTGTACGGCGCATCCTCGGTCAACTGTACTCTTCTTGGTATAGGCGAACGTACCGGCAATTGTCCTCTGGAAGCCATGGCTGTTGAGTATGTATCTTTACGTGGTGATGCAAATGGCATGGATTTGTCGGTAATAACCGAGATAGCCGAGTATTTCAGGAAAGAGATAGGCTATAATATACCTCCCAATACGCCTTTCGTGGGAGAAAACTTTAATGTGACCCAGGCTGGGATCCACGCTGACGGGCTTCTTAAAGATGAAGAAATATACAATATCTTTGATACAGGCAAGATACTTAACCGCCCTCCGAAAGTGGCGGTAGGGCAGCATTCGGGACTGGCCGGGATTGCTCATTGGATTAATTCATATTTCGGCCTGGAAGGTGAAAACGCTGTGGACAAAAAGGCTGCCATTGTTATCAGCCTTAAGGAAATGGTAGATAAGGAATATGCGATGGGGAGAACAACAATTATGTCCGATGGCGAATTGGAGGCAATGATAAAGCAGTTAGCCCCTGAATTTCCTGAAAAGCGATGACATTACCCATATAATATAATTATGTTTACGATGAGGCTGTTGTTAAACAGCCTCTTTTTGGACGGTTTTTTACCGTCCTTATTTTATGGTAAAACTAACCTAACATACCATGATTTACAGCTGGAAGGCCTTCTGGAATCAATATATAATAAAATCAATAAATTGCCATCCTTTTCAGCACATCATTAATTCTTGGGGAGGGGAGTTTTTTGAGAAAGACAGGGATCTTGCGCATGCTTTTTTTATTTTTGATTGTTTCTATTCTTCTTTGCGGGGCAGCACCGGAAGTTTCGGCTGCGACGTACCGGCTGACCAGAACATTAAGGATAGGAATGAGAGGTGAGGACGTTTCGGTTGTACAGCAGCTGCTTAAGGATCAGGGGTATTTTACATACCATCAGATTACGGGATACTTTGGGACCATAACCGAGGCTGCTGTCAAAGCCTTTCAAAAGGCTAACGGACTGGTGGCAGATGGAATAGTAGGGCCTGTTACCGGGGGTGTCATGAATAAAATATTGGCAGGGCCTTCACATAATGAAAACACCGGTGATGTATACACCGTACAGCCGGGAGATTCCCTGTGGAAGATCGGCCAGAAATTTAATGTATCCTTGGACAAGCTCTTTGCTGCAAATGGACTTAGCAGCTCATCGGTTATTTATCCCGGACAGAAGATAAAAATACCTGGGAAAAACGGGATTTCCGTTCCTGAACCAAATGAAAGCTATATCACCCATGTGATTGTCAAAGGTGATACCCTGTGGAAGCTATCCAATAAATACGGTGTTACAGTCGCTGATATTACAAAGGCCAATGGTATCTCTGCATCAGCCATACTGTACGTGGGGCAAACCATAAAAATTCCTAAACGGGAAATTCCCGTCAAGCCTACTCCGGGGCCTCAATATGGTGAACTTCTGGACTGGTGGGGGGAAGCTCAGTATGTATTTCCTATAAATGCAACGGCAACGGTAATCGACTTTTACACCGGCATCAGTTTTAAAGTTGTCAGGACCTACGGATCCGGACATGCCGATGTGGAGCCTTTAACAAAGGAAGATACCAATACCATGCTGAGCATTTGGAAAAAACATGCCAGACTGTCCAATGGAAGTGTGAATTACTGGGCACGGCGCCCGGTGCTGGTAGTGGTCAACGGCCGTAAGTTAGCCGCATCGGCAACTGCTGCTTTACATGCGGGGGTGGATTCGGCTCCCGACGGATCATATGTTAATTGGCGAAGCGGCGATTATGGTCCCGGAATCAATTATGATAGAATAAAAGGCAATGGTGCTGATGGCCATTTCGATATTCATTTTTTGAACAGCATCCGTCATAAGGACGGATTGGTTGATAATGAACACCAGGCAATGGTAAAAATAGCCGGGGGAAAATAATTCTCATTGATTTTATTCCGATGATATTTTAAAATTTTGCTAATTTTTAGTTAAAAATTCGTAATTTGCACTTTGAAATTGTAATAATTTTGTAGAGACTCGCACAGAAATATGTAGTATAATAAATTGGATGATGTGCGAAAGGATGGCTTTTTATGAAAAAAAGAGCTATATGGATTATAGTTATATTATTTTTACTTTCAGGGATTGTCTATGTTGGGTATACCATTTATCAGATCATGAATCCCGAGTCACTGTTTGAACCTCAGGAACCTGAAGAAGAGGATGTTGTTCCCCAGCCGGAAGAAGAAGAGGAGGAAGAGGAAGAAGAACCACCACCTCCGGAGGAGCCTCCCGTTGAGGAGTACCGGTTTGATGAAAAAAGGCTGAACCTTCTCCTTCTCGGTCTGGATGCAAGTGTTGAACGTTATGAGGTCATGCGTGCATTTCGAACGGATACCATTATACTCATATCTATAGATTTTGAGAATCAGGAAGTTTACATGATATCAATTCCCAGAGACAGCTATGTTAAAATACCCGGTAGAAAAAACAGGGACAGGATAAACTCCGCCTTTGTATGGGGTGGCGGTTTTGATGGCGGAGGCTTTGAACGGACAATTGAAACTGTAAGTGATTTTCTTGGCGGGGTGCCGATCCACTATTATGCAGCCGTGGATATGAATGTTTTCAAGGAGATCATCGACATTATGGGAGGAGTAATGTTTGATGTCGATGTTCCTGTTAAGATGGCAGGAAGGGAATTGAAAACGGGATTGCAGAGGCTTAACGGCCAACAGGTCCTGGACTACTGCAGGAACAGGCGCTCGCCCAGGGGTGATATTGACAGGATTGAAAGGCAGCAGAAAATGGTCTTGGCTATTTTCGACCAGCTAAAGACCACGGAGCAGCTGCTTAAGGTTGGCCAGTACTATCAGGCTATCAGCGGTAAGGTTTATACTAATTTAAATGTAAAACAGATTGCAGCCCTTGGAGTATTTGCATTAAAGCTGGATTTTTCCCAAATTCATACTTACAGCATACCGGGGGATTTTCTTAATATTGACGGTATCAGCTACTGGGGAGTCAATCAGTATAAAAAAAGGGATATGATAAAAGAGATATTTGGAACTGAAATAAAGGTTGATCCGAAAGATGATGTAAAGTATATTAAAAAGCAATTGGAGGAAGAGCGGAAAGCACTGGAGGCTGCAATAAGAGATGCCAATGGTGTCATAAACTCCGTACGGCAGCTTATGACAGATTATGCCGATTATGTCATGCAGAATGAAAAGGTGGCTGTAGATCTGCATATAAAAAAGGTACAGCAGGCAATAGAAGAAGAGGACAGGGATGCCGTTAACGCAACAGCAAAGGAATTGAAAGATTATGCAGACAAATTGGCGCAAACCTGGGATCAGCGGAAGCAGGAAGCCGCAGAGAAAGAGGAAGCCGCCAAAGCTGAACTGGAAAAAGCACGCAATAATGCAGTAAGTACAATAAACTGGGTTAAATCGGAGATGGAAAAAAGAAAGGATAAAATATCCCAGGAAGACAGAGAAATATTGAATAATCTGATTAACGGTCTTGAAGGAGTGGTAAACGGCCAGGATAAAAATGCCATAATAACAAAAACAAATGACCTGACGAGTAAAGCTAATGAGGTGTTTGCAAAGGCTGAACCATCTGAGGATCCCCAGGAGGAAGGGGATTCAACTGACGGCGAAGAACAGCAAAATGAAGGAAACAATGAATCCGAAGGATAATCCCTGGGATAACAGGCTTTGCTTCAGTGAAGGTGGTGTATATTGTACATAATATGCTATAATGTGTATGGATTTATAGCATATTCAGCGGAAGAGGAGTACTATGCAGGGTTCTCAATACGAAAAAAATGAATATACCTGCCATAGCGACGCCAGCGGCATCAAAATAGAGGATATAATTGATATAAAAGAGTTAAAGAGCATGTTAAATTGGTTCGTGCTGGCTACCGGCCTGGGAGCAATATTTGTAAACCCGGAGGGTGAGCCTATTATTGTTCCGGATGAATACGAGGGGCAGTGTCCCTTTTGTAAAGTGATACGTTCCGATCCCGAAGGGGTAAAAAGGTGCAATCAGTCTATGAGCTATGCAGGAAAGCTGGCTTCCCAGCTGGGAGAACCGTATATTTTTCGCTGCCATGCCGGATTGATAGAGTTTGCTGCTCCGGTAATGTTCAAAGATGTGTATCTGGGCAGTATATCCTGCGGACCCGTTCTTATGTGGGAATGGGACGAGCTGGCCCTTCAAGAGTTTTTAAACCTTACTCAGGATCTCAATATAAACCGTGAAGCTTTGATGGTAGCCAGCAGACAGGTAAAGATGCTTTCAGGAAGGAACGTTCAGGCTGCGGCACAGCTTTTGTTTGTAATGGCTAATCATATCGCCAGGACCGGGATGCTGACACTGCAGCAAAGGAAGGAACTTAATGAACAGCAGGCCAGGCTGGCTGAAGCTATTTTCGAAAGAAAACAGGCTGAAGAAACTATAAAGGCGCTGGAATCCAAAGTACAAACTGTGGCCTATCCTATAGAAAAAGAACACGACCTGCTCGGTAAAGTCAAACTGGGCGACCGTACCGGCGCAAAAGAGATTTTGAATGAAATGCTGGGGGATATTTTTTTCCGGAAAGCTGGCAACATGGATTTGATTAAGGCCAGGATACTGGAACTTGTGGTTGTAATATCCAGGGCAGCAGTTGAGGGAGGCGCAAGTCTTGAGAAGCTGCTGGGATTAAACTATGACTTTATTTCTGAACTGTCTCATATGGATAATATTGATGAATTATGTTACTGGCTTGTAAAGGTGCTTGATACGTTTATGGATACGGTGTATGAGACAAGAAATGTACGCAGCGCAAGGAACCTGGGAGAAGCCTTGAAATATATACGTGAAAACTATAACCGGAATCTTACTCTTGAAAATGTAGCCCAGCAGATATATATAAGTCCTTACTACCTTAGCCATATGTTCCGGGAGGAACTTGGGATAACCTTTGTTGAATACCTGACAATGGTGCGTATGGAAGAGGCCAAAAAGCTGCTTATGGATCCTTCGCTGTCAGTTGTAGCTGTTGCCTCACAGGTTGGGTATGAGGATGCCAGCTACTTCAGTAAGGTATTCAAGAAATATGTGGGTGTGTCACCCAATCGGTACAGAAGGAATATCTGAATAAATGTGTTGACAAGATTTTACCAAGATTAACAAGATCATACGGATACAATAGGGGTTAAACCTGTTATAATAGATTCAGCAATAAATTCTAACATAACGAAAAGGAGGATTTAAAAATGGCTGATTTCAGAGCAATTGCCGATGCTTTGAAGGCAGGTAATGCTCCAAAGGTAAAGGAAATGGTAGAAGCAGCGCTTGCCGAAGGTGTGAATCCTGAAGATATCGTCAATAATGCTCTTATTGTGGGCATGGGAGAAATTGGGGAGCTTTTTAAAAACAACGAAGTATATGTCCCGGAAGTGTTGATTGCCGCCCGGGCAATGTATGCCGGACTCAACATATTAAAGCCTTTACTCGCTGAACGGGATGTAAAGCCTATGGGTAAGGTGGTTATAGGTACCGTTAAAGGGGATCTGCACGACATAGGAAAGAACCTGGTAGCTATGATGCTTGAAGGTGCCGGGTTTGAGGTTACTGATCTTGGAATTGATGTTAGCCCCGAGAAATTTGTTGAAGCGGCCAAATCTTCAGATGGTGGTTGTATTGTGGCCATGTCGGCATTGCTTACCACTACCATGCCGGGCATGAAGGATACAATTGAGGCTCTTGAAGCAGCCGGTTTAAGAGATCGGGTAAAAATAATAATAGGTGGCGCGCCGGTAACTCAGAACTTTGCCGATGAGATCGGCGCCGATGGATACGCACCGGATGCAGCTTCGGCAGCAGATTTGGCCAAGGCATTAATTGCATAAAAGTATATCAAGATGATTATATAATTAAGTAATATAGTTGACAGGGCGTTGCATAAACAACGCCCTTTTGAACATTAGAGCGGAATAATATTCTGCAAAGCATACCTCGCATATAATTCCACACACAATGGTTACTGCAGTTATATATTGACTTATTATCTGATTCTCTTTTATAATATGCCTAAATGCTGCATATGCTAAACTGACCCGTTTTAACGGCAGCTGTTTAGCATGGATAACCTGTTTTTGAGATACTGTTGTTATTGCATCTTAACCGGTTTGCTTTTCCAGCAGGGCAATGAATTGTATAATGAAGCCGGTAAAACGGAATTATTCATTATTTGTTAGACAGTCTGTTAATTTGGTCCCGGGATGTGAAAGGATGAGAAAATAGTGGTTTTTAAAAGTGCATTGGATAAACATTTGATTGTATTTGATGGTGCTATGGGAACTATGATCCAGCGGCACGGGCTTAAACCCGGGCAACCTCCTGAAATTTTTAATATGCTTTATCCTGAGGTGATCGAAGGAATACATAAGGAGTATATACAGGCCGGAGCAGATGTAATTACTACAAATACTTTGGGTGCCAATGAGCTTAAGCTCAAGGATACCGGATATACGGTTGAACAGGTGGTGACACGGGCGGTTGAATTAGCCAGAAAAGCGGCAGGTAACAAGTGGGTTGCTCTTGATATAGGACCTATCGGTCAGTTCATGGAGCCTATGGGTACTCTTTCCTTTGACAGGGTTTATCAAATGTATGCCAGGCAGGTCAGGGCAGGAGCCCAAGCCGGGGCAGATCTTATCCTGATAGAGACCATAGGGGATTTGTATGAAGCTAAGGCGGCTGTTCTTGCTGCCAAAGAGAACAGCAGCCTTCCGGTGGTTTGTACTTTGACCTTTGAACGCAACGGAAGGACTCTGATGGGCACCGATCCATTAACCGCTGTCGTTGTACTGGAAAGCCTTGGAGTTGATGCTCTGGGAGCCAACTGTTCGCTGGGACCGGAAGAACTGCTGCCTATTGTAAAACAAATTCTGGCCTATGCCAGCGTTCCCGTCCTGGTACAGCCCAATGCCGGACTCCCTAAGATAGTCAACGGACAAACCGTATATCCTGCGAAACCAGATGTTTTTCAGCGTTATACCTCTATCATGATACAACAGGGGGTTCGGCTGGTGGGATGCTGCTGTGGTACCACTCCCGATTACATAAAGGCAGTGCGGAAGACGGTAGATGATCTAGCCCCTGTTTATACCCCGGTTGATAAGCTGACAGCTGTGTCGTCAGGGTCCAGGACCGTTGTGCTGGGCGATGGAATTAAGATCATCGGCGGCCGGATAAATGCCCGGCTTAATGAAGATATTGCCCATGCTATAAAGAGCAGCAGCTTCGGTGACCTGGTTTCGGAAGCCATTGACCAGAGAAGTCAGGGTGCTGATATACTGGCCGTAAATGTTCAGCTGCCGGATATTACTGAAGGAAAAATGCATGAACGGGAAACATTACCCGGTGTGATACGTGAGGTTCAGGCAGTTGTTAACCTGCCCCTTGAGATTAACAGCTCCTGTCCTGATGCTTTGGAGGCCGGTATGAGAGTGTACAACGGAAAGCCTCTTGTCCGGTGGCCTGTCCGGGAGCCGGCCTCGTTGGAATCTCTGTTACCGCTTGTAAAAAAGTATGGGGCTTGCATGGTGGTATCAGCCATGGATGAAGATGGGATACCTGTCAATGCCGGAGAACGGCTCAAAGACATAGAGGATATTGTACATTATATACAGTCATATGGCATATCCAAAGAAGACATGGTTGTTGATTGCGGAAGCACCCGTATCGAAACCTGTCCTGAATGTATGGAAGCTATTAAGACCGTTCGGTTGGTAAAGAATGAGCTGGGTCTGAAGACTTCACTGAGTGTTGAGAGAATAACCGCGGGATTATCACACAGAGGCAAGGATTCTGTTGTAAATACTTTTCTTGCTATGGCGCTTGCAGCCGGTTTGGATATTCCCGTTTTGGATTCCTTGCCGGCCTATCTGGTGGAAACCGTTAATGCTTTTCGCGCATTGACGGGGCAGTCCGGATAAATATTTTGTTTTCCATGCCGTTGGCGGCAGTAAACAAGCAGGCCTCAAGAGAAATTTTGTTCAGCAAATTTCTCTTGAGGTATTTTTTATGCCAATACTGTGCCCGTATGGAGGGGTATGATAGAAGCATTTTCGGGAAAAATCTAGATGAGGTGAGTTTCTTGATACGGGCATTTGGATTGCTGCTTATATTCACTGTTTTGTCAGTACATATACCGGTTGTTCCGGCGGATGTCACGGGTGATGGGGTTGAGTCCTGTAACGCTGTAGAAACAGGTAAACACAGTCACGTGAAAGACAGAAGTTCGGAAATTTTGGCTGTATCCATGGCAAAAGCACCTGAATCCGGAGCGGAGGCATCAGAGAATGATATAAAAACATCCGGGATTACAGCGGTGTCTGCCGGGATATCCCGCGAATATAGAAAAGGAAACACAGGAAAAGTAGTTCTGGTGGTTATGGATCGCATTGGCTGGAATGATATTTATGAAGCTGACACTCCAAATATTGATCGGCTTATGAATATCGGGGCTATCGGCCTTATGACTACCAATACAGCAGGCAGCCGATCATGCAATAACTTATATGTTACTATGGGTGCCGGGGCACGAATTACCGGTTCCGCCAATTCTCCCCTGGCCTTTTCATCCCAGGATACTTACCAGGGACAGAAGATAACGGATTTATACTATCAGATAACCGGAAAGGTAATGCCGGCTGGTTCAATAGCCAACCTGGGGATTGCCCAGGTATATAGAAATAATCTTAACAGGCCATATACGGTAAAAGTAGGAGCCCTGGGCACTGCTTTACGGGAGGAAGGGCGTTCTGTTGCTGTAATAGGCAACAGCGACACACCGGACAGGTACTTAAGATACCTGGTGTCCATGCTGATGGATGATGGAGGGATCGTACCCTTGGGTGATGTAAGCCGTAGCCTTACTGAAAAAGATGGCTCCCGTCCTTTCGGTATAAAGGTTGACTCTGAAAAAATGATCCGGGCGGTGGATAGGATATGGGATGAGGCCGATGTTATCGGTGTTGAATGGGGGGATACATGCAGGGCAGAGGATTACAGGTATAATCTTATGGATCAAATGCTAGAAGCGCATAGGCAAAATGCGCTGGAAGATGGAGATGCCTTTATAGGCAGGCTTTTGGACAGGCTGGATTTAAAAAGAGATCTTATCATGGTGTTTACGCCCCTTGGCCCCCTAAGGGACCTGCAGAAAAATAACCGTCTTACTCCCATTATTGTTGCCGGTAAGGGAGTGGGCAGGGGATGGATGACTTCAGCATCCACACATCGGATGGGGGTGGTGACCAACCTGGATGTCGGAGTTACTGTATTGGACTTCTTTGGAATTTCTCCTCTTCCCGGACAGGGTGGCGCAGCCATTAGAAGTATATACAACAATCAGGGTATAGAAGGAATTCTGCTTTTTAACCAAAGGTTGGTGGAGATCTTTAACCAGCGTTCATTTCTTATACGGGGTTTTGTGCTTTTGCTGATAGCTGTGGTAGGCGCGTCTCTTTTTGTTCTGTTTTTCAAAACCCGGTATCTGAATATGATGAAGCCTTGCATACTGTTTATAATGCTGATTCCTCACACATATATGCTGTTGTCTATGGTACGTCAATCTACTACAGCAGGCAGTGCATTGGCAGCCCTGTTGATAAACTTGCTGCTTACGGCTGCCGTATGGTATATATTTCCTCACACGTTGGACAGAATACTGGCGGTTTGTGTTTTAATGACAGCCATATTATTAATTGATCAGTGGACCGGTGCCCGGCTTATACAGGGTTCACCTTTGGGATATGACGTTATAAGCGGAGCACGTTTTTATGGTATAGGGAATGAATACATGGGAGCTCTGACAGGAGCAGCGTGTATAGGGGGAACCTGTATCATAGAGAGATTTGTACGATACGGCAGATGGGTCACGTGGGGCGTACTGTTATGTCTGGCAGTGATTTTATCGGTTCTGGCTCTTCCCTGGTGGGGAGCTAATGTGGGCGGCGCTGTTACAGCTTTTGCAGCTTTCGGGGTATTGGCGATTCTTGTAACCACGTATTCAATTACCTGGAAACATATAGCGGTCATTGCAGCTACTTTATCTCTTTTTATAGCGGCCGTGTTTGTCCTGGACAGTTTTAGAACTGTAGAAAGCCAATCCCATATGGGACAGACAGTGGAATTAATAAGGGAAAACGGAATACAGGAGCTGTACAATATAGCTTACAGGAAACTGTCAATGAACATCCGCCTCTTTAAAAATACCATATGGACGCGGGTATTTCTTTCATCTCTTCTGTCCATGGTGATCCTGTTCTATCGTCCCGCAGGAATTTTTAAGGACGTAAGGGAGAAGTATCCCTATCTGTCCTATGGATTTATAAGCGGGCTGGTTGGAAGCATTGCAGCCTTTGCAGTCAATGATTCGGGTATAGTAGCGGCCGCTACTTCAATGATTTATGTTGGACTGTCATTTATACTGATAATTATTCAGCGGCTGCAGGAAATCATTGCGGAAAAAAACACATCTGATTAAGATAACGTTGTATAAGCAGGAAGGAGCATGGAATGCCACGGATCAAAAAAATTAAAGTTGTAGAAATCATACGCCAGGCCTGTGGAGGAATGAAGGAGCATTATGTCACGCTGCTAAAGGGATTGAAAGAAAGGGGGTTTGATGTGCTTGCTCTTTGCAATTTCAGCCATCCGGTTATGGAGGAGCTAAGAGATGCAGGGATGACGGTATGCCCTTTCAACATTCCGGGCGAGATTCAACCTTACCGGGATATAAAGAGGACTCTGGATGTCTTCTCCGTTATAAAGGAATACAGAGCCAATCTGGTTCACTGCCATGGCTTTAAAGCAGGTGTGATAGGCAGATTGGGGGCTATATTTGCCGGATGTCCAAGGGTATATACCGTGCATAATTTCATTTTGCCTATGACACTGCCGGTCAGGCGATGGATGTTTGGAAGGCTGGAACATATCCTGTGCCGGTATACCCAGGGTATCATCACCGTATCTCATGCATTGAAGGAAGAATTGATTCAGAATTGCCGGATACCGGATGATAAGATTCATGTGGTACATAATGGAATTCCTGCCTACAAAAATATAAGAGCCAAAGATATGGATTTTGTCAATGATTTGAGGAGGCGTCTCAACATTGGACGGCATACGACTCTGGTGGGAACAACTGCACGGCTTATTCCTTCAAAGGGTATTGATTATCTTCTGGATGCCATTCCAGCGGTGATTGAACACATTAACGATGTTCATTTTTTGATTATGGGAAATGGACCTTATAAGCAAGAGCTCATCAAAAAAGCTGCGTATCTGAATATACAGAACAAAGTTACCTTTCTTGGCTATGTAAACAATATACATAATTACTTGAATGCCATCGATATATTCGTATTACCCAGTCTGTCAGAAGGACTGGGAATATCTATTATTGAGGCTATGGCAGCGGGTAAACCTGTTATTGCTGCCCGAACAGGAGGAATCCCCGAAATCGTTAACCATGATGATAACGGATACCTGGTAACACCCGGTGACGCTGGTGAACTGGCTTTAGCAATAATGTACCTGATTGCTAACCCTCAGGTGAGGGAGGATTACGGACGAAGGGGCTGCAGGGATGTAAGAGAGCGTTTTTCGGTTGATAAAATGCTGAACCTTACTGCTGATATCCTGCAAAGGTATGCCCAAAGGTAATTATCTGCAATCAGCGGTTAAATATGGGATTAAAAACTGCTTGACAAGTCAGGCATGTTAAGCTATTATAAAAATGCAAATATAAATAAGGGGCGTTAACTCAACTGGCAGAGTGCCATCTTGACGTGGTGGAAGTTACAGGTTCAAGTCCTGTACGCCCCACCAGATGAAGAGGAGGTTTTACCTCCTTTTTGTTATCTCTGCTCAAAAGTTTTGATTTTGGTTATTATTTTTGTTTTCAGGCATGTGGTATAATATATTAATACAGCAGCTGATTTATAGATATATACGGAATTGATAGTAGGAGGGACGTTATGTACAAACATGAAGATATATACGAAGTTCGAAAGCAGATAAACCTTATGATTGCTGTAATTGCTATTATTTTTGCTGCTTTTCTTATAATATCTGTTGTTGTGGCCAGTACTGTCAATAACAGATTGGGTATGATAATCCTGATTATTGGTATATGCCTTGATATTTTTGTATGGGGAATGTATGGAAGCCCCATCCTGGCATATCATAGTTTCCTTAAGGATATTTTTACCGGACGGATCAGAGTCGAATCGGGTGTTGTTAAAAATGTCAACACAAAGCCCGCTTACAAGGATAATAGGCTGTTTTATTATGAGATATTGATTGACGATGGGGAAACCGAGCGGTTACTGCTTTTAGATGCAAACAAGCCATTGCCCGATTTTGATATTGGTAAAAGGTATGAATTTGAGGTTTTTCAGAACTATGTCATAAAGATATTATAATATCCGGCCATGATTTAAATACCTCAAAATATGATTAGTCTTCATTAATGGTTTGAATGGTATATCCAAGCGTATTCCCGTTTTGATCCAGGTATACCGTAAAGCATTTACTGTATTCCCGGTTTGAAGGCTTTTGAGGCGGATACAACACTATGCTCATATAATCTCCTTTATGTATTACTGCTTTACCGCTTGCATCATAGAATATCAGGGCTTTTTTTTCACTTTTATGCACTGATATTTCGGTTTCTTCGAAGGCTACCTTTTCACCGTGCTTTTTCAGGTGATCGGTGGCTCTTTTAATTATTTCCAGGTCTGTCATAAACAATACGGCAGAGTGCCCTTCCTGCACTTCTGCATCTCCATCCGCATTTTTTAGTACGGAAGAAACATTATCAGTTGAAGCAAGATGAGAACTGCAGCCGGCTAAAACGAGAGATATAAGGCTGAGCATTATAAGCGGTTTGCACCGGAGTGTTGCCATACATTAACACCCTTTGCATAAGCGTTCTTTTATTTTTATCATATGCCGGCCGGTTCAAAAAAAGAAGTTTATCACAGTCAAAATTTGTGCAGAGCCATTTTTGCTGCACACAGAGGAAATACTTGCAATTATACCATCCATATATTGAGGATATAAAAGAAGAAAAGGCTATTTAAAGGTTTGCAGCACAAACATTGCAAGAATTCCTATTACTATGGTAAGAAATATATTTTTAGTTTTTGCTGCTGCCAGAAAGCACAGGACTGATGCAATAAGCGCATTATTATCCAGGGAAATTACCAGGCGGCCCTGGGGCATGAGTATCGCGGGAGCAAGAAGAGCCGACAGCACGGCAACAGGAATAAATTGAAGCCATCTTCTGAAGAGAAGCGGCAGTTCAAATTTTGACAGCACCAGTAAAGGCAGTGCTCTTGGCAGGTAGGTAACCAGGCTCATTCCTATTATGATAAATAATATTTTCTGTTCCATAGGCTTGTACTCACTCCAATAGTTGCAGCCAGCATTGTGGCCAGTATTACATTCCATCCGTTCCCCAGCAGTTTGGTCAGAAGTATTGAAATTACAGCCGAACATACGGCCACCAGAACATCTGCTTTATCCTTCATATGCATACACAACAGGGCTATAAACATTGCTGAAAGGGCAAAATCTATCCCCCAACGGGTAGGATCGGATATCAGGTTTCCCAGGATTCCGCCTGCAACAGTGCTTATTACCCAGGCTGCATGAGAAACGGTGTGAAGCCCTATAAAGAAGGATGCCGATGGCTTGTCCTCCCTGCAGTAAGTTATATCAACTGCATATGTTTCATCGGTTAGGCCGAAGGATAAAACAGCCTGAAGGGATGAGGGCACATGCTTCAGATAGGTCGAAAGAGAAGCGCTCATAAGCATATGGCGCATGTTTATCAATAAAGTAGTCATAATTATGGAAGCAGGATTGACTCCCGATGTTATCATAGCCGAGGCGATGAATTGGGACGCGCCTGCATATACTAAAAACGACATCAAAAATATTTCGAAGGTTGTTAAACCCTGCTGGTTGGCCAATATTCCAAAAGCCAGGCCAATTGGCGTGTAACCAAGCACAACCGGGATTGATTTTTTAAGGCCGGTCATGAGATCGCGGTTCATTATGTACCCTCCCTGAGTTAAAACAATCTATGCTTACGAGACACTTACAGCATAACATTTTATATGAAATTATGAAAGGAATCAATAGACACAGATCCATATGGACAATATAATGCGGTTTTGCAGAATACCATTCTAATCACTGGAGCTTAAGGCTAAGGACCTGCAGCCCTAAATTTTTTGTTATTATTGTCGATGTTTTTATGGTAGAATAACTGTATGAATAATACATCCATTTACTGAAATTTTGAAATACTCATTAAGTTATACAGGAAAGGTATGAGCATGAAGGCAATACAGATATTGACCGCATCTGTGATGATTGTTATTATGGCTGTTAATCTGGCAGCTGTCGGATTTATTATAGCATCCCAAACCACTATAATGCGCCTGGAGTTTTACGATGGTATATTTCAAAAAAGCCGGTTTTACGGACAGATTAGACAGTGGCTTTTCAGCAGGGTGAGTACCGAGCTGCCCAATGGCCGGGAAGCTATTCCATATCTGGAAGAGGTATTGACCGAGAACTGGCTGAGACAGGAGCTGCTTTTCCTGGGCAGGCAATTGTTCATGTTTTTAAAAGCTGAAACCGAACAACTGCCGATAATACCGGTATACAAAATGTTTGATGAGCTTAATGAGCATATGAGTGATATGTCCCCGGCTCAAAGGGATAAACTGATAGATTACTGGTTTGACGCCGTACCGGACCGGGTAAGGCTTCAGGACATCGGTTCCATTGAAGCTTTTTGGGTTGCCCGTAATCTGATGATTACATTTCATAGGTTAGTATGGCTGATAATTGGTATTTTGCTTGTAATGATTTGTATATTTATATTAGTTTTGCGTGGCTGGAGGAATGCTTTGGTTTGGCTTGGGGCTGCCCTGGCAGCTGCAGGAGGTATTATCATAGAAATAGGTTTGTTTTTGAACTGGGCAATAATGAACAGCACCTCAATTCAGGCGCGGATTACGGGAATGGTAAAGCATATGTTCCCTGAAAATGCTTTTGAATCATTGATTAAGTTCTTGCTGGATGGGTTTTTGGATAGAAGCTACATGGTTGCTTTTCTGTTTTTAGCAGCCGGCGGGCTGATCATTCTTTTCTGGTCGTCGGAGATAAGATTCAGAGTAATAAAGTAGAGGATTAAATCATTAAAGAAAGAATAATAAAATACAGGCTGTGCAAACGATTGCATAGCAGATGATGAGAGGGAGGCGAAACAATGAAAAAACATGAGAGGTTTCAATTGAAGGATTTGGAGGATCTAAGGGAAAAAATAAATGCACTTGGGCTTAATATACCGGTATCGGACAATCTCGGGATCCTGGCCAAACCGGTTAAGGCAGGCGATCGGATTATACCCAACGCCCTTTCTGTGCATCCAATGGAAGGCTGTGATGGCACCGCCGGAGGGGAGCCGGCTGAACTGACCTATAGACGTTACAGGAGATTTGCCTCGGGAGGTGCCGGCCTTCTATGGATTGAAGCAACTGCCGCAGCACATGAAGGAAGGGCCAACCCCCGGCAGTTATATCTTTGCCGGCAAAACAAGGATGCATTTGCAAAACTGTTTGATACCATATCCGGAACTGCAGCATCGGAATTTGGGCCTAATCACAAAATTTATACCATTGTGCAGCTTACCCACTCGGGAAGGTATAGCAAGCCTGAAGGGGATCCGGCGCCAATAATAGCGACAAGAAACCCTTACCTGGGCAGGAATCTGCCGGAGGATTATCCCGTAATCGATGATGATCAGCTGGAACGGTTGGAGGATTGCTTTGTTGAGGCAGCGGTACTGGCCGGAGAGATTGGATTCGATGCGGTCGATATAAAGGCCTGCCATGGGTATTTAAATTCTGAACTGCTGTCGGCTTATACAAGGGATGGGAAATATGGAGGAAGCTTTGAAAACAGAACCAGGTTCCTGATTAATATAGTGGATAAAATAAAAGACCGTTTAGGAGATGCAATTGATATAACACTCAGGCTTAATGCCTATGACGCAGTGCCTTATCCTTATGGATGGGGGGTAGACCGGGAGAATTACAGAAAACCTGATTTATCCGAGCCTGTTCGCTTACTCAAAATACTTAAAGATAAAGGAATAAAAATGGTTAACATAAGCTGCGGCAACCCCTATTATAACCCCCATATAGGAAGGCCATTTGATGCAGGCCCATACATACCTCCTGAACATCCCCTGGAAGGGGTAGCAAGGATGCTGAACATTATCAGGACTATTCAGCAAAGCGTACCGGGTATGGTTGTGATATCAACAGGCTTTAGCTGGCTCCGGCACCTGTCACCTTTTGTTGCCGCAGGTGGAATGGAAGAGGGATGGTTCAGGATTGCCGGATTCGGCCGTCAGGCATTTGCATACCCGCAGTTTGCAAGAGATATTTTTGAAAAAGGAAAACTGGATGCGAAGAAATGCTGTATTGCCTGCGGTAAATGCTCCGAGATAATGAGAGACGGGGGCAAGGCAGGCTGCGTTATAAGGGATGCCAAGGTTTATGTTCCGATATACAGGGCCGGACGGGAAGGCAAACCACCAATACAAAGCAACAGGTTGGCTGACCATGTATAAAATAGCAGACAGAAACACCTGCGTCCATCCGGAATCGGGCCATAAAGAAATTTAACTGAAAACAGGATTTTTTAAACAGAAAAGGATGTATGGATATGAAATATTATGATTGTGATGTGCTGGTGGTGGGAGGTGGCGGTGCGGCATTGAGGGCTGCCACCGCTGCCAGGGAATCAGATCCGGGGTGTAAAGTATTTGTAGTCACCAAGGGAAAACTGGGCACTACCGGTACAACGGCCAACTCATGTTCGGACAGGATGGCGTTCCATGCCACCCTTCCTCATACCGAGCCCGGCGGGGAAGACGCATGGAAGTATCACGCGGATGACATATACAGAATTGGCGGACGGGTATCGGACTATGATCTGGCGGCAATACTGGCCCAAAATTCATATGCTGCCTTTGAATACCTGGAAGCACTGGGTGTTCCATTTATCAAAAAAGACGGCAAAGCCCATCAGTTTGTTACCGATGGTTCAAAATACGCAAGAGCATGCTACACCGGTCCCAAAACAGCTATACATATTGAGGAAGCCCTTGTCAGGAGAACGAGGCAACTGGGCATTAACGTTATTGAGAACAGTATGATAATCAGCTTACAGGTTGAGAACGGCCAAATAACCGGCGCTTTTGGAGTCAATGAGGATGAGGACATGATGTTCTTTAATACCCCGGCTGTTGTGCTTGGAACGGGCGGAGGGGGAGAGATATTTTCACAGCATGTATACCCTCCGGGTGCAACCGGTGACGGTTATGCCCTTGCCCTTAATGCCGGAGCATCCCTTGTGAATATGGAGTTTATACAGATCGGCATAGCATCGGTAAAGACCAGGCTTAACTGTTCGGGCAGTTTTATGCGTGCCGTACCCAGGTTCATCAATGAAGATGGAGAAGAGTTTTTAAGCCGGTATTTTCCTGAAGGAACATCATTGCTGGATGTATATAATATCGTGTTTGAGAAGGGGGCCAGCTGGCCGGTTTCCTGCGAGCATCCTTCCAGCCTGATTGACATAGCCGTTTTTAAGGAAATAATGAAGGGCAAGCGGGTATACCTGGACTTTTCCCAAAATCCCAGGGAGTTTTCATTTGAAATGTTGAATGAGGCAAACCGTGACAGGTATGCCAGCGAGCTAAATCAACCTATATCTGATGAACAGCGAAATTCAGGCCCTTTGGCTCGGTTAAGGGAAATAAACCCTGATTCCATCCAATGGCTTAAGGATAACGGGATTGACCTGGAAAAGGATGAAATGATAGAAATCGCGCCTTCAGCACAGCATTTTCAGGGTGGTGTAAAGATACGGAAGCAGGGCGATACTGAGATAAAAGGTTTGTTTGCTGCCGGAGAGTGTGCCGGAGGGCAGCATGGCGCCAACCGGCCCGGAGGGAATGCGCTTCTGGACTGCCAGGTTTTCGGGAAAATTGCCGGTGAAGCAGCGGTTTGTCATGCCAGAAGTGTGAAAATGGGAAAGGGTGCGGCTAAGGCTGTACCGGCCAAGGATTTTGTATTTGAGCACATAGCCGGTCAGGATAAAGATTCACGAAAGGACAGAATTTCTGCTGTTGAGCTTAAGAGTGAGATCCAGGATATCATGGGACGCTATGTTTCAATAGTACGTACAAAGGAAGGACTTGCCAAAGCATGGCAGAGCCTGGAGCAGCTGGGAAAATACCATGTAAATAGAGATGGATTAAATATCATTGAATTCTATGAATGTCTGAACCTTTTGCCTGTGGCAAAGGCTACCGTTAAAGCGTGTTTGCAGCGTCCCGAAAGCAGGGGGCCGCACCTGTATTTTGAATCCGAGGATGACCCAAATCCGGTTGCCGGTAATCCTGACTATGAAAAATACTTTGTCATACGCTGTCAGGACGGAGAAATCACAGTACAGGCCCGGGAGCCCGTACGCCCACAGGAAGACAGGAGGAAGGAAATTTGATTACAATTAAGGATGTAGCAAAAAGAGCGGGTGTATCTCCCAGCACCGTTTCCCGCGCCTTAAGCGGGAAGGTTCCCGTTGACAGGGAGACCAGGGACAGAGTTATGGAAGCAGTCCGTGCCCTCAAATATCAGCCGAATATACTGGCCAAAGGATTGAAAGAAGGCAGAACAAATACAATCGGACTTATTATTCCTAATATATGTAACCCAATATTTCCTGCAGTTGCCCGCGGAGTAGAGGATGTAGCCAGGGAAAACGGTTTTACCGTAGTACTGTGCAACACCGATGAGGACATGGACATGGAAAGGAATTATGTTGAAAAATTGCAGAACCGCTGGGTTGACGGGCTGATATTTGCCACAGCCAGGGAAGAGAGCAGGCATATTTTGGAGCTGAAGCAGCGCAACTTTCCGGTGGTGCTGGTGGCGAGGCATATGGGGGAGGCCGTGGATGCGGTTGTGGTTGATAATTATAAATCATCTTTCGAAGCCGTCCGGTATTTGATTGAAACCGGTCACAAACGCATATGCATCATAGTTGGCGACCGGGATCTTATACTATACAGGGAACGGTTTGAAGGGTACAGGTATGCACTGGAATCGGCCGGTTTGCCTGTTTATCCCGAAATGATACTGGATGTGTCGGGAAGGGATGATAACGGTTACAATGCAGTCAAAAACCTGCTTGAAAAAGGTATAATTCCAGATGCAATCTTTGCTGCCAGCGATCCAAGAGCAATCGGGGCTATCCGGGCTGTAAAAGACTGCGGCCTTAATGTCCCCGATGATATATCCATTGTGGGTTTTGACGATCTGGATATCAGCTCATATATCGACCCTCCGCTGACTACTGTGTCCCAGCCTTTATATGAAATGGGAACACAAGCCGCCCGGAGGCTCATAGCTATGGTCAATGGAAGCAAAGATGAAAAACCTCAAATAAAGATTATGAAAACCAGACTTATAAAAAGAAAATCGGTTAAACAGCGTTAATAATGAAGGAATATGGATTTAAGGAAAGGTGATGCCAGATGAAAAGCAAGGCAATGGTATTGGCCGCTTTTAACCGGCCTCTTGAAGCCAGGGAGTTTCCCATTCCGAAGCTTGAAGAAGGCCAGGTCCTGGTTAAAATAAAGGCTGCGGGTATTTGCGGCTCTGATGTCCATATGTGGAAAGGTGAAGATCCCAGGACTCCTCTTCCAATTATACTGGGACATGAAGGCGTGGGAACGGTAGCGGATGTAAAGGGTAAACGGAATACAGCAGACGGGCTGCAGGTTAACGAGGGTGATCTCATTTTATGGAATCGGGGGATCAGCTGCGGCATGTGTTTTGCCTGTAAGGTCTTAAAGGAACCCTCTCTGTGTCAAAACAGAAAAGTATATGGTATAAATATGCCATGCAGCCGGCCGCCTTATTTAAACGGCTGTTATTCCGAATATATCCTTCTGACCGCGGACACCGATATATTCAGGATACTAGGAGATATTGATGCTGCTGTAATGGTCTCATCATCGTGCTCGGGTGCTACAATAGCCCATGGATTTGACATGATTAATCAAAAAGTGGGGGATACGGTGGTTGTGCAAGGGCCCGGCCCCCTGGGAGTTTATGCGGTCGCCTTTGCTAAAAAGCTTGGGGCATCCAAAGTAGTGGTAATAGGGGGCTCTCCGTCAAGGCTTGGTATATGCGAGGAGATGGGCGCTATAACTTTGAACCGCCATGAGACCACCGTTGATGAAAGAAGGGAATTCATCATGGATATAACCGGAGGAAGGGGCGCCGATGTGGTAGTTGAGGCCGTGGGTTCAAAAGGTGCCGTGGAAGAAGGGATCAAACTTTTAAGGCACAGCGGGGTTTATCTTTCAACGGGGTTTGCCCAGCCGGCGGGAATGGAGCAGATTGATTTTTATAAAGATGTTGTCAGTAAGAACATCCGGATCCAGGGAGTATGGGTAAGCGACACCCGGCATACCTGGCAGGCAATTAACCTGATGATGGAAAACCCGGATGCATTCAGCAAAATCATCACCCATCGCTTTAGTTTGGATGAAGCCAATGATGCTTTGGAAGTTATGGCCAGCCGGACAGCATTAAAAGCTGTCATTGAAATACAGTAATTCTATCTTTTCCAACCTTTGCATGTATTCACAGGAAAAAATCCGTGAATAATTAAATATAGCAGATTTAGGGATAACTTACATGCAAAGGAGAATAGGGATGTCAAATATAGAAGAGTTGACACAGCATGCTAAAGAGATTGCGAAAAACCACAGATTGAAGAAAGGGGCAGTATTATCCCGACGTATATTTCCCAGAATTGATGAGGATATTGAAGTATTATTTGAAGCTTATAAAACTACGAATGAAATAGTGAAAGCAAAAGGTTATATTGTTCCTGCTGCTGAATGGCTGCTGGATAACTTCTATATGGTTGAAGAGCATATAAAGGAGATTCAGCACAGTTTCAGCCAGGAATATTACAGGGATCTTCCTGTTTTGGAAACAGGGAAGCATAAAGGCCTGCCCAGAGTATATGGGCTTGTTGAAGAAATGCTGTCATATACTGATGGAAGGGTTGACGACGAATATATAAAGATTTTCATCTCGGCATACCAGTCAGTAACCCCTTTAACCAACCGCGAACTCTGGGTAGTCCCTATAATGATAAGAATTGCACTGGTAAAGAAGATTCGCGCTATAGCGCTGCATATTGTGGAATCTCAGAACCATAAAAAGGAAGCAGAAAAATGGGCTGAGCGGCTGCTGGATATCCTGGAAGATTCGGAGCTGAATATTCAGCAGCTGATTAAGGAACATGACGCTGCTGTTGACATAATGGTGCCTGCTTATGCCGAACGGCTGCTTCAGTGCCTCAGAGAGCATGGCAGTGATGCTGCGCCCATTATTCGTTGGGTGGACGGAAAGCTGGCGCTTCAGGGGACAAATGCCGAGGAGATTATACAGCTGGAACACCAGCAGCAGGCTGCATATAAAGTTTCTATAGGCAACGCAATTACTACCCTTCGGTTTTTATCCGGCCTTAAATGGGAGGAGTTATTTGAAGAGTTAAGTGTTGTGGAACAAATATTAAACCAGGATCCACAGGGAGCATATCCCATGATGGAATTTGCCTCCCGTGACTACTACCGTCATCAGATTGAAAGACTGGCCGGAGAGGCGAACATAAATGAATGCGAGGTTGCGAGGGCTGCCGTTGAGTGTGCCAGGGAATTTGGCAGTAATCCCCGGAGCCAGCCCCGGCATGGGCATGTGGGATACTATATTATAGGAGACGGAAGGAAACAGCTGGAAATAAAGCTAAATATCAAGAGAGGCTTTAGAGCCAGGATAAGGCGGCAAGCAATAGAGCATCCCTATTGGAGCTATTTTGGCGCGGCCTTGTTTTTTACTGTTGTGCTGTTTGCATCATTTTATGCTTTTATATATAAAACCACGGAGTCAATAAGTACGACAGATTTATTGCTGGCCGGTTTTGCTGCCCTGATCCCTATAGTCAGCCTGGCGATAGGTTTACTTAACCGGGCTATCACACGATTGTTTTATCCCTGGCATCTCCCGAAACTTGAATTAAAGGATGGAATTCCCTCCGAAATGCGTACCATTGTTATAATACCTACACTATTATCCAGTGAGAAAAGGGTAAGAGAACTGGTAGAGCAAATGGAGGTTTTCTATCTTGCCAACCAGGAGGATAACCTCCACTTTGCATTGGTTGGCGATTTTAAGGATTCGCCAAATCAACACGAACCTGAAGACGAAAGGATTGTTGAAACGGCTGTAAAGGCTATAGAAGACTTAAATTCCCGGTACAGCAGCGAGAGAAAGGACATTTTTTTCTATTTCCACCGGTACCGCCAGTGGAATCCTAAACAGAAGTCATGGATGGGCTGGGAGAGAAAAAGAGGCGCCATACTGGAATTTAACCGCCTTATTAAGGGAAGGGACGACACGAGTTATTATATTAAAATAGGGGATCTGTCGGTACTTAAGTCGGTTAAATTTGTTATTACCATTGATGCCGATACTCATTTGCCAAGAGATACAGCAAAAAGGCTGATAGGGACATTGGCACACCCTCTTAACCGCCCTTGTTTGGATCCCTTTTCAACCAGGGTTGAGGAGGGATACGGGCTGCTTCAGCCCAGGATAGGGGTGGCTGTGGATAGTGCCAGTCGCTCCTTTTTTGCGCTTACCTTTTCCGGGCAAAGTGGTATTGATCCATACACCACGGCAGTATCGGATGTCTACCAGGATTTATTTGGTGAGGGAATATTTACCGGAAAGGGAATATACGATCTGGACGCATTCTATAGAGTGTTGGATGAAGCTATTCCCGATAATTCAATTTTGAGCCATGACTTGCTCGAAGGTTCTTACGTCAGAGCCGGGCTGGTTACAGATATTGAGCTTGTGGACGGTTACCCTTCACACTATATTGCATATGCCATGAGGCTGCACAGATGGGTCCGGGGTGATTGGCAGCTTATTCCGTGGCTGTGCTCCCGTGTAAGAAATGCAAATGGAAAAAGTGTCATTAACCCAATCAAAGCCATATCAAAGTGGATGATAATCGATAATATGAGGCGCAGTTTGCTGTCGCCCGCCATATTCCTTGCCTTAATGCTGGGGATGACAATATTGCCCGGACCGGTTTGGTTGTGGGTTGGACTGGCCATCCTTACCCTTTCATTTCCCCTTGTTATGGATGTGGCGGGAAATTTTCTTACTGCCGGCAGGAGGGAGTATACAGCGGCAAAAATTTCCGATATGCTGTTTGAAGCAAAAAACCTTTCGTGGCAGATACTTTTATCCTTTGTTTTTCTTGCGCATCAGGCTTACCTAATGATCGATGCCGTATTTCGTACGCTTATCAGGGTATTGTTTACCAGGAGAAACATGCTGGAATGGATTACAGCCGCCGATGCCGAGCGGGGTTTTATGGGAAGGCTTACTGATTTCTGGCGAAAAATGCGTTCTGCTGTAGCAATTGCAGTATTGTTCCTGGTTTGGGTTCTGTATTTCAGACCGGATTACTGGCTTCCGGCAGCTGTATTTGCTTTTATTTGGGCTTTTTCCCCATATATTGCGTATCGTATAAGTATGCCTAAAAAACGGCAGATCCCGGATTTGTCCCGGGAACAGATATTAAAGCTTAGGTTTATTGCCAGAAAGACCTGGCGTTACTTTGAAGATTTTGTCGGGCCTGCGGATAACTGGCTGCCCCCTGACAATCACCAGGAGGAGCCTCCGGTTGGAACAGCCCACAGAACTTCACCTACCAATATTGGGCTGTATCTGATGTCGCTTCTGACTGCCCGGGATCTTGGCTATGTAGGGACGCTGGAAACCGTAAAACGTTTAGAACATACCATTGCAACAATGGAAAGGATGGAACGGTATAAAGGGCATTTCTATAACTGGTATAATACCTGTACCTTGCAGCCTTGTAAACCGCGTTTAGTATCCTCGGTGGACAGCGGTAATCTTGTAGGTTATTTAATTGTATTAAAACAAGGAATTAACGACCTTTTGATACGGCAAATGGTTGGAAGGGAAATGCTGCTGGGGCTCAGGGATACATTTATGATATATAAGACCGGGAATTCAAAAGAAAAACAGCTGGGGAAAATGATAGCCAAACTGCTTGATAAAAACCAAATTAGCCTTATTGACTGGAGCAATATCCTTCAGTATGCGAAAAATAATGTCAGTAATCTTGTCAGAAATATACAGCCCTTAATTGAAGAGGTTGGTGAACTGATACCATGGCTGGTACTGCTTGCAAACATGCCGGCAGAGTTGAAAGGCGAAAACAGCAACGGTTACGAAGCGGCAGTCAAGTTGAAGGAACTGATGGATAAGCTTGATAATTCATTTTCATTAAGGTGGATGATTGATAATTACTCCTATATTTTAGACGTTTTATCAGAAGTAATGATAACCTTCCGTCAGGAGCGAAGTACCGGCGCTGAACATAGAGAGCTGATGGAATGGCTGAAAGAGTTTGAGCTGGCCCTTGCAAAGTCCCATGCATCTATAAAAGCTTTTGTGAATCGCTGCAATCAGCTGAATCTCCGTATAGAAAAGCTGATCCGTGAAACAGATTTTAAAGTGGTATATGATTCTAAGATGGAACTTTTTTCTGTAGGCTATGATATTGAGAGAGACAGGCTGATAAAAAGTTACTACGATCTTTTGGCATCCGAAGCGAGGCAAGCCAGTTTTGTTGCTATTGCGAAAGGGGATATTCCACAGAAGCATTGGTTCCGGCTGGGCAGGGCGCTGACTATGGTAGAGGATTTAAAGGTGCTTCTTTCATGGAGTGGCACTATGTTTGAATATATGATGCCGCTTCTGATTATGAGGAACTATGAATATACTCTTCTTGATGAAACGTATGCAGCAGTGGTAGCTGCACAAATGCAGTATGGAGAACAACGCCGTGTTCCCTGGGGAGTGTCTGAATCCGGGTTTTATGCCTTCGATCTGCATTTAAACTATCAATACAAAGCGTTTGGGGTTCCCAAACTGGGCTTAAAACGGGGCCTGGTAAATGATATGGTGGTAACTCCTTATGCCACTGCCCTGGCATTGCCTGTTAATCCCGCAGCTGCAGTTAAAAATATTGAGATGCTTATAGCTGAAGGCGCTTATGGGGATTACGGCTTGTATGAAGCAATAGATTATACTCCGGAACGCCTGCCGCAGAAAAAAAGGAGGATGCTGGTAAAGAGTTTTATGGCTCATCATCAGGGTATGATCTTGCTGGCTCTTAACAATTTTCTAAATGATAATATTATGCAGAACAGATTTCATTCTTCGCCCATGGTAAGGGCTACTGAACTGCTTCTGCAGGAAAGGACTCCGAAAAAGGAAATCTTTTTGAAGGATCACACCGAAAAAGTTGTTGATATTGATACCGAAAAAGTAAAGTACCATCAAATACGGCCAAGAAGACGTTTTTCGACACCTCATACCGATGTGCCCGAAGTGCATCTGCTCTCCAACGGGAACTACTCTACTATGCTTACCAACAGCGGAGGAGGGTTCAGCCAGGTTCACGGCATGTTTCTTAACCGGTGGAGAGAGGATTTTACCCGTGAAGATTACGGTATGTTTTTCTATATAAAGAATTTAAATTCGAATGAGTTTTGGTCAGCAACTTATAATCCCACTAAAGTCGAGCCCGATGAGTATCGTGTGGTTTTTGAACCGGATCACGCTGTTTATTTAAGACGGGACGGCAGCATAGAAACCTTAACCGAGGTATCGGTGTCTACCGAACATAATGCTGAAGTGCGAAGAATCAGCCTTACAAACCACAGCCAACACGGACGCGTTCTTGAGGTAACCAGCTATTTTGAACCCATACTGTCTTCTTTGGCTGATGATACGGCTCACCGTGCCTTTAACAACCTTTTTGTGGAAACCGAGTTTGTTCCGGATTATAACGCCTTACTGGTCAGACGCAGGCCCAGAAGATCACAGCAAAAATCTGTATGGCTTGTACACACTTTTGTGCTGGAGGGGGAGGCCATAGGAGAACCCCAGTATGAAACTGACAGAAGCCGTTTTATTGGCAGGGGAAGAAACCTGGAATTTCCGCAGGTTATGAAAACTGAACATCCTCTTTCCAATACAGTGGGGGCTGTACTGGATCCGGTTGTCAGCTTACGGCAGAGAATAGCCATTTCACCCGGTAAAACTGCCAGGATTTCTTTTGTGGTGGGAGTGGCAGAAAACAGGGAAGCCGCAATTTCATTGGCCAGGGAATACAGGGATGCCACCGTAGCCTCCAGGGTATTTGAACTGGCATGGACTCACAGCCAGGTTGAGATGCGTTATCTCAATATTGCAGCAGGCCAGATAAACCTGTACCAAAGGTTGGCCAGTCATATAATTTATCCTACTCCGCTGCAAAGGAATAAAGAGGAGTTTATAAAGAAAAACCGGAAGGGACAGTCAGGTTTATGGGCATATGGGATTTCAGGAGATCTTCCAATTGTTCTTGTTGAAGTCAGCAAGATTGAACATATGGAACTGGCTAAGCAGGTTCTGACAGCACATGAGTATTGGCGTCTGAAAGGGCTTAATGCGGATCTTGTACTGCTGAATGAATACGGCAGCAGCTATGAACAGCCGGTGCAGGAACGGCTCCAGGATTTGATAATGGTAAGTCATGCAAGGGATCTGCAGAACAGGCCGGGAGGGGTCTTTTTAATACAGGGCAGCCTTATGCCGGATGAAGATAAAACCCTTATAAAAGCAGTTGCACGGTTGGTGCTGACCGGGGATGCAGGAAGCATAGCATCACAGCTTAAATTTGACGAACCAAGAGAAGCCCTGCCGCCTCCAAAAACCGTTAGAGCGCTCTCTATGGAAGAACAACCCAGGCTAAACGTGGAAGAAACAGAGGAGCTTATGTTCTTTAACGGGTTAGGCGGGTTTACCCGGGATGGACGTGAATATGTAATCAGGATAGATCATGAGAATCCCACCCCTATGCCCTGGAGCAATATTGTTTCAAACCCCCGGTTCGGTTTTTTGGTCACTGAGTCAGGTGGTGGCTATACATGGAACAGAAACAGCCGGCAAAACAAACTGACCCCCTGGTCCAATGATCCCGTATCTGATCCCCAGGGTGAAGTGTTATATATCAGGGATGAGGATACCGGTGATTTTTGGAGTGTTACACCATTACCAGTCCAGGGTAAGTATTCCTATATAATCCGCCACGGGCAGGGTTATACTGTATTTGAGCATGCCAGCCATGGGCTGACGCAGAGCCTTGAGATGTTTGTACCCTTGAAAGATCCGGTGAAAGTATCCCGTGTAGTCATTAAGAATGAATCGAAGCGGCGTAAAGAACTTACTTTAACTTATTACGTGGAGTGGGTGCTGGGCGTTCAGCGTGAAGACGTCAGCCGGTTTGTTGTCACGGAAACAGATCGCAAAACAGGGGCGATTCTTGCAAAAAATGACTATAATGAAGAATATTCCCGGGGTTTGGCTTTTATGCATATTAACGCTCCTGTATCATCGTACACCGGGGACAGAACTGAGTTTATCGGCCGTAACGGGACGCTGAAAAATCCGGCATCCCTCAACCGGACAGGTCTTTCGGGGAGGGTGGGGGCAGGATATGACCCCTGCGGTGCTATACAGGTTAGAATAGAGCTTGAACCCGGTGAACGAAAAGAGATTATTTGTCTATTGGGACAGGGCGAAAATATTGAGAATGTACGGGAACTGATTTACTCGTACAGTGACGCTGTTAAAGCCGGGGAAGCGCTGGAAGATGTCAAAAAATTCTGGGACAATACATTAGGAACTGTGCAGGTCAGCACCCCCGATCCTTCAATGGATATCCTGCTTAACAGGTGGCTGATATACCAGGTGCTGGCTTGCAGGATGTGGGGCAGGACAAGTTTCTATCAGTCAAGCGGAGCCTATGGTTTCAGAGATCAGCTGCAGGACAGTATGGCATTGGTTTACAGCCTGCCGGAGATTACACGGCAACATATCATTGAAAGCAGCCGCCATCAGTTTATTGAAGGAGATGTACAGCACTGGTGGCATGAACCCCACAAAGGGGTGCGTACAAGGATTACCGATGACCTGTTGTTCTTACCGTTTGTGGTGGCATACTATATTAAAAATACCGGTGACTGGAGTATATTGGACGAGGAAACTCATTTCCTTGATGAAGAGCCTCTGAAACCGGAGGAGATGGAACGCTACAGCATTCCCAATGTATCAGACCAAAAAGCTTCCATATATCAACACTGCATCCGCGCAATTGAGAAGGCCATACGCTTTGGACCTCATGGTCTGCCGCTTATGGGTTGCGGCGACTGGAATGATGGCATGGACAGTGTAGGTAAGGACGGTAAAGGAGAAAGCATATGGCTGGGCTGGTTTTTGTATACTACAATAATGCGGTTTATACCCATATGTGAGACAAGAGGAGAGAATAGTCGTGTCGAATATTTTAAAAAGGCAGCTCAGGATATAGTTCAGGCTATTGAACAGCACGGATGGGATGGAGGCTGGTACCGCAGGGCTTACTTTGATGATGGTACTCCGTTGGGTTCCGAACAGAATGATGAATGTCAAATTGATTCTATTTCCCAGTCATGGGCGGTAATTTCCGGCGCCGGGAACCCTAATCGGACCATAGAAGGGATGAAAGCAGTTGCCAATTATTTAATAGACAGGGAGGAAGGATTTATCAAACTGTTTACACCTCCTTTCAACAGGACCCGGCTGGAACCGGGATATATAAAGGGATATGTTCCCGGTGTAAGGGAGAACGGAGGGCAATATACACATGCGGCAACATGGGTTGTTAAAGCTTTTGCCAGGCTGGGTATGGGGGATAAGGCGGCCGAGCTGTTCCATCTGATCAACCCCATTAACCACACCCGTACCTGGATTGAGCTGTGGAAATATAAAGTGGAGCCCTATGTTATGCCGGCGGACGTGTATGCTGCTGTAAACCATGTTGGAAGAGGAGGATGGACATGGTATACCGGCACGGCAGCCTGGATGTACAGAGTAGGGCTTGAACATATACTGGGCTTTAGGCTGGAAGGCGACTGCCTGATTGTGGATCCATGTATTCCTCAAGGGTGGAACAAATACGAGATCAGCTACCGCTATAAAAGCAGCACATATCACATAGTGGTAGACAATCCGCAGGGAGTGAACAGGGGCGTCAGCAGCGTGCTGCTGGATGGTCAGAAGCTGCCTGACGGGAAGATTTACCTTGCGGACGACGGCATGCGCCATGAAGTGCGTGTCATAATGAGGGCCGGGGCATAAACCGGTCTCCCTGAGCTCCTGAATCGTAACCAGTAATGAGATTGGACAGCCGGCTGAGCTAAACATATCCAGCCGTATTAAAGGAGAACTTCGCCAAAGCTCCAATACCCGGCATATGGTATTTAGTATCCCCGGGCTGGTAAGCATCCTTTCGCCGGGCCTGCCATTGGAGCCCGGGAACATACTGGCAGCCGGTATACCTGCAGGGGCCGGCATGGGGTTTGAACCGCCTAAGTTTTTGAAAGCCGGTGATGTGGTGAGGATCGAGATTGAGAAAACAGGCTATATAGAGAATAGGTTTATTGAATAAAATACCAGGGAATAGGACAAACGCCTCCGGTAATATCTTTTTACAAGAGAATGTTGCCGGAGGTTTTAATATTATGAAGGTTATATATATCACCAGGCGGTGGTTAATCCTATTCTGGATATTGCTGGGCATAGCTATGTTCATGCTGTATGCCTTAAAATTAAAGGAGGATAAATCCATTTCAGCTGTATTTGGTTCCCCGGTGAGAACAAAAGCTGTCGTGATTGATGCGGGGCACGGAGGCTTTGATCCGGGGGCGGTAAGTGACAGCGGAACCCGGGAGGACGAGATTAACCTGAAGATTGCCGGAAAATTAAAAAAGTACCTGGAAAATGAAGGGGCTAAAGTTATAATGACCAGGAAAACCGATGAAGCGCTGGGCAGGACCAAAAGGGAGGATATGAACAAACGGGTTGAAATTATTAAAAACAGCGGTGCCGATATTATAATTAGTATCCATCTGAACAAGTTTCCCCAGTCGAAGTATTACGGCGCACAGACCTTTTATATGACCGGAAGCGAAGAAGGGAAAAAGTTAGCCCAGTGTATTCAAACTAAGCTTCTTGATATATTAAACCGCGGCAATACCAGGCAGATCAAAGCAGTAAGCGATCTGCTCATACTAAAAGCCGGTCAGGCTCCCAGTGTTGTGGTGGAATGCGGTTTTCTGTCCAATCCCCAGGAGGAAAAACTACTGAAGAGTGATGAGTACCAGGAACAGGTGGCATGGGCTATATACTGCGGTATTGTTGATTACTTTGCGGAGTGATAATATTAGGTGCGGTATTGAGTTGGAGGTTCGAAATCTTTACGCTAAAAATTAATCCCTAAAACAGCGCACCTAAAATAAAACTTTATTTTTTTATGTTGACATTAACGTAACGTTAAGGTTTATAATGGGAGCATCAAGGAGGGGTGGCATGGAATACACCGTACATGAATTGGCGGAATTAGCCGGGATAACGGCAAGGACTATCAGGTACTATGATGAAATCGGACTTCTTAAGCCGGCCAGGATAAATTCATCAGGATATCGTATATACCGGGGTGCAGAAGTTGACAGGCTGCAGCAGATAATGTTTTACCGCGAGCTTGGCGTGGGACTTAGTGACATTAAAAACATTATGAACTCTCCATTGTTCAATAGAATAGAGGCTCTGAAGGAGCACCGTGCCAGGCTTATTGAGGAAAGAAAGCGTTTGGAGATGCTGATTGCCAATGTTGAAAAAACAATTGATATGTTGGAAGGGAGAATAATTATGACGGACAAAGAAAAATTTGAAGGTTTTAAACAAAAAATGATTCAGGAGAATGAGCTGAAATATGGCAGGGAAGCAAGGGAGAAGTATGGCAACGAAGCTGTTGACGCCTCAAATAGAAAGCTTATGAACATGACCGAATAAGAATATGCCGCTCTGCAAAAGCTGACAAATGAACTTAATGAAACCTTAAAAGCGGCATGTGAGACGGGAGATCCCGGAAGCCAGCTGGCTCAGAAAGCGTGCGAGCTGCACAGGCAGTGGCTTATGTTCTTCTGGGGCAGCTATTCCAAAGAGGCCCACATGGGACTTGCACAGATGTACGTGGACGATGAAAGGTTTAAGGCATACTACGATAATATCGCTCCCGGATGTGCCGGATTTCTGCGCGATGCAATGAGGATATACACCGGGATAAAGGAATAAGATTGCTAAATTGGGCGGCCTTCCTGCAGGCTATGGCAGGAGGGCTCTTTTATTTTTATTGATATTGAAGCAGGGGCATGGGATGTGATAATCTTATGATGGAGCCGGAAAGGGCAGGGGGCAGCAAATGAAGAAAGCGGTTTTATTAAAAAGGCCGGTATCAACGTATTTAACTGGAATGGCTATGTTATCTATTTGGTTGAATATTTGAGAAGTACACTACTGAAAAGAGATGGTAAAACAATGAAAATTATAAAAAATAAGCTTATTATGGCATTTCTTATCTTGATTTTTGCTGTTATATTGGTGTTATTGTTTTTGTTGACAGTAAATGCCTATATCAAGACATCGGTTAGGGACAGGATTGTTTCACCGGATAACATACCCATGATGGATACGGACTGCATTCTTGTATTGGGTGCGGGAGTATGGGCGGGCGGACGCCCCAGTTTTATGCTTGAGGATCGACTTTTGCAGGCTATTGAATTATACAATGCCGGTGTTTCTGACAGATTATTGATGAGCGGCGATCACGGCAGAAAGGATTACGATGAGGTTAATGTGATGAAAAGATTTGCTGTTGACAGAGGCGTCCCATCCAGCCATGTTTTTATGGATCATGCGGGTTTTTCAACATATGAGAGTTTGTATCGCGCCAGGGATGTTTTTAAGGTCAGAAAGGCTATCATTGTAACCCAGGAGTATCATCTGTATAGGGCTTTGTATATTGCAGAAAAGCTGGGGCTTGAAGCATACGGTGTTCCGGCTGACCGCAGGGAGTATTACGGACAGACAGCCAGGGAACTAAGGGAAGTGCTTGCAAGGGTAAAAGACTTTTTCACGACAATTATTAAGCCTAAGCCTGCTTATCTGGGAGAACCCATTCCCATAGACGGGGATGGCGATTTAACAAATGATTAGTGCAACAAATCTTTCAGAACAACGTCCTGTACATATGAAACTGTATTGAGGGGGAGGATTTTGACATGAAAACGCGATTTTTTGCCGTGGTACTGTTGACAGCATTGCTTATACTGTCATCCTGCAGCGGTACTGGAAACACCGGTACCGACAGCAGATATGAGGTTAACTTTGCGGGTACTGTGCTTGAAAATAATGGGACAAATCTGCTGATAGAGCCCGAACCAGGTTCCGATGAGCTGCGTTCAGCTGATAAAATTACAGTACATGTAAGTGGTGATATGGTACTGGTTGATTCCCAGGGGAGCGAGATAAGTATTGATAGTATAGAAACAGGGGATATGATTCAAATATTCTACGACGGTGCGATTGCAGAGAGCTATCCGGCTCAGATCAACAAATGCTATAAGATAGTGTTAATGAATTAAAATATAAGTCTGTTTTGCCGTTTTTCATTATTCGTGGAGATTATATTTCTGCTGCTTTGTTGATATGTCATATAAAAACCAGGCATTGTATTGCCTGGTTTTTATCTTTTCTGATGGGCTTTTTTGAGGATGGGATAAATCAGATTGTTTCGCTGAACTTTTTTTCAACGTAGGTGGTTTGTTCTTCTGCGTTGCTATGGTTGATTTGGCTGGTATTATCACACTGATAACTATAAATACACTGGCCGTTTATTACAAAATAATTGACACTGACTGCCGAAGCTTCAAAACGCAATATAGGGAGTTCTTTTTCATCGGCTATCCTTACCAGTGATTTAAAATCATCGACAATAAGGATATATTTATCGGAATAATCAAAGGAACGTTTCAGGTTAATTAACCTGTTTTTATATTTTAAATCAATAGCCACTGATTCATATATGTTTTCCTTTTGGTTTCTCAATGCATTAACAGTATAGAGGCTTATATAGGTCAATGGTCCCAGTGTAAGGATAAACGATACCAGTCTTGCAATGGATAAAGGAATTGAAAACCCCATGAAGTTGTAATCGGATACCAATACCTCAGTTTCCTGAACGGGATTGTCATTAACAAAACTTTTTTCTCCTATTAGTGAAATATCGCGTGATGTCAGACTGAAAGTCAGTTCCGGCGGTGAAGCTATAGGATTGCTTTTGTTGCCGGCTTTTATAGTTCCTTCTATGATCGGGTTTATTGATATCAGATACCTGTCTGAACTGTAACCCAGCTCTTGTTCCATTATTTGAGTATATTCCAGAATATCATGTATGGGGATACGAACTGCATCATTTATCAGAGATATTTCGGTTCCTTCTATATTTATTTTTTGGTTGGAGATAATGATATTATATTCTTTTTCCCACAAATCTTCTGCCACGAGTTTAATGATTATCTTGTAGCTGCCTTCAACTAAAACCGGTTTTTCAGCCCTGATCATTGAACTTATGCTGACAATCAAGTTTTCAGTTATTTTGGTGAATATCCTGTGTTCCGGGGTAATGGTTCCACCATAAGGATAAAGCGATGAAGGTATGACATCAATTTTATAGGAATAGTCGGTTTTCTGCTGGATGTTGTTCATATAGGTTACCATATTCACATGTTCCGGGCTTGTGAAGGTACGAAAAGCAATTGCTGAAAATAATACTAACAGCAATATTGAGACTCCAAGCATAATTTTGGAACTTATGAATTTCGATCTCTCATTTTTTGTTTGGTCGTCCTTTTTTTTCACAGTCATTGGCATCCTTCCTCTCAAAAAATGTACTGCATCTTTCCAGCCTTGTTTTTGTGTGTATAAGAAACAGGCTCACATATTTCATTAATGGCTAACTTTAAATACATCAAATATAACACTCCATACTAAATACTATATGCTTGGGCAATGTCCTTTATTTCCCAAATTATTTCCCGACATTACATTTTTGCAAAATAATACCATTTATACTATTTTTCCAGTTTCTTTTTTATGACAAATTCAATTTCAGTGTAAAACAAAGCGGTAAAAATCAGAATTTTGTTGTATATTGTTATACGATTTTTTGCTTTGTTCATAAAATTGTAAATACTGAAATGTTAAAAAATATAAAACGGATTTTATTACTATTGTATTTTTGGGCAAAGAAACAGAATAATTCAGCTGAGGAAGACATCTTTGGCGATCTTAATAGAAGAATACGGTTTGAATGCCGGATTATTGAAGCATGCAGAAAATAAGATGTGGTGTGTCATAAAAATATAAGATATAATAAAACAGAATGATTGATGAAAATGGTTTGCTTTTGCGAGGTGATGGGAAATTGTATGATGACATGTTGAAATATGTAAAGGAATTTCTAAAAGAAAATGATGGAGAAGTCACAAAGATTTTTAACTATCCATTCCGAAAACGTTCGGAACATACAAGACGGGTTTTCATGTGGGCCAGGCGGTTAGTTGACGGAGAAAGTTCAATAAACAAGGAGGCGGTCCTGGTTTCGTCCATATTCCACGATGTGGGATATGCGATATCATTGGATGGTTCAAAACATGCGGAAGACAGTGCTTTGATATGCGAGAAATACCTGCATGACAACGGATTTGATGCCGGATTTATTGAATTTGTCTCATATCTTGTAAAAAATCACTCTAACAAATTTCTTATGACTTCAGATGATATACCGCTGGAATTAATACTGTTGATGGAAGCCGATCTTCTTGACGAAACCGGTGCGCTGTCTATTTTATGGGATTGTATGGCGGAAGGCGGTAAGCAGTACCAGTCATATGAAGCATCATATAAACGCATTGTTAACTATTCATGGGAATCAGTACAGGTGAATCCAATGGTTACCGATAAAGCAAAGGCATTCTGGGATGATAAGCAGAAGCTTGTACGGGATTTTGTTAAGCATCTGTCCTGGGATCTGGCTATAGGGGAAAGCAGTAGTAACTCTGAAAGACTGTACGGATCTTTTTGATCAGGTCCAGTTCTTTGACAGATGATAGCCTGGCTGTAAAGCTGCAGGATGCTTATCATTATCTAATCAACCACTGGAGATTATTTTATCAAGCACATATTATACATACCGGATTGACATTGTTATTTAATAAAATGTTGGTATAAGAGTGTTACTGATCCGGTAATAAGGAGAATGGGCTGTATGCAAAAAAGTTTCTTGCTGGGCATAGACTTGGGGACTTCCGGCTGCAAAATGACCGTTTTTGATTTTGAAGGGAATGTGATTGCGGCTAACACCCGGACCTATCGTACATATTATCCGCAAACCGGACATGTTGAGCAGGACGCCAATGAATGGTGGGAAGTGGTTTGTGAGGGCATACAATATATACTGCAGCATAATGCTGTAGAGCCCGGGCAGATTGCCGCTATTGGCGTTGATGGTACCAGCTGGGCCTGCCTGCCGGTGGATAGGGAAGGCAAGCCGCTCAGGCAGGTAATGCTATGGCTGGACCGCCGCGCCGATGAACAAGCCCGGTGGATGAAGGAACTTGCGGGTGAGGAAAGACTGATTGCTTTAAGCGGCAATCCTGTAGATGCGGCATATATTACACCCAAAATGCTGTGGATTAAACAAAATGAGCCTGAGATATACAAAAAAGCTTATAAGTTTCTTCAAAGTAATGGGTTTATCGTGTTTAAACTGACGGGGGAGTTCTCCCAGGATTATTCCCAGGGGTACGGGTTCAGCTTTTTCAATATTTCAAAGGGCTGTTGGGATGAGAAAGTATCAGATCAACTGGGTATATCCTTAGATCTGATGAGCCCGCTGTTTGACTGTCACCAGGTAGTGGGAACCGTTACTGAAAAGGCGGCGCGCGAATCCGGGCTGGTGCCGGGAATACCGGTAGTAGCCGGCGGTTTGGATGCAGCGTGTTGCACCCTGGGAGCCGGTGTGATTCATCCGGGACAAACCCAGGAGCAGGGAGGCCAGTCCGGCGGAATGAGCATACTTGTTGACCGTCCGTTGATACATCCCAGGCTGATATTAGGGTATCATGTCATTCCAGGCAGATGGCTGCTGCAGGGCGGGACGGTTGGAGGGGGAGGTGCACTGAGATGGTTCAGTGAGCAGTTGGGAACCTACGAGCAGCAGCTGGCAAGGGAAACAGGCAGAAATCCCTATGAGATTATGGATAAGGAAGCGGAGGAAATAGCCCCGGGCAGTGGCGGGCTTATATTTCTTCCGTATATGGCGGGAGAACGATCTCCTATATGGGATAGTAAGGCGCGCGGGGTGTTTTTTGGGCTTTCGTATGAAAAAACCAGAGCTCATATGATAAGAGCCGTTATGGAGGGTGTGGGCTTTGCCCTGCTTCACAATTTAAAAACTGCTGAAGAAGCTGGTGCGTATGTAAAGGATTTGAACAGTGTTGGCGGAGCGGCAAACAGCCGTATATGGACCCAGATAAAGGCCGATATTACCAATAAGAGTATAAATGTGCCTGGTGCAGACTATGCTACTACTCTGGGGGCGGCTATTTTAGCGGGAGTAGGGACTGGGATATACGGGAGTTTCGATGAGGCTGTGAAAACCACAGTGCAGATTCGGCGGGTTCATTCCCCGGCCCCTGATAACCACCGCATATATATGGGCTATTATCAACTCTACCGCGAGCTGTATGAAAACCTTAAAGATTCTTTTAGCAAGCTCTATAAATTGGCAAAATAGTTTACCGGGGGTGTAATAATGAAGGCGGCTGTATTGTACGGACGAAAGGATATCCGGTATGATGAAATTGAAATGCCGGTTATAAAAAAGGATGAAATACTGGTAAAAGTGAATGTTACGGGAATCTGCGGCTCCGATATACCAAGAGTGTTGGGTGATGCTGCTCATTATTATCCCATTGTTCTGGGGCATGAATTCTCCGGTGAAGTGGTAGAAACCGGCAGGGAAGTCGATAATGTTAAAACAGGAGATAGGATATCGGGGGCTCCTTTATTGCCATGTCACAGATGTGATGATTGTATGAGAGGACATTTCTCTCAGTGTAAGCACTACTCATTTATAGGTTCCCGGGTAAACGGCAGCTGGGCTGAATATGTTAAGATGCCCGGCAAAAATGCAGTGAGACTTCCTGAAGAAGTCAGCTTTATACAGGGGGCTTTTTTCGAGCCAACGACCGTAGCTTTGCATGGGTTGTTTGTCATGGGCTTTAAGGGAGGATATGATGCAGCAATAGTTGGGATGGGCACCATCGGGCTTTTGACCCTGCAGTGTGCAAGAATTATGGGAGCCAAACGGATATTTGCTTTTGATATAGACAGCAGGAAGCTGGATATAGCAAGTAAATATGGCGCTGATGTGTGTATAAATACAATGGATGACAGTTTCAGTGAAAAAATTGAAGAACTCACCCGGAACCGGGGTTTTGAGATGGTGATAGAAACTGCCGGGGTGGAATATACTGAAAAATTGTGTCTGGAGATCGCAGCTAATAAGGGGAACATTATGTTTATTGGGACGCCGTCCAGGCCGGTTACATTCCAACCACGTGAATTCGAGCATATCAACCGTAAAGAGCTCACTGTCAGAGGGTCATGGATGTCGTACTCTGCTCCCTTTCCGGGCAGAGAGTGGGAATTGGCCGGATATTATTTTTCAAAAGGCTTAATCCGGGCTGAAAAGCTCATTGACAGGATTGTGCCAATACAGGATGTCACCGGTGTATTTAAAGATTTTGAAATTCCCGGTAATGTGAAAGGGAAAATACTATTTGCGGTGTCATAGAAATGAAAAGCCGGGGAGTAATCAGGCCATTGCACGATTAGCAGAATACGTCACACATCTTTACTTTTTCCGGATGAAGGGTTAGAATTGAAGTAATACCAGATGTAGAAAGGCAGTGAAGGAATGCCTGATAATCAGTATGAAATACTGGCGCTGACTCTTAGATACTGGTTTGTTTTACTTGTCATATATACATTTGTGCGCAGCTTTCTTTCCACATGGCGGCGTCTTATTGGTTCAAACAGTTTATACAGTGAATCAACCGGTAATATTCCGTTTATTCTGGTGCTTTTTGCAATAAGCGCTATGATACTTCTGTCCCTGAAAGACGATATCAATCTTTTAATAATGGTTTTGGGAGTTCTCATTTCGGCAGCATTTTTGTTTCAGTATCTCTTTATCAGTTATTTCTTTGCCGGTATTGATAAATATATACTCTTAATGGTAGATACTCTTTGCATTGCTGGTTTTGTTATGCTGCAAAGACTGAACCCCGATCTTTCCTTCCGGCAGGTGGAATGGTTCCTGATGGGAAGTATTGTGCTGCTTTTTTTTACAATATATACAAGGTATTTTAAGCACTGGGATAAGTTGAATTATTTGCTTATGGCAGTTGGATGTGGGCTGCTGCTGCTGACGCTTTTAGTAGGCAAAGAAATTGGAGGGGCCAAAAACTGGATAACTATTGGCAAGTACAATATGCAGCCTTCTGAATTTGTAAAAATTATACTGGTATTTGTATTAAGCGCTGAACTTAAACAGAAAAAATCCCGCGTGAAACGCTTACCGGTCTTTATCTTTACAGCAATCGTTATTCTGATGGTAGTACTGCAGAAGGATCTGGGGGCGGCATTCCTGTATTTTTGCTTGTTTGTATTTCTTTACTATATTGCAACATCCGATCTGCTGGTAACCGGTTGTGCCGGTTTATTGGCGTCCATTGGCGCTGTTGCAAGCTATTTTTTGTTTGGACACGTACGCGTCCGTATTGCTGCATGGAGAAACCCATGGGCCGATATAGAGAATAAGGGTTACCAGATTGCCCAATCCCTTATTGCCATTGCCAGCGGGGGCTGGGTTGGTTTAGGGTTGGGGCTTGGTTCACCCCAGGTTATTCCGGCTTCCAGAACCGATTTTATTTTTGCTGCTATATGTGAAGAGATGGGCATTTTGGTCGGGATAGCATTAATAGGGCTGTATATGCTCATAATGTTAAGAGGAATCAGCACTGCCCTGGAAGCTCACGAACCCGGAGATGCCTTGCTGGCCATGGGCGCTGCCGTCTCTCTTGCGATTCAGAGCTTTACAATAATCGGTGGTGTGGTTAAGTTTATTCCATTAACAGGCGTCACCATGCCTTTTGTAAGTTATGGCGGCAGTTCCATGCTGGTGAGTTTTGGGCTTATAGGGATAATTCAGGGAGTGGCTCAAAAGAACCATGACATAAGGCAGAGAGAAGCGGAACAGCAGCAGATTAACGATGATTCAGGTGAAGATTATGGAGAAGATTAAAAGAAACACAATTGGAGTTCTTATATTATTAGTCGGGCTTTATCTGGCATTAATCGGATATTTCTGCTATGCTGTGCTGTTCTATGGGGACAGGTGGTTTTCCGATTCATACAATACCAGGGTTAAGATGGATGCAAGACAGCCCCGGATAATTCCCGGGGATATACTTGACAGGAACGGAGATAAACTGGCGTGGACAGAAAAAAAGGCCGTTAAGAATCCCGAAACCGGCAGGAACGAGGATTATTATACCAGGGTATATTATTCCAAGGCCAGCAGCGTGGCTCATGTTGTCGGTTTTCACAACAGTGAATACGGCAGGATGGGTGTAGAGGCTTTCCATATCTATTATTTAATGGGATACAATAACAGCCTTATAGAGAAGATATATCAGAAAGCTTTTCTGGCTCAGGAGCGGGGCAACGATGTAGTCCTTACCGTGGACAGAAGGCTGCAGGAGTATATAAGCGGTTTGGTCAGCGCACACAAGAAGAAGGGGAGTGTGGTCCTTCTAAACCCTAAAACCGGCGAAATACTTGCAATGGTAAGTTATCCAACATTTGATCCCAACAACATAAAAAAATTTGAAGATGATACCCTTGTCAACCGGGCAACCCAGGGGCTTTTCCCTCCCGGTTCTATATTTAAATTGGTAACAGCTGCATCTGCTCTGGATAATATCGGGGATATCCGGCAAATTACTTTCAATTGCCCGGGAAATATCTTAATTGACGGCCAGGGTGTTCGATGCTACCAGGGAAAGGCACATGGTGAATTGGATATTAAGCAGGCTTTAACCGTGTCATGCAACACCTTTTTTGCCAGGCTTGGCGTTGAAATAGGCTGGAAAAAACTGTTGAATACAGGAAAAGGGTTTGGATTTAATGATGATTTTTTGTTTTCTGATATAAAGGTAACACCCAGCAGTCTTCCCATTAACTACAGAGTCAGTGAACAGGAACTGGCATGGAGCGCTATTGGACAGGGAAAGGTTCTTGTTACTCCTCTTCATATGGCCATGCTCGCAGCTTCCATTGGAAATGACGGAATTATGATGGAACCAAAACTTGTATATAAGGTTATAGGGCGGAACGGTAATATCCAAAAACAGCTTCAGCCGGATGTGTATAAAACAGCCATGTCATATGAAAATGCAAATATACTTAAAGAAATGATGGAAGCGGTGGTTTTGGAGGGGACCGGTAAAAATGCCCGGTCCGGTAAAGTTGGAATTGCAGGGAAAACAGGTACCGCTGAAAAGGGCTCCTCCGGTTCCGATAGCAGCAACCTTGCCTGGTTTGTTGGTTTTGCTCCTGCAGATGACCCTACACTGGCTATTGCTGTATTAATTGAGGATGTAGGCCAGGGCCACACCGGAGGAAGTGAAGCTGCACCGCTGGCAAGAAAGGCTATTGAGAAAGCCGTTGAGCTTGGATATTGATTACAAAACATTGATTTGGCTTATCCGCCGCTGCATTAACAAATTTTTAGCCTTGGGCCTCCGGAGATTGAAATAATATTCTTCGCAGTTATACTTTCCGATGATGACAAGACACTTGACAAGACACCCGGGTAAAATTTATAATGTTAGTATGCTGACAATTCATAGTAAAGCATAAATTAATGTTATTACAGCTAATCTGCCACGAATTGCAGCTGGTTATTCTAAATCCAGAAGGAGATAAGATACAATGAAGACCAGGGATATTGTAGTCGGAGGATTGCTGGCTGCCATTGCAATTATGATACCGCTGCTTTTTGCCAATACACCTCTCATGGTTCATATTCCCCCTTTTTCAGCTACCATTGCTTCTCATGTTCCAATATTGCTGTCAATGGCCATTAGCCCTGCGGTGGCTGTGTTTACGGGCGTTGTCTCCGGTATCGGGTTTTTTGTCCGCACATCTCCAATTATTGGAGCCAGAGCATTGATGCATGCTGTGTTTGGCGGATTAGGAGCATACGCCTACAGTAAAAAAATACCCTTTTATATTATACTTCTGTTGACAGCGCCGCTTCATGGATTGCTTGAAGCTTTGGTGGTACTGCCTTTTGGCTTCGATCTCAATCAGGCGTTTATTGTTGTAGGAGCAGGGACTGTGCTTCATCACCTGGTTGACGCAGCCATAACTTTAGTGCTGTATAAAGTGCTGGTTAAGCTTTCGTTTCTAAGGGCATCCCGATTGGCCTGAATGTAAGGTCAGCCTGTCAGTCACCCAAGCCAATCTATTCTGCAAATTGATGATAATGTGACAGAACATAACAGGATTTTTATGGTTCATTGAAGAATACTATTAAACCGGTACAAATGATTATGGGACGCTAAAAATGGTTATAAATTGGACGAATCTAATGGTACGAAAAGGGCATTAAAAGTACGAGGGGTGAGTATTATGAATGATAAGTTGGCGGGCGTATTCATACCTGTTGTTACACCTTTTACCCATCAAAAGGTTGACCCCGGGAAATTGGCATTTAATATACAGAAAGCCAACCAGACGCCTGTCAAAGGTTACATGCCTCTGGGCAGCAACGGGGAATTTGCGCATATGAGCGATGAGGAGCAGTTGTTAGTTTATAAAACCATAAAGGAAAATGCGGCAAAAGATAAAGTGATTTTAGCGGGGATAGCACGGCAGTCAGCATATTCAACCATTGAATTTGGCAAGCGTATTGAAGACATCGGAGCGGACTTTGTCTCGATATTGACACCGAATTACTTTGCTTCATTTATGAATGATACGGCGCTTATAAAATATTACACAGCTATAGCTGATGCATTATCCATACCGGTGCTTATGTACAATTGTCCCAAATTTGCTTCGGGCGTTACCATATCTTCCGAAGTGGTGAAAATACTGTCAAGTCATCCCAATATCATGGGAATGAAGGATACATCCAAAGGCAATATCTCCAAATATCTTGAGGTAAAGGATGAAAACTTCGATGTACTGGCAGGAAGTATAACGAATTTTCTGGAAGGGCTAAAGGCAGGTGCTTCCGGCGGCGTGCTGTCAATGGCAAATTATTTGCCCGAAGCCTGCTGCTTGCTATATGAAACATTTAAACAGGGGAATTTAGAAGAGGCGGAAAGACTAAGCAGCGAATTGATCAGGCTGAGTAAAAATGCAACTGATCAATATGGTGTAGCAGGGGTGAAAGCAGGCTGCGATATTTTCGGCTATATGGGCGGAGAAGTCAGAAATCCCCTGACAGACTGTAATGAGCAGCAAAGAAATGAAATAGAAAAGGCCTTTATTGAAGCCGGTTATTTAAAATTAAGCGATTGATATATTTGTTTACGGGAAGAGAAGGATATGGAAAAGGTATTGTTGCCGGAAAAAATTATTGATGAAGCGCTGCAGCTGCTAAAAGGCAAGGCCGAGGTTGTCATATTGGATGATATTACTGAACAGGCCATAGTTAATGAAGTCCATGATGCATTTGCGATAATTTTAAGGAGCAGGGCAAAAATCACGCCAAGGATTATTCAGGCAGCGCCTAAGTTAAAGATTATTTCCAGAACGGGAGCCGGGTATGATAATATAGATGTGGAGGCTGCCACACAGCATGGTGTTATGGTATGTAACCTGCCGGGTATAAACAGCGTGCCGGTGGCTGAGCATACAATAGCGCTTATGCTGGCGCTGGTAAAACAGATATCCAAAATGGATGATTATGTTCGCAGCAGGCAATGGTATAAAAGAAACGAACTGATTGCTGAACAAGCGGCCGGAAAAACCGTTGGGATAGTAGGTCTGGGAAAAATAGGACGGGAAGTCCTGGTGCGGTGTAAGGCCCTGGGCATGAATATCCTGGGTTATGATCCCTACGTTGACAGGCAGTGCTTTAACAGCGGTGATGTCCAATTCTGTAACAGTTTAAGTGAGATATTTTCCAAAGCTGATATCATTACCTTGCATGTCCCCAATATACCTGGTACGCACAAAATGGTGACGAAGCAGTTAATAGATATAATGAAACCCACTGCATATATCATCAATACCAGCAGAGGGGAAGTAATTGATCAGGATGCATTGGTTGAAGCCCTAAAAAACCGGAAGATAGCCGGAGCAGCCCTGGATGTTTTCTGTAAGGAGCCTCCGGAGCCTGAAGATCCTTTACTGGAGCTTGATAATGTTATACTGACTCCCCATGCTGCGGCTCTCACTAAGGAATCGGGCATGAAAATGGCGGTACAAGCGGTAAAACAGGTTATTGACTGCCTTGAGGGCAGATTGCCGGAATACATTGTTAACAGGAAAGAACTTAGCCTTGAGTAATTTGATCGATGCAAAGAACTTAAGGCTTTTGTTTTACCTGCAATGGTGCGGCGGCTGATACAGAAAGAAACAGCGAAGAAGGACTGCCTTAAGTCCCGAAGGGCTGGGCTGTTTTTATATATACTATATTGATACTTTGGGAAAAATGTTGAAAGAAGGGGGTATTGTTCAGGATGAAATATGTAGTTAATGTACAGTCAAAACAACCTGATATTGATCCGCGGTCTCTCAGGGCGAGGGTCAAAGATCGTGATAAGGCCGTTCTCAGGGATACTTATTTTCTTATAGACCCGGAGGAATCTCCGTCAAAAAGGCTCAAAATGGGTTATACTGTTATTTATCCTACCGGAAGGACCACAGGCCATTCCCATGATGAAGAAGAGGTCTATTTTGTCATTTCAGGTGAAGGAGTTATGGTTGTGGGAGACGATGAGTTTCCTATAAAAGCCGGTGATGCGTTATACGTGCCTCCGCGGGAATTTCATACCACCTATCAGAAGGGAAACTTGCCCCTGGTTGTTTTGTGGGTGACCGGAAAACTGGATCCGGAGGAATGTGAAAAATGATACACGAGAGGATGTTGATAGGCGGTAAATGGGTCAGGTCAAAAAACGGAGATGTTATGGAAGTTGTTAATCCGGCTGCCGGAGAGGTATTTGCAGAGGTACCCCTTGCCGGCAAATCGGATGTGGAAGATGCCATAAATGCGGCGGATTCTGTTTTTTCATCATGGAGCCGTATGACACCTTTTGAAAGGGGAAAATATCTCCGAAAGGCCAGTGAACTGGTTTTGAAACGTTCTGAAGATATAGCCAGGCTTCTCACCATGGAGCAGGGCAAACCTCTTGCTGAAGCCGAAGGAGAGGTAATAAAGGGCGCTAATATTCTCCGCTATTACGCTGAAGAGGGAGAAAGGATATACGGCAGGATCATCGCAAATGAGGAACCCGGTACCGGGAGCATGGTTATATACCAGCCTATTGGTGTGGCGGCGGCCATATCTCCCTGGAACTATCCAATCGAACTGCTGGCCTGGAAGGTAGGAGCTGCATTGGCTGCCGGTTGTACGCTTGTAGCTAAGCTGCCATCTGAGACCCCCCTTTCCCCCTTGGCATTTATTAAATGCCTCGCCGATGCAGGACTTCCCGATTGCGTGTTGAATGCCGTTACCGGGCCCGGAGCGGTGATTGGCCCTGTACTGATCGGCAGTCCCGTTGTTAAGAAGATAGCTTTTACAGGCTCTACGGAAGTAGGCAGGGAGGTTTTAAAGGGCAGCGCTGAAACCCTAAAAAAAGTTTCATTGGAATTAGGCGGCAGCCTGCCCATGATTGTATGCAAGGATTGTAATCTGGATGCCGCTGTTTCCGGGGCGGTAAGGCGCTCGTTCCGAAACATGGGACAGATATGCATAGCTGTTAATAGAATATATGTGGACTTCGAGATATACGAGGAATTTGTAGAAAGGTTTGCCAAAGCCACTGAAAAACTTGTAATAGGGAACGGTTTAACCGATAAATGTGATTTAGGGCCGATGTGTACTCCGGCAGGAGTGGAAAAGACCATATCCCATATACAGGACGCTGTTGAAAAGGGTGCAAAGGTTGTGTGCGGCGGTAAGCGGCCTGAGGGTGCCAAGTTTGAAAAAGGTTATTTCTTTGAGCCTACAATACTGCGCGATGTAAATCATAACATGCTGGTTATGCGGGAAGAGACCTTTGGCCCATTAGCAGGCGTCATGCCGTTTGGTACGCTCGATGAGGCTGTAGAATTGGCCAATGATACACGGTATGGTTTGGCAGCAATAGTGTTTACCCAGGATATCAGCACCGCAAAACGGCTGTGCCGGGATATTGCGGCCGGAAATATAGCGGTGAATAATGTTGATGCAGGAGTGATAAATGCGCCATACGGTGGGTGGAAAGACAGCGGGTTTGGATTTGAGCATGGTCCTGAGGGATTATACGAATATCTGCATGCAAAACATATAAGAATCCGTTATTTATGATTGTTATGTTATAATAGTTATAGCATTATTCATGCTATATTGGCGGTATATTGCCTGCGTCAATTATTGATTTGGAGAAGGACAGTGGAGGGTATGGAGCACATTAAAGATAAATTAAGGAACCTTCCGGATCAACCGGGGGTATATATCATGAAAGATGATACAGGTATTGTGATTTATGTAGGGAAGGCCGTATCAATTAAAAACAGGGTCAGGCAGTATTTCCAATCTTCAAGAAATCACTCTTTGAAGACCCGCACCATGGTAAGCCAGATATGGGACTTTGAATATATCCTGACAGATTCAGAACTGGAAGCCCTTATTCTGGAATGCAACCTGATCAAAAAGCATAAGCCAAAATATAATGTTATGCTCAAGGATGACAAGAGTTATCCTTTTATAAAGATAACAAATGAAGAGGAGTATCCCAGGGTTATCGTAACCCGCAGGGTGAAAAAGGACAGCGGGAAATACTATGGGCCTTATACGAATGCGAGAGCTGTTAAAGAAACGATTGAATTATTAAGAAATATATTTCCCATAAGATCCTGCAGCAGGAATCTTAAACAGGGAGTAAAAGTCGGGAGGCCTTGCCTGTATTATCATATAAATCAATGCCAGGGACCATGTCAGGGAAATGTTGACAGAGACGAATACAAAGCTATGATAAAGCAGGTTTCGAAGTTTCTTGAAGGAAAGCACGAAGATCTTCTTGATGAACTTAGGCTTAAAATGGCTGAAGCAGCTAATAATCTTGAATTTGAGAAAGCTGCCCGGTTGAGGGATAGAATTACCGCTGTAGAGCAGATCCTGGAAAATCAAAAAATAGTATATACATCTGCCATTGAGGATATGGATGTTCTGGCTTTTGCCCAGGATGCATACAATACCGTAGCCCAGTTATTCTTTATACGCAACAGCAAACTTACCGGCGCTCAACAGTTGACACTGGAAGATACACAGGGGACCGAACTTGATGAGATAATATCTTCCTTTATTAAACAGTTTTACCTGATGTCCCAGTATATACCGAAAACCATTCTTATACAGGATGAAATAGATGATGCTGAGGTAATAATGAAATGGTTGTCTGACAGGAGGGGAAACCGGGTATACCTGAATGTGCCTAAAAGAGGCGAAAAAAAGGAACTGCTGAATATGGCCATACGTAACGCTTCTGAAGGATTACAGCATATTGCCGAGAGTATACGGAGGGAAAAGGCCAGGACAGAAGGCGCTGTCAGGGAGCTGGCCGGTTACCTGGGTTTAGACCGGCTGCCGGACAGGATAGAAGCTTTTGATATTTCCAATATACAGGGAACCGATTCGGTGGCATCCATGGTTGTATTTGAAGGGGGGAACCCGAAGAACAGCGACTACAGGAGATTCAGAATAAAAGGGGTTATAGGCCCGAACGATTATGCCAGTATGGCCGAAGTGATAGAAAGGCGGTTTAGGAGGGGCCTGGAGGAAAAGAAGAAACTGATGGAACAGGACAAATCTGCTGAAGACGGCAAGTTTTCCCGTATGCCGGATTTAGTGCTTGTGGATGGTGGCAAAGGTCAGTTGAATGCGGCAGTCAGTGTTGTTCGAAGCTTGGGTCTTAAAGATATACCCGTTATAAGCTTGGCTGAAAAGTTTGAAGAAGTGTATGTAGAGGGGCAGGATGACCCGGTTAACATACCCAAAAATTCAGCTGCTTTGCATCTTTTGCAGAGGATACGGGATGAAGCCCACCGGTTTGCATTAAGCTATCATCGGAGTCTCAGGAAAAAAAGCAGGCTGCATTCGGTACTGGAGGAAATCCCGGGAATTGGCGAGAAGCGCAGAAAGATACTGATCAAGCATTTTGGAACCGTGGAAGCCATCAAAAAATCATCACTGGAAGAACTGGCCAGAATAAAAGGAATGAACCGCAGGGCCGCTCAAAATGTGCTTGAATACCTCAAATATTAGTATGATTCCTTTATTATACCGGCATCCGACAGGTCATGTGATTACCAACAAATATCCGGCCGGTTTGTCAGTGCCGGTGAAAAGCATCAAAGACGTTTTTTGCGGGCATATGGCGTGAAAATGACGTAAATCAGTTCTGGACACGGCTGTGTTCAGCGTATATACTATTACTGTCATATACTGTTATCCAGTGTCTGTATAGGGGGTGTGCCAAATGAAGAAGTTGTATCTTTCCGAAGCCGATAAAAAAATCGGCGGTGTTTGCGGAGGTATTGCCGAATATTTTGAAGTTGACTCTACAATTATCAGGCTCGCATGGCTGCTTGTAACCATATTTACCGCTATGTTTGGAGGAGTTATTGCTTATCTGATAGCATGGGCGGTTATTCCGCCAAGGCAGCGGATCATGTAAGGAATGATTTATTCAACAGTTAACTAAATATGTAATGATGAAAGCAGGATATGAGGTGACAGTATTTGAAATACAGAATGATTGCCATCGATTTGGATGATTCACTGCTAAATGATGATTTGGGAATAAGTGAGAAGAACAAGAGGGCTGTCAGATACGCTGTTGATCATGGTGTTTTAGTAGTTATAGCAACAGGCCGGATGCTCAGGTCTGCGATTCCTTACGTTGAGTACCTTGATATTAGTTCCCCGGTCATAACATATCAAGGGGCTCTTATTGCTGATTCTTTGACCAGGGATATTCTTATGCATATTCCTGTTGATCTGGATTATGCAAGGGAGATTATCTCAGAATGCCATAACAATAATATACACTTGCAGGTATTTGTTAATGACATGTATTTTTACGAGAAAGATAATGCATATTCCGATATTTACCGGAGAGTAAGCGGGATAGAAGGAGAAGCAGTAGGCCCCCTCCGGGATTTCTTAACTAATCAACCGACTAAACTCGTAATTGTTGATGAGCCTGAGAATATTCTGAAGTGGCAGGAATATTTCCGAGAGAAATATAAAGGCAGGCTGGAGGTAGTTGTATCAAAATCAAATTATCTCGAATTTACAAATATTGAAGCTACCAAGGGAAACGCTCTGAAGTTTCTGGCCGTCAAACATGGGATAAAGCGGGAGGAAATAATTGCTATTGGTGACAGCTATAATGATATACACATGTTGAAGTATGCCGGTTTAGGCGTGGCTATGGGGAACGCTTCCGAGGTTGTTAAAAGCCAGGCAGATTATATAACCTATACTAACAATGATGACGGAGTTGCCCATGCAGTTGAAAGATTTATCATGGAAGGAGGAAAGAATGTTTGAACTCAGTAGGAATTGATGAGGTTGCGAAGGTTTTGGATTTTGAGTTTGTATACAGGGGCGACAGGACGGATATTGAAGTTACGACTAGTGATATAAACAGGCCGGGCCTCCAACTGGCCGGATTTTTTGATTACTTCGCCAGCGAGAGGATTCAGGTATTGGGAAAGACCGAAATGACCTATTTGGAAGGTCTGAAGCCCGAGATCAGGCAGGACAGGCTTTGCCAATTATTAAGCTACGATATTCCCTGCATTATTATATCGAGGAACATGGACATACCCGAATATCTGATGGATTGTGCAGTACGGTACAATCGTCCGGTATTTCGCTCCCGGCAGGCCACCACTACTCTTATCAGCAGACTTACAAGCTACCTTTCATCAGCCCTGGCTCCCAGAATAACCCGGCACGGTGTTCTTGTTGATGTATACGGGGCAGGAGTGTTTTTGATAGGAGAAAGCGGTATAGGGAAAAGCGAAACAGCCCTGGAGTTGATAAAAAGAGGCCATCGGCTTGTAGCTGATGATGCTGTGGAAATAAAAAAGGTAGCCGAGAACCGGCTTATTGGAGAAGCGCCGGAGCTCATCAGGCATTTCATGGAAATACGGGGAATAGGCATAATCGATATAAAGGCCATGTACGGAGTAGGTGCTGTAATAAACAATAAACCTTTGGATATCGTAATATATATGGAGAACTGGGATAACAATAAAGAATATGACAGGCTTGGGCTTATAGAAGAACATATTGAAATACTGGGAGTAAAGCTGCCTAAAATAGTTCTTCCGGTTCGTCCGGGAAGAAACCTGGCAATTATTGTCGAAGTGGCCGCCAGGAACTGGAGGCTAAAAAATATGGGCTATCATGCTGCCCGGGAGTTGGATGAAAGGTTGAATGAATTGATCCAATCCAATAGAAGTTAAATAGTGTATTTTTTGTTTATAGATAACGGTATGTTTTTCAAGCAGGAATACCGAAGTGAATATACCCATATAAATGGAGTGAAGGTTTTACTTGGAGGGATTTTATGAGATTAAGGGTAAAGCCATTTACTCTTTTTTTATATGGGATTGTTTTAGCGCTGATTATAATAGGGACAAGAATTTATACCAGAGGTATAAGCCTGCCCGATCCTTTGGAACCTCTTACCGTGAAGAAACCCGAATGGACAGGTCTGATAACCCTTTGGGATACCAACTATGTTGATTGCGGGACAGGCAGTAACACCGGATGGTTGAATAAGCAGATTCAGCGGTTTGAAAAGAACAATCCCGGAGTCTTCATTGATGTAAGGAAGATAACTCCGGAGAGAATGAAAATGTATTTTGAAGGCAAAATGAGGGATGAATTACTGCCGGATATAATTGCATTACCGGTATACGAGCAGATAGTCCCGCAAGAACTTTTGCTGGATCTTAAGCCGTATTTAAGCCAAAAGGAGATTGACAGATTTTGCGGTATTGCGAAAAAGCGTATTACAAAAGGTGAAAAGATCTTTGGGGTACCCTGGATGATGGCGCCCTATGCATTGATATTCAACAACCGGCTGATAGAAGAGGCAAATATTATTATTCCTGATGAGGAACTGGATTGGGCATTTGTGGATTCAGCCGTGAGAAGCCTGACATTCAGTAAACAGGAAGGAAAAAGTGAAAAGCAGTATTTTGGTTTCTGTACATACTCAACCTCCCATTCCCGTCCTTTATGGAGTATTATTCATGGAGATAAAGATAAAATAATAGATGATAAAGCGTATAATCTCATATTGAGATGGCACAGGGAAGCGCGTGCTTTACCGAATAATATGCTGGATTGTTCATTCGGCGAGGCATGGCAATTATTTGCCATGCAGGGCAGGGTTGGGATAATGCTGGGAAACGTCAGGGCCGTATATCAGATGCGGAACCTGCAGCAGATAGGGAAAGGCTTTGAAATAACGGTCAAGGAGATTCCGTCCGGCGGAAAAAACGGCTTATTCCTTGATCAGGTGGCGGCTTACGGAATTATAAAAACGGAGAACAGGGAAAAACTTGATCTGTGTGTTTCTTTCCTGAAGATGTTGATCGAAGAAGGAGCTCAGAGGGAGCTTAAACAAATTGGCGCATTTTCTGTCATATCTTCCGTAAGAGACATATACCAGGACGATCCACAGATGAGTTTGCTGGAAGCGTCGTTGAAAAAATATGTCTTCAGCCCTGGCGATTCCCATTGGAGAAAGTATGGGGAAAGTGCGTACGCTGAGCTGAAAAATAAATTGGAGGAAACCTCTGAACCGGAAGGATGAGATGTGTGCATAACATGTCAAGTGGTGCTTGCTATACAGAAAAAAATAGTATAAACTTAATGATGTTATTTGATAGTATTTGAATCAAAAATTATGTTAGTACTGGGAGTCGGGCTATGAATATAGATAATATATACCATGATTTGATTGCTAATATTCCTGCCAATCAGGTCCTTATGAATGAACCTATGAAGAACCATACTTCATTTAAAATCGGTGGGCCTGCTGATATAGTTGTTATTCCATCACAGGTTGAGCATATACGCCATATCATGATGTCATGCCAAAAATGGAATGTTCCCTTCATGATCATGGGTAATGGTTCCAACCTGCTGGTGAGAGACAAGGGAATAAGAGGTGTGGTAATAAAGATGTCAGGCCTTTTTAACCGGGTATGGATTGAAGGGGCTTGTATACGGGCTCAGTCCGGGGTTCTTCTGTCGGTGTTATCCAGGAAGGCGCTTAAGGCCGGCCTGGCTGGTTTGGAATTTGCCAGCGGCATACCGGGAACCCTTGGCGGAGCCATTGCTATGAACGCCGGGGCTTATGGCGGTGAAATGAAGGATGTTGTTGATTGGGTACAGGTTATTGATTTTGATGGCAAGCTGTACATCTATAACAATGATGAGCTCCAGTTCGGATATCGTACCAGCTATATCCAGGGAAAACCGCTGATTGTAACGGAAGTTAATTTATCTTTAGCACCCGGCAATCCGGAAGAATCAAAGGCCTTTATAAGCGAGCTGACAAGAAAAAGACAGGAGAAGCAGCCATTGTCGCTTCCGAGTGCAGGAAGCGTGTTTAAGCGGCCTGAGGGATATTATGCAGGACGGCTGATTGAATGCGCCGGGTTAAAAGGTTATCGTATAGGTGATGCCCAGGTTTCCGAGAAGCATGCCGGATTTATAGTCAATTTAGGAGAAGCAACTGCAAAGGATGTCATTACACTGATTGAGACCATTAAGCAAAAGGTTAAAGAGGTTGCTGGTGTCGAACTGGAACACGAAATCAGGATCGTCGGCGAAGAATGAGGGTGCTGATGCAATGAAGTATTGCTTAATAGCTGATTTTCATACCCACACGCGCTACAGCCACGGAAAAGGTACGATCGAGCAGAATGTACTGATGGCACGGCAGAAAGGATTGAGGAAGATTGCCATTGCCGACCATGGTTTTAACCACTTTGGCTTTGGCATGCGTATTGACGATATCCCCAGGGTACGGGAGGAAATAGAGTATTTGAATGAAAAATATCATGATATAGATATATTGTTTGGCATTGAAGCTAATCTGATAGGTTTGGATGGAGAGATTGACATACCTGAAAAATATATTGATGCTTTTGATATTATCCTGGTGGGTTTCCATAAGGCTGTTATTCCTTTTTCGGTTAAGGACGGCTGGCGGCTTTTTATTAGAAATGCGTTTTACAGGGTTCTGCCGCAAAGAGAAAAGGAAAGGATTCGTTATGATAATACCATTGCTATGGTACGCGCCATGGAGCGTTATCCAATTCATACCATAACTCATCCCGGCGCTAAAATAGATATTGATACCAGGATTCTGGCCAAGCATGCTGCTAAGCATAACGTTTTTTTGGAAATTAACAGCAGTCATGGATTTATGACTACAGAATATGTGAAGACGGCAATGGATGAAGGCGCTTATTTTGTAATAAACAGTGATGCCCATAAACCTGAACAGATAGGAGATATGTCCAAAGGAATTGCGATAGCAAAAAAGGCCGGGGTACCGTCTGACAGGATTGCAAACTCGCAGGACTTTGTTCAGTAAATATGTTATAATTAATTTAAAGCCCGGGATACAGAATAATTAATCCAGGGGGATGGAGGTAGTCATAAATAATGCGTTTTATTATTGTCACAGGTTTGTCCGGCGCGGGCAAGACCCTGGTGATACGTTTTTTAGAAGATATGGGATTCTTTTGCGTTGATAATCTGCCGCCCAAACTCATCCAAAAGTTTGCTGAATTATGTTATCAGTCGTCAGGGAAGATAGACAAGATTGCAATAGTGGTGGACATAAGAGGAGGAGGCTTCTTTGACGATCTTTTTGAATGCTTGTATATGCTGAAAGAATCCGGGTACGACTATGAAATCTTATTCCTGGACGCGTCCGATGAGGTGCTGATAAAGCGTTACAAGGAAAGCAGGCGCATGCATCCCCTGGTAAAGGAAGGCCGGGTGATACAGGGGATAAATTTGGAGCGTGAACGTCTCAGCCGCGTCAAGGAGAAAGCCACATATGTTATAAATACCAGCTATATGCAGCCAAAGGAGTTAAAACAAGCACTGCTAAAGCTATTTGGTGATAATCGGGGTTCGAATAATTTGCATATATCGGTTATTTCATTCGGATTCAAAAACGGTATTCTTCTGGATGCTGATTTAATTCTGGATGTTCGTTTTCTGCCAAATCCATTTTATATAGAAGAACTCAAAGATAAAACAGGAATAGATCCGGATGTAAGAAAATATATTTATTCATTTCCAGAGACTAAAATTTTCCTTGATAAACTCGATGATATGCTGGATTTCCTGATACCATATTATATAAAAGAAGGTAAATCTCAGCTTGTTATCGGAATAGGGTGTACCGGAGGAGTGCATCGTTCGGTAACAATAGCTGAAGCCGTTTATGATTTTCTCAAAAGTAAAGGCCACCGTGTGAACATTGATCATAGGGATACTCAGATTAAGAAAGCCGAGTGATGACAATGCAGTATTTTATTATCGGCATTGTTGCGGGAATAGCGCTGTGCATTATTTCAATATACTTGGTTAAGCAATTTCGAAAAAACCGTCCTGTTATGGGAAAATTTGAGTACTGGATGATGCAAAAGAATTTGGTATCCAGGGACCTGAAAGTAGTGGCCATAGGCGGCGGAACCGGCTTATCCACGTTGTTGAGAGGGTTGAAGCTGTTTGCCCGGAACATAACAGCCGTGGTAACTGTGGCCGATGACGGCGGCAGTTCCGGAATGCTGCGGGAGGATTTGGGCATACTCCCTCCGGGCGATATCCGCAACTGCATATTGGCTCTTGCTGATGTGGAACCGGTAATGGAACGCCTTCTTCAGTACCGGTTCAAAGAGGGTTCCCTGAAGGGACAGAATTTGGGGAATTTGCTTATAGCAGCTATGACAGATATAGCCAATGGCTTTGAAAGCGCTATTAGAGAAATCAGTAATGTTCTGGCAGTTACCGGAAAAGTGCTTCCTGTATCTCTTGAAGATATTCGTTTAGTAGCTAAGCTTGAGGATGGGACCGTAATACATGGTGAGTCAAAAATTCCTGAGGAGCAAATAAAAAGGAACAGCCCAATAATAGAAATATCTATGGATAAGCCTTACTGCAATGCTTTACCCGAGGTAATACAGGCAATAAAGGATGCCGATGTGATTGTTCTGGGCCCCGGCAGCCTGTACACAAGCATAATTCCTAATATTATAATACGGGAAGTAGCGCAGGCTATCAACCAAAGTAATGCTGTAAAGGTGTATGTATGCAATATAATGACCCAGCCCGGAGAGACCACCGGCTACTCTGTGGCCGATCATGTTAAAGCTATTGTGAAACATGGAGGTTCTAATCTGATTGATGTTGTGTTAGTGAATTCAGCTAAGCTTCCTGATGATCTTTTAGCCAAGTATCACCTGGAAGGAGCATCTCCGGTTGAATATACAGGCGCTGAATCCAACAATGAGCTCAAAATAGAACTTGTTACAGCAGATCTTGCGGACTTTTCTATGGGACTAATCCGGCATAATCCTCAGAAGCTGGCAAAGGAAATTATTAAGATTGCGTGGGACAGAATAAACATAAAAGAACAATTGGAGTGAGGTATATGTCTTTCTCGTCAGCTGCCAAAAGCGAGTTATGTCGTATTCCATTGAAGGATAGTTGCTGTATGCTGGCTGAATTGGCGGCATTTATTTATTTAAACGGGGCTATACTATTTTCGGGCAATAGAAAGGTAAGGTTTTATCTTACGACCGAGAATGTGTCGGCAGCCCGCAGGGTGTTAATAATAATTAAAAACCTGTATTCGATTAATGTAGGGATCTATGTACGGAAAAACCGCCGATTAAGGAAGAATAATGCATATATATTGTCTGTTCCGCAGCCGGCTCAGGCCGGCAGAATTTTAAGGGATACTCATGTTTTATATACCAATGAATCCAACAGCATAGATATATATACAGGTATCTATCCACAGCTGGTTGAAAAGGAGTGCTGCAAAAGGGCATATCTCAGGGGCGCTTTTCTTTCGGCGGGTTCTATAAGCGATCCCAAACGGAGCTACCATCTGGAGATAACAACGCGTAATCGCAAATATGCAACGGAACTGACCCGGCTTATGCTGTTTTTTGATATGCGGGGGAAAATCATTGAGAGGAAAGGAAACTATGTGGTATACTTGAAGGAGAGTGAGGACATAGTTAACTTTTTAAATGTTGTTGGTGCTCACGGAGCCTTGCTTGAATTGGAAAACATACGAATCCGGAAGGATATGCGCAACAGTATAAACCGGCTTGTAAACTGCGAAACGGCAAACCTGGCAAAAACAGTCAACGCTGCTGTCAGGCATATAGAAAACATTAAGTATATAGATGAGTGTATCGGCCTTAACAAACTTACTCCTTCTCTGAGAGAAACCGCAGAATTGCGGCTTAAATACAGTGATGCCAGCTTGAAAGAATTAGGCGAGATGCTTGTACCTCCGGTGGGAAAATCAGGTGTTAATCATCGTTTGCGAAAACTTGATCGGATTGCAGATGAACTGAGAAGGAAAGGAGAGATTTAAGTGTTGGAAGCAAAAATCACCGTAACCCACGAGGCTGGTCTTCAGGCACGTCCGGCTGCTTTATTTGTTCAGGTAGCAAACAGGTTTACGTCTCGTATATGGATTACAAAAGGTACAAAAAAAGTTAATGCAAAAAGCATATTGGGAGTCATGTCACTTGGAGTGGTCCAGGGGGATGAAGTAACCATCACAATTGACGGTGAAGATGAAGGAACCGCCATGTTTACTATGAAGAAACTGATTATCTCAAATTTTTCCGATATCCCCCAAAATGATAATTTCGGTTGATTTATTACTGTTGTGGATTGGCCTGAATAAGTTAATAATAGAATGCTGAGGGAAGCGTTTGCGGCAACTTTTATTAAGTTGCTTTTTCTTTTTTCTTAACTTAAAAGTAATAAGCTGTGTATATTGTTTCATACAGCGGAAGATGGTACAATATTATCGTATAATGTAGATTTAGCGAAGGAGTAGTGCATGAGTACAAAACATAACCGTATTATCGAGTACATCAAACAGCTGGAGGTCGGAACCCGGATATCCGTTCGCAAGATAGCCCAGCAGTTAGGTGTAAGTGAGGGTACGGCCTACCGTGCGATTAAGGAAGCCGAGAATCAGGAATATGTAAAGACTTTCCCCCGGGCCGGCACATTGAGGATCGAGAAGGTAGAGAAAAGAGATATAGAGCGGCTGACATACGCAGAAGTTGTGTCAATAGTCGATGGAACGGTTTTGGGCGGGAAGAAAGGCCTGGATAAAACTCTGGCCCGGTTTGTCATAGGGGCTATGACTATCGATGCTATGAAAAAATACTTATCATCAGGCAGCCTGTTGATAGTTGGAAACAGGGAAGAAGCACACCGTTTGGCATTGGAAAACGATTGTGCTGTACTGATAACCGGCGGTTTTATGTGCAGCCAGGAAATCCGGGCTTTGGCAGATGAAAAGGGACTTCCGGTAATAACATCAACATATGATACCTTTACCATTGCAACAATGATCAACAGGGCAATTTCAGAACAGATGATTAAAAAGGAAATCTTACTGGTTGAAGACATTATGGTGCACAATCCGGACTGCCTTCACATCGATGATAGCATTGATAAATGGCAGGCGCTTTTTTACAAAACGGGACACAGCAGATTCCCGGTGGTCAATTCTCAGGACAATGTGGTAGGTATAATCACGTCAAAAGACATAGTTCATTCGAATGAAAAATCAATACAGCACCTTATGACGCCTAATCCCGTTACTGTTGGTCCAAAAACTACTATTGCTTATGCAGCACATATTATGATTTGGGAAGGAATTGAGCTGCTGCCTGTTATAGAAAATAAAAAGCTGGTTGGCATAGTGACCAACCAGGATGTCATAAAGGCGCTTCAGTACATGAGGAGTCAACCGCAGGTCGGTGAGACTCTGGAAGACGTGGTATTAAGCGGATTTGAAAGTACAAAGGCAGAGGACTGTATGGTTTTTAACGGAAAAGTATCGCCCGTGCTTCTTAACCAGATAGGCACTGCAAGCTGGGGTGCTATGGCAATGCTTTTATCCACTATGGCAAGTGTTGCTATAAGAAAGCATAAACAGACCGATATAATCCTGGACAGCTTTACTATTTATTACGTAAAGCCTGTACAGCTGGATGATCAGCTGACAGTGTACGCAAAGGTGATTGAAGAAGGAAGGAATTCCAATAAGGTTGAAATAACCTGCAGCCACAGTAAGGAGATTGTGGCAAAGGCGCTGCTCTCTGCAAGAAGTATGCGAAGATAAAAGGAGGCTATATCCAAATGAACGATTTCGTACACCTGCATGTTCATACTGAATACAGCTTGCTCGATGGAGCAGCCAGGATTCCAAAACTCCTTGACAGATGTAAGGAATTGGGTATGGCCAGCATTGCCATTACCGATCACGGTGCCATGTATGGTGTTGTTGATTTTTATAAAGAAGCTGTTGCACGGGGAATTCATCCCATTATCGGATGCGAGGTATACATCGCACCCCGGTCCATGAACTACAGGGAACCCAGAACTGATAGTAACTATGCCCATTTGGTTTTGTTGGCCGAGAACCAGAAAGGTTATCAGAACCTGGTTAAACTGGTTTCTATGGGGTTTATTGACGGTTTTTACTATAAACCGCGGATTGATTACGATGTGCTTTCTCAATACAGCGAAGGATTGATAGGGCTAAGCGCTTGTTTAGCCGGGGATATTCCAAGACTGCTGATGAACGGACAATATAAGCAAGCCAGGGATTTGACTCTCCGTCTTCAGGGTATTTTTGGTGAGAATAATTTCTTTTTAGAACTGCAGGATCATGGTATTGAGCAGCAGAAAACTATAAATGAGGAACTCCTGAAGCTAAGCAGGGATACCGGTGTTCCTGTGGTTGTTACCAATGATGTTCATTATATTGAAAAAGAAGATGCTGAGGTTCATGACGTATTGCTGTGTATTCAGACAGGGAAAACGGTAGATGAAGAAGATCGTATGAAGTTTGAGACAAGTGAATTCTACCTGAAGTCTCCATCCGAGATGATGCAGCTTTTTAAGAACTGTCCGGAGGGTATAGAAAACACCTTGAAAATAGCACGGCGGTGTAAGGTTGATTTTGATTTTAACACCCTTCACCTGCCAAAATATGACGTGCCTCAGGGATATACCGGAACGGAGTACTTAAGGCACCTATGCTATGAGGGGATGAACCGGAAATATTCCCCGGTCACCCGGGAGGTTAAGGAACGCCTTGAATATGAGCTGGGCGTCATTGAACAGATGGGATACGTTGATTACTTTTTAATCGTTTGGGATTTCATTAAATTTGCTAAGGAAAACGGAATAATGGTGGGCCCTGGCAGGGGAAGCGCAGCGGGAAGCATTGTTGCTTATGTCCTGGACATTACCCAGATAGATCCATTGAAATACAACCTCCTGTTCGAACGCTTTTTGAATCCGGAAAGGATAACCATGCCCGATATCGATGTGGATTTTTGTTATGAACGCCGGCAGGAGGTAATAGATTATGTAACCGAAAAATACGGCAAGGACAGGGTTGCCCAGATTATTACCTTCGGAACTATGGCGGCACGGGCTGCGGTAAGGGATGTGGGCAGAAGCTTAAACTTTTCCTATGCAGAAGTTGACAGGATAGCCAAGATGATTCCCTTTGAACTTGGTATGACCATAGAACGTGCCCTGGAGATAAATTCCGAACTGCGAACACTGTATAATCAGGATAACCGGATAAAAAAGCTTATAGATACATCCAGAAAGCTGGAAGGAATGCCCCGGCATGCTTCAACCCATGCTGCCGGTGTGGTTATCTCAAAAGAACCTATAACACGGTATGTCCCACTGCAAAAAAACGATGATAACATTACTACCCAATTTTCCATGGGAACGATTGAAGAACTGGGACTTCTGAAGATGGATTTTCTGGGGCTTCGCACATTGACGGTTATCAGGGATGCTTTTGAGCTTATAAAATCTAATACCGGGAAAACCATAAATATAGAGGAAATCCCGCTGGATGATCCGGGAGTATATGATATGCTGTCACAGGCGGATACAGATGGTGTATTTCAATTGGAAAGCGGGGGAATGAGACAGTTTTTGAAGGAACTGAAACCAAACACCTTTGAAGATATCATTGCGGGTATTTCATTATACCGCCCCGGACCAATGGATCAGATCCCTCAGTATATCAAAAACAAAAACAATCCTGAATCAATAGAATATATCCATGATTCTCTTGCTCCCGTCCTTGATGTTACCTATGGTTGTATAGTGTACCAGGAACAGGTCATGCAGATAGTAAGGGATCTTGCGGGTTATTCCCTTGGCCGGTCGGATCTGGTCAGACGGGCCATGTCAAAGAAGAAATCCGATATTATGGAAGAAGAAAGACGGAATTTTATATACGGCCTTAAGGATGGCGATAAAGGTACGATTGTACCGGGTGCGCTTTCTAAGGGGATCCCAAAGGATAAAGCCGAACGGATTTTTGATGTGATGGCAGAATTTGCGAAATACGCTTTCAATAAGTCCCATGCAGCAGCATATGCGCTGGTGGCATATTGGACGGCCTGGCTAAAATACCAATACCCGGTAGAATATCTTGCCGCTTTGATGACCAGTGTTATGGCAAACACAAGCAAAGTTGCGGCCTATATCCAGTATTGCAGGAAAAAAGGTATTGATGTACTGCCGCCCGATGTGAATCAAAGCCGGGCAAACTTCACCGTTGTAGGCAACAAGATACGGTTCGGCCTGGCTGCTATAAAAAATGTGGGTATCCCTGCAATAAATGCTATTATTGAAGCACGGGAGAAAAAGGGTGCGTTTACGAGTTTTACAGATTTCTGCCGAAAGGTAGAATCGGCAGGGATTAATAAGAAAATGGTTGAAAGCCTTATCAAATGCGGGGCTTTTGACTCATTGGGCGTTTACCGTTCACAGCTGATGGCGGTATATGAAAAGGTTTTGGACAGCATAAGCCAGGAACGCAGAAAAAATATACAGGGTCAGTTGTCGCTGTTCGACGGTTTGAACAGTTATCAGGATAAAGCTTTATCACAGGAAATTCTACCGAAAATAGATGAGTTTCCTTTGAAAATACGGCTGACAATGGAGAAAGAGGTAACCGGAATATATATAAGCGGACACCCTTTGAGCGAATACAAGCATATACTGGACAGCATGAATACAACCCTGGATCTGCAGGCATTAAAACCTTCGGAGAATGGCATAGGCGATGATTCACTGAGCAACGGGCTGATGGATGGCTCACCCATGGAAATAGGGGGAATAATCATTGACAAAAAGATAAAATCCACGCGAAGCAACGAAATAATGGCTTTTATTATGCTGGAAGACCTATACGACAGCGTAGAGGTTATTGTTTTCCCAAGCATCTATGAAAGATATCGTCCCCTGCTGGAAGAGGATAACCTGGTTGTTATTAGGGGAAGACTGAGTTTAAGGGAAGACGAGGAGCCGAAAATTATTATGAATGAAGTAAAACCGCTGGTTAAAATGACAGCCAGGGAAAAGAAGCTGTTTCTTAAGATACAAAAGAATACGGATATTGATGTAAATAAGCAAATCTGTCCAATACTAAAACGGTACAGCGGCAATATACCGGTTTACCTTTACATGGAGGAAACGGGCAAAAAATTTCTTGCCAACCGTGAATTATGGGTACAGGGAAATGAAGAACTGATAAATGTACTTGCTGATGTCCTGGGCGAAAACTGCGTAAAACTGATAGGATAGTTTTTGATAATGATCGGACATGTACAGGTAGAACATGCAAAGATTCATGTGATATAATGAAACTGGCATTTACAGCAATATTACTATGTTAATGAATACATTTCGATAATATCAGGAGGGAATAGCATGAATGATCAATATATCCTTGGTGAGTATATTTGCGTCGCAGCAGAGGAAGATGGGGTTAGCATTATCGGTATGACAAGGGGAAGGGATACCAAATTTCATCATACCGAAAAATTGGACAAAGGTGAAGTCATGATAGCACAGTTTACCGAAAATACATCTGCGATCAAAATAAGGGGAAAAGCCAGAATTCTGACGAAATACGGTGAAATAAAATCCGGCGGGGAATAGGATTGATTGTCGCGTCAAATGGGAGGGCTTGTAATGTGGGTAGTGATTTATATGGCTGAGGGAAAGAAAAAGGCTGATAAAGTACTTGAACTCTTAACAAATGAAGGGTTTTTGGTAAAGACAAAACCAGTTTACAAGAATACAGCGCCAGAGGACAATTACTACGAGATAATTGTACCCAAATCCGAAGCCCACGAAGCTCATAAAGCTATAGTGGAATGCCGGCATTTAATGTAAAACAGCAATTATATGAACTTCTCAGGCTTGCTGAAGAGATGGAAAAACTCTGTATTATATGCCGTAACAGGCTGCAGTTTAGAAAGATAATATAGGAAAGGTGAAGCAAGCATGAAAACAATCGGAATACTGACCAGTGGAGGAGATGCCCCGGGCATGAATGCTGCTATCCGGGCCGTTGTACGCACAGCGGTTTACAACAAACTGCGTGTAATGGCCATCAGGCGCGGTTTTAACGGATTGATTCGTGGTGACATCGAGGAAATGAGCGCTGCGTCAGTTGGTGAAATAATACATCGCGGCGGAACCATATTGCGTACCGCCCGCTGTGAAGAATTTAATACTCCGGAGGGAGTAAAAAAGGCATACAATATTGCAAAAATATTTGGTATAGATGCAGTTGTTGTTATTGGCGGTGACGGTTCTTTCCGCGGCGCCAGGGATTTAAGCAGGCTGGGTATGCCTGTGGTTGGAATCCCGGGGACAATAGATAACGACATTGCCTGTACTGAGTACACAATCGGATTTGACACAGCGGTAAACACTGTGATAGATGCTTTAAACAAAATAAGGGATACAGTGACATCCCATGAACGGATCAATATTATTGAGGTTATGGGGCGTCATGCAGGAGACATAGCTTTATACTCCGGCCTGGCCGGCGGAGCTGAGAATATCATAGTGCCTGAAGTAAAATATGATATTGATGAAATATGCAAGAACCTGATCCAGGGGAAAAACAGGGGTAAGCAATCATATATTATGATTGTAGCTGAAGGAGCGGGCAATGCATTCAATATAGCCAGGGAAATTGAGGAGAAGACCGGTTTTGAAGTCAGAGTCACTGTACTTGGGCACCTTCAACGAGGCGGCAGTCCGACGGCCATGGACAGAATACTTGCCAGCCGTATGGGAGCACATGCAGTAAATATTCTGCTTGAAGGAAGAATAAACAGGGTCGTGGCCATCCACGGTTCCCAAATAGTCGATTATGATATAGATGAAGCCCTTTCAATGTCAAAGGGGATTTCTGAAAGCATGTACCAGCTCGCCGGTATACTGTCGATATAGAATAAATTGATATGGCCGGATAAATGTAATTTGCTTGGAGATGGTAATGATGAACGGGGTGGATACACGCATAAGGGTTCGTTATCAGGAAACCGACAACATGGGTGTTGTGCATCATTCCAATTATATAGTATGGTTTGAAATTGGAAGAAGTGAGTTTTTGCGGGCTAAAGGAGCATCATACAGGCATATTGAGGAAAAAGGATGGATGCTTCCGGTTATTGAAGCCCGGTGTTTTTATAAACAGCCGGCAAGATATGACGATATGATCGTTATACGCAGCCGCTTAAGGGAATTCAAAGGTGCGAGATTGATAATGGAGTACAGGATCTTTCGCGATGAAGATGATACCCTGCTGGCTGAAGGCTATACGGTGCATGCTATAACCGATGCGCATTTGAAGCCTGTCAATCTTAAAAAAGCAGATCCTGAAATGTATAAGTTCTTTAATATGTGTTTAGGTTAACTGATTGGAATAGCCGGCAGTTATTTTATGTTGAGGATTACAGTTAATATTTTGCAACATGTGGTTATATTGTTTGGAAGTATGGAACCCTATGGATGATGAATTTTTTATTGTAAGACGAATAGGTGAGTTCCTGAACAGAGGTGAAAATTTTGAGTAATTTATTGGTCGAAGAATACAGAGGCAGTATTGTGGAAAATGTGCACCGGGGTTTTATTTGCGGTGTATCGGATAAAGGAAAAGTTGTTTTTTCTGTTGGAGATCCAAATCATATAGCATATATGCGTTCCACTGCTAAACCCATACAGGCCATTCCTGTTTTTAAACTTGGTTTGGTGGAAAAATACGGTTTGGAAGGCAAAGAAGCTGCCATCCTATGTGCATCCCATATGGCCGAACCTTTTCATATAGAGGTTCTTGAATCAATTATAGCAAAGACTGGAATTGAGGAAGATAAATTAATATGTGTGGCGAAGCCCAGGAGGATATACCACAATTGCGCTGGCAAGCACTTTGGGATTTTAATGCTTTGTAAAGAACTGGGATATGACATGGAAAGTTACTGGAGTATCCAAAACCCTGTTCAACAGATAATAAAAAAACACATATCAATGATTTCTGAATATCCTGAGGATGACATACGGATTGGTGTGGACGGATGTGGAGTTCCGGTGTTTGCAATGCCTATCAGACATATTGCAAATGCTTATCTGAGGCTTGCCTGCCCCGATTTAATCGGTGATAGCGGGGTAAGAAGTACTGTCGAACGGATTGTAAAACTGATGAACGCTCATCCTGAAATGATAGCCGGTACAAAAAGCGTATGCTCTGCATTATTGCAGGATGACAACATAGTTGCTAAAGGCGGAGCTATGGGTGTTTACTGTTTTGGACTTAAGAAGGAGAGATTGGGTTTTGTTTTAAAGATTGAAGATGGTTCAACTGATGAATGGACGCTCATTATCGGATCAATACTTGAACAAATTGGCTACAAAAATAAAACGACTTTAGAACGGCTGAAGACATTATTTCCCAATGAAATAAAGAACGATAATGGTTATATCGTGGGCTCAAAAAAGGCTTGTTTTGTCTTATGAGGTTTTTACCAATAAAGTAATTGGTTGGCTGATAAATGCCAATTTAATGTGTTCTGCTCGATGTTGGAAATTTTTTCTGTGTTGATTAGCTGCCGGAAAAAGCCCCCGTCATCGGGTAACAGTTCATTACTTCCTTGAATATACTGTAATAGTATTTAATAAGGAGGTAATGGGATAATGGAATACCCGATGGATTACTATGCCATGCAGCAATGTCCTCCTGGTACTATGCCTTATACAATTAGACCGGGAGATACATTTTTTTCTCTTGCAAGAAGATTTAACACAACGGTAGCTGCAATTATCTCTGCAAATCCCGGAGTTGATCCAAACCGCCTGCAGATTGGGCAGAGAATATGTATACCCATGCAGCCGCAGTTTCCATCCTGTCCGGAAGGAAATTTCTATACCATAAGGCAGGGGGATACCCTGTTTGCAATTGCACGCCGTTTTAACGTTTCGGTAGATGACCTGCTTGAAGCCAATCCGGGAATTGATCCGCAAAGCTTAAGGGTAGGGCAGATTATCTGTATACCGGTAGCTGTGCCACCGTCTATGTGTCCGCCGGGGACATTCGTATACACGATAATGGCTGGAGACACATATTTCTCCCTGGCAAGGAGGTTTAATACCACCGTTGAAGCTTTGATTGCGGCCAACCCGGGAGTCGATCCGGAAGGCCTGCTGATAGGACAGCGTATCTGTATTCCCGCAGCCGCGCCGCCTGGATGTCCGGCCGGAACTACTGCATATATTATCAGGGCAGGAGACACCTATTTCAGCCTTGCCAGAAGATTTAACACCACGGTACAGGCAATAATTGCAGCCAATCCCGGCGTAGATCCAAACAGGCTTCAGATAGGCCAGAGGATATGCATACCCATGGGTGCGCCGTCCGGATGCCCGGCTGGTACCACACCGTATATAATAAGGGCAGGGGATACATTCTTCAGCCTTGCCAGAAGATTTAACACCACGGTACAGGCTATAGTTGCAGCCAATCCCGGCGTAGATCCAAACAGGCTTCAAATAGGCCAGAGGATATGCATACCGGTATGATTATGACGATAAAAGGGCCAGTGAGCAGTTGGCCCTTTTATATTTTGCCCATAAAGTGGTATTAACCGGAGAAGCTGCTCGAAGGCTGATGGAATTTCTGCCTGGTTATAATTATCTGGCGGATACCTGTATCTTAAGGATATACCGGTATTACAATTAGTAAATTATGATGAATTAACGGTGCTGCATATGATAGAATATCCTGGTGATGTGAATTTGTCCGTATTCTTATAATAGGTAAATGCTGATAATTTGGATATAAGATTGGGGATTTTTTTGTTTTATGCAGAAAAGCTATTGACAAAAGGGCAATAATAAATGTAAAACAAATATACCACCGTATATGATAAATTGATAAAATCACTATAAAGAATACTAATTATTGCAATGAAAAAACAGAATCGTAATATTGTCGAACAGGGTGAAATGGATGAAACAAGGGATACCGGTAAAAGAAAAACAGGAATATGTAATGAATATTGATGATGCAGGTGTTCACGGAGAAGGCATAGGACGTATTGAAGGCTTTACCATGTTTGTAGAGGGAGCTCTGCCGGGTGAGAAGGTAAGGATCAGATCGGTAAAAGTGGGGAAAGACCATGGATATGGTGAACTAATGGATATTATTGATCCGTCACCCGACAGAGTACTTCCGTTATGTCCTTATTCGAAAACGTGTGGTGGTTGTACTTTTCAGCATGTTTCATATCAACGCCAGCTTGAATTCAAAACTCGCAGAGTGCGTGATGCTTTAGAACGGATAGGGAAGATCGGAGATATAAAAGTGCATGATACTATAGGAATGGATAATCCATGGAGATACCGTAATAAGGCTCAGTTTCCTGTACGCATGGGAAATGGTCTATTGTCCATAGGCTTTTTTGCGCCCCGGAGCCATGATATTGTTGATATAGACAGGTGTATAATCCAGCACGAAAACGGCGACAAGGTCATTGGAATTATAAGAGATTTTATTCAGGAATATAATATTCCTGTTTATGATGAACGTACGCACCGGGGAATTATACGCCATGTTATGACCAGGATAGGATTTGCAACCGGACAGATTATGGTTGTTATTGTGACAAATGGGCGGCACCTGCCTCATAAAGATAAGCTGGCAGACCTTTTGACACGCAGTATACCTGACATAACCAGCATTGTACAGAATATAAATTCCAAAAAAACTAATGTAATACTGGGGAATGAAAATATTACCCTGTGGGGGCAGGATCATATATTCGATACATTGGCTGGATTAACATTTAAGATATCGCCGCTTTCATTTTACCAGGTAAATCCTGTGCAAACAGAGGTTTTATATGGGAAAGCACTTGAGTACGCTGCTTTATCTGGTAGGGAAACAGTTATAGACCTATACAGCGGGATAGGAACCATTTCATTATTCTTGGCACGAAATGCTTATAAAGTGTATGGAATAGAGGAGGTGCCTCAGGCGGTAGAGGATGCCCGGGACAATGCAATAATAAACAACATTTTCAATGCAGAATTTATAGCAGGAAAAGCTGAAGAAGTTATTCCCAGACTGGCAGATGCAGGTTTGCATGCTGATGTAGTAGTTCTGGATCCACCGAGGAAGGGGTGCCAGACCGAAGTTCTGCAGGCTTTGGTACATATGGCGCCGCAAAAGATTGTTTACGTCTCGTGCAACCCAGCCACTCTTGCAAGGGACCTGAAGCTTCTGACGGAACAGGGATACAAGGCAATAGAAGTTCAACCGGTGGACTTATTCCCGCATACGACCCATGTTGAGTGCGTGGTCTTGATGACAAGAAAGTGAATCAGGATAGTCATGGAAATGCAGGTAAAGAAAGCAATTCTGTCAACTCGACTTAAACTATTGATGTGTGTAGTAA
>FZPS01000168.1_pt31 | contig 78768 bp, 81 predicted proteins | sample 1817821 | NCBI WGS metagenome assembly FZPS01 (sample SAMEA104158645, study PRJEB21678) | metagenome | place: Germany | collected 2015-04-21
TTGCTATTTCGGTGATATACTCCTATTGATACGCACGGCTACGATATCGTGGATAAAGGGTAAATAAAAACACTAGGTATCAAACCTAGTGTTCTTCTGGTATGAGTAAATCTATAAGCCGAGTTCTGTATTTGACAGTCATCTATCTAGGCCTGCTGTTACCAGACAGGCTCCAGCGACACACCCGGAGACGGGACGGGCAGCCCCATATGTCTCCCTATTCGGTCTTGCTTCAGGTGGGGTTTACATAGCCGCAAAGTCGCCATTGCGCTGGTGAGCTCTTACCTCGCCTTTCCACCCTTACCAAAGCAGATATCAGAGGTCAGAATTCAGATATGAGAAAAACTTAAGGCTTTTGCCTAGTTTATTCAACACCTGACATCTCATATCTGACATCTGCTTGGCGGTATCTTTCTGTTGCACTATCCTTGGAGTCGCCTCCACTGGGAGTTACCCAGCACCCTGCCCTATGAAGCTCGGACTTTCCTCTTCCCGGTATTACCGGGCAGCGACTGTCTGACTTACTCACAAAAGTATCTTAGCACATAAATTAAAGCTATGCAAATGGTAATTTAGACTAATATTTTATAAGGGTCAAAATTTTTCTCAGATACCTTCACTGTTATATCTATTTTCTCATCCTGAAGAAGCTGTTTGAAATTTTCTGCGAAGAGCTTAAGAGCTGGCCACTCTGTAGCAAAATGTCCTGCATCTATAACAGCCACGGCTTCTTCATACAAATCACTAACATAGTGGTAGCTAGTATCTCCACTTATTATACAGTCTGCCCCTAACTTTTTAGCTAGAGAAAAATAATCTTGACCACTACCATTGATTATGGCTATCTTAGTTACAGGCCAGTTACCTTCACCTGAATATCTAAGATAAGATAATGCCAAATCATTTTTTATTTTTTTACACAAATCATCTAATGAAATAGGTTTTTCCAACTCTATTAACCTTCCTATGCCTTCTTTTCCTTTATCAGAAGCCATAGGACTCTCTTCCATAACAAGTCCTCTATCAAAGCCTAAAAGCCTTACTAGCAGATCATTAATTCCTCCCTCTACCACGTCTAGATTGGTATGGCTGGCATAAATATTAATATTATTTTTCACTGCCATTCTTATTTTTCTACCCAATAAAGTTTCCTCTGTTATTGAGTTAGGTTTCCTAAAGAGCAAGGGATGGTGACTTAGAATAAGTTCACAGTTTTTTTCCTTAGCTTCCTCAATGACCTGCAAGGTACTATCTAGAGTAACTAAAACAGAAGTTATTTCTGCATTTATATCTCCTACCATTAGTCCAACATTATCATAGTCTTCTTTATATTTGCTTGGTGCAAATCTTTCCATTACCTTTATTATTTCTGATAACTTTACAGACATGTTAGTAGCTCCTTTAACTTCTTATTTCTATTAATCAGTTCCCTTTTTCTATCACTTGCAAGCTCTGTCCCTTCATCAATATGAACTAGTATCTTGTCATTTTGCTGTATTTTCTTAATTATGTACTCCTTCAAGAGCAAGTGTTTCTTTTCTATAAGAAAAGGACTGATTTCGTAATATATATCTTCTAATACTCTTTTTACTCCATCGTATCTTACCTTTATTATTTCATAGTATTTGCCTTCGTCAACACATAAATCTTCATCTATTATCTTGTATCCATTCTCATAAAGATACTTTCTTAAAATCATACTGTGTTGTACTGGTTGCAGAATTATAGACTCTAAGTTATGAGCTATCTTTTCTTCCTCTTCAAGGATGGATATTATTAAATGTCCACCCATACCTGCGATTACTACTATTTGTGCCTCATGTGGCTTTAAAGTAGAAAGGCCTGACCCCTGCCTGCATTGAATCTTCTTTTCTAAACCATATTCTTTTATATTTTTTATGGCTCTTTCCACCGGTCCTTTATTAATATCTGAAGCTATAGCCTTTTCACAAATACTGTTCTTTAGAAGAAAAATAGGTATATAACCATGGTCGGTACCTATATCCGCCATAGTCTTACACCTATCCACCATGTTAGCAACACTAAATAATCTAGTACTTATATTCATCTTATCACCTGCTATAAAAGCCTTTTTAAATTTATACACTACCAAATTTACTTAATATTCTTATTTGGAAGATAAAAAACACCATAACTATAATTAAACTTATATATAGATATCTATAGGATGTCTTTCTATCATATTTTGCACAAAAGTATGCGGCATAATACATACAGAACAATATTACCATATTCATTACCCCATATATCATCTGCTTAAAGACAAATTCCTTGGCGGTTCCATATTCTATAGGGTTAAAGGCCCCATCAAAGGATAGAGGCATATCTACTGGCAAACTTCCCTTAAGATATAGAATGAAAGGAAGAATGGTCATAAATACAATAATAAAAGCTACTGCAGACAGTAGTATAAGGAACTTTTTATCCTTATGTAGTTCCACACGTGCATCTTCGTTATGTTCATCTATTTGATCCGGAACGTTACAACTTATTAAAGCTTCTTCAATAGGTTCTATTTGCTCTGGCGAAATAGCATAAGAGATTTTTTTAGTCTTAAGAAACAGGGTACTTTTTTCCGATGACACAAACATTTTTACAGTACCAATCTTGTCTATAATATCCCTACCATAAGAAAATCTACTATTTCCCACACCAGCTAGCTTTACTCCATGTATTGGTTCTTTAGATATCATATAACCTTCTACTTCTTTAAAATCCACATCAACTTTTTTCAGGTTCCAAAAGGAAGTAATGATTATATGGTTATCAATTAAAGTATATTTCATAGTTAAATCCAAGAAAAAATAATATAAAAAATATAAATCTACTATTATTAAAGTTACCATTAAAATAGTAGTTAACAAATATGTATTCACAAGTATAAATAGTACACCTATAAACAGATTTGTAAAAAGTGCAATGGAGAACATATATATTGTAGCTCTGCCTCTTATGGGCTTAATGTCCATATTTTTATCACCCCTGTGTTTTAATTATAACATAGGTTTGCTACTTTATAAACTCTAAAATGCTAACCCTTTTGAGTTAGCATTTCATATTAAATGATACTTAATAAATTTTCTTTGAGTATTAATCAAGATAGTCTTTTAATTTTTTACTTCTACTTGGATGTCTAAGTTTTCTCAATGCCTTAGCTTCTATCTGTCTTATTCTTTCTCTTGTTACATTAAACTCTTTGCCTACTTCTTCAAGAGTTCTTGCTCTTCCATCATCTAAACCAAATCTTAATCTAAGTACTTTTTCTTCTCTAGGAGTCAGCGTATCCAACACATTAATCAACTGTTCTTTTAACATGGTAAAAGCTGCAGCTTCTGCAGGAGCTGGCGCCTCATCATCAGGAATAAAGTCTCCTAAATGACTATCTTCTTCTTCCCCTATTGGAGTTTCTAAGGAAACTGGCTCTTGAGCGATTTTCATAATTTCTCTCACTTTGTCCACAGGCATTTCCATAACCTTAGCTATTTCTTCTGGCAAAGGTTCTCTACCTAGTTCCTGTAACAGTTGTCTTGAAACTCTAATGAGCTTATTTATAGTTTCAACCATATGGACTGGTATTCTAATAGTTCTAGCCTGATCCGCTATAGCTCTAGTTATTGCCTGCCTTATCCACCATGTTGCATATGTGCTAAACTTAAACCCTTTTCTAAAATCAAACTTCTCAACTGCTTTTATTAATCCTAGGTTTCCTTCTTGAATTAAATCCAAAAACAACATACCTCTGCCTACATATCGCTTAGCTATACTTACAACCAATCTAAGATTTGCCTCTGCTAGCTTCTTCTTAGCTGATATATCTCCCTGTTCAATTCTAGTGGCTAAATCTATTTCCTCTTCCGATGTTAACAAAGGTACTTTACCAATCTCCTTTAGATACATTCTAACAGGATCATCTATAGCTATACCTTCAGGCACTGATAGGTCAAGCTCTTCCTCGGTTACCTCAGTATCACCCATATCCCCTATAACATCTATACCCATAGATTCTAAAACTTCATATATTTTTTCTATTTGTTCAGGGCTTAATTCAATTTCCTCTAACTCATCCATGATTTCTTTATAAGTTAGTGAGCCACTCTTTTTTCCTTTATCAATAAGTCTTTTAACGATAGCCATTTTAGCATCTTTGTCTTTCATATTGTAACCTCCTTCCGCAGAACTACGACTTTTCCATTTTTCTTTTGATTTCCATTAGTTCCTGTGCCAGTTTTAAAGATTCTTCTATCATTCCTTTAGCTTCGCACTGTCTAATTTTTTGAATTATTTGCTTTTTTGAGTTCTCAAGTTGATATTTTTTGATTTCACTGATGTAATCTATAATAAGTTGTTTATTTTCAAAATCATCTTCTATCAGTTCTAAATTACTTATTTCTACCCACTCCTTAGAACTTTCAACATCATCACATCTATCCTCTACATATCTATTAAGATCTGCTACTTCTTTGTTTTTACCTTCTACTATTAGATCAAATACTTTTTTATGACCCTCCATTATAAACATATCTTGACTTAAATTCTCAATTATATACTTATAACATTCATCATCAATGGTCATTAATTTTAATAAATTTCTTTCTGCCTTAACATGAGCTGGTTCCACATATAATTTTTGTCCAAAAGTTGGCATAGTATTCATATTACTAGCTTCCTTTGAACTATTATTTAATTGCCCCTTAAGTAGATCGTAAATGGCCTGTTCTTTAACACCTGTTTCCTGAGACATTCTCTTAATATAAACATCCTTTTCCACAGGATTTAATTCTGCTAATACTTCCGTTGCCTTTTTAATATACTTAATTACTTCCTGGCTGTCATTAAAGTTAACTCCCTCTGCTGCTTTTTTGATTTTGTAGTCGATCAAGGACATAGCCTTGTCAGCAATCCTTAAGAATGCTTCTTTTCCATTGGCACGTATAAATTCATCAGGGTCTTTTCCAGAAGGCATTGACATGATCCTAACATCAAGCCCTTCCTTTCTTAAAATTTCCATTCCTCTAATAGTGGCAGCCTGACCAGCACCGTCTGCATCATAAGCCATAATGATCTTATCTGCATATCTTCGTAAAAGCTTTGCCTGCCTTTCAGTTAGAGCTGTTCCTAATGATGCTACCACATTGGTTATGCCATATTGGTGCAGGGAAATACAGTCCATATATCCCTCTACAATGATAAAAGTCCTATTGCTCTTGTTCTTTAAAGCAAAATTAAGTCCATATAAATTTATACCTTTTTGAAATATTAAACTTTCTGGAGAATTAAGATATTTGGGCTTTGAATCGTCTAATACTCTACCGCCAAAACCTATAACCCTACCGCTATAATCAAAGACAGGAAACATTATCCTATTTCTGAACCTATCATACATATTTCCCTTTTCGCTTTTAATTATAAGTCCTAAGTTTAACATATCTAATTCGGTATAGCCTTTCCGCTTAAGTCCATCAAGTAAGCTATGCCATGAATCAGGAGCAAAGCCTAATCCAAATCTCTTCATTGTACTTACAGAAATACCTCTAGCAGTGAAATACTCCTGGGCCTTTTTCTTCTTTACCAAATTGCTATAGAAGAATCTTGCAGCTTCAACATTTAGCTTATAAAGTCTCTTTTTTTGTTCTTCATAGGCTCTAGTCTTGTCATCATTGTACTCAATAGTTATATTTGCCCTATCTGCTAGATATTTTACTGCCTCTATGAAGTCCATATTTCTATATTTCATTAAGAAGGTAAAGACATTGCCCGCTTCACCGCAGCCAAAGCATTTATAAATTTGCTTATCTGATGAAACACTAAAGGAAGGTGATTTCTCTTTATGAAAAGGACATAGGCCCATATAGTTTTTGCCACTTCTCTTTAGTCTTACAACCTCTGAAACTATATCAACTACATCATTTTCATTTTTAATTTTTTGGATTATTTCATCAGGTATCCTCAATGAAACACTTCCCACCCATCTATTAGAAATTAGGAATTTCACCACAAGTTTTTATATATTCGACATAAAAACCTAAATCCCTTCTTTGTTCATTATTTTTTTATTTTATAATTAAAATTCATTAAATATTACTAAATAAAAGCTCATTTTATTATATTACTAGGTTAAAATAATATCACACAGATTATATCTTTCCCTCTAAATACTATAAAATATTCCTAATTTTTAGTATATAACTAATTTAGGTACATAAAGTTCATTGAACAAGTGTAAACAATAGTCATCACTCATTCCTGAAATATAATCTGTCACACCTTGATACAAACCTTCCTCCTTTGCAATATTCTTATAAAAGTCCGGTAATTTATCTGGATTTCTATAAAAATAGTCAAATACTTGAGATAAAACAAATTTAGCCTTATCTCTCTCCACCTTTAATATTGATCCCTTATATATGTTTTCAAACATAAAGTTCCTCAATGCTATCAACTCTTTTTCAACTTGGCTGCTGAGGCCTACTTCTAAGGTGCCTTTCTCTATATTATCTAGGGTGGTATAAATACAATCTTTTACTAAGGTATCAATTCTTTTGCTGTGACTTTCCCCAAGTGTATTGGTAATACTGATTGGCAAGTCTTCAATTCTTAATAGTCCTGCTCTGATAGAATCATCAATATCGTGATTTACATAGGCAATTTTATCGCTATACTTAACCACTTGACCTTCTAAAGTATAGGCCTTCTTCCCTTTCCCCGAAAATCCACTATGATATAAAATTCCATCTAAAACCTCAGGAGTTAAATTTAATCCCCTACCACTACCTTCCAACTTTTTTAATACCCTTACACTATTTACATTGTGTTTAAATCCATTAGGCAATAAGTCATTCAGTACCTCTTCACCATTATGGGCAAAGGCAACATGTCCGATATCATGACCTAGTGCTATGGCTTCTATGAGATCTTCATTTAATCCAATAGCTCTACCAATAGTTTTAGCAATTTGAGCCACTTCCAAAGTATGGGTAAGTCTAGTTCGATAATGGTCTCCCCAAGTTTTTATATAAACTTGAGTTTTATGCTTCAATCTCCTAAAGGATTTGCTATGAATTATTCTATCTCTATCCACCATATAGTCAGTTCTAACTTGGTCTTTTTCTTCTTGACGTTCTCTTGGACCTGCTTTACTAGAAAGCTGAGCAACCTTGCTGCAAGAAAACTTTTCAACTTCCTCTATTCTCACCCTTATGTTCATTAAACCACCTCAATTCCTTATTCGCTATAAAGGTTAAAAGTCCTCCTTTTTGTATCAAAAGTATTAACAACTTTATTAGCAAAATCCATTAATAGTAGCTTTATTAACTTACTTTTTTAATATATAAGTTTTCTACAAATAGGATTTATAATATTTTTTCCATAAGATATGTATATTACAACAGACCAAATAATATCTTAATAATATAATCCTTTATAGGAGGTTTTGCTATGCCTAATAAAGCTAACTTAAAGTCTTATAGCTATTTTTCTGATGATACTTTAAAAAGTCAAGTTCTTATTCATTATGGACTTGAAGATGCTGAAATAGAACAAATTAAATTTAAAGATACGGATAAACAAAGAGCTGTTTTTAAAATTATGTATTTAGATCAAGTCTTCTGTTTAAAAAAAGTATATTTCGGAAAAGAAGAATTACTTTTTGTATATTCAGCCATAGAATGGCTTTATAGAAATGGAATTAATGCCCCAAGATTGCTTCCCACTAAGTCTAATAATAGATTTGTTGAGTTCATGGGAATGCTTTTTATTCTTACACCCTGGATAGAAGGTACAAAATGTAGCTACGACATTCCAGATAATATACTAGACTCTATTTCACTATTAGCAGATATCCACAACTGTACAAAAAATTTTGCCCCTATTGAAGGCAGTGCATCTAGGCGGGGCTGTGTAGATTTAAGTATATCTTTACAAAAACATTTTAACCAATTACTAAACTGTTCCAACTTAGCTTTTAAATACAAGGATCGTTTTTCAAAAACTTTTTTAAACTACTTTGATAGTAACCTATTACTGTCTAAACTGGCTGTAAGCCTTTCCGCTAGTTTAAATGAAAACAACCTATCTGTTTGTTTATGTCATCTGGATTATGTTAACAAGAATATTATCTTTGACTTAGAAAATAGGATTTGGGTTATTGACTTTGATAAATGCAAGGTTGATTATTCTGTTCATGACATATCCTATTTTTTAAGAAGAATACTTAAAAGGGATAAAACCAAATGGAACTTAGATCTTGCTATTAATAGCTTAGAGATTTACGAAAGTAAAAGAGCTCTAAACATAGATGAGTACAAGTATATTCTTGCCTATCTTTCCTTCCCCCAAAAATATTGGAAAATCTCCAGGGACTATTATAACAACATAAAAAAATGTAATAAAAGATCCTTCCAAACCTTAATAAACAAAACCGTTGAGAAAACTGAATATCAAGTGCAATTTATTAAAGACTTCCAAGAATACATAGAAAATAAATTTCAATGTAAACTTCTGTAATAGAAAAAAGGTAACAGATATCCAATATGAGATTTTTGGAGTTAGTTTTTCAATTTTGCACAAAAGTAAACAGTAACCAAGATCCTATGTTTTGGTCACTGTTTTTTTTATATTGTCCATTAGAAAGAGACTAAAGCTATTGCTCTAGTCTCTATACTTTTTAAATTACTTTCTTGGGTTGTTAACCTGTGCTTGTGCAGCAGCAAGTCTTGCAACTGGTACTCTAAATGGTGAGCAGGATACATAGTCAAGTCCTACGTTGTGGCAGAACTCAACAGAAGCTGGATCTCCACCGTGCTCTCCGCAGATACCAAGTTTGATGTCTGGTCTTGTAGACTTTCCAAGCTTAGTAGCCATTTCAACTAGCTTACCAACACCAGTCTGGTCAAGCTTAGCAAATGGGTCTTGCTCGTAAATGTTGTTATCATAGTAGTATTCTAGGAAGTTACCAGCATCGTCTCTTGAGAATCCGAATGTCATCTGAGTTAAGTCGTTAGTACCGAAGGAGAAGAATTCTGCTTCCTTAGCGATTTCATCAGCAGTTACAGCAGCTCTTGGTATTTCGATCATTGTACCAACCATGTACTCAATCTTCTTACCTCTTTCAGCCATAACAGCTTCAGCAGTCTTAACAACTACATCCTTAACAAACTTAAGCTCTTTCACTTCTCCTACAAGAGGAATCATGATTTCAGGCTTTACATTGTATTCTGGATGCTTTTCATTCACATCTAGTGCAGCTTCAATTACAGCTCTTGTCTGCATTTCAGCTATTTCTGGATATGATACAGCTAGACGACATCCTCTGTGACCCATCATTGGGTTGAATTCATGTAATGATTCAACAGTAGCCTTTAACTCTTCGAAAGTTAAGCCCATATCTTTAGCTAATGCTTCTATTTCATTATCAGTATGTGGTAAGAACTCATGTAGTGGTGGATCTAAGAATCTGATAGTAACAGCTCTTCCTTCCATTGCCTCATAAAGGCCAGCAAAGTCTGCTCTCTGCATTGGAAGTATCTTAGCAAGCGCCTTTCTTCTTTGCTCTTCGCTCTTAGCAACTATCATTTCTCTAACAGCTGGTATTCTATCTTCTGCAAAGAACATATGCTCAGTTCTGCAAAGTCCGATACCTTCTGCTCCAAACTTAATAGCTGTCTTAGCATCTTGTGGTGAATCAGCATTAGTTCTAACCTTTAATGCTCTGATTTCATCAGCCCATTCCATGAAAGTTCCGAAGTATCCGGATATTTCTGGCTCAACTGTATCTATAGCTTCACCATAAATATTACCTGTAGTTCCATCTAAGGAAATCCAGTCATTTGCAGTGTATCTCTTTCCACCAACTTCAAAGTACTTTTCTTCTTCGTTTATTTTTAAGTCAGCACAACCAGCTACGCAGCAAGTTCCCATACCTCTAGCAACAACTGCAGCGTGAGAAGTCATACCACCTCTTACAGTTAGTATACCTTCAGCAGCAATCATACCTTCGATATCTTCTGGTGAAGTTTCTAATCTAACAAGAACAACCTTCTCGCCAGCTTCATGTCTTTCCTTAGCTTCTTGAGCTGAGAATGCAACCTTACCGGAAGCTGCTCCTGGTGAAGCTGGAAGTCCCTTAGCTATAACGTCAGCCTTCTTTAAAGCATCAGTATCGAAAGCTGGGTGAAGTAATGTATCAAGCTGTTTTGGGTCAACCTTTAAAATAGCTTCTTCTTTAGTTAATAATCCTTCTTCAACTAAATCAACAGCTATCTTTAATGCAGCTTGTGCAGTTCTCTTACCGTTTCTTGTTTGTAGGAAGTAAAGTTTACCATCTTCAATTGTAAACTCCATATCCTGCATATCTCTATAGTGCTTTTCTAGCTTATCTACTATAGCCATAAATTCGTCATAAACTGCCTTGTTTCTTTGCTCAAGAGTTGAGATATCTTCTGGAGTTCTGATACCAGCAACAACGTCTTCTCCCTGAGCGTTCATTAAGTATTCAGCATAGATTTTCTTTTCTCCAGTAGATGGGTTTCTTGAGAAAGCAACACCTGTTCCGGAAGTTTCTCCCTTATTACCAAATACCATTTGTTGAACGTTAACAGCAGTTCCCCACTCTGAAGGAATGTCGTTTAATCTTCTGTAAACATGAGCTCTTGGGTTATCCCAGGATCTGAATACAGCAGTTACAGCTTCTATTAACTGTGTCTTAGAATCTGATGGGAAATCTTCTCCTTTTTCTTTCTTGTATACTTCCTTAAACTGACCTACTAATACCTTTAAGTCTTCAGCAGTTAAGTCTGAATCCAATTCGTATCCCTTGGATTCCTTCATTTGCTCAAGAAGCTCTTCAAATAATCTCTTCTCAACTCCCATAACAACATCCGCAAACATTTGGATGAATCTTCTGTAGGAGTCGTAAGCAAATCTTGGATTGTTAGTTGCCTTAGCCAAAACTTCAACAGTTTCGTCATTTAATCCAAGGTTAAGGATTGTGTCCATCATACCTGGCATTGAAACTCTAGCCCCAGATCTAACAGATACTAGTAGTGGATCGTTCTTACCACCAAATTCCTTACCAGCGATTTTTTCTAATTCTGCCATTGAAGCATGTATCTGATTTATAATTTCATCAGATAACTTCTTTCCATCTTCATAATATTTGTTACAAGCTTCTGTTGTAACAATGAATCCCTGTGGAACTGGTATCCCTAACTTTGTCATACCAGCAAGATTAGCACCTTTTCCACCAAGAAGGTTTCTTTGATCTTCTGAACCTTCGCTAAAAAGGTAAACATACTTCTTGTTTTCCATTATAACACTCCTCCGATATGTATTAATCTATATACTAACGGGGCAGGTTTTGTCCCGGTTAGTTCAAATTTAACCTACTTATTTTGTCCCAGCTGCACAAATAGCTTTGTTGCATTGGTTTTTGATACTTTTCCAATGACCTTGTAGCTTTCTTTTGTACCATCAAGGGACTTTTCCACTACTGGTAGACTATCTACTTCGTGGTCAATTATTCGCTGTGCAGCTAAATAAGCGGTATCTTCTTTTTCAACAAAGACTATATTGGGCATTCTTGTCATTATTATACCTACAGGAACTTTATGAATATCTGTATTTCCTATTGCTATTTTAAGAAAATCTTTTCTTGATACTGCTCCTATAAGTAAATTATTGTTTACTACGAATAAGGTACCTACATCATTTAAGAATAAATGAACTATAGCGTCGTATACGGTACTCTCTTCCTTTACAGTAACAGCATTTGACATAATGTCCTTTACTTTTATGTTCATTATACAATCCAGCAATGGGTTTCTTGCTTGTTTTTTAGAATATATGTATCCAACCTTAGGTCTGGCCTCTAATACACCACTCATAGTTAATACTGAAAGGTCGGTCCGAAGAGCTGATCTTGTTAATCCCAACATAGATGCTATGGATTTGCTAGTAATAGGCTCATTATTTTTAACAATAGTAATGATTTGTTCCTGCCTTGGTGTATAATTAATAACTTGCACCTTCCTTTCAAATGCCTAAGCTTTCTAACTTCAAGAGAAAGTATTTTAAAAATACTTTCTCTTAAAGATTGTAATTGATAGTTATCCAATTACTATTCTATTATATCACGTAATTGTTTTTAATCTAGTGTAATTAATGAATTTTACGGTAATTTAAATTTTATTTCTTTAATTATATACAAATTAACTTTCTTTGTCACTTTCTTCTTCATTTTTCTCGTCAACTTCCTCAAAATCTACAGTATATTTGTATACATTCTCTTCTGAACTGTTGTCCTGTTTCATATTGTTTTCTTTGCTTTTCATTTTTCCTTTTATGTCCTCAGCCATATCGCTAATAACACCTTTAACTTCTTCTGCTACTCCACCTAGTTTTTCTGAGAGATTTCCAAACTTGTCTTTAACATCTCCCATAGTATTCTTTATATATTTGTTCACTACTTCTACTGACCCATCTTCTTTAGTTATTTCTACTGTCACTTTTGTAACAACAGCACTAACAACACCTATAGCCAATAGTGGTGCAGATAGCAAAGCTGTCAATCCTGTAACTGCTATACCTGCATTAACAGGTAGATCAACTAGAACATTGTCTTCTTTCTTAATTTTAATTCTAGTAACATTTCCCTTGTTAATTATGTCCTTAATCCAATTAATAAATTCTTCTTTAGTTTGGTAAAATACACCTTTGTTTTTTTTCTTGTTTTCAATAAAAACTAATGCATCAACTACATTTCCTTCACTGGCCTCTAGAGCTTCCTTTGCTTCTGTATAAGAAACTCCTGTTCTGTCTTTTACTAAGTCTACCTTCTCAAGAGTAATTTCACTCATTTTTTTCACTCTCCTTTATAAAATTAAGAATTTCTAAACTTTTAGGTGTTCTAGAATAGTTATTGACAATAAATAGTTTAAGCAAGTTCTCTAGTTCTTTTTTTATATCTTTAGGTATAGTCAATCTATATATTTTTTCTATTGAAATATTATTTAGCACTTTTAAAACCTTATAGGCAGCTTTACTTATTTTAAAACTCATGGCTTTAGGACATTCACTACAAACACCTCCATGATACTGCAAGCTAATATATTCACTCTTATCTATCTTTTTTCTGCACATACTGCAATAATCAAAGTTTATTCCATAACCAGTGCACTTTAACAAATTCAATTCATAGACTCTAAGTAATGTATCTATATCCACCGCATTGCTATTAAGTAGATAAAAGGTACTAACAAAAACTTTATACAAATTTATATTACTTTCCTCATCTACAGTGGAAATATCAATGAGCTCACACAAATATGAAGCGTAAGTCAAAGTATCTAAGTCCTTCAAAAAGCCTTGAAAGGATTCAATAATCTTTCCTTCTGTTAATACATACATACTCTTAGATTTGAATACGGTATATTCACCAAAACAAAATGGTAGGGTAATAGAAAACAATTTACTTTTACTTTTTTTTGCCCCTTTTGCAATAGCAGATATCTTTCCTAGCTTATCGGTGTAAAGCCACACTATTTTGTCATTATCTCTATAATCATATACTTTTAGCACAACAGCTTTGCAATTAATTACCGCCAGAAAATCATCCCCTAGTTAAATCATAAAATTTAAGTTTCTATTTCTTTAGATTGTATCCTAAACTCTTTAAATATGCAGGGTTATCTCTCCATTCTTTTCTAACCTTTACCCAGATATTTAAACTTACCTTTGATCCTAAAAGCTTCTCTATGTCAGCCTTTGCAGCCTTCTTTATTCTTGAAAGCATCTTTCCTTCTTTTCCAATGATAATTCCCTTATGAGAATCTTTTTCACAGAGCATATTTACTTCTATATTTATTCTATTATTTTCATCTTTTTTAAATGAAATTATATCCACTGCAATGCCATGAGGTACTTCTTCTGACAGAGACCTTAAAGCCTTTTCTCTTATGATCTCAGATATAATGAATCTTTCCTGCACATCTGCTACCATGTCTTCAGGATAATACATAGGACCTTGAGGAAGATTATCTACTATAAGCTCAAGTAGGGTATCAATATTTTTTCCCTTTAAGGCTGATATAGGAATAAGCTCTTTAAAATCAAAATACTCACCATAAGTATATAAAGTTTTAGCCACTCTTTCCTGGGTGTTTTCATCTATTTTATTTAGTACTAGGAAAACTGGCTTGTTGATCCCCCTTAATTCTTCAAGAATCATGGAATCCCCTTTTCCAATTTCATCGTCAGGGTTTGTTAAAAACAATATGAGATCAACATTTTTCAAAGACTCCTTAGCGCTTTTAACCATAACCTCTCCAAGCTTATGTCGTGGTTTGTGCAAGCCAGGAGTATCTACAAATATAATTTGGTAATCTTCTTTAGTTAAAATAGTATGTATATTATTTCTGGTTGTCTGTGGCTTGTTTGACACAATAACCAGTTTTTCTCCCATTAACTTGTTTAGCAATGTAGACTTACCAACGTTTGGCCTACCTATAATTGTTACGTATCCTGATTTAAACATTAGTCTATCTTCTCCTTATCCAGATCCTTTTTAGTAAAGGCCCCCGGCAAAATATCTTTTAATGTTACTACCTTATATTCCTTTTCACTTTTTGCTAATATTATTTCTATATTTTCATCCAAAGCAAACTCTACAATAACTTGCCTACATATACCGCAGGGATAGGTATAGTTGTTTAAATCTCCCACTACAGCCACAGCAGTAATAGTTCTAGCTCCCTCGGATACTGCCTTAAATATGGCAGTTCTTTCAGCACAGTTTGTAGCACCATAAGAGGCGTTTTCAATGTTACAACCACTGTACACTTTGCCATCTTCAGTTAGGATGGCAGCTCCTACATTAAATTTTGAATATGGTGTATAGGCTCTAGCCCTAGCTTCCATAGCTTCCTTTATTAATGTTTCGTATTTCATATTCACACCTCGTTGTTTAAATTATAACACTAAATGAAATCTTTGCAACTTATATAAAGCTAACTAAATATCCTGAATATAAACAAGGTTAATAAGGTTCCAAATAAGGCTCCTACAGTAACTTCCAGTATGGAATGGGTCTCTGAATCTACTCTACTTTGCGCCACAATAAAGGCCAATAAATAACTCAACATTATACATAGGGGTTCCTCAGTAATTAAGGCTATAATAGTAGCTATAGAGAAGGAAATAGTACTGTGGCCGCTAGGCATACCTCCTCGAAGGGGTGTTCCTTCCCCATAGATCGCCTTAACTACTATGGTAGCTATACAAACTATCACTAAGACTAATAAAATCATATAAGGGTTAGACTGCTTAATTTTAGTGATAACTACAAAGGTTATGTCTGTAAGCTTATCCCAAAAGATTACGTATCCTACGATAACAGCGTTAATAGCGGTTACTAACACTGCGCCTGCAGCAGTATTCTTAGCTATCTTAGCTAGAGGATGATAATAGTTTGTAGTGGCATCTATGGCACTTTCCACTGCTGTATTTATTAGTTCCGCCATAATAACCATTGTTATAGTTATTGCTATAATTAGTAATTCTATTTTATTAAGATCGTAAAAGAAACATGCGGTCAATACGCATAAGGCCACAGCCATATGTATCCTCATATTTCTTTGTGTCCTTACTGCATATATTATTCCCTCAATGGCATAATTAAAACTATCTACAAGCTTTTTAATTTTCATAGTATCTCCTTATACATCAATCTCTAGAAATATTAAAACTGGACAATATATATTCTTCTCTTTCCCTCATTCTTTCCTTATCCTGGTCATTCATGTGATCATAACCTAAAAGATGCAAAATTGAATGTATAATTAAATAGGATATCTCTCTTTTAAATGTATGCCCATATTCTATACTTTGTTCCTTTGCTTTTTCTAAAGAAAGAACAATATCACCTAGGACAATCTCCCCTTGATCTAACATACTCTCATGAAAGTTATTGTTTTCATATACTTCTTTAAAAACTTTACCCTGAGGATAGTCCAAAAGAGGAAAAGACAAAACATCTGTAACCTTATCAATTTCTCTATATTTCCTATTGATATCTTTAATCTCTTCATTATCTACCAATAGAACACTAACCTGATAATCACGATTTACCCCTTCTTCTTTTAATGCAAAATCAATGACCTTTCTAATATTCTCTTCTTTATCCTCAGTCCAATTAATTTGAGTTTGTGTATTTTCAATGTATATCATTCTTATTCCCCTCAGCTTTTAACATTCTTTTGTCTTCTGGATATTCTATTCTTTGATGATACATACCAGTTAAGGTTTTTAGGAAAGCTTTCTTAATTTTTTCTAAATCTAAAAAGGTTAAATTACAGCCATTTAACTGGCCATCATTAAGCTTATCTTTAAATATATTATCAACCATAGTTTTAACAGCTTCACTAGAGCGATCCTTCATGGACCTTACTGCTGCTTCTGTGCTGTCTGCTAGCATTATTATTGCTGCTTCCTTACTGCTAGGGATTGGGCCAGCATATCTGAAATCCTCTTCCTTTACATCCTCTTCATTTTCCGCTGAATTTTTCGCCGTAATATAGAAATACTTAACCAGGGTATTTCCATGGTGTTGCTGTATTATTTCTTGGATGCTAAGAGGTAATTTATAGTCTTTGGCCAGCTGAACCCCGTCTTTAACATGGGAAATAATAATTAAAGCACTTAAATTTGCAGCTATCTTATCGTGGGGATTTTCTGCCCCCATTTGGTTTTCTTTAAAAAAGTATGGTCTTTTAATTTTTCCTATATCATGATAATAGGCCCCTACCCTTGCCAAGGCAGAATTTGCTCCTACTTCATCTGCTGCCACTTCTGCAAGGTTTGCTACTAATATGCTATGATAGTAGGTCCCTGGTGCTTCTACTAGTAATCTTCTTAAGAGAGGCTGATTAGCATTTGCCAGTTCAAGAAGCTTCATGACAGTTACTATGTTGAAGGTAACCTCAAAGAAAGGTAGTAGTCCGATAGTTAATACTACTGAGGTTATGCTTCCTACTGCTGTGAAACCACCTCTCTTTAATACTTCTACAAAATTATTACTTAATATAGTTCCTATACTCAAGATACATATAGTATTTACAATTATTATGATTATAGTTGAATAAAAAATATTGTTCCTGTTCTGGACTTTTTTCAAAACTATAGATCCCATAACTGTATTAACTATAGCTAAGATAATAGCTTCCACATTAAAACCTAAACTACAGCTAAGCAGTATTATATTTAAAGTATTGATTACTAATGACACCTTATAATTTACCAGCAATGTCATTAGAAGCGGCACTGCAGTAAATGGAATTAAAAACGGTGATGCTATACCTATTATTCTTGCCAAAATCACAGAAATACAATTCAATCCACTTATTAAAATTAAGGTTTTATTGTTCTTATATATGGACTTAGAAAACCGATATAAATAATACCACTGCAGGATCATTACACCAAAGATAAGAACTCCTAAGCTTAAGTACAATCGCCACTGAATTAAAGAGTTATCGTTTAACAAGCCTAATTCTTTTAAGACCTCTATTTGATTGTCCGTAACTGGCTCCCCATACTTAACAATTAACTGATCCTTTTTTATTATAACTGGATCCACATGTTTCAAAGCTTCATTCTCTAGCTTCTCAGTTGCTTTTTCATCTAGGAAGAAATTAGCTTTAACAAAATTCTTGCTTTGAACTATAGAGCTAGCAATGGCCTTTAATTTCTGTGATAAATTTGTTTTATCCAACTTGTTTAATATATCATTAACAGCATTTTGCAAATCTTCGTTATTATTTTCTATATTACTTTTGTCATAAACCTCACTTATAGCTGAAACCAAAGTATTTTGTAGTTCCTTTTGCTCATCATCAGTCAAGTCTAACAATTTCATATACAGTTCGTTGTCTAATTTTATATTTGTTCTACTTTTCAACTGACTTATTTTAAAATTATTATCACTGGCAGATCCCGATAAATCTTTAAGAGTTACAAAAAGTAGATCCACACTATCTATAATTTTACTTTTAGCTTCATTGTCCTTTGTATACTGGGGATTAATACTGTCTCTTACTTGCTGGTACTTTTCTTCTGTAGCTATTTTATCCTGAACTTCTCTTGGTGCCTTAATATCGTCTTTAGCTATATCTCCAGCCTCCAAGCTATACTTAGGCGAAATCAAGGAGGTTATCAATGTAAAAAACAATACAATAAATGTTAATATAAAAACACTTATCTTATTTATAGCATTTAGTTTATCCTTTTTCCTCTTTTTTTGTAGCTTCATTTTTTCACCTTCTCTTGCTTTCTATTTTTTATTCAAGGGCTTCTTGTGTAGCTATATCCATTTCTACTACAAAGACTACTCTAACCTTTAATTTTTCCCCCTTTACTTCCTTTTCCACTGTTTTATCTATAAGTTTAGCAGATTTATCAAAGGATTCCATAGTTTTTTTAAGAAACTCCTGGCAAGCTTCATCTGCAACTTCCTGGGGATTCAGGTCAAAGTATATAGTTTTCATTTCATTATAAATTTCATATTTGATATGTCCTTTATTATCTAATATTTTATCATAGTTGGTAAATTTATTTAAACTTTTTTTAAGATATATTTTTTTTCCTAGAAGTTCTATGTATAAATTTGTAATTTTATTGCCTGTTTTCTCAGATCGTTGGCCTTTAATCTGAATTTCTTTCTCATGTTCATGAAAAGTTTTAGCTATTACTTTCCCCTTAGCATGCACTGGATATGTTGCCCCTTCTTTCCCTTGTTCTCCCTTAATAATCACTTGTCCTTTCTTAACTATATCACCAGCTTCCACCATAGGTGTTCCTGCAGTTGAAAATATCTCTATAACTTGTCCGTCCATTCCAGCAACTATATCACAGATTTCATTTTCTTCCACAATTTCTGGAGGTGGTACACGTTCTCCCACTGCAATTTTTAAAGTTGAGCCTTCAATTCTAGCCCTAAAATACATTATATTATCAGTATCCTTTAACATTCTGTCCTCTAAGGCTCTAAAATCAACCTTTCTTTTTGAAATACCAGGTTTGATACCATAACTGTATAGCTTTTGTCGGATTTCATAAGGACTTAAATACTTATCTGATTCTATTTCTATTGACCAGATAAAAGTAGAAAGAAAGAGCATTACTCCTAGAAAAAACACAGCTCCCCCTAATAGGGATAAATTCTTTTTTATTAAAAATAAATAAAAAAGGGCACCTCGCCTTCTTGAAATACTTAATTTAGTGTCTGTCTTTCTACATATTTCTTTTATCTCATCGTAGTCCTTCCAATCAATCTCCATAACCATTGTGCTTATATCTATTCTAGTAATTTTTCTAACCTTAATTTTGTTTTTCCAGAACAAGTTTATAATTCTTTCAGGAGCTATTGCTTGAATTTTAATCTCAACAACACCATTAGCATATTTCCCTAAACTCATAGCAAACCCCTCTCATAATTAATTGTTTTAAATTTACCACTTATGGTCATAGTGCTGCCACCTAAATATAAAATTTCAAACTCCTCTCCAATAATGGATATTAAACCCACATTAGAATTTACTCTAACTTCTTTATCACCAAAAAAAACTATACCCTTATGATTTTCTATTGTGATTTCATTATTTCCTATGATACTTATCTTAGGTATATTTAACATTATATCTCTTGGCAGATCTAATTGGTCTGCAAGACTTTCCTTAGCCTTATTTATCTTGTCCTCCACAATTTCACCTCAAAAATTACTTTCATACTAATTTATGAAATATAGGTAAAATAAATGACTATACAGTATAGTTAGCTGGTGTAGAATTAAAATTGCAACCACTCTAGCCTATATAAGCTAGACAAAAAATAAGAAAGGAATACCCATATGGATATTCCTTTTTGTACTTTATTATTTACTTAAATGTTCTTTAACTATGGTACTAACTACCTTGCCATCAGCCCGACCTTTAGTTCTGTCGATGACTGCAGCCATTAATCTTCCCATGTCCTTCATGCTATTTGCCCCAACTTCTGTGGCTGTTACACGTACTATTTCATATATTTCATCTTCACTTAGCTGCTGAGGAAGGTAACTTAGCAAAATCTCAATTTCGGCATTAGCCTTATCTATAAGATCTTGTCTGTTTCCTTTTTCAAATTCGGTAATGGCTTCTCGCCTCTGTTTTACTTCCCTAGCTAAAATTTCAATGATAGCTTCATCATCAACACTAGTAGCCCCTTGATTTTTTTCCGCCATCAAAACAGCCGCTCTAGCAGTGCTGATAGTATCCGCTCTGAATTTATCCTTAGCCTTTAAAGCCTTCTTCCAATCTTCCTGAAGTCTTTCTTTAAGTGCCATATTAGTCCCTTCTTTCAAAGAGTTCTATTTAAATTTTCTTTTTCTTGCTGCTTCAGATTTTTTCTTTCTCTTTACACTTGGCTTTTCGTAATGCTCTCTTTTTCTAACTTCAGAAAGAACACCAGCCCTTGCGCATTTTCTCTTAAATCTTCTTAAAGCACTTTCAAGAGTTTCATTTTCTCCAACCTTAATTTCTGACATCTATTATCCCTCCCTCCGCTAGCTATATCTTATCAAATAATAAAATTAGCCTTTGGGTACAAATAACACAGTGAATATTATACCTTATATCCTCAGGTACTGTCAAGATTTTCATCAACTTTGCACCCTATTATAAGTTACTTTTTTTGTTAGCCTGGAGGCCATGTTAATGATCTTCCTCCTAGCAGATGATAATGCAAATGCATTACGGTCTGGCCTGCCTTTTCACCACAGTTGTTAACAAGCCTGTAACCATCTTCAGCAATACCAAGGTTTTTTGCTATTTCCTTTGCTGCAAGAAATATTTCTCCTATTATATTTACATCTTCTTTTTCTATATTATTAACGCTACTAATATGCTTCCTCGGTATAATAAGTATATGCACCGGTGCTACAGGATTTGTATCCTTAAAGGCTAACACATTTGCACTTTCATAAATTTTTTCAGAAGGAATTTCTCCATTTGTTATTTTACAAAAAATACAATCTGCCAACACAGTCACCTCCTCTATACCATATTATAACTCTACTGATTCCCCATATGCAAACTCTTCTTCAAGCTTTACTAATTTTGTCTTAATTATCTTTCCAACTACATCTTCATTTTCCAAGGCTGTTACCACTTTTATGTAGTTTGGAGTGTAGCCCTCATAGTAGCCCTTATCCTTTGAAGATTCTTGTTCATATAGAACTTCCATCTCCCTGCCAATGAATTTTTCTATAAAAGCCTTTTCATTTTCATTATTTAAGCTGATAAGCTCAGCACTTCTTCTTTCCTTTTCTGACCCTGTTACATTATCTTTAAGTTTAACCGCTGCAGTACCTTTTCTAGGACTGTACTTAAATACATGAGTTTTTGTTAGCTTGATATTTTTAAGGAAGTTATAAGTTTCTGTAAACTCCTCTTCTGTTTCACCTGGAAAACCTACGATTACATCTGTAGTTATAGATACATCCGGAATACGCTTCCTTAATTCTGTGACTATATTTAAATATTCCTCTGCAGTATAGCGCCTATTCATTCTTTTTAAGGTAGCATTGGATCCACTTTGTAAGGATAAATGGAAATGGGGACATAATTTTTTAAGCTTGCTTATTCTATCCATGACCCCTTCTGTAAAGAAGGTTGGATCTATAGAGCCAATTCTTATTCTCTCTATGCCTTCTACTTCATTAATTTTTTCTAGAATATCCACCAAGCTTATATCTTCATCTAGATCCACACCGTAGGAAGCAATGTGAATTCCAGATAAGATTATTTCCTTAAAGCCATGTTTAGCTAGTTCCTTAACTTCTTCAATAACCTTGTCAGGACTTTTGCTACACACACCACCACGGGCATAGGGAATTAAGCAGTAGGAACAAAATCTGTTACAGCCATCTTGAATCTTTAAAAAGGCCCTTGTTCTATCCTGGTAGGTTTCTATACTAAGCTCCTCAAATACCTTGTTCCTAAGTACATCCTTTACCTCTACTACCTTACTCTTTTCTTCCCTTGCTCTATTAACCCAGTATACAATATACCCCTTGTTTCTACTACCTAACACTACGTCTACACCTTCAATAGAGGAAACTTCATCTGGTGCCACTTGTGAATAGCAGCCTACTACTGCGATTACAGCATTATTATTCAGCCTTCTAGCACGGCCAATCATCTGCCTTGACTTTCTATCTCCCATATTAGTAACGGTGCAAGTATTTATAACATAAACATCTGAGTATTCATCAAATTTTACTATTTCATATCCATCTTTTATAAATTTTTCAGCCATGGCTTCAGATTCATACTGATTAACTCTGCAGCCCAAGGTGGCAAACGCTACCTTCATTCTTTCACTCCTCCTAAGTCCCCCAATTCGTATTGTAATACAGCAGCTGTCACAACCCCTGCTGTCTCTGTTCTTAAAATTCTAGGTCCTAAAGTTATAATGTGAGCTCCTATATCTTCCAAAGCCTTTATCTCTTCTTCTTCAAAACCACCTTCAGGACCTATTATTACAGCTATGGTCTTAACCTCATTTTTAAGACTAGAGCACATCTTTTTTACGCCATAGCCTTCCTTATTTTCGTAAGGCACCACAACAAGATCATAGTCCTTAATTTTTTCAAAGAGATCAGCAAAAACTACAGGTTCCTTTATTTCTGGAATTATAGTTCTTTTGCATTGCTTGCAAGCTTCTAGGGCTATTCTTTTCCATCTTTCTGTTTTCTTAAATTCACCAAGGTCACTCTTAACTATTACTCTTTCAGTTATGATAGGTATAATTGTATTTACCCCGATTTCTGTAGCCTTCTGTACTATATAATCCATTTTTGAAGACTTAGGAAGGCCTTGATATAAGTCTATTTGTATGCTACTTTCTGCATTTTGATCTATAGACTCCAATAAGTTAACAGTGACAGAGATTTTATTAATATCGGAAATACTGGCCAAGTACTCTTGACCTTGGGAATCATTAATAATAATCTTATCCCCCACTTCTAATCTTAGTACCTTGTATATATGTTTAACATCATCCCCTTGGATTACAGCTTTTTGACCTATAATATTATTAGGTGTTACAAAAAACTTATGCATAACCAATCTCCTTATATATATTCCGCTACTATGCAAACCCATTCCCCATCATAGATGGTTTCCTTAACAGCAAATCCTGAGCTTTTTAGCTTTTCAACTACCATACTTTCTCTTTCCTTAATTATTCCTGAGGATATAAAAATACCACCTTTTTTCAAGCAATCCTTTACCTGATCAACGAGAACAGTAATAATCTCCGCAATTATATTAGCCACTATTAAATCTCCCTTACCCTCTACAAGATCCATTAAGTTACCTTCAAGTATTTCTATGTTATTTAAATTATTCATGGCTACATTCTCTTTAGCTGAATTCACTGCAACAGGATCTAAATCTACACCTAATACGTGCTTTGCTCCCATTTTCGCTGCAGCAATAACTAAAATTCCAGAGCCAGTACCAATGTCGAAGACTGTTGTATCAGCCTTTACATACTTTTCTAAAGCCAAGATACACATTCTTGTAGTTTCATGGGTTCCTGTACCAAAAGCCATACCTGGATCTAACTCAATAACCATTTCATTTTCTAAAGGCTCATAGTCTTCCCAAACAGGCTTTATAGTAATATTTTCTCCTATTTTTGTGGGCTTATAATACTTTTTCCAATTGTTAGCCCAATCTTCTTCCTTCACCAATTGACAGCTTACTGTGCCCTCTCCTACATCTATTCCCATGTCAATTAGCTCTTGAACCTTCCCTTTAACATAAGCTAACAGCGCTTCCCCACTTTCAGTCTCATTAAAGTATCCTCTAACAACGGCAGCTTTACCACCATATTCTAAAATATTTATATCTGCAAAATCCCAAGTCAGCGGCCCTTGTTCTCTGTTAAGTATATCATTAGGATCTTCCACTGATACACCTTTCACATCCAGACCATAAAAAATACCACTGATAGGCTCAATAGCTTCACTCTTTGTAACTACCTTAACTTCGTACCATCTGCCGGTCATTATTTCCCCTCCTAATTAATGTTTCTCATTACGATTACCATACTATCATATTTATCTAAGTTTAATCTATAAAAAATTATATTCAGCTAATTATGGGTAAAGTTCAGAGAAATTCTCTGAACTTTAAAACACTCACTTAAATTTCTATTTATCTTTACCAAATATTTTCCCCATAAAAGAACCGCCTTTTTTTGTTTCCTTCGGTTGTTGCCATTCTTCTCCACTAGCTTCCATAAAGAGCTCTAAAGCTTCCACTTGTTTCTCATTTAACTTTTTAGGAACATCTACAATTACATTAACGTATTGATCTCCCCTAGCAGAAGAATTAACTTTTGGCACCCCCTTACCTTTTAATCTAAAAATAGTACCTGGCTGTGTTCCTTGAGGAACAGTATACTTAACATCCCCATCAACTGTAGGCACCTTTAATTCAGTTCCTAAGGCAGCTTGGGCGAAGCTAATATGTGTATCAATATAAATATCTACACCTTTTCTTTTTAATACTGGATGAGAACCAACTTTTAATCCTATATACAAGTCTCCTGGAGGTCCTCCATTAACACCATGTTCTCCTTGCCCTCTCAATGGGATAATATTATCATTATCTACACCTGCTGGTACATTAACCTTTATCTTTCTGTGTTTTCTTTCCTTACCCTTACCCTTACACGTAGTACATGGGTCATTAATAAGTTTTCCTTTTCCTCCGCACTTGTCACAATAGGATGTGCTTACAAAGCTTCCTAGAGGAGTATTTCTCTGAACCCTTACTTGACCTGTTCCGCTACATTTATCACAGGTTACTGGGCTTGTTCCTGGTTTTGCCCCATTACCTCTACAGGTTTCACAAGTTTCATTACGGCTTATGCTAATCTCTTTTTCAGCACCAAAAACAGCTTCTTCAAAGGTAAGCCTCATAATTACTTCTATATCATCACCTTTTTGAGGTGCATCTTTCCTTCTTCTGCTTGAAAATCCTCCACCAAAGAAACTATCGAAAATATCTCCAAATCCCATGTCTGCGAAATCAAAACCGCCAAAACCATCAAAGCCACCTTGAAAATCAGCAGTACCAAACTGATCGTACCTAGCCTTTTTCTCTGGATCTGATAGTACTTGATAGGCCTCATTTATTTCTTTAAATTTTTCCTCAGCCTCTTTATTTCCCTTATTCTTATCGGGATGGTATTGGACTGCCAACTTTCTAAAAGCTCTTTTAATCTCATCATCACTGGCACCCTTTGTCAACCCAAGGACTTCATAGTAATCTTTATTTGCCATCCGAATTTCACCACCTAATACAATCTCAACCCATTTATTATATACTTAAACTCAAAATAGGGAAAGGGTATTTTCTCCCTCTCCCCTTAGTAGCCTATTATATTGACTTATTTATCATCTACCTTAAAGTCTGCATCTACAACATTATCATCTTGTGCCGCTGAGCTTCCGTCATCATTTGCAGCTCCACCCATGTTGTTTGGATCAAAGCCTTGACCTTCAGGATTGCCATCAGCGTACAACTTTGAGGATATTGCATAGAATTCTTGAGTTAATTCTTCTGTAGCCTTTTTGATAGCCTCAATGTCGTCACCATCTTTAACAGCCTTAAGAGCCTCTAACTTGCTGTCAATCTTAGCCTTATCTTCTGCAGATACCTTATCGCCAAGTTCATTTAATGTTTTTTCTGTCTGGTAAACTATTTGATCAGCATTGTTCTTTACTTCGATAGTTTCTTTTCTCTTCTTATCTTCTTCAGCAAATCTTTCTGCTTCCTTAACAGCCTTATCAATTTCATCATCACTTAGATTTGTAGAAGCAGTTATAGTAATATTAGCTTCTTTTCCAGTTCCCTTATCCTTTGCAGAAACATTAACTATACCGTTAGCGTCTATATCAAAGGTTACTTCAATCTGTGGTATTCCTCTAGGAGCTGGAGCTATGCCGGACAAGGTGAATCTTCCAAGAGTCTTATTGTCCGCAGCCATTTGTCTTTCACCTTGAACTACGTGAATTTCAACGGATGTCTGACCATCTGCAGCAGTTGAGAAGATCTGACTCTTTCTTGTAGGAATAGTAGTGTTTCTGTTAATTAAAGGAGTAGCAATTCCTCCCATAGTCTCAATACCAAGAGTCAATGGAGTTACATCTAGTAGAAGTATATCCTTAACATCTCCAGTTAATACACCAGCCTGAATAGCTGCACCAACAGCTACACATTCATCTGGGTTTACACCCTTTGAAGGCTCTTTTCCTGTAAAGTTCTTAACAGCTTCCTGAACAGCTGGAATTCTAGTAGAACCACCAACTAATATTATTTTTTCTATATCACTTAAGCTTAATTTGGCATCTTCTAAAGCCTTTTTCATTGGCTCTATTGTTGCCTGTACTAAGTCATGAGTAAGCTCATTGAATTTAGCTCTTGTTAAATTCATATCTATATGCTTAGGACCAGTAGCATCTGCAGTTATGAAAGGAAGATTTATGTTAGTCTGTGTTGATGATGATAACTCAATCTTTGCCTTTTCTGCAGCCTCTTTTAATCTTTGTAGAGCCATTTTATCATTTCTTAAATCTATACCATTATCAGCCTTGAAGGTATCTGCTATATGGTCCATAATTCTCTGGTCAAAGTCGTCTCCTCCAAGCTTTGTGTTACCATTAGTAGCCTTAACTTCGAATACTCCATCACCTAATTCAAGGATAGAAACGTCGAAAGTTCCTCCACCAAGGTCGTAAACGAATATTTTTTGATTAGTTTCTGTTTTATCTAAACCATAAGCAAGAGCTGCCGCTGTAGGCTCATTTATTATTCTTAATACTTCTAAGCCTGCAATTTTACCAGCGTCTTTTGTAGCCTGTCTTTGGCTATCGTTAAAGTATGCTGGAACTGTTATAACTGCTTGAGTTACTGGTTCTCCTAAATAAGCTTCTGCGTCTGACTTAATCTTTTGAAGAACCATAGCAGAAATTTCTTGAGGAGTATATTCCTTATCGTCAATCTTTTCCTTATGATCAGTTCCCATATATCTCTTAATTGATATTATAGTTTTATCAGGATTTGTTATAGCCTGTCTTTTAGCTACTTGCCCAACTAATCTTTCACCACTAGCCTGGAAAGAAACTACTGAAGGTGTAGTTCTAGAACCTTCTGCACTAGATATAACTACTGGCTCTCCACCTTCCATAACAGCTACACATGAATTTGTAGTTCCTAAATCAATTCCTATTACTTTTCCCATTTATTTATCCTCCTTAAACTTTACCAAAATTCAAATTTAAAAACTTATTTTAGCTCTTTTTTTGTCAGACTATAATTTCTGACTCCTAATTGGCTACCTTAACCATACTATACCTAATTACTTTGTCTCCTCTTTTATAACCTTTTTGGAAAACTTCAGTAATTACATTCTTGCCGTAATTTTCATCCTCTACATGCATCATGGCATCATGTAAATTAGGGTCAAACTCACCATCTGTAGGTATTTCTGTTACCCCTAACTTCTCCAAAGAATCCTTAAACTGCCTTAAGGTCATCTCTACACCTTTCTTCATATCTTCAAGACTACCATCAGCGGCAAGGGCTCTTTCTAAATTATCTGCTACAGGCAATATATTTTTTAAAACATCAATACATGCATCTGTATAGATTCCTTCCTTTTCCTTAGCAGTTCGCTTTCTAAAGTTATCATATTCAGCTGTAGTTCTTAGCAGTCTTTCCTTTAGAGCTTCTAGCTCATTGCTAGTTCTTGTTAGCTCATCTTTAAGTTTTAAATTTTCTTCCTTTAGTTCCTTGAAACCCTGATCTTGATCTGAATTTATATCTTCTTCCTTTAAGCCTTCAAATTCTTTATCTTCACTTACTTCCGCCTCAGTAATAGTTTCACTATCCATGTCCTTATTCTTAGCAGTGTCTTCGGCAGTTAAGTCTTCCTCTTCTCTTTCTCCTTTGTTTATATTATCCCCTTCCCATTTGCCTTTATTAGTCATAGTGCACCTCCATTATTACTACACATATGTAGCATACTTCACCATTCATCATAATTATTTAAACTTTCATTTAAAAGTTCTATAACTTTATTTAATAAAGAAATCGCCTTTGAATAATGCATTCGAGTAGGCCCAATAATTCCAATAGTTCCTAGAGGTTTGCCCTCCTTACCATAGGCCCTGGAAACTATACTATATTCCTTAGCCTCAGGAATATAGTTCTCCTCTCCAATACTCACTTTTGTTTCTATAGAGTCTGAAAGTATTTTGTTAACAGCCTCTTTATTATCTATAAAGGTTATGAATTCTTTAGCCCTATTTATATCGTTATATTCAGAATATTTTAGTATGTTTGTTTCTCCTTCTGTTATTACATCAGAACTATCTTCATTTAAACAATCATAAAGGGGTGGAATAATAGCATTAAATATTTCTTCATAGCCTTTAAGATCATTTTTCATATTATTAATAACTTCAAGATTTATGTCTTCTATAGTAAGATTTCTTAATCTAGCATTAAGCAAATTGTTTAATCTGATTAGTATGTCTGTACTAATACTATTTTGAACCCTTATCATACTATTCTTAATTATTCCACTATCAGTAACAATAACTAATAACATGTTATGATTATCAATACTAATTAACTGGATCGCCCTTAGGTAACTTTTTTTAACCGATGGGGTTTTCACAACACAAGTTAGTTGTGTCAATCTTGATAAGACTATACTTGCTTGCCTAATTACCTTTTCCACTTCGAATAAAGCAGCATTAAGAAGCATGTTCTTTATAAATAAGTCTTCCTCTAATGTAAGTTTATGAGTTTTCATCAATTTATCTACAAAAAGTCTATAACCTTTATCAGAAGGCTTTCTCCCTGAAGAAGTGTAAAGTTGTTCAATGTACCCCATATCCTCCAAATCAGCCATTTCATTTCTTATAGTGGCTGAACTCACTCCCAAATCATATTTGCGAGCAATGGTTCTAGAACCTACTGGTTCTCCGGTATTAATATAGTCACTGATAATAGCTTGCAGTATTTTTAATTTCCTATCATCAATTTCCATATACTCACCTCTTTGTTAGCACTCAATCTTGATGAGTGCTAATCACTACGTTTTAAAAATACCATTATCATTTTTCTTTGTCAACTATATATAGAAATTTTATATTGATGTTTATTTTAAATATAGTGACTTACAAAATAAAACCTTCCATAATCTCAATTTTTCTTCAAATTGTTAAGTTTTGTAGTAAATTATAGAACTTCACAACTATTATCTAATATAAATTCACACATTATACTGTTAGATATCCCCAGAGCCTCGGCCTTTATTGAAAGACGGCCATCCCTCCACTTTAAAAGATTTAACTTGATAAATTTATTTAATACATCCTCATATAAATCCCATAAAGATAGGCCAAATCTTTTATAAAACTCATCCTCAGACACACCTTCTACCATTCTGAGACCCATGAACATAAATTCTTCTATTTCATCCTTGAGACTATTTTTATGGCTTTCTACTACTGAACTTCCAGTTTCCTTTACTGCCTGAATATATTTTTTAATATTTTCCTGGTTTCTATACCTTCTTCCCTCCACATATCCATGGGCTCCAAGGCCACAAGCTATATATTCCTCTGCCTTCCAATACTTTATATTGTGCTTACATTGGAAAGTTTCCTTTGAAAAATTTGATATTTCGTACTGACTATAACCCTTTTCATTAAGGAGTTTTACAGCCTCTTCGTACATTTCCCTTTCCAAGTCTTCATCTGGCAGTTTAAGCTCTCCTTTTTCATATAGTTTACCAAAAGGTGTGTTTCCCTCAACTATTAAACTGTAACAAGAAATATGCTCTGGATTAAGCTTTGCTAGCTCCTCTATAGTTTCCTTTAAATCCTCTAACCCTTGACCAGGCAGTCCAAACATAATATCTACATTAATATTTTCAAAACCCTCCGCCCTAACCATATTGAAGGAGTCTATAAATTCCTGTCTTGTATGAATTCTACCTATGCTTTTTAATAGACTATCTTGCCAAGCTTGAAGGCCGATACTTATTCTATTAACGCCGATTTTTTTAAATAATTTAAGCTTGTCAATATCAATAGTACCTGGATTACATTCCACAGTGAATTCTGCCCTGTCATCAATATTTAATTCCTTTAAAGACTTGCTAATTAACTCCCATGCATCTAAACACAAATAGGTGGGAGTTCCCCCACCTATAAAAACAGTTTCTATCCTTCTGCCTTTTCCAGATAAAAGTATTTCTTTCTTCAGTGCATGGGCGTATTCTATCATCATCTTTTCCTTACCACTGTAAGAACAAAAATCACAATACATACATTTACTCTTGCAAAAAGGTATGTGTATATATAAGCCTACACCCATTAGTTTAGCCTCCTATTCTACTTTTAAAACAGCCATGAAAGCTTCTTGAGGCACTTCTACAGAACCAACCTGCCTCATTCTCTTCTTTCCTTCCTTCTGCTTTTCTAGTAGCTTTTTCTTTCTGGAAATATCTCCTCCATAACACTTAGCTAATACGTCCTTTCTCATAGCTTTAACAGTTTCTCTAGCTATGATCTTAGAACCAACAGCTGCCTGAATAGGAATTTCGAACATCTGTCTTGGAATTATTTCCTTTAACTTTTCTGCAATATTTCTGCCCTTGTTATAGGCTCTTTCTTCTGGCACAATCATGGATAGGGCATCAACAACATCGCCATTTAGTAAGATATCTAGCTTAACAAGCTTTGTTTCCTTGTATCCTTTAAACTCATAATCTAAGGAAGCAAAACCTCTAGTTCTAGATTTTAATGTATCAAAGAAATCGTAAATAATTTCGTTAAGAGGCATATCATAGTTTACCACTGCTCTAGTTTCCTCTACGTAGTTCATGTCAATATATGTTCCTCTTCTATTCTGACACAGTTCCATTACAGCTCCTACATAATCTGAAGGGGTAATAATAGAAGCTTTAACCATTGGCTCTTCCATATGGCTTATTTCTGAAGGTTCTGGTAGATTTGTAGGGTTAGTTATGTCAATAACTTCTCCATCAGTTTTAGTTACTTTGTAAATAACAGAAGGAGCAGTAGTTATAATATCAATATCGTACTCTCTCTCTATTCTTTCCTGAATTATTTCCATATGAAGAAGACCTAAAAATCCACAGCGGAAACCAAAGCCTAGGGCCAGGGACGTTTCTGGTTCAAAGTGGAGGGCAGCGTCATTTAACTGCAGTTTTTCAAGAGCCTCTCTCAACTCTACATAGTCTGCTCCATCTACAGGATAGATACCACTGAATACCATGGGAACTGCAGGCCTGTATCCTGGCAAGGCTTCCTTGGCTGGATTAGAAAACTCAGTAATGGTGTCTCCTACCCTTGCATCTCGAACATTTTTTATAGAAGCTATTATGTAGCCAACATCTCCAGCCCTTAGTTCTTGCATAGGTACAAATCCCGGTGCAAAAACACCTAGCTCTGTAACTTCATAAGACTTATCAGAAGCCATAAGCTTGATTTTAGTTCCGGCCTTAACACTACCTTCTTTAATTGCCACATAGCAAACTACTCCCTTATAGCTATCGTAGTAGGAGTCGAAAATCAAAGCTTTCAATGGAGCATTTTCATCTCCTTCTGGTGGTGGCAATTTCTCTACTACCCTTTCCAAAACTTCTTCAATATTTAAGCCAGATTTTGCTGAAATCATAGGGGCATCTTCCGCTTCTAAGCCTATGATATCTTCGATTTCTTGTTTTATCTCCTCAGGTCTAGCACTAGGTAAATCAATTTTATTTATTACTGGTATTATTTCCAAATCATGATCTAAAGCCAAATAACAATTAGCTAAAGTCTGAGCCTGAATACCCTGTGTGGCATCCACTACTAATATTGCTCCTTCACAGGCAGCAAGGCTTCTTGAAACCTCGTAGTTAAAGTCTACATGTCCTGGTGTATCTATTAGATTTAATATGTATTCTTGACCATCTTTACCCTGATATACTAGTCTGGCAGCCTGGGCCTTTATAGTTATTCCTCTCTCTTTTTCCAGATCCATATTATCTAGTACTCTATTTTCCATTTCCCTTTGAGTAAGAGTTTTAGTACTCTCTAACAGTCTATCTGCTAGAGTTGATTTCCCATGATCTATATGTGCTATAATACAAAAGTTTCTTATACGTTTCTGTCTATCGCTCATAATATTATATTTCCTAAAAGATTTCTTTTAGGAAACCTTCACCCCCATTACTAAATAGCATTTGTATTCACATAACTATTTATAATCTAAAAGTTATTTTAAGCAATTTAGTCTATATAGTATTGTTCTATAAAAACTATTCTTGCCTAAACCAAGTTAAATTATATCATAGACACCTCGGTTGCTGTCAACAATAAGTGTGTTTCCTGCAGAATTTATGGGTTTTTTACTGTTTATGGGAGCAAACCTTAGGAATTTATTTATTTCCTTGAAAAAATACTTTCATTTATATAAAGAACTTTATTACCTATGGAAAATCGAAGATCAAAGGGTTCAGCAGTATAATACATTCTCAATTGTACTCCCCTTTTATTATCGATTGTAACTTCCGCATAGGCATCTGCCTTATGTCCACTATCTGTGTAAACATTCTTATATGTTTCTTCATCGTAAGCTTTTCCATTTATCCTGTTCAGTTCTACATTTACCTTTACTGTTCCTATTATTATAATTATTAAGCTTAACCATAAAACTATAGTATATTTTCGCCCTATCAAAATTAAAGAACACCCCCTAGTATATTAACTACCTATAAGGATGCTCTTATTTCTTAGATTTTATTCAGTTGTAAATACTCACTTTCATACTAAATTTACATATAGTAGATAGAAACAAGATCTTTCAATCAAAGATCTATATCAATGAGATTATTTTTGATTATTTAAATACTCTGCTATAATTCTAGCAGTATACTTGACGGAGTTTTTTGCCTCCTGGTGAGTGTTTATATTTGCTCCTACTTCTACAAGGATTGCATTACTGCTCTTGTCTTGGTTAAAATACTTATTTCCATAATTATAGTAATAGCTACCCCTACAAAAACCAGGAAACAAGTCGTTACTTATTTTAGTAAGTTCATCTACCACAGCCTGGTTTTTACTAAAGGAGGGGTTTTTCTTTGTTAGCACAAACATAAGCTTGGCTACATTTTCACCATTCATATTCATGGTAACACTGCTTTTGCTATAAACTGCATCCCTATGCATGTCTATAATTAAATCAAAATCCTTATATTCCTTTAAATATTTTTCCACAGTTACTCTTGATTTGCTATAGGAGTTATTAAAATCAGAATCATGAATTGTTTTATCATGTATAACACTAACACCATAATTTTTTTCTAATTCTGTCTTTAAATCTTGACCTATATCTACTATATTCTTATTTGAGTCTCCATTATAATTACCGTTAGGAGAAAAAGCCTCTGTAGTATGAGTATGATAAATTAAAACTTTCGGTTTTGATTTTGCCAGAGCTTCTTTTAAAGCTGGGTCATTCACATCTACAGTTTTACCAGAGTTTCCCCTAGAGAAATTGCCACTATCAATCCCCCTTTTACTGGCACTTGCAGTAATTTGTCCTTCAGATAGGTTAAAGGGACTTATAGTATTATCAGCAATGGTAGCTTCCATATTGGCATCTTTATTAGAAATAGCTTTAACAATTGGAATCTCTCTACTCAATATGGATATGGGGTTGTTAATATTTATCCCCAACAGCTTTAAAATCTCTCCCTGTATGGTTATATTGTTTTCTGCCAGCGCTTCTTCTTCAAAGGTTGTCACCTCAATAACAGGCATAGAATTATTAATTACCTGAGCATAAAGCAAACTGTTATATCTTCTGTTATTCCCATTGTTTAAAAAAAGTATCTTAAAACCATATACAGTAACTGCAATCAATACTATTAGTGATACTATAGAAGCGATAAAAAATTTAGTATTGGCATTCTGTCTTATAGTTCCTCCATATAACATAAATCTCACCACTTTCTTTAGTAAATCTTTATAAATATATTAATAGCTAGTTTTATATATACCTAGTTCAGAGGAATTAATTAACATATTCCCTTAAAAGCCTTATAAAAATGTGAAAATTTAGGGCTAGGGATCTAGATTTTTTATCTAAATCCCTAGCCCTAAAAAGACTTATACTTAATTAAGAAATTTATTAATATCTTCTAAATCCAAGACTGGCTGTAGAGCTATATTTATACCATTAGCTAAAATAACCGATAAAGAATCTATAACCATATCAACTTCCTTAGGAGTAACCATAAGATTTCCTACGTATGGATTTAATAGTTCCCTGATCATTCGGCCCTTCTCATTTTTATCTATGGATTGTAACATTTCATAGAATTTACCACCCTTAGTTGCTTCCTTGATCATAGCATCTAAGACTAAATCTATTGTGTCATTAGCCATGGTAGCAGCATCTACAACTGTTGGAACACCAACAGCTATCACCGGCACTCCCAAGGTTCTCTCGCTTATTTCCATTCTCTTATTGCCTACGCCAGAGCCTGGAGATATACCTGTATTGCCAATTTGTATAGTTCTATTTACCCTTTCCAGTTTTCTTGAAGCTAAAGCATCTATACATAATATAAGATTAGGCTTAATTTTCTCCACTATGCCCTTTATAATTTCGTAGGTTTCTATACCAGTTATACCTAGAACCCCTGGAGCTATAGCACAAACTGGCCTTATACCTTCGTCGATACTGTCTGGTACCAGCTCTTTCAAGTGCCTTGTTACCATTAGCTTTGATACTACCCTAGGCCCTAAAGCATCCGGAGTAACATTCCAGTTTCCTAAACCTACCACTAGAGCAGTCATACTATCTTCCAGCTTCACAATTCCTTCAAGAGCTTGGGCCATAGCCTTACTAACTTCATCTCTTGCCTCTCCATCATAATGTGCAAATTCCGGTAAGTCTAAAGTTATATATGTACCTTTAGGCTTACCCATATTACGTTCTCCAATTTCATTGGTTATAGTTACATCCGTTACCAAAACATCACCAATTTTATACTCTTTAAAATCTACCCCTTGAGGATTTCCATTACTTTCTTCATTATATATCTCTCTAGCTTCCACCGCTAAGTCAGTATGTATATTTCGCATATATCCACCTCTTTCAATTAATAAGCCATAAGTTTTTAAGTAGGATTTTATCAGCTTTCACCTATGTTTAGTGTTTGATTTTAACAATAATTTATTCCAATCTTTTATGAAGAACAAAAAAAGAATTCCGCCATAAATAAATAAGTTAATAAAAAATCATGAATATGGATAAATTATGCTTGAAGTGATTTATCATTAATGTTATAATATCATTTGTTGAATAACGACTCGTGCAGAGTTTTCCCCAAAACTGCTGAGACCCTATTATACCAAAGGGGGTGAAGATAAATGGCAAATATTAAATCAGCTCAAAAGAGAATAAAAGTTATAGAAGCTAAAACTCTAAGAAATAAAATGGTTAAATCAGCTTTAAAAACTAAGATAAAGAAGTTCGAACTTGCTATCGATGCAAAGAACGCTGATGAAGCTAAAGTAGCTTACATAGAAGCTTCTAAGGCTTTAGATATGGCTGCTTCAAAAGGAGTAATCCATAAAAACAAGGCAGCAAATAAGAAATCAAAACTTGCTTTAAAATTAAATGCATTAAACGCATAATAATAAACCGGTTATTTCACCGGTTTCTTATTTTTTTTGCAAAGATAATTAAATTCTAAATCTTAACTGTATTAATTAATAAGATCTCCATTTCAATCTTCTTATCACTTTGACTGCTTTTCAAAGCTTTTTCCGTATCTAGACACATCTTCATACATGTCCTTATTTGATTTAGACTGAACTTTCTACTCTGATTAATTAATTTTTCACATACATAAGGATGAAGTCTTAACTCCTTTACTAGAATATTTTTATTTTTCCCTTCCTCTAAACCTAACTTTATACTATACAGGAGCTTAAATTGTCTTTCTATCATAAATAAGATTCCTGTAACACTTTCCCCTCTAAAGAGTAGCTCATTAAGAATACTTATAGCCTTTTCAGGCCTTCTTTGGGATACAAAATCCACTAGATCGAATATGTCATCACTACTAGTTTGGGGTAGCAGATCAATTATGTCCTTCTTGGTAATTTCCCTTCCTTCGGTATAGTCTAGAAGCTTATTTACTTCATTCTTGATTATTTCCATATTATTATCTACCTTGTCGCAAAAAAACTGTAACAGAACTTTATTAATGTCCCTTTCCTTTTCCTCAAATATGGCCGCTACCTTTTTATATAACCTACTCCCCTTTAATTTATCTACCTTAACTAGGTTTGCAACCTTTTCTAGCTTTTTAAGATGGTTGCTAGGCTTTTCCCTATCATCACTAAATACATAGTAGATTAATAGAATTGTATAAGGGGGTAAACTAGAAAGATATTTGTGAAATTCCTCTACCTTCTTCTTGCTTTCCCTATCTTCTTTTCCTCCTAGAAAGTTGGCCCTAAAGACTACTACTAACTTTCTATCACTGATAAAGGGCAAGGTTTCACAAGCATTCATAACTTCTTCGAACTGTACCTTCATGCCATCAAATTTAACCAGATTCAACTCTCTAAAATTCTCATCCACTACAGTATTTTCTACTTTAGTCACTACGTCTTTAATAAGATTTTCATCTGGTCCATAGAGAATATAACAACCCTTTAAATCATTTTTCTTTATTAGCTGCTCAAATTTATCTAAATCCATTTACATCTTCCTTTATTCTATTATAGGCCTATGAAATACCAAGCTAATCCTATATAATTGGTCATAATATTGATAGGATTCCTTGTTGTACGGTAAATATATTATATCATATAAATTATCAGTCTTAGCAGCCATATTTTCTTTAGTAAAAACTATAACTAAAGGCCTCTTTCCATAAAAATATGTAAGATGAATTTTACTATTATCTTGGGATAGCTTAAGCTCCTTATCCCCATGACAATAGTGACCCTTATCAAAATCCTCTACTTTCCGTACATTAAACTTCTTTTTTACCAATAGTTCATTTTCATTTACTTTTTCCTTGTCTAAAAAAAGCACAGAATTAAAGGCACTGCGATAGATAATCCCTCGACTGCTTCCCAATTTAACAAACTGAAATTGGGGTGTAAAAGAAAAATTATACAGTCCATAAAAGACTAAGGAAAACAAAGGCAGCCACAGGAACTTTTTATAGCCTCTTTTATAAAGAAAGTAACTAGCATAAATAATAATTAAAACCCAAACCTCTGACATCGACATATATATGACTCCAGTAGAAACCTTTAATAGGAAGCATTTGCAACCTTCAATGGCTGAATATGATATCTTTATCCCTAAACATAACTTTTTAAAAAGAAAATTAATATTTAAAAAGAGCAAAGACAAATTTCCTAGCACCATTAGCAAGGAGTATATGGGCACAAGAAATATATTCCCTTGTATTGAGGCAGTGCTAATTGAATTAAAAACCACTATGGACAAAGGTAAGGAAAAAACTTGGGCACTTAGGGTAAGGCTAATTGATTCATTTAATTTCACTGGTAGTCTATATAATACCTTTAAAAACTTTTTATAAAAAATAAATATGCCTAGTACCGATAGAAAAGACAAGAGAGTAGCTAGATCTAGAGCATTGGCAGGATTTATGAATAGAACAATTATAGCAGCCATACTTAGAGATGAAAAAGCTTCGTAATTCCTATAAACTTTTTTAGATAACTTAAAAACAATAATCATAATTAGGGCTCTAACTGTAGATGAATATCCACCTGTAAATATACAGTAAACTAAGGCAACGATTATTGAACCTCCAAAACCTAAAATAAGCTCACTGATTTTATATATTAGAGCCATGTGTAGTCCTGAAACACTAACAACATGAATCACTCCTAAGTTGCTCATATCTGTTTTTGATTCTGAACTTAGATAGTTATCATGGCCAAAGGCAGCTGCCATTACCTCTCCAGCGGCTTCCTCTCCTATTTCCTCCTTATATCTCTTATATAAACTTTCTTTAAATTCATATATTTTAGTAAAATAATCTGATTCCTTCTTGTTAACACTGCTAATATTTATTTCTCCTATTATCCCTCTATCAAACTGTGCCATACTCTTATATTCCCCTGTAACTTGAATATACTGTCCTATTTTACACTGCTTTAGATCTCCTTTTAATATAACTTTTCTACCCTTATAGTTAGCAATAGAATATATTCCTTCAGTCCCTTGAAAACGTAGATTACACACTTCAGGAACTTGAATTCTATAGTAGCTATAATACCTAAAAAAACCTATTAACAAAAATATAGGCAGTATGTATACTAGAGGGCTCTTATTGCTTAACATTGTAATAAGTAAAAAAGATGCAGCTAAAACTGCACCTAAAATATTCTTGTTATTTAATAAAAGTAATGCAGAATAAGATCCAATTAGTAGGGCGAAACAGTAGTAAACTAAAGGCTTGTTATTGATCATGTCTGTTTTTATTTAGTACATCCGGAGCCATAGCAGGTTCCAATTTGAAATCTCTTTCATATTCCATCTTTACAGTAACTTGTATCCTGCCAGTATTAGCATTGCGGTTAATATCTGTAACTACTGGAACTCCGTCTCTACCTTTAAATTTAAAATAATTTTCAGCTAAATCTTGTGCATTTTCTTTAGTTAGATCTTCATAGCTTAAAAAGTAATCTTTTTCGTGGATAACTAAACTTACTGTGTTGCTAGTATCGCTAACTATTTCGTAAATATCACTATACATGCTAACACCTCCATACTAGTATTTTGCCCTCTATTAAAGACTTTAAACTGGATTTTATTTTGCATTTTCCAATGTTAACTCAGCTTCTTCAGAATTATCCACCATTTCAAAACCGTCTTCCTGACAGATTATATATGTGTTACTGTTACCTTTAAGTAAAAAAGAAATCATTAGTAGATCTTCTGTACTTTTAAATAAATTAATCACCAATACCACGCCACCTAGCCACCCTGGTATAAGCTTTGCTATAAGAGAGATAACTGTAACTGGTAACAATAGGATTAGAAGAAATTTAGTTCTTTGAATAGGCACTTTAGATACTTCTTTAGCACTAAGATAAATACCCTTCCATTGATATTTTACCTTGCCACCAAAAAACTTTAGCAATATGCCGTGACACCATTCATGTACCATGGTAATTGGAATCATAAGAATAAGAAAAAACAATACTATGTCCACAAGTAAGTTATTTGTAATTGTCCAAATTATATTCTTATATAGCAAATTAAATAAAAGCATATTTATATAGTTTCTCATAAAATAATAAATAATATAGGCCATAGAAAAACATACAGCCTTTGTTTTTAAAGTACGTTTAAAATACATTCTTTCCACCTCCTAGTTACATTATTGACAAAAATTCTCTTTACTATACATTAGTTTTTTTCTTTTTAGCACATATTTCAAATATCTTTAGGATAATATTGGTCCTTATGTTGCTTTATGGTGTCTTTTGGTGTATAATTAAATTAGACTATACGGGAAATTAAATATTCAAGGAGGTGTTCTCTATGGTATGGGGGATGGACTTGCTGAAACCAATTAAAAATGTTGTTCTATGCAACGGGATGAACGATCCTTTGGCAAGTCAAGCTGCTGAATCCATTAAAGAATTTATACATCTTGCCCTAATCAATATGGAGAGGCAAAGTAAAATGGAACTGTCTGAAAATTCTGACTCCCCTAAAAAACAAGCTAAACTAGAAGTAGAAAACTATATTAATAATATATGTGCTACAGTGCAGAAGGGGATTCAATCAACTCTCTGGGCTCAAAACATCATAGAATTATCTCATGAGTGTTTAGTTGAACTAAGCACATATCACACATATATAAACATACTTAGAGAATCTTACAGTAGTTATGTGTTAAAAACAGTTAATTAAAATTTAATTTCTACTTTGATACAGTTATTGGACTAGAATGAATAATTAGTGTGAAAACTCTTTGGAGGCTTTCACACTTTTTCTGATGGCTGTAGTTAATTATTACTTTTTTTAAATTTTATACCTAAAAATTCTTTAATCTACACTTATTTTATCCTTCATATTTTCAAAGGTCTTTTCTCCTATGCCATTGATGTTTTTTAAATCCTCTATACTATTAAAATAACCCTTTTCTTCCCTGTATTCTAAAATTTTTTCTGCTGTTACTGGTCCCACTCCAGGTATTTTCTCTAACTGATCCTTATCTGCAGTATTAATGTTAATAATATCACTTTTCTCATCTTGTGTACTGTTAGTGTTTACTACTGTTTCAGCCTTATCTATATTGGCTACTACTATACAGTCTTCGTCCCTTAATTTCTTTGCTAAACTTGGTATCCTATCACTATCAGCCTTTACTGTCAGTCCCCCTGCTTCCTTAATCAAATCCTCTAAACGGCTACCTATCTTCATCTCATAAACTCCAGGTTTATTCACTTCTCCCTTTATCTCTACCTTAATGGTTTTTTCACTTATATGTAACTTTCCATCTTTATTATTAAGAACCGGTTTGCTTTCTACAAAGATCTCATTATAATCTTCTACTTTATTATCATTTATATATCCTATAACTGTGAAGATAAGGAAAATACCAGCTATTATAGCAGATCCTATAATTTTGTTTTTCTTATTCAAAAGATAACACCTCACTGACCATAGATTTAAACTTTGAACTATTTGTTAATTATTAACACATATCTTGTAAATTATTACACTTGAAAGCAGTTTTTGATATAATTTTATATATGTATATTAATTCCATTAACCCTTAGCAGTCAAAAGGAGGTAACTATGTTGAAAAAACTTGCAATTACACTTGCCTTCATTTTGCTAGCCCTTAATATGTTCCCTACCTGCCTCCAGGCTAAAGGAAAGGAGCCTAGCCCTCTTGCAGATAGTGTAGTTTTAATGAATGCCAACACAGGGGAAATTCTTTATTCCAAAAATCCTGATACAACTTACCCTCCTGCATCAACTACTAAAGTTTTAACTACCTTATTAACTTTAGAGAATTGTAAAATGACAGATCAAGTAACTGTAGGACAACAAGCTGCATGGGCAGAAGGCAGCTCAATTTACTTACAAGCTGGCGAAAAAATCACTGTAGAAGACTTACTCTACGGTTTAAATCTTCAATCTGGTAATGATTGTGCTGTAGCCTTGGCAGAACACATAGGAGGTTCTGTAGAAAACTTCTCCAAAATGATGAATAATCGTGCCAAGGAGTTAGGCTGTAAGCAGTCTAATTTTGTTAATCCCAGTGGCCTATATAATCCTAATCATAAGGCTTCTGCAAAGGATTTGGCTCTCATAATAAAAGAACTAATAAAACATACAGAGTATTTCAAAATCGCCTCAACAGCAAAGCATATAATGAAAGGAACTAATAAAAATCCTAAGGAAAGAATAATTTGGAACAAAAACAAGCTAGTACTCCCTGCTTCTGATTCCTATTACAAGTATGCTAAGGCTGGAAAGACCGGCTATACTAGGCAGTCTCAATACTCCTATGTTGCTGTTGCAGAAAAAGATAATGAAACCCTGATAGCGGTTCTTATTCATGATAGTTCTGGTACCTTTTATAGAGATGCTATAAATCTTTTTAACTATGGTTTTACTAACTTTAAAACAAAGACAGTATTTAAAGGAGGGCAGGTACTCCTTCAATGTCCACTCCGGGATGATTACACTTTGCCCTTAGTAGCCGGGACAGGCTTTAATTACACTTATAATATAAATCTTCCCCCTAAATGTACTTATACTTTAGACTATGATGAGGAAAATTTAAATTCTATTTCCATAAAGAAAGGTGACATTGTTGGAAAAGTAAATTTAATTAGGAACGATGAAATTATTGGCTCTATTAATCTTTTGAGCGGAGCAGACCACGAGCCAGTTAGGAATAAGGGGGATGTAGTAACTTTAGATTCAAAACCTTTAGACTATTTTTTAATGGTAGTCCCTTTTTTATTTTTTACTTACTTAACTGGATTAATTCTATTTATACTAGTAAGATTTTTGAAAAAACGGATTATGTAACCTAAAGTCAAAAATTCAGAGCCCTCACAGGCTCTGAATTTTTCCTTCTACTCTTGTAATTAAATTGATAAAACCCTTACTTAAAGGACCTTATTAAGTTTTTTATATCCTCTGGCAAATCGCTGCTAAGGCTTATAGTTTCCTTTGTTCTAGGATGAAGAAAGGTCAAGTGGCTAGCATGGAGGGCCTGCCTATTGATTAAGGTTTCTTCTTCCCTTCCATATAGAGTATCCCCTATGATAGGATTACCTAAATAGCTAAGATGGACTCTTATTTGATGAGTTCTACCGGTTTCCAATCTTAGCCTTACAAGATCAGCCTGATTAAAGGATTCAACCACTTCAAAATGAGTTATGCTTTTTTGCCCTCTAGGATCCACCACCCGCTTTATTGAATCTTGAGATGGCCTATATATAGGTTCATTAATAGTCCCTTTACTTTTCTTTAAATTACCCCAAACTACAGCAGTATATCCTTTAATTACAGCATTCCTTTCCATTTCCTTTGCCAAAAACATATGGCAATATTGGTTTTTAGCTATAATTATAAGGCCAGAGGTATCTCTGTCAAGCCTGCTGACCAATCTTACAATACAACTTTCCCCCCTGCTTCTAAAGTGATGCAAGACCCCATTAGCAAGAGTTCCACTTGGATGACTCCTAGTAGGATGAACTACTGTAAAAGGGGCCTTATTAACTACTAGCAGGTCTTCATCTTCATATACTATATCTAGCTCCATTTCTTCAGGCTCTATATCTTGACTTTCTTCCTTGGAAAGCTCAATCCTTATAATATCTCCAACTTCTAAGCTGTGATTCAATTTCACTATCTGATTTCCTATCCTTATCCTACCACCTACTGCTGACCCACGGATAAGCCTGCTTGATAAGCCTATTTCAGTTTTTAAATAGTCTCTTAGTTTTCTTCCTTCATCTTCTTTTTTTACTTCAAACTCTAATACACTAGCCATTGTAAATAACTCCTTAATCTAGCATTGCAGTAATTTCTTCATTTTGTTTTTCATCATAAATGAAATAGGATACACCTTCTATATCTTGAAGCTCTCCCTTAATAGTAACAAATTCTATCTTTTCACTGTCAATATTTTTAATAGACAAGCCGTATTTTAATAGATCTTTCCCGTCCATATTAGTTTCTATATAGGTTGGTAAAGTATTTAACAGCTTAGGCAAATTGAATACTATAGTTGGATTCTTTAACTTATCCATAACCTTGTTTAAAAACTCATGCTGGTTTTCTATCCTATCTAAATCCCCCATAGGCAAGCCACTACCATCATTATTCTTTCGCCATCGAAAAAACTGCTCGGCCCCTTCACCATCTAAATGGACCATATCTCCCTTGTCAAAATGAATATGAAGTTCTTGGCCATAGTCATCGTAATGCATATCCTGCTTTATCTCTATGTCAATACCACCTATGGCATCTATAAAGGCTTTAAAACCTTCATAGTTAACCTTACCATAATAGTTAATTTTCACATTTAGAAGCTGTTCTACCGCCTCTATAGTCCAAGGAACTCCTCCATAAACATGGGCAGAATTTATCTTCTCATTTTTACCGTTTATATTTATTAAGGTATCCCTAGGTATAGATATTATATTAGCCTTATCATCCTTGTAGATATAGTTTACTAGCATGATAGTATCTGTTCTGCCCTTACCACCATTGCCCTTATCTACTCCCATAAGTAGAAAGTTTACAGGTTTCCTATCATCTTCAACCTCATAAGCTTCTACTTTTTCTTTGCCACTATTGAATTTATTCAAATATATATATAGTTTTGATCCTCCATACACCACAGCAGTAACAAATATTATTAAAAAGCATAAACCATAAAACAAAAGATTGCTGGAAGCTTTTTTATTCACTAGAGCTGCCGCCTGAAGTTTTTAGCAAGAAATAATTTCTTGCTTCTATAGTATTTGTATGAAGGAGCTGCCCTTTATCAAGAATGTATCTTATAGTATTTTCCAAAGACATTAACATAGCACTATCTAAATTTATGAAACTTTCCCTTCTTAAAGCCTCAACTCCAGGAAAATCCCGACAAGGTTCTATATAATCTGCAAGATAGATTATTTTTTCTAAGCTAGACATAGCTTCTCTTCCTGTAGTATGGTAGGTTACTGCATCACAAATTGAACTGTCTACTATGCCCATTTCATTTTTTGCAACTATAGCCGCAGCCCTTCCATGTAATAACTGGGGCGCTTTAAGTTCAATTTTATCTGGAATATAGCCATGATCCTTTACTAATTTGATAAGTTCTAAATCCCCCATATTTTTGGCACAGTCATGTAATATAGCCGCCAGCAAAGCCTTTTCTTCATCTTCTCCGTAAGTCCTTGCTAATTTCACAGCTGTATCTCTAACACCAAGTACATGCTTATATCTTTTAACAGATAATTTATCCTGTAAGTAATTAAGTATTTCACTTTCCTTCCACATAAACAAAGCCTCTCTTTTATAGATATAATCCTTGCTGCTGGATAATTTTATTTACTCCTTCAGGTAAAAGGGAGGATACATCCTTCCCTTCCCTTACAGCGGATCTTATGTAAGTGGAGGAAACTTCTATTAGTAAGAAGTCTAAAAATATAATACTGGTATTATACCTTTCCTCCACCGCCTTCTTTTGTTTACGGATTTCTTGATCACTATAGCCCGGTCTATTAAAAACAACGAATTTACAAGCCTTCATAATTCTGTCTACATTTTTCCACTGGTCTGAAGTGAAAAGACAGTCACAACCTGTGATAAAGTACCATTCAGTATCTTTCTCTTTTTCCTTAAAATATTCCATGGTTTCATAGGTGTAACTGTAGCCCTTTTTATTTATTTCATAGTCGCTTATTTCTAACTTACTCTTACCCTTAATAGCTGCCTTTACCATTTCATAACGAAGGCTAGAACTTGTAATATCCTTGCCATCCTTATGAGGAGGCATTCCTCCTGGCATAAATATAACCTTATCTAAGGCCAAATGCTCCTGTGCCTTAGTAGCAATATACATATGGCCAAGGTGGATAGGATCAAAGGTGCCTCCTATTATGCCTTTCTTTAGCATCTCCCTCACTCCTCTTTAAATTAAGGAAGTTCTATTTTGGGCTTTTTTGATGATCTTCTGAACAAAACAAATTTATTCCCTATAGCCTGAACTCCTTCACAGCCTAATTTTTCACAAATAAGATCACTTGCTTCCCTTGCCCCATAATCACTGTTATTGAGCACTGTTAATTTTATTAATTCCCTTGCCTCTAAAGCATCATCTATTTGCTTTAAAAAACCTTCCTCTATACCGTTTTTCCCTAACTGGAATATGGACTCCATCTTATTAGCTAAAGATCTTAAATAACTTCTTTGTTTTGATGTAAGCATTACACACCTCCGTCTTGTAAACTATAATAAAAATTCGAACTCAAAATCATTTAATCGCACTATATCACCATCTTGAATACCCATCTGAAGCAATTCATCTATAATACCCTTATTCTTTAAAACCTTATGGAAATATCTTAAGGAATCAGCATCATTTACATTAACCGCTAAAAGAAGTCTGTCTACAAAACTTCCTTCTACTACAAAAATTCCTTCTTCTTCTTCTCTTATAGTATAAGTAAATCTCTTTTCCTCAGGAACAAACCTATCTTCTTCGCTGATTTCTAAATCCCTAACAGGTATTTTACTTAAGGCTTCTGCAGCAGCCTTCATCAATTCATCTACACCCTGTCTGCTAGCTGCAGATATTTTAAATATTTCTGTGTAGCCCATTTCATTTAACTTCTTTTTAAAGTTTTCAAATACAGTTTCGTCATATAAGAGATCACTCTTGTTGGCTGCAACTATTTGAGGCCTATCCCATAACTTAACGTCGTACTTCTTTAACTCCTCATTTATCTTTAAAAAGTCCTCAACAGGATCTCGGCCTTCTATTCCGGAAATATCTGCCACATAAATTAGGAGTCTTGTTCTCTCTATATGTCTCAAAAAGTCTAGTCCTAAACCTACTCCTTCAGAAGCTCCTTCAATAATTCCAGGTATATCTGCCATTACAAAGCTAAAGCCATCTCCTACACTTACTACCCCTAAATTTGGTTTTAAAGTAGTAAAGTGATAGTTAGCAATCTTAGGTTGAGCTTTAGAAACCACTGATAGCAGGGTGGATTTTCCTACATTAGGGAAGCCTAGTAAGCCTACGTCAGCTAAAAGCTTTAACTCTAAGGTAACCCATCTTTCTTCTCCAGGCATACCTGGTTCTGCAAAGTTGGGCGCCTGTCTAGTAGCCGTTGCAAATTTGGCATTACCCTTTCCACCTTTTCCCCCTCTGGCTACCACATAGGAATCTCCATTATGGGATAAGTCTGCCATGACCTTGTTGCTTTCTACATCCTTAATAATAGTCCCTGTAGGAACCTTTATGTATAAAGTCTCTCCATCCTTACCAAATCGTTTAGAACCGGAGCCATTTACTCCGTTTTCTGCTAGATATTTTCTTTTATATTTAAAGTCTAGAAGTGTTGTCATGTTGGAATCTGCAACCATTACAACATCTCCACCTTTGCCTCCATCCCCTCCATCTGGGCCCCCTAGAGGCACATACTTCTCTCGTCTAAAGGACACTGCACCATGTCCTCCATCTCCAGATCTTATAAAAATCTTCGCCTTATCAATAAACATACTCATCATCCTCAATTATTATTATCTACTTGAAGCTTGTCACAATTCTAAAAAAAGCACCCTTGCGGGTGCCTTTTATTCTGCAATTGCTTCTTCAACATCTATAGGATATACACTTGCTTTTTTCTTTCTTTTTCCTAGTCTTTCAAATCTAACTACGCCGTCAACCTTAGCAAAAAGTGTATCGTCCTTACCTTTTCCAACATTAGTTCCAGGATGTATCTTTGTACCTCTCTGTCTAACTAATATGTTACCAGCTAAAACAAATTGTCCATCTGCGGACTTAACGCCCAATCTTTTTGATTCACTGTCTCTACCATTTTTGGAGCTACCTACTCCTTTTTTGTGAGCACATAATTGAAGGTTAATTATTAACATATCTACACCTCCTCTACCGATACTTTTATATATTCACCGTAACTAATTTCTAAATTTTTAAGTCCTAAAAGCATTGTTTCTAAAAGCACACTGCACTTTTCAATTTCTTCCGAACTTAATTGTGAAATATCCAATTGTATATTTCCCTCTTCAGCAATATATGGAGCTTTTAACTTAAGCACTTCCGTAACTCCTAAAATAGCTACTTGAGCTAAGTTTGAAACTACTCCACATACTAGATCATCATAAATCACTTGGTCTCCTTCATAGTATTCAGCGTGACCTCTTACTTTAAAGGAAACTAGCTTATGATTTCTTTTTTTAAACCTTATATCAATCATTTTATTCTTCAATCTTTTCGATAAGTAATCTAGTGTATGGCTGTCTGTGTCCTTGCTTTCTTCTATAGTCCTTCTTAGCCTTATACTTGAAAACTATAATCTTCTTTGCCTTGTCCTGAGCAACAACCTTTGCAACAACCTTTGCTCCTTCAACAACAGGCTTTCCAACTACTAATTCTCCATCAGCCTTTGAAACTGCAAGAACGTCTGTTAATTCAACTGTTGAATTAACTTCAGCGTTCAATTTTTCAACGTTAAGGAAATCTCCTTCTTGAACTCTGTACTGCTTTCCACCAGTTTGTACTACTGCGTACATTAAAACACCTCCTCTATCCAGTCTCGCCATTACAGGTACATGGAGCTAACCATGTTTTAACAAAACCCTATCTGTGCGGTCTACAAAAGCCATTTTATCACATGGATTTTGATTTGTAAAGAAAAAAGTAAAAAACTTAAGTTTAAAGTAAGATAATTCTTTTAATTGTCGTTAATTAATTAGATACTTTTTCACTTCTTCTATTTGGCTCTTGAAAATCATTGGTTCTACCTTGAAGTTTTCAAGATCTTCCTCTATGAATTTCAAGTAAATCCTCTTCCCTTTAGCCTCTATGCTATCAAGAAAGCCTTGTGGACTTTCATCTATAAACTTTTTATAGTGGCTGTTTAACTGAATAAATATATCTGCTATTCTACTTTCATTATCCACCTTAAGTATTTCATTTTTTATAAGCATACAGACATATGAAAACTTTAGCTTTTTCCCATGCCCTTTACACTGCTTACAATCTTCTAGAATGTAGCTTTCTATAGGCAAGGATTTCCGCCTTCTAGCAATTTGTACAAGACCCAATTGGCTAAAAGGATAAATAATGGTTTTATTTTTATCCCCTTCAAAAGCCTTATGCAATTCATCTAAGACCTTATTTTTATGATTTTCTTTCTGCATATCTATAAAGTCTATTACAATAATTCCACCTAAGTTTCTAAGCCTAATTTGCCTAGCACAAGTTCTAGCAGCTTCAAGATTTGTTTCAAAAGCTGTAGTTTCCCTTAGGTTGCTACCTACATTTTTACCGCTATTTACATCTATAACATGCATAGCCTCTGTATTTTCTATAATTATGTATCCACCACAACTTAAGTTTACTCTTTCGTTCTTCAATAAGCATATCTCTTTCTCTATGCCATAAATATCAAATAAGGACCTATGACCTTCATATAGTTGAAGCTCTGTATTAAGCTCTTTCTTGTCCTTAATATAATTATTAATCCTTTGAAAATCTTCCTGGCAATCTACAATAATACTTGATACTAAACCATCCAAGTTATCTCTAAGGACTTTGCCAATAGTATCTCCACCGTTATACAGTAGTCCAGCCTTATTACTGTAGCTACTTTTCTCAAGAATCTGCCTATACTGCTTATAGAGTTCTTCTATCTCTTGATTTATTTCATCTATGGATACTTGGCCTGCAGCTGTTCTTATCTTTATTCCTATTTCATTAGGCTTATTAAGAGCTTCTCTAATTTGTTTTTTATATTCTTGAGATTTGATTTTTGATGAAAAACTTATATCACAGTTGTCTGTTAATAAGACACAATATCTTCCGGGAATAGAAAAAGCAGAAGTAACCTTAGCCCCTTTTTGTCCCAGTTCTTCTTTTACTACTTCTACTATTAACTCCTGTCCTTTTTTAATATTTCTTTTCTCAAATTTACCTTCAAGATAGAGATAGGCGTTTTTCTCTAAACCTATATCTAAAAAGGTACTTTTAAGGGCAGGAATAATATTCTTTACTACAGCCTTGTAAATTTGTCCAGGAAAAGGACCGTGCTTTTCTTCTTCAATAAAACAATCTGATAGCCTATCATTGTTTTTAATAGCAACCCTTAGGATTTCTCTTCGGCGTTCTATAAATATTTCTTTCAATTTTAACACCTCGATAATGAAAGAAACTGTTACATTTTAAGCTAAAATTGTAACAGCCTCTTCTATAATTTTTTATTGGAAATAAGAAGCTATAGAAATATATTTACCTTCATGTAAAGTATACATCTCCTGCCTCATAATTTCCACAAAACTATTCTCCTTTACTGCCTCAGTATTAGACTTTATATAGGAAGTTAACAAGTCCGGAGAAAGGTTTTCCCTGCTTCCACAAGCCAATAAGCTTTCAATTTCTATGGCAGTATCTTTAATATTAAACTTAAATTCTTTAACCATCTTTTTAATATCTATTTCTTTATCGCCCTTTTTGCCTTTTTTTATGGTAACCCATTCTTCCTTCTTAAGTAGATTTTCTATATCTTTGTAGCCTTTTTCTACATCCTCATAGTTAATCCTTATTTTATAAAGAGCTCCATCTAACATTGAAGCAACCTGTGGAACCTTTTTCCCATTAGGAAAGGTCTTAGTCACCTTTATGGCCTGGAGAAATTTTATTGCTGGTGGAGCGCTATTGTTTAACTTATCTATAATGAGGTCTTCATCTAACTCTTCTGCTAGCACTGTATCCAAATAATCTCCCTTTGAGTATACACCTACAGACAGGGGCTGGGCGATAGATAAATTCATATGTGGATTAAAACCCTTAGAGTATTCTACAGGAAGACCTGCCCTTCTAATAACTCTCTGGATAGTCCTCATTAGGTCTAAATGAGATATGAACTTTATTTCCTCTTCTTTAGTGAACTTTATTACATACCGCACCTTCGAAACACTTCCCTTCTTTAAAGTTAACATTAATGCCACAAAGTTTACAGCCTAATCGGCAGTCAGGTGTTAACTCCGCATTTTTTGCTCTTTCATTTTCTTTAATTAAGAAATCTTTATCTATACCTATGTCAATGAAGTCCCAAGGAAGTATTTCACTATATTCTCTTTCCCTATAAGCATAAAAGTCACCATCAACACCACATTCTTCAAAGGCTTCCATCCACAAATCAAAATTAAAGTATTCAGACCAGCCATCAAATTTTGCTCCCTTTTCATAGGCCCTTATTAGCACATCGCAAAGCTTTCTGTCCCCTCTTGCAAAGATGGCTTCTAGATAGCTTACCACAGAGTCATGCCAATTATAAGAAATTGCTCTATCTTTAATGTTTGATCTTATAGCTTGAATTTTTTCTTTTACTGTTTCCATCCTATCTTGAGGAGCCCACTGGAAAGGTGTAAAAGGTTTTGGAACAAAGATAGAAGTACTTAAAGTTACCTTTAACCCCTTGTGTCTAACTTGTTTAGGAACCTTAAAATATTCATTTACCACCTTTTCCCCAAGTTCTGCAATACCTATCACATCCTCTAGGGTTTCATAAGGCAGTCCTATCATAAAATAAAGCTTGATAGTAGACCAACCTGATTCAAAGGCATTTTTAACAGACGTTAACAAGTCTTCCTCTGTAACACATTTATTAATTACATCTCTCATCCTTTGACTTCCAGCTTCCGGTGCAAAGGTAAGGCCTGTTTTCTTAACCTTTTGTATCTCTTTAATTAAATCCACTGAAAAAGCGTCGATTCTAATAGAAGGAAGGGAAACAGAAACCCTATCTTCCTTGTGCTTTTCAATTAGTGAAAATACAAGTTTTTGAATATCAGAGTAATCACAAATACTAAGGGATGTTAAGGACAACTCCTCGTATCCAGTAGTCTTTAATAATCTTTCTGCCTGCTCCATAAGCTTTGGAGCCTTTTTTTCCCTAACCGGTCTATATATCATACCTGCTTGACAGAATCTACAGCCTCTTGTACATCCCCTAAAGGTTTCTAGCATTATCCTATCATGAACAATCTCCGTGAAAGGCACTATCATGTCCTCTGGGTAAGGATTCTCATTAATATCTGGTATAAAACGCTTTGCAACCCTTGCAGGCACATCTTCATATTTAGGTGCGAAGGATTTTATAGTTCCATCTTCCTTGTATTCCACCTCATAGAGAGCTGGTACATATATCCCTCTAATCTTGGACATTTCTCTTAGAATTTCACTTTTATTGTACTTACCCTTCATTTTCTTATAAAGATCTAAGAGTTCATCTATAACTTCTTCCCCTTCTCCAATTTGAAAGACATCTCCAATGTCATAAAGAGGCTCCGGATTATAGGCACAAGGTCCTCCAAGAATAACTATGGGATCTTCCTCTTTTCTTTCAGAGGCTCTAATAGCTAGGCCAGCCAAATTCAGCATATTAAGTATATTTGTATAGCTCATTTCATATTGGAGAGTAAAACCTATAAAATCGAAGTTCTTTATTGCTTCCTTACTTTCCAAACCATAAAGGAGTATCTGATTTTCCCTCATGAGCTGCTCCATATCTGGCCAAGGTGTAATGACTCTTTCGCAATAAGTATCCTCTCTTTTATTCATTATATGATATAAAATTTTCATTCCTAAATGGGACATTCCAACCTCATAGACATCAGGAAAGCACATGGCAAACCTTATATCTACCTTTGCTGGATCTTTAATTATACTATTTAATTCCCCACCGATATATCTTGCGGGTTTTTCTACTCTGAAAAGTATATCATCATTAATCTTATTCATAGTACAACCTCCTAAGGCACAATTAGACAATAGTTTCATTCTACCATAAAGACAAAAAATATAAAAGTGGCAGCCACATGAGTTGTTGAAAATCAATAACTCACATATCTGCCAGACCTAACTATTCTCATCACGATATTTTATAAATTCATCTATGGTTATATTTCCATAAGTTTTTAATCCTTGAACTATTTCTTCTTCATATATTACATCCATAACCTTCATCTCTTCATCCAACACCGTAAAAATATTATATTTATTTTTATCCATGATGCTGAGAACATTTATTAATTCACCTTTGTAGTATACAGATATGTTTTTATTCTCCATATACTTGCTATTAACAAACCTGTTCTTCTTCCTAATGATGTCACTCATAATTATATATACTATCCTTTCCCGCTCCTTATAGGAAGAGATTATTACAAATAGTCCGATTATAGGAAAGTTATAATCAGGAGTTTTAAGGGCTAGTGAAATGAGGAATCCACCTAAAATACAGTAGCCTAACACCATGCTCACCTTAACTGTTATTTCATTTGCCCGCCGATAGATTATTTTCATGCTTAAGCAATCTCTTAAAACCCTTCCACCATCTAAGGGAAAAGCAGGAATAAGATTAAAAATTCCTAAAGATAGATTACTTTTTATTAAAAAGCTTATAGTATCACTGGGATAAATAGTGCTTATATAGTAGCAAACAACAGCTAATAAAAGATTAAATAAGGGGCCAGACAAAGAAATAATCAAATCCTCAAAAGGAGTAGCCTCGTCCAAATCTTTAAGTCTCAACACTGCTCCTATTGGAAGTATTTTTATGTCAAAACCAGAAAAACCAAAGGCAACAGCAGTTAAGTAGTGTACAATCTCATGGAGAAAAACAAGTATAAAAGAAACCAGTAGCTCTCCTCTAAAGCCTATGACTATTAACAAGAATATATATGGAATAAAAAACTTATTTAATTTTATCATTTTGTCTCCTAAAATATTACTTTGGTTCACTTGAAAATTTTAGGTAGTCTTGAGGATCCTTGTTATCTGCCATATATATTAACTCAAAATGCAAGTGTGGAATTTTTGAATGGTCATCATCACCACTTGTAGCTATAATCTCTCCAGATTTTACTGACTTTCCTACTTCTACTTTCATCTCCTTTAAATTTCCATACTTTGTTTCAACACCTAATCCATGATATATAATTATATACTTCCCATGGTCCTTGTCTTCACCTACATACTTTACTGTACCATCAGAGCAACTTTTAATTTCTGTATCTACCGGCAGCTCTATATCTATACCATAGTGAAAAGTTTTCTTCTTTGTAACGTTGTCCACAGTTTCCCCGTAAGGACGAATAATTTTACCCTTAGCAGGCTCTACAAAGGACTTTCCTATAGTATCTTTAATTGTAGACTCACCGGTAATATCTGATTTAATTGTATCTATGTAATTATCTATAACAGTCCTTACCTTCTCCATATTTAAACTTGTAACACTTGTGTATATATCATTGTAATCATAGTTATAATCAACAACAAGCTTGCAATACCTATAAAAATTTGTAGTCCAGGGCAATTTAATTAATTTACAACTTAATACAATTATTAATAAGCAGAAAACTCCCACTAACTCCCGTAATAATCGTTTTAAAATTTTACTATTGCTATTATACGACGACTTGCCTTTATCAAAGGAATTGGTTCTTCTACTGTAGGAATAATTTTTATTTAATAGATAATTTTTGTTTATAAGAGTTCTATAGTAGGATTGATATTGTGACCTATAACTTCCCATCTTGTCCTCCATAACACGGGATTAATCCCTTAGTATTACAATTATATATATTACTTTTACATAATATTTATGCTAGATCTTTGGCAGAAAAAAAATCGACTTACGTCGATTTTTTGCTTGTTTTCTAATATTATTTCACTTCTTCCCTTAACCTTAGTGCTTGAATAAATATTTCTGCAGAGCCTACATTAGTTGCTAAAGGTATGCAATGGACATCGCATAATCTAAGCAGGGCTGTAACATCAGGCTCATGAGGTTGGGCTGTAAGAGGGTCTCGTAAAAATATAATCATATCTACTTCCCCTTCTGCTAATTTAGCACCTATCTGCTGATCTCCACCTAAAGGTCCAGATAAAAACCTGTGTACTTTTAAACCTATTATCTCAGAAATCAATCTACCTGTAGTGCCAGTAGCAAAGAGTTCATGTTGCTCAAAAATAGCTCGGTACCTTTTCACAAACTCTATCATATCATCCTTTTTTTTATCATGTGCTATTAATGCTATCTTCATATGTTTCCTCCTATATTTTTAAAAATTTATTTTTTTCTTTCGCATACCAACATTTAATACTAGACCTAAGGCAATGAAATTTGTTAATAAAGAACTTCCTCCATAGCTCATAAAGGGAAGAGTAATACCGGTTATAGGTAATATTCCTATAGTCATTCCGATATTTTGTATTATGGAAAAGAGAAATGAAGAAAAAACACCTACACATATTACATTTCCAAATATATCTTTACTTCTTCTTGCAATCTTTATGATTTTGTAAAGGAGTATAAAAAATAAGATTAATAGAGCTATGCCTCCAATGAAGCCCCACTTTTCTCCTACCATAGAAAATATAAAATCTGTATGAGCTTCTGGTACAAACTGAGATACGAAGCCTGATACTGCTCTATCCCCAAGTTTCGCTCCATTACCAGTTACTCCGCCTGAACCAATACCTATTTGTGACTGTATAAGCTGAAGTCCATAGACTAGCTCATCAGATTCAGGATTTAAAAATATAGTTAACCTCTTTTTCCAATAAAAAGGCATAATGCCAGAGTTCCAGATACCTACTATCAAGACTACTAATGCAATTAAGCCACCCATAATCACCTTTAAATTTAGTCCTGATACAAAGAATATTCCCAAAACTATAAAAAAGCACACCATGGTCATTCCCATATCCGGTTGGATAACTATAAGTATTGCTGGAATTAGAGCATAAAAGGTCAATATTAGGAAGTTCTTTAGATTGTTAATATCCCCTTCCATGTCTTCTAATTTTTTGGCCAGCATAATTATCATTCCAAGCTTTGCAAACTCAGAAGGCTGGATAGCTCTATTACCAATACTAATCCAAGAAGATGCACCTTTTATAGCGCTACTAGTAAGGTCATTGTATAGAAGGAATATTACACTAGCCCAATAAAGCAGGGCGGCGTAATTTGAAAGTATAGTATAATCTACAATAACTACTACATACATTACTATTAAACCAACTAACAACCATAATAGCTGGAGTTTTACATAATAATAACCCAAGCTGGCACCAGTGGCACTATATATATTTGCACATCCAAAAGTCACTATTAAAATAGCTACAAATACAATTCCAAAATCAAAATGTCTAATAAGCTTTCTATTTAAACTAAATTTATCAAGCATCTCTCACCCTCCAATATCATAAATTATATCAATTTATATAAAAAAAAGCTATGTATAATATTATAATTTAAAACAGAAAAAGTGCGGATTTCCGCACCTTTCCTTTGAGGTTCTATTTATCTATCCTTAGCTTTTCTTATAGGAATATTGGCTACCAAAGCTGGTAAGTTCCCTTCTTCCACATCAGTTTTAGTTAAAGCAATTTCAACCTCTGAATTATCTATCTCTACATACTTTGAAATTACCTCTAATATTTCTCTTCTAATTGATTCTAGGACTTCAGGTGAAAGAGATGATCTATCGTTGATCAATATCAATCTTAGCCTATCCTTTGCCACATCTTTAGGTGACTTGTTACCCCCAAAAAATTTCAGAAAATTCATACCCCTAACCTCCTATTTTAAAGAGCTTCTTAAAAGCATTTAGTATTCCGCCACCTTCGCCTTCTAAATTCAAAAGAGGAACTTCTTCTCCTGTGATTCGTTTAGCTATGTTTTTGAAGGCCTGACCAGCAAGTGCTTTATCATCTAAAACAATAGGTTCCCCCTTATTTGTAGAAACTGTTATACTCCTGTCATCTGGAACCACTCCTAATAGCTTAATTGATAATATATCATTTATGTCATCGATATTAAGCATATCACCTTTCTTTGCCATATTTACGTTCAATCTATTAATTAAGAGTTGATGGTCTTCTATACCTTTTGAATCTAACTTTCCTATAACCCTATCAGCATCTCTTACAGAGGTTACTTCTGGGTTAACTACTACAATAGCTCTATCAGCACCAATTACTGCATTTTCAAATCCCTGTTCGATACCTGCTGGACAATCGATTATTACATAATCAAATTCTTCCTTTAGACCTGTAACTAGCTTGAACATATCATCTGCCTTTATGTCTGTTTTATCCCTAGTTTGAGCTGTAGGAAGCATAAAGAGGTTGCTAAATCTTTTATCCTTAATCATAGCCTGCTTAAGTCTACATCTATTTTCAATTACATCAATTAGAGTGTAAACTATCCTATTTTCTAGACCCATTAATACATCTAAATTTCTAAGACCAGTATCACCATCAATAACTACTACACTCTTACCCATGGCAGCTAAAGCTGTTCCTATATTAGCTGTAGTAGTTGTCTTACCCACTCCACCCTTACCTGATGTTATTACTATTGCTTCTCCCATTTTGCTACCTCCGTGCTATAAAAATTTATTTGGTAAATAAGGTTCTACTATGATTGAACCATCCTTAACCTTAGCCACTTCCGGAAATTGAGGCCTGTCATTATCTTCTGGAGCTCTTGTCACCAAGCTCCCAATCTGCAGTATTTCTGGTTGAAGTGAAAAAGCTGCTACAAAAGCCCTGCTATCTCCACCCATACCTGCTCTTACAAAACCCTTTAAATTACCTAGCACAATTACATTTCCTGCAGCTTGTATTTCTGATCCAGGATTTACATCTCCTACTATAACTAAGTTACCAGAATATTCAATCCTTTGCCCACTTCTAATGGTTTTTCTTACAAACTTAGTTCTTCCTTCATAAACTCCTGTAAAGCTTCTAGGCTTTCTTTCTTCATATTCTTCAAAAATACATTCCTTAATAGCAAAATCCTTTAGAAGAACGTCCCTAAGCCTTACAGCGTCTCGATCTGTAATTCTTTTTAATTCTGTTATAATTTTCAAGGTTGAACCCTTGTAAAACCTCCTGCCTCTGGAAAGCTTTTCTATGAGTGCCTCCAGCATATCTTCAAAGTTGTTAAATTTATTCATATTTATTACAGTAACCAAGCCTTCTCGATTACCTTTTATTAATATCCTGTCATCCATAGAAAAAACCTCCAAATTAACAATAAGCACAACAATTTTATATTTCAATAAAGATTGATTAAATTCCTTCTTTAATTTAAAGAATTTTATATATCTACTAAAATTCTAACAAAAATTTCGAGGAAATTCAACGTATTATGAATTTCCTCTACATTATATTCAATATTATATTTATGGATTTAAAGTATAATCAAATTTAGGTTTATAACCTGGGATGTTTTTTAGCTCTTCCCTAAAATAAGTTTCATAAATGGCCCTGGCAACATCCGATACATAGCCACCGTGGCCAGCATCAAAAATTACTATACAAACAGCAATTTCTGGCTTATCATATGGTGCAAATCCTATATAAATCCCATAGGATGTTCTACCTGCTGACTCCTGAACACCATTTTCCTTAAAGGTAGCAGATCCAGTTTTACCAGCAGTCTTAATTGGGAAGTTTGCAAAAGACCTGGATGCTGTACCAAATTCATCTGTAACCATGCTCATACCTTCTTTTATGGCTTCCAAATTTTCAGGTTTCAATTCTATTTGGTCCATAACTTGAGGTTTAGTTTCATAAACAACCTTCCCTGAGGCATCTATGAACTTATCTACCAAATGAACGTTATATCTAGTTCCTCCATTGGCCAAAGTTGCCATAAAGTTTGCCAACTGAACTGGTGTAAAATTGTTAGTTCCTTGACCTATAGAGGCGTTAAGAATATTTCCTGGTGTTGTTATTTGAGTAATAATATCAAAGGTAACAAAGGTAGAAATAGCCTCTGCCATATTTTCCGCATCATTTTCCTTATAATTTCCTCTTGTTTCTTTTGGTTGTGCATTTATTAAATCCTGAAATATAGGAACTAGATCTCTTTTCAACTTCTGATATACGGAGTAGGAGTTATCAAAATTGTAATCTCCCATAATATACTCTTTAACTTTGTCCTTTACTGCAGCTTTTGCCTTAGCCAATTCATCGCTATCTTCGTTATTTGTATTGATATCTATTGGAGTAAAGCTAATGGTCACTCCACTTCCTGCATAGTATACACCGGCGCTAAGCTTTTCTGCTACATTAAATCTTGAATAAAATCCATATTGCTCCTTGTTATATGTGTTATTATATGTTTGGCCAAAGGATTCAGCTATTTCTAGTCCAGTACTTGCCTTTGCCTTTGAATTAGGATCTGTCCCTAAACCAAACTTCCAGGCATACTTTGCAATAGCATCTAAGCCATTTTTCTTATATAACCTGTATCCAACATCATAATAATAGTAGTTACAAGATTTTTGCAAAGCCTTTCTTACATCTACATTTCCATGGGAACCGTGACATGCCCAAACACCATTGGCACCTAATATATAGTGAACCTTATCATAAATTATCTCATCTGGAGTAACTACTCCTTCTTCCAAGGCTGCTACAGAAGTCATAGGCTTAAAAGTTGATCCTGGTGGCACAAGGGAAGTAGTAGCATAATTATAAAAAGGTTTTGGATAGACATCAAATTCATCTCTTCTTATAACTACGTCACCATCAGAAGATTCTATAGGAAACAAGTCATCTATAGTTGTGCCGAACTTTTCTAGCTGCATTCTTTTAATATATTCTTCTCCAAAGGCCTCTAAGTTGGGTTGGAAAAATTGCCTACTCATCTCAGCAGTTAGCTTTCCTGGTATTGAGAACAAGTTAGGGTCATAGCCTGGCAAGCTTGCCATAGCCAGCACCCCGCCAGTGTTTGCATCTAGCACTACTGCAGCACCTCTAGTTGCATTACCAGTATCCATTATTCCTCCAGCTTCTGGATGGAATCGCTCCGTAGTTTGTAATGCATTCATTCTTTCCTGCAAAGCTCTCTCTGTAACTGCCTGCAGTTTGCTGTCAACAGTTAAGACCATATCTTGACCTGGATAGGGTTCTAACTTAAATAGTTCTTCTGTCTTTCGACCTTCCTTATCAACCCTTATAGTTGTTCCACCCTTAGATCCTTTAAGCCTATCTTCAAAAGTACTTTCTAAGCCTGCAGTTCCAATATAGTCGGTGCTTATATCGTAACCTCTTTCTTCATATCTATCTGCATTTGTCGGATTGATCTTTGAAATATATCCTAAAAAGTTTGAACCTAGAGAGCCATTAGGATAGTACCTTATAGGCTGCAAGGAAACATCAATACCTGGCAAAGTGTTTTTAACTTGCTCAAAAAGAAATGCTGTCTTTTTGCTCATATTGGCGGATATAATAACAGGTTTGTAACCGCTAAAACTTTGAAGATAAATTGCATCCTTAACTACCATATAATTTCTTACTTCATTAACATCAATTTTATCCAAGACCATTTTAGCAATGTCTTTGTCATCGATTTCCCCATCCTTTTTTCTTTGGAATAAGGCCTTTTCCTCTTCTGAACTTAAATTAAGAAGCTTATATATATCATACTTAACAATTAGATAGTAAAATACTTCTTCTGGACTTATCTTCATTACTTCCTTGTTTATCTTTTCCTTCTGTTCTTCCGTAAGTTCGTTAGAAGGGGTGTTACTATACAATTTCATTCTAACAAGGTCATTTATCCCTCGCTCGTTCTTAAAGAACAATTCCAAAGCTCTCTTTGTAGCTGGATCATCTGTATTAAATTCAAATCTAAAAGGATTAACCTGAAGCTGAAACTCATCCAATAATTTATCTTGATTATCATCATTTTCAGTCTTTTCCTTTGAAGCTTCATCTAAAAGTCTAAAAACCTCCTTAAAGGTTTCAAAAAACTTTTGCTTTCCTTCATCATTTTCCATATACACTAAATTGTAGCTTTGTATGTTTGTAGCTAAAACCTCTCCATTTTTGTCCAATATTTTCCCTCTAGGCGCTGATTCGGGCACTTGCCTAATAGAATTAGTATTTGCCCTATCCATATAATCATCAGCTTTTACTACTTGTATATAGAAAAGCCTTATGCCTATTAAAGAAAAAATCATTATCATAATAAGAATTAATGACACATAACGATTTAAACTTTTTTTTATCTTCATGGAGTATCCTCCTTAAAACTTCCACTGTTTTTTCATAAATGGTTTTTGTAACAATCTGTAGACAGACTTATATAAAAATATACCTAAAGCCATTGTGTATAAGGAAGTAAACGCGACTGAATATATATCTGTTTTCATTCCAATAATGTACAAGAGTCCAAAAACCAAAACTCCCTTCAGTGCAGAAAGGCCAAAAAGGGAGAAAACTGGAATCACTAGCTTTTCTTTAAATATATTTTCTCCTATTAACACTGCCAAAAGGCAAAGAAGCATATTTGTCAAAGAATTTATGCCGAATACTTGGCAAAAGTATAAGTCTTGAAGTATGCCTGAAATAACACCAATTTCTATAGCATCCCAGTAATCAGTGTTTATAGAAAAGAAAATTATAAAAATAAATAGTGAACTAGGATAATAATCTTTTACTGCAAAAAAAGGGAGAAGTGTATTATCTATTATTAATAGAAATACACATATTAAGATCATTATTAATCTTCTCATGGTTTCAATTCCTCCCCTATATACTTATCCGTAGACCTATCTTTAGGAAGAATAACAAAAACCTCTTCAAGGCGATTTAGGTCAACATAGGGCTTTACTACTGCAGTTTTCATAACCCTAGCTCTATCTTCATTCACTTCTACAACCTCGCCGATTCTTATTCCTTTTGGGTATATAAAACCGTCACCAGAGGTAACAACAACATCTCCCTTTTTAATTTCAGAGTCAATAGAAATAAAGTCAAGTTTAGTTAAAACATTTTTATTGCCATCCTTATAACCTCTTAAGATACCTGTATCACCAGTATCTTGAATCATGGCTCCTACTCCTATATTCTCATTAGCAATATTCTGAACGATTGACCAGTTATTATTTGCCACCGTAACTTGGCCAACTAGTCCTTCAGCAGTAGCCACAACCCTTCCTTTGATTACTCCATCCTTAGTGCCTTTATCTATAACATAGCCATCTAACAAATTGTTACCACTAACGCTTATAATTTGGCACATAACATAATCATAATAATCATTTCTTTTAGTATAATCTAATATTTCTGCAAGTCTTTCATTTTCATTTTTTACGGTATCATACATTAAAGCCTGTTGTTCTAGCTCTGCATTCCTTTGTTTAAGTTCTTCATTTTCCCTTTTAATTTCCTTAAAGTTGAAAATGAAGCCAAAAAAACTATTTACATTATCATTGACACTATAAAAAAACCCTTGGATGGTATTTAATACAGACCCCGCTCCACCTTCTAATATAGTTTTATTTTCTCTTTTAGCACTGACTGCTATGAGTAATAAAAACGTAACTGACAGCACTATCACTGCCACTGCCAGTTTGTTTTTTAAAAACTTCATTTTTAGCCTCTCTTCTTGCTTATTCTGTCAAAATACTCCAAAGCTTTTCCAGCACCTAAGGCTACACAATCTAATGGAGACTCAGCGATGTGTACGGGCATGTGAGTTTCATAATTTATTAACTTATCAAGCCCTCTTAATAGTCCACCTCCACCAGCCAGCATAATACCCTTTTCCATGATATCCGCTGCTAATTCTGGCGGTGTTTTTTCCAAGGTAGTTTTAATAGCATCTATTATAGAGGCAATTGTTTCCTTTAGTGCACTTCTAATTTGAGATTCAGTAATAGTTATAGTCTTTGGAAGACCAGTAACTAAATCTCTTCCCTTTATTTCCATAGACCTTTCTTCTTCATCCATGTCGTAGGCAGAACCTAGTTCCACCTTCACACTTTCCGCTGTTCTTTCACCAATCATAAGGTTATATTCTTTTTTGATATAGTTTGTAATTGCGTGGTCAAAATCGTCTCCTGCTACTCTTAAAGACTTGCTTGTAACAATACCTTCAAGTGAAATAATAGCAACTTCTGTAGTACCACCACCAATATCTACTATCATACTTCCTGTTGGCTCATCTACAGGAAGTCCTGCTCCTATAGCAGCAGCCATTGGCTCCTCCATTAGAACTACTTCCTTAGCCCCTGCCTGTTTTGCAGCCTCATCTATAGCTCTCTTTTCAACCTCAGTAACTCCTGAAGGAAAACATACAATTATTCTTGGACTAGCGAAAGAATTTCTACCTATTACCTTACTAATAAACTTCTTTAGCATCAGTTGAGTAACGTCAAAATCTGCAATAACTCCATCTTTCATTGGTCTTATAGCAACGATATTTCCGGGAGTTCTTCCGATCATTTTTTTCGCTTCCTCCCCTACCGCTAAAACCTTTTTATTAATACTATTTATAGCAACAACAGAAGGCTCCCTAAGTAAGATGCCCTTCCCTTTAACAAATACCAATGTATTTGCTGTACCTAAATCTATTCCCATGTCTCTAGAAATTGAAAATAACCCCATTCTTGTTCTCCTTTCAGTTACAATATTCCTTTTTCTTTCATGCTCACGTAAGAACCATTACCTATTATGATATGATCCAAAACCTGTATACCTATTAACTTGCCACATTCTCTCAATCTATGAGTAATATTTACATCTTCATTACTTGGTGTAGGATCCCCTGATGGATGATTATGACATATAATTATAGATGTAGCATTACGCTTTATAGCTTCTGTAAAAACTTCCCTAGGATGTACTATAGATGTATTTATACTGCCTACAGAAACATCTTTCATCAATATTACCCTGTTTTTTGTATTGACTAAAATTATCTTTAAAACCTCTTGTTTTAGAGTTCTCATAGATTCCATCACCAAATCAGCTACAGCTGAAGGAGAAGTTATTCTATACTCTTCACCGGACTTATAGGATCTAAACCGCTTTGAAATCTCAGCTAAAGCTAATAGTTGAGCAGCCTTTGCCTTCTTTACACCTTTTAATTTCATAAAATCCTGGGCGTTAGAAGTTAACAAACCGTTCAGACCACCTGTTTCCGTTAATATTCGGTTACAAAGATTAATTATATTTTCTCCCTTACTTCCGCTTCTTAATATTATTGCTAATAATTCACTATTAGAGAGATTTTCAGGCCCATATCTAAGTAATCTTTCCCTAGGCCTTTCATTTACTGGTAAATCCATAATCTTAATTGTGTTATCCATAAACCTACTCCTTTTATAGATTTACCCCTATCCCCTTTAATATATTTCTAAGCTTATTGATGGGAAGACCAACAACGCTATAGTAACATCCATTAATCTTTTCTACAAAAACTCCACCAAGACCTTGTATGCCATAGGCTCCGGCTTTATCTAAAGGCTCTCCAGTATCTACATATTTTTCTATTTCCTCTTGGGTTAACTGTGAAAATGTTACCTCTGTTCTTGTATAGTCACTTATTAACTTTCCATCCTTCTTATTTATAACAATGAATCCTGAAAAAACTTCATGGCTTCTGCCGCTAAGTTTTTTTAGCATAGCTATAGCGTCTTCTCTATCTATTGGCTTGCCTAAAACAACACCATCTAAAGCTACTATGGTATCACAGGCTATAATCACAGCTTCATCCTTAATCTTTTGGGATACTGATAAAGCTTTCCCTCTAGATAATTGGATAACGTAATTACCGCAGTCACCTTTAAACTCAATGCTGTTCTCGTCAAAATCGCTTATTATAATAGAGAAGTTATCCACTAACTTTTTAAGTAGCTCCTGCCTTCTTTCTGAAGCAGAGGCTAATATTATTTTCACGGATGATCACTTCCTAGTATTTTCTATATAGTATTATTGCCACAATTATACCAACTATAGACATAATATTCAAATTTAAATTCAATCCAAAATTTAATGTGAAAACTCCTAAGTTCAATGTTACCGGTGAACCCGTACCAATAGTATATACGTGTTTTAAAAAATTTAGTGCGGTAATATCACTTAACATTTCACCTAAGAGGCTCCCTGTAAGAGCACCCAATAGTATAAGAAAAATAAAAAAAGCTGAAGATTTACCTGAACCTTTCAAATCCATCCCTCTCTTTTTGAATAATCAAGTAATATCAATTCTCCTCAACAAACAATAAAATTTCTCTTTTTAAGGACTAGGCCTTCAAAATTTCACTTGTTTATTCAAATCCATTACATCTTTTATAGTTTATCATTTAATAAAGCCATAAACAAGTCTGTTTCCACAGTTAAACAAAAAAATTCACAATAAAAATTTTATTTAAAAAGCGTTGCCTAATGCAACGCTTAAATTACTTTCTACTTCCTATTTTTAAGATTATATTGTATATATATAAATACCCCTCTTCTACCTTGCTTGAATCCACTTCTGCCGGCAAGGAATTTATATAAGCTATATATTCTTCTGCCAAATTATAATTCTTACTATTCTTATCCAACTTCTCCGTTTCTTTTTTTAACCACTCTTTGTATTCCTCTGTCTTTACCGATGCAGCATTGCTTTGACTCAAGGCATTTAATATTTGTAAGTGTCCTTTCATTATCTCCACTAGAATATTGATAGTTCTATCTGTGGTGTCCACCTCATAGGTAACTTTTGAATTTGCTAAACCTTGCTGGTCCAATTTGCTTTTTAACTTTTCATATTCTGATTTATTAAATATTCCTGCAAATATTCTAAAACTTCCTTCTTCTTCAACCATAAAGGGTATAGTTGCTGTATTGAGTTTTTCCTTCTGTAAATCTGCATTGTCTTTCTTCTGATAAAAGCCACTTTGAACTAGTATAAACTCATATATATTGTCCTTGTTTTTAACTCTTTTCTCCTGAACCCCTCCAGTCTCTCCACCATTTTCAGTCTTTCCCTTATCACCAGTCTTTAAAAACATATTAGACAGCAGGGTTCCAATAAGTACAGCTGCTAAAACTATACTTAGCATTATAACTACAAAGGACATTTTGTCTTCTTTTTTTCTTCTATAATCGTATCTTGTGTATTTCATTTTTTCACCTCTCAATTCTATAAAAAATATAAAAACAAAAGCACTTAGATATAAATTATCTGAACTACTTAAAAAAATACTATTTTCCATACAATAATATTAAATATAGTTGAATTTTATACCAAAAAAAGACCGACAAAATTTGTCGGTCTTTTTTAAAGGTTTACGTAAATTATTTTAAAATTCTTCTAGCCCCAACATAAGTACGTGTATAATAACTATTGCTAAGTTGACTAACCGTTATACATCCACTTCCAGAAGAGGCGTGGATAAATTCTCCATTACCCACATACATACCAACGTGAGAAATATTTACCCCGTTAGTATTAAAGAAAAGTAAATCTCCAGGCTGTAAATTGGCCTTTGCTACTGCTGCACCTACCTTAGCCTGATCCTCTGCTACACGTGGCAAGGTTACTCCAATGGATTTATAACAATATACAGTAAATCCGGAACAATCGAAAACATTGGGACCATTACCACCCCATACATAGGGCTTGCCAATTTGATTGTATGCAGTTTCCATTAATAGTGATACGTCACCATCAGCAAAGGCTGCTCCACCAGTAAAACCACCTCTGGAATAACTCTGGCTGCTTGCGGTTACCCTCTTAGGGATTTTAATTGTTTTTTTAGTTGATACTGTAGTAGCTGATTTTAACATAACGGCCTGTTGTTCTCCTGCGGTAGTATCTGCCTTTGCTGTATAACTTCCTAGGTGTAAACCTATACATATAGCAAAAGTAAAAACACTACCTGACAGTACTTTTGTTCTCAAATTTTTCACTTTAAAACCTCCTTGTTGCTTCCGGAGTTAGCTGACGGGTTCGGGTGAAGGTTTCCCTACTGATTTATTAAATTTTTAAATCAGATTAACCCCTATACTTGGGTCCTCCGTACCTATTAGGATTCAGCACAACTAAATTATAATTTGTTTGGAGATTAAAGTCAAGGTATTTTTGGTAACTTTAACAAATATTAACAATTACCTTTTTCTAGTCGCTTATAGATCAGCATATCTCTTTCTTTTCCTTCCACATTAAAATAGTTCTTAGATACTCTATGTAGTACAAAGCTGTTTTTCTTCCAAAACTCCATGGCATCCTTACTACCATCTACAACACTTGTATAAAAATTATATATGCCAAAATTATCTTCAAAATACTTAATTGTCTCCAATAAGATTTTACTACCTACGCCTTCTCCCCTAAGTTTACTGTCTAAGGCAAAACACCATATGAAAACATCGTTAGGATTTCGAAATTCTACTCTGCCTTTAAGTATTCCAGCAAACTTACCTTCTTTAACAACTTTTAAGAAAAATTCATTTTCGCTCATGTAATATTCTAAAAATCTATCATCTAGCCCTGATAAATCTGTCAATAATTCATCGCTATTTGCTCTCATTTCTTCCTGCATCCAGTCTCTAATTACATGCAAGTCTTCCTTTTCTATGCTGCTCACTTTTATATCATCTATAAACATCTCAATATCAAACATTAATATCACCTCACTATTACAGATAATATTTCTACGTAAAATATAATTTTTCCTGCTCTTTTAACTGTATTTAATCTATATTTAACATTTTATTTTTATATGAAAATACTTCCACAAAAAACAAAAAGAGAGGTTTTACCCTCTCTAATTTTCTTTAATAAGATCCAAAATACCGGTACTCTAATTTTGACACCTATCTCTCGATAGGTGGGTGTCCTCATTGATGTTTCTATCGCCTTCAATGCCGTCACAAGGTCTCATAAGATGGTTCATATCAACATCAGAATATTGGACTCCCTTTGCTATAATGTAGGTTCAAAATAAGAGCTTAACGTGTATTTCAGAATTTGGTGCGAAAGACGGGACTTGAACCCGTACGGTCTCCCACACGCCCCTCAAACGTGCGCGTCTGCCAATTCCGCCACTCTCGCATATTTTCTTCAACAGTCTAGTTCCTTAAACCATTGTACTAGCTGCTGACAAGTAACATTCTACTACTGTTTTTTTAAAAGGTCAATAGATAAATTAGATTATAGAAGGCAGAATTTAGAGAACAGAGATCAGAGAACGGATATCAGATATCAGATGTCAGATATTAAGATTTTTATAGTTTCTTAATATATCAAAAAAGTGTTGATGGGCAAGCTCCTGAATCCATCAACACTTTTTTGCAACATAGCTATATAATTTAAGATTTCTATGGAGTGATTAACTCCTTCTTATATAAAAGCTTATAAATATTGTAATTAGCCTCAATCTTCTTTACATACTTATCCGTTTCTTCATAAGGTATATAGTCTAGGTTCTTGCCGTCTAGAGAATACTTTTTATCCTCTAGCCAACTGTTAACTCGACCTCTTCCTGCATTATAGGACGCTAGTATTAAATGTATATTGTCTCCAAACTCTCCCCTAAGGTTGTTTATATACCAGCAACCCATTTTAATGTTCATTTCCGGATCGTATAACATTTCTTCTTCATAGTTTTCAATCTTCATTTCCCCAGCTATCCACTTACCAGTATCTCCTGTTATTTGCATAAGTCCTCTAGCGTCTTTATGGGAATTAGCCTTAACTCTAAAATTACTTTCAGTTTTAATCATGGCTGCCACTAAATAAGGATCAATCTTGTACTCTGCAGCATATTTATTTATGTACTGCTGATATTTTAATGGGTAGACTGTCCGTACTATCCATCTTGCACAAAGCAGAAGGGCAGCCAAACCTAAAATCACAAAGAAACCCGCAATCAAATTTTTATTTTTCATTTTCTACCTCAGTTCAGACTATTTTACATATGCTTTAATTACTTTAAGAATTTCTTCTACCTGTTCCTTCATATACTCTAAATCTTTATCGTTATCTATGATAAAATCAACGTGTTTCTTTTTTTCATCTAAACTCATTTGTGAATTAATCCTGTTCATGGCCTGTTCTATGCTAATCTTATCCCTTTTTCTTAATCTTTCAATTTGTGTATTCTTTTCAACCCAAACTAAAATATTCATGTCCATCTGTTTATCTAGCTCATGCTCAATTAAGGTTGGGGCATCCACTATGCACAGCTTTAGGCCAGACCTTTCAAGTTCATCAATTCTTTTAAATATTTCTTCCTTAATTGGCGGGATCATTATATCGTCTAACTTTATCCTTTCCCCCCGATACTTAAAAATATAGTTAGCTAAAGCTTTTCTATCTAAACTACCATCTTCAGTAAAAAAATGTTCTCCAAAAGTTCTTTTTATTTTCTCAAGAAGTTCAGGGTATAAAACAAGTACTTCTCTAGCTATTACATCAGCATCAATAACCTTAATCCCAAGTTTACTAAAAAGCTGGGATACAGTACTTTTCCCTGATGCAATCCCTCCTGTAAGACCTATTTTAAACACTTTTCTTCAACCTCCTAGTTTAGGCCTTCACCAAGAATTTCATCCTAGTATTTTATTTTGCATCGTACCAGGTAGTTCCTATACTTATATCAACTTCCATAGGTACCGCTAAGTTCATTACACCCTCCATCTCTTTTCGTACAAGTTCCTTTATTTCTTCCTCTTCATCCTTGTATACATTTAGTATAAGTTCATCATGAACCTGAAGAATTAAAGTAGACTTATAGTTTCCTTCCTTAAGCTTATTGTAGACATTAACCATAGCCATCTTGATTATGTCAGCAGCACTGCCTTGTATAGGAGCATTCATGGCTAATCTTTCTCCCATAGCCTTCATAATCTTGTTGGAAGCATTAACCTCAGGCACATATCTCCTTCTGTTAAGAATAGTGGTTACATATCCATTCTTTCGTGCTTCTTCTATTACGGAATTCATATATCTTTTTACTACTGGATAACTTTCAAAATAGGTGTCCATATAACTTTTTGCTTCCTTTTTAGTAATTTTTAAATCCTTAGCTAGGCTAAAATCACTTATTCCATAGACTATACCGAAATTAACCGCCTTGGCTCTGCTTCTCATCAAGGGGGTTACTTCTTCTATAGGAACCTTAAATACATGGGAAGCTGTTTTTGTATGAAAATCATTATGGCTTAAAAAGACCTCTATAAGATTTTCATCTTGACACATATGAGCAAGAACCCTAAGCTCAATTTGAGAATAGTCCGCAGAAAGAATTACACAATTTTCATCGTTAGCTTGAAAGACCTTTCTAATTTCTCTACCCATCTCATACTTTATAGGTATATTTTGCAGATTAGGCTCTGTGCTAGAAAGTCTTCCTGTGGTTGTCACCGTCTGGTTGAAGTTTGAATGTATTCTTCCATCCTCCTCCAAGGCATTTTTCAAACCTTCCACATAGGTTGAATAAATTTTGGCTATTTGCCTGTAATATAGAATATTCTCCACTATAGGATGCTTGTCAGAGAGTTGTTCCAAAACCTCAGCGTTTGTAGAATAACCAGTTTTAGTCCTTTTTATTACGGGCAAATCTAATTTCTCAAATAAAATTTTCCCAAGCTGTTTTGGGGAATTAACATTAAACTCCTCCCCTGCTAGGTCAAATATTTTCTTTTGTGTGCTATCTATTTCGCCTTTAAACTTAACAGAAAGTTCCTCTAGCATTTCATAGCTTACCTTAAAGCCATTGGCCTCCATGCTAGCCAGCACCTTTGATAAAGGAAGTTCAATCTGATAATAGAGCTTTTCCATTTCAAATTCCCTTAACCTTTCTGTCATTTTACTATAAAGGTCAGCCAGATACATGTTTTCTTTTACTTCATAATCTAACCCCTCACCCTTAACATCGGAACCTATATACTCACGAATCAAGTCTATTAACGGATAATCCCCTTTAGATGAATCTATAATGTAAGCTGCCAGCTTTATATCAAAATCTAAACCTTCCACTTCAACTCCTAGCTTTTTTAAAGCAGTATAGGAGTTTTTCATGTCATAAGCTACTTTTTTTAGTGAAGGCTGTGAAAATATTCTAGCCAAATAAGCTACTGTTTCTTCTTTGTTAAGATCAACAAGATTTTTAACTTCAACTACATAGTTTTCCTTTTCATCTGTAGTTAAGATAAAATAATTCATCTGAAGCTTGCCATAAACAGTCTCATTTTCTATATATGGTCTTATATATATTCTTCCCTTATAAGGCTCTAACTTTTCTGCAAGCTTTTTAAGATCTTCTACTTGGCTGATAACTTCATAGTGACAGTCTAAAGTATCTTCAACAGCAGTGTCAGCCTCTCCATTTTCAAGAGGAAACCTATCTATTAAAGATTTAAACTGCATTTTAAAGAAGAACTTTCTTATTCCTTCTAGATCAAAGCTCTCCTTGGACTTAATTTCCTCCAAATCTATTTCTATTGGAACATCCCTTATAATAGTAGCAAGTTTCTTACTAAAAATTGCTATTTCCCTATTTTCTATTAAGTTTTCTTTTAGCTTCTTTCCTGTAATATTTTCTATATTGTCTAGGACATTTTCTATGCTTCCATATTCCTTAATTAGCTTGTAGGCAGTCTTTTCACCTACTCCTGGCACCCCAGGTATATTGTCTGACGGATCCCCCATTAAACCCTTTACATCTATAAATTCAGTTGGAGTAACGCCGTATACTTCTATCATCTTATTTTTATCAAAGATATCCTTTTCTGTTATACCCTTCTTTGTAATAATAACCTTAGTATTATCACTGGCTAGTTGAAGAGCATCTCTGTCCCCTGTCAGTATGAAGACTTCCATGCCTTTATCCTCTGCAAATTTTGAAAGGGTTCCTATAAGGTCATCGGCTTCAAAACCATCTATTTCAAAAATACTAATGCTCATCATTCTTAAAAGTTCTTTTAGAGGTTCAAACTGTTCATGGAGCTCCTGGGGCATCTTCTTTCTTCCGGCCTTATATTCTGTATACTCCTTATGTCTAAAGGTTGGTGCCTTCCTATCAAAAGTAGTAACTATATAATCTGGCTCTATTTCCTCTTTAATTTTTAACAGCATATTTGTAAATCCATAAATAGCATTTGTATGTAAGCCCTCTGAATTTGTAAGGGGTGGTAGGGCATAAAAGGCTCTGTTCATTAAACTATGTCCATCTAAGATCAATAACTTTTCCATATTCATTCCTCCGACAAGTCTTTGGTAATATCTTTTCCTAATATAGGAAAACTTTTTATTCTATTTATTATTGTAACCTTTATTAGTTTTTTAGTCTAGCTAAAAAATAGCCGAATACTACTTTCATTTCCATCTTTGCTAGAAGAAATCAAAGTAATAATACAAATGCTATGCCGGCAGTTACCGCCAGCATAGCATCACAACTTTTTAGCTTGTCCCACGTTTCTAGAACAATTTTTTTAATTAACAGTCATATTATCTTGGTTTATAACAATATTTGCAGAAGGATTTAATGCTTTAATGTTATTTGCAATTAAGTTTACAACTTGATGAAAATCATATTTTCTATTTTCAATGGTTACAGAGATTCTTTTCATATTTCCACCATAATAAACATCAAGCAAATGATTGTTTGCTCCAAATTTAGCTCGTCTAATTTCTGTAATCTCTAATAGGCCAATATTAAATCTTTCCTCGTTGATATTAAAAATGTTGATACTATTATTCTTAACTTCCTCAATAACCTCTCTCCTCTCAACTAATAACCAATGGCACTTTTATATTTTACTCTGAAATAGCTTCCACTCTTTCCTGTGCACACTGTTACCATTGGCTAGGCCAGGAACATGGTTTTTAGTTTTATGGCAGCATCCACCTGTTTCCAAATTTATATTAACTATTTATTCATAGATTTCTTTCAAAGTTATAATTTAATTTATCTAAACTATAGTAAGTTTTTTCATTTACTATAGATATTTTCGATGTAATATAAGATTTCTTCTTAAACTTCTATCCCTTTCATCTATTAAGAATATCCACTGATATTACAAACACATTTACTAGTGTATTTGTAATATCAGTAAGTTCATTTCCTCTTAAATCATACTTAAATTGGAGTAATAAAACCTATTACTTATCTTCATACCTTCTAAAGGTTTTTGCTATTTTATCTGCTAATTCTGCAACTATTGCTGATTGTTCCTGAGCATCTGATTCATCAACTACTGCAAAATATATTGGAAATCCATCCTTAATTACTGTGTAAGCTACAAAATAAGCTTTTTTGTCTTTAATTTGAATTCTAGGTTTATTATCCAAAATGAATTTCCCTTCATATCTACACATGTCCCATCCATTGATACTAACATTTTCTTTCTTGATTATTTCATACTCTCTTTTCATAGAAAAAGGAAGACACCCCATACCAGTAGCTACAAACTGTTTTGCCATACCTTCTATAACTTGATCAGCAGATTTAATGCTATCTAAGTCAACTTCATAATCATCCTCTGATGTTCTATTTAAATAAGTATCATATATAACATACAAGCCTCTTTTTAAATCTGTATATGCCCATCCCGTTCCTTCTGATCCTCCACCCCATCCAGTAGGTGCATCAATAGCAAAGGTTACTGTTCCTTTTCCTACCCCTAAGGTTTGATCCAAATCAGGATCTTTCTTATAGCTTGACTTTTTTTCCTCTTTCTTATTGTCATCAGATTTTTGCTCTGTTTGACTCTTATTACCTTTATCGCTTCCATCATTTTCTTTCTTATCTCCACATCCAACTAAAGACAGTAGCATTGTTGAAATTAACAAGGTTGATACTAATATTCTTATTTTTTTCACTTAAGATCTCTCCTCTCTTCTAATACCCTATGGCACTTTTATATTTTACAGTGAAAGCACTTCCACCTTTTCCTGTATACTCTGTTACTATTGGTAAGGCTAGGAACATGGTTTTTAGTTTTATAGTTGATTCTACCTGAATGTAAGTATGAGCATTGGCCAAACTAAATTCATTCCCTTTTTTATGGCTCAAGGTTTTATTATTAGCAAGTTTAAAACCCTTACCTACATTTATTTGTATAACATCTCCTATCCTCTTAACTACTGCGTCATCATTACAACAGAGTTTTAAAAACATAAACATCTTCAAATAGTCGCTATATCCTAACTTTAATGCAGCAGCAATTGAACTACTTTTACCAGCTTGTCCTCCTGCCATGTCAGGCAGTTTCTCCGAGAACTTTCCAACCTTATCATCAAGAAAACTATTTGTTAGCTCAAGCGCTTTATCTGCTGCCATATCTATGTATCCATCAGCTGTTTTCTGAATTTTCGAACTAAATTCAGATATTGTGGTTCGCAATTTTTCATTAATTTTTAACCTAATGCCACTTTTATTACATTTAATTGCTTGTCCTTCATAATTCGCTATAAATTTGTGTAAATGGTACTTTATACATACCCACTTTATCACATTTTTAGTAACACGTCAATATTTTTCGCCCATTTATTATGATAATATACCAATTTATACTAGGTTGAATTTGCTTTTAAATTTAATTAATTTTTTCTTCAATAATTTATTGGTCATATGACTATATTCGACACACTTCAACAGTTCAAGGAAAGGATAAGTTATATTTTTACAATAAAATATATATCCTTAAAATTAGCCAAAAAGAAAAAACAGGTTTTACTGACCTAAATCAGTAAAACCTGTCTTCTTATATTAATAAATTACTTATTGAAAGCTTCTTCAATAGCAACAGCTACTGCAACAGTTGCTCCAACCATTGGGTTGTTACCCATTCCGATAAGACCCATCATTTCAACGTGAGCTGGAACTGATGATGATCCTGCGAACTGAGCATCAGAGTGCATTCTTCCCATGGTATCAGTCATACCGTAGGAAGCTGGACCTGCAGCCATGTTATCTGGGTGAAGTGTTCTTCCTGTACCACCACCGGAAGCAACAGAGAAGTATTTCTTTCCTAATTCCATACATTCCTTCTTGTAGGTACCTGCAACTGGATGCTGGAATCTTGTTGGGTTAGTGGAGTTTCCAGTGATAGAAACGTCAACACCTTCCTTGTGCATTATAGCAACACCTTCTCTAACGTCGTCAGCACCATAGCATTTAACCTTAGCTCTTTCTCCCTTGGAGTAAGCAGTTTCCTTAACAGTTTCAAGCTTTCCAGTATAGTAGTCAAACTTAGTTTCAACATAAGTAAAACCGTTAATTCTTGAAATTATTAATGCAGCATCTTTTCCAAGGCCGTTAAGAATTACTCTTAAAGGTTCCTTTCTTACTCTGTTTGCTGAGTTGGCTATACCTATAGCTCCTTCAGCAGCAGCAAAGGATTCATGTCCTGCAAGGAAAGCAAAGCATTTAGTTTCTTCTCTTAATAGCATAGCTGCTAAGTTTCCATGTCCAATACCAACTTTTCTGTCATCTGCAACAGAACCTGGTATACAGAAAGCTTGTAAGCCTTCTCCTATTGCTTCTGCAGCTTCTGCAGCCTTTGTACAGCCCTTCTTTATTGCTATAGCAGCGCCTACTATGTAAGCCCAGCTAGCATTTTCAAAAGCAATTGGCTGAATTCCTTTAACCATATTGTAAACATCTATTCCTGCTTCATCACAAACAGCTTTAGCATCTTCAACGGAATTTATACCGTACTTTTGTAATGCAGCGTTGATTTGATTAATTCTTCTATCATAACTTTCAAATAAAGGCATGTTTATTCATCCTCCCTTTCTTATTCCTGTCTTGGGTCGATGTACTTAGCAGCTTCATCAAATCTACCATAAGTACCAGTAGCTTCTTTAAGAGCTTCGTTAGCATCAACACCTTTTTTAATAGCATCCATCATCTTGCCAAGAGAAACGAACTCATAACCAATAACTTGTCCATCTTCATCTAATCCTATTTTTGTAACATAACCTTCAGCCATTTCTAAGTATCTAGGTCCCTTAACCTTAGTTCCGTACATTGTACCAACCTGGCTTCTTAATCCCTTTCCTAGATCCTCAAGTCCTCCACCTACTGGTAGTCCACCTTCTGAAAATGCACTTTGAGTTCTTCCATAAACTATTTGTAAGAATAGCTCTCTCATAGCTGTATTTATAGCGTCACAAACTAAATCTGTATTTAAAGCCTCTAATAGTGTTTTTCCTGGAAGTATTTCTGATGCCATAGCTGCTGAGTGAGTCATTCCTGAACATCCAACAGTTTCTACTAGAGCCTCTTCAATAATGCCATCTTTTACGTTCAATGTTAGCTTACAAGCACCCTGTTGAGGAGCACACCAGCCTACACCGTGTGTAAAACCTGATATATCCTTTACTTCCTTAGCTTGTACCCATTTTCCTTCTTGAGGAATTGGTGCTGGTCCATGGTTTGTTCCCTTAGCTACACATACCATGTTCTCAACTTCATGTGAATAAATCATAAAATAATCTCCTTCCTTATTTATGTATCCATGCAAGTACGGTTGATGACTATTTGCAACTTATAGACCTGTCCGGTCAAAACTTTAACAACCGACCACATATATTTTAGCAAATATACTCCAAAGTAACAATGTTTTTATTACAAAAATCGTTTTTTTTGCTACATGAGGAAAAGATGATGGTTCTTGTAACTAGCTTCCACTAGGCTAATCTATTAAAAGAAAAGCATCAAATTAATTATTTTTTGAATAGATATTGACATCTGTAAACCACCGTGGTATCATTACTATTGTTCCTGCCGAAGTGGTGGAATTGGCAGACGCGCTGGACTCAAAATCCAATGCGTGAAGGTTTTTCGTATAAGCTGTAAACCTTGATAAATCTGGGTTTCAGCGAATATGATAAGTGAATATCCCTCCACAGCATCCCTCCAATTTCCTCGGGTGTGTAAGTGGTCGGATAAAACTAAATAGTTAACGTGCCGATGTGGCGGAACTGGCAGACGCCCACGACTCAAAATCGTGTTCCCGGAAGGGAGTGTGGGTTCGACTCCCACCATCGGCACCAATTAAAAGACAGCGTTGGTCCCCTTGTGTAAGGGGATTTTTTTTATCTCTCTAATTCATCAGTTGATTCCTGCTGGTCGAATAAAACTGGCAGGATTGCATTTGCCGTAGCAATTTTGCTGTTATAGTCTAAATGAGTGTATATGTTGGCTGTCGTGGATATATCGCTGTGCCCCAACCACTCCTGTATTTGCTTGAGACTTACACCGTTTGCGTATAGCAGGCTCGCACATGAGTGTCGTAAATCATGAAACCTGATTTTCCTTAACCCATGTTTCTCCAGTAAAAGTGCAAAATGCTGTGATATATAGTTTGGTTTCATTCGCTCTCCTATCTCATTAACGTGAACAAAGTCCAAGTATTTGTCATTGTAGCAACTACCGCATAACCTCCTGTTATTCTCTATATCTTTTTTCTTCTGCAACAGTAAGTCTGCGATTGGCTTGACCAGCGGCAACGTGCGTTTACTGGCTTTTGATTTGGTTCCCTCCTTTTCTATAATAACATTGCCTTGCCCGTCTCCAAAGTTGACCTCTGTCACTGTGAATTGTATTGTTATTTTCGGGTCATCTGGGTTAAAATCAATCGCATCCCACCTTAACCCTATTATCTCGCTCCTACGCAGACCATAGTAAGCCGCTAAAACTATGGGTAACTCCAAGGGGTCACCTTTTGCAGCCTTGAAAAGTTTAGCAAGCTCCTCATCGGTGTAGTAGGATGCAGTGTAATCCTGCTTTTTAGGACGCTCAATCCTGTCGGCTGGATTAGATTTAATTAAACCCAGATGAAAAGCGTGCTGCAAGGCTTTGCGAATGTTGGCATGACGTCTTAACACCGAATTAGGCGACAGTCCCTTACTTAATTCGTGCTGATAAAAGTCCTGCAAATACTTGGGGTTTTCCTCAATATCGGTCAGTGTCAGCTTTTTGTCCATAAAATAGGGGATTATGCTCTGCCTGATGCCACTGTTATAGGATGCGTATGTGGTCTCCCTGACTCTGGTCCGCATCATCTCCAACCACTCCAATAAAAAGTCCACGAATAAAACCGACACCTCATCTGTCGCAGGGTTAATACCTTTTGCTGGGTTGCTCTCAATCCAGCCAAGCTCTATTGCGTAGTTTAACGATAATGTAATAATCTCGTGTATCTGCAAGATGGTCTTTTTAGACGCATGGTTTTTCGTCTTTTCATGGTTATAGTAGGCTTCCAGTGTTGAGGTCCTTATCTCGTGGAGCTGCAAATTTAAGCTCTTAAAGTAAGGACCGATAAAAACTCTGGCGTTATGGCTGTATACTGCGTAAGTTTCTTCGTCAAAGTCGTTCATCTTGTCCTTTAGCCATCTGTCTAAAAAGACGTGATACGGAGTGTTCTTACCTGACGCAATATCCTCCGGCTTAAAAGTCTTACGAGCCTCCAATAACATAGCCTCGGCTTTTTTCTTATTGCCCTTTACAGGCAGGCCCGTGCTAATTGATTTGCTCCGTCTTTTACCATCACCGTCCTTCCAGTTAAGTATTATGTGGTAGTATCCGTTCTTCTCACGCAAGTGTCCTGCTATCATAATAAAACTCACCCCTCCTTTAGTTGATAGCAGCCAACCTACCACTGACAAGCTATAGTATACCGATATTATTGGCTGCCAACAACGTATAACGCATTGGATTTTTACGATTAAGCAACGCCGATAAAACGTAACACGCTAATTTTCGGGATTTTATAGATTCGACCGATTTTTAGATGTTGGATGTTGTTTGCCCGCAATAGCTTGTAGGCAGTTTTGGTGCTGATGCCAAGCATCTGGCTCATTTGCTGCACATCCAATACATCTGGATAGTCCGCAAATGTAACATTGATAGTATTGTTTGGAACTTCATCCCGCATAAAATCACCTCCGGAACCCTTATGTTTTGGGATGTTTTGAGGGAGGCCTGATTTTGCGGGGGTTCCTGCGAATAAAACTTGACACCGGCCTAATAATTGGGACTGGCCTAATATACGCAAGTTATGCTAAAATCTGCGTATGGGAGGTGATAGGCATAGCAAAATTAACTGATAAACAAATAAAGATTAGGGAGTACCTCAAATCTGCTTGGAATCTATCGGATAGAAGCATTGCACGAGCTCTTGGAGTATCACATAGCACGGTCGGTCGAGTACGTAAGGAAATGCAAAAAAGTGGTCGATTCGACCACTTGTCAAATACAGCGGATAACGAGTGGATGAACCACCCGTATATACAGGCTAATAAAGGATTGCTGGAAACATTAAATCCCCGGGGACTGCGAGCCATCAAAAACATTGAAGTGCTTGATTATATGCAGGCTCACCCGCAGATAAAAAGCCCGTGCGTTGCACAGGCTTATTTAGCACGAGAAAAAAGACAACAGCGTAAAGACGCAAGGGTAACTATATCTTTGGACGATGTTGATATTAGGGTCGCTGACGTTAGGCACGTTGAAC